>Ga0210382_10000604_pt1 | contig 12681 bp, 10 predicted proteins | sample PLMedo_FD_155452 | JGI IMG/M metagenome (GOLD analysis project Ga0210382, IMG submission 155452) | Groundwater sediment microbial communities from an aquifer in East River, Colorado, USA - PLM0_60_coex redo | ecosystem: Environmental > Terrestrial > Soil > Riparian zone | place: USA: East...
TGAGGCCGCATGCGGCGCACGGGCGTCGGTTCGACGTCAGGGAGTTCCTCGACGAACTCCTCGTCGTCCTCGACCAGACCGAGGTAGTTCAACGTCTTCTTCCACACCGCGCTCATGCTGGTTCCTCTCTCGTTACTCGGGGGCCGAAGAGGGCCGTCCCGATCCGGACCATGGTAGCGCCTTCTTCCACCGCGACCTCGTAATCCAACGACATCCCCATCGACAATGCCAGCACGTCGGGATGCTGTTCTCGGAGCTCATCTCGCAGCTGTCGCAGGCGGGCGAAGGGGGCGCGCGCATCCTCCTCGCTCTGCCCGATCGTGGGCATCGTCATGAGTCCGACCAGCCGTAGACCATCGAGCGAGGCGATCAGGTCAGCGAACACCGGCAGGTCGGAAGGCCGGACCCCCGTCCGGCCGTCCGTGAGATCCACCTCGATCAACGCGTCGAGTGTGCGACCGGAGCGGGCGGCGCGGCTTGCGAGGCGCCGCGCCGCCCGCTCCCCGGCGACGGTCTGCACGACGTCAGCGTGGTCGGCGACGAGGTGTGCCGTGCCCGACTGCAGCGTGCCGATGAAATGCCACGTCGCAGCGTCGATCTCGTCGCGCTTCCGACGCAGCTCCTGCACGTAGTTCTCGCCCAGCGCCGTGATGCCCGTCTCGAGCGCCCATCGGATCTGCTCGGCGGCGACGGTCTTCGTGACCGCGACGAGTGAGACCTCCTCGGGGTCCCGCCCCGAGCGCGCCGCGGCGGCCGCGATGCGCGACCACACCTCCGCGATGTTCCGATGAACGAGCTCGCGATCCGCGGGCACCGTGTCTCCCCTCTTCCTGTGACCCTCGGACCGTGACTCTTGGCGAGCTCCTCACCAAGGGACCCCCCGGAACGGGGCTGGAAAAGGGTAAAGGGCGGGGAGGTCCTTCCGGAGGAGGCGGGGGAAGGGCGCCTCCTCGCTCAGACCTCCCCGCCCCGGATGAAGGGGCCGCGCGGGGCGGACGTTCAGCTCTTGAGGAAGTCCGGGATGTCCAGGTCCTCCTCGGCGTCGAAGGTGAGCGGTGGTGACTGCTCGCCGTCGGTGAAGACCCGGTCCTCGTCGTCCTCGGCCAGGATCGACGGGAGCGGTTCCCTACGTTCGGCTCCTTCGTCGGTGGGTTCCTCGAGGAGCCGGGAGAGCCGGCTCTCGAAGCGGCTGTCCGACACGGCCGTCACCTTGTCGAAGCCTGCGGCCACGACCGTGACCCGAACCTCCTCGCCCAAGGCGTCGTCGACGACCGCGCCGAAGATGATGTTCGCGTCCGGATGCGCGACGCGCGTGATCGCGTCCGCCGCGGCGTTCACCTCGTGCAGGGTCAGGTCCGTCGGGCCGGCGATCGACAGCAACACGCCCTTCGCGCCGTCGATCGAGGACTCGAGCAAAGGCGAGCTGATCGCTGCCTTCGCTGCTTCCGTGGCGCGATCTGGCCCCGACCCGAGTCCGATCCCCATCAGTGCGGACCCTGCTCCGGCCATGATCGACTTCACGTCTGCGAAGTCGAGATTGATCAACCCTGGGGTGGTGATGAGTGACGTGATGCCGTCGACTCCCTGATAGAGGACCTGATCGGCCATCCGGAACGCGTCGATCATCGGCATGGTGGCGTCGGCGACCTGAAGGAGTCGATCGTTCGGCACCACGATCAAGGTGTCGACCGCCTTCTTGAGCTCGGTGATGCCGAGGTCCGCCTGGGTCGCGCGCTTGCGGCCCTCGAAGCCGAAGGGGCGCGTGACGACTCCGATCGTCAGAGCGCCGAGGTTCCTCGCGACCTCGGCCACGATGGGGGCGCCGCCGGTCCCGGTCCCTCCGCCTTCGCCGGCGGTGATGAACACCATGTCGGCGCCCTTCAGGACCTCCTCGATCTCGTCGGCGTGCTCCTCCGCTGCACGCCGTCCGACATCGGGATCGGAGCCGGCACCCAGACCCCGCGTGGTCTCCCGGCCGATGTCGAGCTTCACCTCGGCGTCGGACATGAGCAAGGTCTGTGCGTCCGTGTTGACGGCCGTGAACTCGACGCCGTGGAGACCCGCCTCGATCATGCGGTTCACGGCGTTCACGCCGCCCCCGCCGATCCCCACGACCTTGATCACGGCGAGGTAGTTCTGAGGAGCATCCATCATCCGAATCCCTCCCGGGCCCCGGCCCGTGTAGCTGGAGAACTCGCCCTCATGCTCAACTTCGTGCTGAACCCCTCTGGCTTCTGCACAAACTGGTGTGCTCGAACCGTGCTGAACCCTAAGGCTCCACCTGAACGTTATTACCATATCTAGCTCATGTGGAGGTAGCGACCCTACTTCGAAATCCCAGGTGCGTCAAGAAGTCACTGCAGGCAGGTGACGTGCTCGCTTGCGCATTCTGATGACAATCGATGACGGGGTGGATCAGGGGATCGGGACCGCGGTCGAACCGGCTTTCAACTGCGCGGTGGGACTCCCCGGCACCGTGAGATCGGCCGACACCACGGTGACGCCTCGCTCCTGTACCCACGCCAGGAGGGCGTCGAGCGACGCGGCCTTCGCATCCAAGTCGGAGTCATCGCCGAACGAGGCCGAGAACCCGGCCGCCAGCCGAAGTTCAAGTCCCCCGTCGGGCGTCACGACCACGGCATCGACCGCTCGCCGGAGCGAGGGGTCGAGTGCGCCCGCCGTCGCCGCGGCGGTCGCGAGGGCTCCCGCCGCGACGGGACCGCCTTCCGGTGAGATCAGCGCCGGCAGGTCGACGGTGTCGCCTGCGGGTCCGATCACGACGCCGTCGGCCCCCACGAGGGCCTTCGGGGTCCCGACCACCGCGACCGGCATCCGTTGCACGATCTCGATCATGAGGCTATCCGGGAGCGACGTGGTCACATGGGCTTCGAGGATCCTCGGGTCGCGTTCCAAACGCCGTTCGATGGCGCCCGCATCGAGATGGAACACGTTCGAGCGCTCGTTCACGCGCGCCAGGGCGAGGACTTCGGCGCGAGGGATGCGGTGTGACCCTCGGAGCTCGATGTCCTTCGCCGCGAACAGCGCCGTGTAGGTCGTCGCGACCGCCAACGTCGCGACGACGACCAGCGCGAAAGCGGCGATCGTCCATCGGCGGAGGATCCGCCGCTCCGCGTCAGCGGCCCGCATCGGCGACGCCTCCCATCAACTCGACCTCGGTCTCGAGTCGGACGCCCGTGTGCGATTCGACGAGCGCGCGGACCTGTTCGATCAGCTTCCACACGTCGGACGACGACGCACCGGGGTCCGTCACGATGAAGTTCGAATGTTTCTCGGAGACGCGCGCGCCCCCGAGTCGGAGCCCCTTCGCACCAGCGGCCTCGATCAGCCTGGCGGCGTGGTCTCCATGGGGGTTCTTGAACACCGACCCGCAGTTCGGTTCGGCGAGGGGTTGCGTGCGCCGGCGCCAGTCTCGCGCCTCTTCCATCCGGGATCGGATCTCCTCCTCTTCGCCGATCGTGAGCCTCGCGGTCGCGCCGACCACGATCCCGTCGCGGGGCAGGGTCGATCGCCGGTATCCGAACCCGGCGTCCTCGGCCGCGATGGATCGCCTGGTGGTCTCGGAGAGGGAGTAGACCTCGACCCGGTCGATCACCTCGGACATCGAGCGCCCGTGGGCGCCGGCGTTCATCTTCACGGCGCCCCCCAGGCTGGCCGGGATCGCCACCCCGAACTCGAGCCCGGAGAGGAGATGCCGCATCGCGATGCCCGCGAGGGCCGGGAGCGGCATGGAGCCGCCCGCGGTGAGCAGATCCCCCGCGCGTCCCGCCCACCGGTACCCGCGACCCAGTCGAACGACGATGCCTGCGAACCCCTCGTCCGAGACCAGCACGTTGGAACCCTTGCCGATCACCGCGACCGACACCCCGGACTCCCCCATCGCCAGGCCGACCGCTTCGAGCGTGTCGTCGTCCTCGGCCTCGACGTAGAGCGCGGCCGGGCCGCCGATCCGGAAACTCGTCAGCGGCGCCAGCGGGAACCCCACGCGCAGCTGCGAGCCGACCCGCTCACGGAGAAGACGCTCGGCGCCCACCAGATCAGCCATGGCCGTCCGCCTGACCGATCCGTGCCCGCGCGGCATCCCCGAGCATCCACACGTCGCCGCACCCGAGCGTGATCACGAGGTCACCCTCGCGCACCTCATCGGTGAGGAAGGAGATCGCGTCTTCGCCATGCGGCGCGTAGACCACATGCCTCTCGGGGGCCGCGCGACGCACGCCATCGACCACGAGGGCGCCCGTGACACCCGGGATCGGCGTCTGGTTCGCCCCGTAGACGTCGGTCACCACGATCAGGTCAGCCCCCGTCAGGCTCCCGCCCAGCTCGCGCCAGAGCGCCTGAGTCCTCGAATACCGATGAGGCTGGAACACCGCGACCAGTCGTCGAGGCCCTCGCGCCCGAGCCACCCCCAGTGTCACGGCGAGTTCGTGGGGGACGTGGGCGTAGTCGTCGTAGAACTCCGCACCGCGAGCGCTCCCCCGGTGCTCGAAGCGACGATGGACCCCGTCGAACGACGCGAGGGCGTGGGCCGCGTCGTCGGCGGGAACGTCAACGACACCGCCCACCGCCACCGCGGCGGCCGCATCGAGGAGGTTGTGGGCGCCGTCGACCCGGAGCTCGAGTGGCACGACTATCCCGCCGACCGTGAGCGTCCCGCGGGCTCCGCCCGGGCCAGGTGTCTCGATCGCGAGTCGAAGGGCGGCGTCGGAGCTCTCCCCGTACCCGACCGCATCCACCCCCGCGACGCGGACCGCCTCGCGGGCGCCCTCATCGTCCGTGCAGACGACCAACCGGTCCGAGCGTGCGCAGAACTCCGCGAACGCTCGCCGGAGCTCCTCCTCGCCGCCCGGGTAGAAGTCCACGTGGTCCATCTCGACGTTCGTGACGACGCCGACCGCGGGGTCCGTCAGGAGGAATGAGCCGTCGCTCTCGTCGGCTTCGAAGAGGAAGAGATCTCCGCCCCCGGCTCTGGCGCCGATCCCGCTCTCGTTCAGATCCCCGCCGATCAGATAGGTGGGATCGAGTCCTGCGTGTTCGAACACGGTCGCGATCATCGACGTCGTCGTCGTTTTCCCGGTCGTTCCCGCTACCGCGATCGACCGATGGGCGTCGGCGAACGCTGCGATCGCTTGTTGGCGCGCCCACACGGCGAGCCCCCGGTCGCGAGCGGCCGCCAGCTCCGGGTTCCCTTCTTCGATCGCGCTCGAGATCACCACGGCGTCGGGGTCGTCCAGCGCATCCGCGTCGTGACCGACCCTGACGCGCGCACCGAGAGCCGCGAGCTCATGCAGTCCCTCGGAGTCCTTGAGGTCGGAACCCGAGACCCCGATACCCCTCGCCAGGAAGAGCCGGGCGAGGTTCCTCATGCCCGCTCCCCCGACCCCGATCAGATGCACGGTCCGCACCCCCTCCAACGAGGGCACGCCCAACGTGGGGATGGAGCCGGACGGGGGTCGGTACAGCGGCGTCCTCCTCATGGGCCGGCCACATCCCGCACCAAGTCCGCCACACGTTCGTCAGCATCTGGCTTCGCCCACGCCGCCCCCGCCTTCGCCATCACGGTGCGGCGCTCCCCATCCGCGACGAGCGAAAGGAGCCGGCGAGCCAGGCCCTCTGGGGTCAGGTCGCGATCTCGGTACACGTCCGCGGCGCCGGCGCGCTCCAGCTCCCTCGCGTTCGCTTCCTGGTGATCGTCGGTCGCGTGCGGATACGGGACGAGGATCGACGGGATCGAACACGCCGCGAGCTCGTGGATCGTGTTCGCTCCCGCTCGGGCGATCGCGAGATCGGCCACCGCGAGCACGAGCTCCATCCGTTCGAGGAAGGGCACGGCCCGCACGATCACCCCCATCCCCGGAGTCACCGCCGCGGCGACCACCTGCTCGTGCGCCGCCCCCGTCAAGACGACGAGCTGCAGGTCGGATCGGTCGGCGAGGAGCGGGATCGCGCCCGCGACCGTCTCATCGACGTGGAGAGCGCCCTGACTTCCGCCGGTCACCAGGACGGTCGTCCGTTCGGGCTCGAGGTCCCAGGTCCTGAGCGCCTCGGCCGCCAGCTCCTCGCGACGGGCGACGACCCCCCGGATCTCGAGCCGGAGCGGCAGCCCGGTCACCTCCATCCGGAGGGATCGAGGGAACCGGCTGCGCGAATCTTCGAAGGTGAGCGCCATCGCCGTAGCGAGCCTCGCGAGGAACCGGTTCGCGAGGCCAGGGATCGCGTTCTGCTCGTGCAGGATCGTCGGCACGCTCACCGACCGAGCGGCGATCACGGGGGCGATGCTCGCGTACCCACCCATCCCCAAGACCGCGGCCGCGTCCCGCACGATCGGCCGGGAGGTGACCACCGAGCGGAGAGCCACGAAGGGAGCCGCCGCCGACCGAAGGGAGATCTCCCGGCGGAGCGGGGTCGCGGCCACCGCGTGGAAGCGGTAGCCGGCGGCCGGCACCATCCAGGCTTCCTGTCCGTCCGGGGACCCGACGAACTCGACCGACGCGCCCTCTTCCCGGAGACGGTCCGCCACGGCGATCGAGGGCACGATATGGCCGGCCGTACCGCCGCCGGCGATGACGATCTTCACCGGCTCCTCCCCCCGCCGCCGGAAGGGGAGCGATCGCGGGCGTGCCTCCTCTCCGCGGATCGCACGCCCTCGAGCCCGACGCTCGCGATCACGCCCACCCCGGCGAGCGTCACGACGAGCGCCGTCCCCCCGAAGGAGAGGAACGGCAGCGGCACACCGGTGATCGGCAACAGTCCGGTGACGGCCCCCAGGTTCACGAGGGTCTGCAGCCCGATCCAGCCGGTGATCCCCGCGGCCAGGAGCCGGCCGAACGTGTCGGGGGCGTTCATCGCGATCCGGATGCCGGCGAAAAGCAGGACGCCGAAAAGCGACAGGACGGCGAGGGCGCCGATCAGGCCCAGCTCCTCGCCGAGGACGGCGAACACGAAGTCGCTGTGCGCGTTGGGCAGGTAGTCCCACTTCTGGCGGCTGTTGCCGAGGCCGACGCCGAACCACCCCCCCGACCCGAGGGCGATCAATCCCTGGCGAAGCTGCCACCCGGCGCCGCTCGGATCGAGCTCCGAGTTGAGCCACGCCTCCAGGAAGCGCGTCCGGCGATAGGCGAACCCGAAGATGAAGAACGCCGTCGCGGCCGCTCCCGCGAGGCCGGTCCACAGGAGGTGGCGCAGCCGAAGACCCGCGGCGAAGAGCAACAGGAACACGCTCCCGCAGATCACGAGGGCGGTTCCGAGATCCTTCTGCAGCAGCACGACCCCGGCGACGATCGCCACCAACGGGCCCAGCGGGAGGAAGGCGTCCCGTGGGCGCTGAAGGCGCTTCCACGGGCGAGACAGGATCGCGGCGGCCGCGCACACCGTGAGTAGCTTCGCGAACTCCGCCGGCTGAAGGGTGATCGGACCGAGGTCGATCCACCGGGAGGCGCCGTACAGGGAGGAACCGAACGCGGGGTGCAGCGTCAGGAGCATCACCGGCAGCAGCATGAGGAGCATCGGGATCGCCGCCCGTCGCCAGAAGACGTACGGGAGGCGCGCCGTCACCACGAGTCCGACCACTCCGGCCGCCGCGTAGAGCGTTTGTCTGTTGAAGTACCAGAAGCTCGTGCCGTACCCCTCGACCGCGGAGATCGAGCCTGCCGACAGGATCATCACGAGCCCGATCACGGTCAGGAGGGCGGCCGGGGCGAGCAGGAGCGTGAGGTTCCGGCGCGCAACGGCCGCCGGGGTGGGCAGGGGGCGCATCAGGTCGGAAGTCCGGACGAGGCGCAGATGGGACCCGCGGGAGGCGGTATCCGGTCGGCGGCGGGCGGCGGTGCGGTCAGCCACGGGCGCCCGCCTCCGCGCGCAACGATCGTGCCGCCGCCGCGAATCGGTCCCCACGTTCGACGTAGCTCGCGAACTGATCCCAGCTGGCGCACGCCGGCGCCAGCAAGACGGTGTCCCCCGACGCGGCGGCGGCGAAGGCTTCCCGCACGGCCTCCTCGATCGACCCGGCGAGGACCGTCGGGACCGATCCTTCGAACACGTCGACGATATCCGCGGCCGACTCGCCGATCGCGATCACGGCCCGAAGCCGGCCCGCGTGGGTCTTGAGGGGCGAGAGATCCACTCCCTTGGCGCGGCCGCCCGCGATCAGGACGGCGTCCCCGGCGCCGTCGATCGCAGCGGCCGCCGCGTGGACGTTCGTGGCCTTCGAGTTGTCGACGAACCGCACCCCGTCGACGGTGGCGACGACCTCGCCGCGGTGAGACCCGGGACGGAACCTGGCGAGGGCGGCCGCCGCGGCGGCGGGATCGATCCCGTAGGCGAGCGCGGCGGCCGCCGCGGCGGCCGCATCCTCCCGGTACCCCGCCCGCTCGGTGTCGATCGCGCCCAGCCGGTGGACGCCGTCGACGTGGGCGACGAGTTCGTCGCCCAGGTAGCCCACCTCTCCCTCGTCGGGCTGCCCCTTGCGGAACCAGCGGAGCACACACGAGGCTCTGGAGGAGATCGCCGCGGCCGCCGGATCGTCGCGATTGCCGATGTGCACGTCCGTCCCGGTCTGGAGCGCATGGATCCGCTCCTTGGCCTCGACGTAGGCCTCGAACGTGCCGTGCCAGTCGAGGTGATCGGGCGCGACGTTCAGCAGGACCGAGATCGTCGGATGGAACGACTCCTGGAGCGCGAGCTGGAAGCTCGACACCTCCACGACAAGGACGTCGCGTTCCTCGCGTGCCGCTTCCGGGAAGGACAGACCGATGTTGCCGCACGCGAGCGCGTCGACCCCGCCGGCTCGCAGACAGGCCTCGATCATCGACGTGACGGTGGTCTTGCCGTTCGTGCCCGTGACGGCGAGGTACGGCGCACGAGCCAGCCGTGCGCCGAGCTCCATCTCGCCCCACACGGGGAGACCGCGCTCGCGAGCCCACCGAAGGATGTCGGCCTCGGGCGGCACTCCAGGCCCCGTGACGAGCAGCGTGGCACCATCAAGGTGGCTCGTGTCGTGTCCGCCGGCCCGAACCTCGATCCCGGAGGCTCGGAGCTCGTCGACGGACGGCAGGTCCTCCTCGGGACGTGCCTCCGTCACGAAGACCAGTGCACCCTCGGCCGATAAGGCGCGCGCCGAGCCGACGCCCGCGACCCCCGCGCCGACGACGACCGCCCGCTCCCCCGCCAATCGCCCGCTCATCCGAGTCCGCCCCGGGCGATGAAGTCCGCGTAGAAGACGCCCAGCCCGACGGCCACGCAGAGACCGGCGATGATCCAGAACCGCACGATCACGGTGAACTCGGGCCATCCCGACAGCTCGAAGTGATGATGGATCGGCGACATCCGGAACACCCGTCGGCCGAAGCCGCGGAAGGAGATCACCTGGATGATCACCGACATCGTCTCGATCACATAGAGGCCGCCCAGGATGATCAGCAACATCTGCGTGTTCGTCGTGATCGCGAGGGCTCCGAAGAGCCCGCCGAGCGCCAGCGCGCCCGTATCACCCATGAAGATGCGCGCCGGGGCAGCGTTCCACCACAAGAAACCCGTGGCCGATCCCATCATCGCGGCACCGACGATCGCGGCGTCCTGCATCGCTCGCGTGTCGACGTCGTAGCACGCGACCGCGTCGCCCAACACCTCGCACGTGTGCCGGAACTCCCAGAAGGAGATGAAGATGAACGCGGCCAAGACGAGGATCGCGGAGCCGGCGGCGAGGCCGTCGAGTCCGTCGGTGAGGTTGACGGAATGCGACGACGACGTCAGGACCACGAAGACCCAGATATAGAAGAAGACGCCCAGCTCCAACGCCGTCGGCCGTACGAAGGAGAGGCTCGTGGACGTGCCCGTCTGATCCGAGAACGCGACGACCACGACCGCGAAGAGCACCGACACGAGCGCGGTGCCGATGAACTTCGACATCTTCGAGAGGCCGAGGGAACGCTGCCGGCGCACCTTCAAGTAATCGTCGACGAACCCCACCAGACCGAATCCGACGGCCGCGAGGATCAGGGAAGCCCCCGCCGGGGTGAAGAAGATCCCGTCTCCGAAGCGGAACCGTGTTGCCCCGTAGGCGGCCACGAGCCCCACGAGCATCACGATCCCGCCCATCGTGGGCGTACCGACCTTCTCGTAGTGGGTGTGTGGCCCATCCTCGCGGATCCGCTGACCCCACCCCCAGATCCGGAACGCCCGGATCGCCACCGGCGTGCCCAGCAGCGTGACCGCAAGCCCCACTGCCGCCGCCACGAGGATCCAGATCACCGCAGCGCCTCCGCGAGGGTTTCGAGACCCGCGATCCTCGAACCTTTGAAGAGGATCAGGTCACCCGGCGTCGTGGATCGACGGATGTCGTCGAGCGCCTCTTGAGGGGTGTCGTAGGTTGCGACGTCCTCAGGACCCATGCCTTCGCGGATCGCGGCTCGGGCGATCGAGCGGGCCGCTCCGCCCACGGTGATCAGCCGATCGACCCGGATCCGCGCCGCCAGCTCCCCCACGCGGTCGTGCTCATCCTGGGAGATCGGACCGAGCTCCGCCATCTCGCCGAGCACCGCGATCAGGCGCTCCTCCCCGGCCATCCACCGCGCGGTCCGGAGCGCCGCCGCGGCGGATTCGGGGTTCGCGTTGTACGCATCGTTCAGGACCCGGATGCCCGCCGTGGTCGTGAACGTCTCCATCCGCCAGGGCGACACGCCGGCCTCCGCCAATGCGATCGCGGCGTCGTCGAGCGAGATACCCAGCTCGCGCCCCACGGCGACCGCCGCGAGCGCGTTCGACACCATGTGCTCGCCGGGCACCGCGAGCGTCACCCTGACCTCGGCCCCGTCGGTGACGAGCCGGAACGAGGCCCGTCCGTCTCGACCCAGCGAGACCTCCTCCGCACGCACGTCGACGTGGGCTCGGGTGCCGAAGGTGACGACCCTTCCGGGGCACCGGTCGCCGTACGCGATCACGATCGGGTCGTCCGCGTTCAGGATCGCGAGCCCGTCGAGGCCGAGCGCGTCGATGGGCTCCGCGGAGGCCTCGACGATCGACGCCCACGATCCGAAGACCTCGATGTGCGCCACGCCGACGTTCGTCACCACGACGACGTCGGGCCGAGCGATCCCGGACAGGAGCTTCACGTCGCCGAGACGCCGCGCCCCCATCTCGGCCACGAGTACCTCCGTATCCGGCGGCGCTCCCAGCAACGTCAGCGGCAGCCCGATCTCGTTGTTGAACGACCCTGGGCTGGCGTGGACTCGGAAACGGGTCTTCGCGACCGCGTGCGTCAGATCCTTCGTGGAGGTCTTGCCGTTCGCACCCGTGATCCCTATGACGGTCGCGGCCATCGACCGTCGTTCATCGGCGGCGAGGCGGATCAGCGCCTCCGCCGTCGAGTCCACGCGCACGACGGGCCCTGACGGGCCGACAGCGATGCCGGCAACACCGTCGACGGGCTCGTCGACGATCGCGGCCGCCGCGCCCCCCGCGAACGCCTGATCGACGAAGCGATGACCGTCGGTGCGATCGCCCGGGAGCGCGATGAACAGCGAGCCCTCGGTCACCTCCCGCGAGTCCGTCGAGACCGCTCGCACGTCGACGTCATCGCCCTCGAGCGATCCCTCGACGGCGCGGGCCACCTCGGACAGCCGGCGAGGTCTCACGCCGCCCCCCCGAGGGCCTCGAGCTCCGCCCGAACGACGACCCTGTCGTCGAACGGGATGGTCCGGTCCGCCAGCTCCTGCTCCGCTTCGTGGCCCTTGCCCGCGATCACGACGACGTCTCCGGGGTGGGCGTGGCTCACGGCGAGCCGGATCGCCGCACGCCGATCCGGCTCGACCACGTACCGCCCGCCGCCTTCGGCGGCTCCCCGTTCGACCTCGGCGATGATGTCGAGAGGGTCTTCGGAGCGTGGATTGTCGGTGGTGATGACCGTGAGATCAGCTCCCTCCGTTGCCGCGGCCCCCATCGGGAACCGCTTCGCGCGGTCACGGTCACCACCGCAACCGAAGACGACGATCACCCGGCCCGTCGCCAACGGGCGTGCCGCGGCAAGCACTGTTCGGATGCTATCCGGCGTGTGCGCGTAATCCACCACCACCAGGAATCTCTGCCCTGCATCCACCGGCTCCATGCGGCCGGACACCTGACCGGCGGTCGCCAGGCCTCGGATCGCGTCGTCCGGGTCGATGCCGACCAGCTCGGAGGTCGCGATCGCCGCGAGACAGTTCGACACGTTGAACCCCCCACGGAGCGAGCTCGTCACCTCTCTTCCGCCCACCCGGAATGACAGACCGCCTGTTCTCGTTCGAACGTCCTCGGCGTGAACGTCGGCGGCGGGGTCGAGCCCGAAGGTCGTGACGGGCACCGGAAGGTCGAGCAGACGCCGCCCCCACGGATCGTCGAGGTTCACGACGGCTTGCTTCGTCCGATTATCGGTGAACAGCGACGCCTTCGCCGCGAAATAGGACTCCATCGAGCCGTGATGGTCCAGATGATCCTGCGACAGGTTCGTGAACACCGCCGCGTCGAACAGCAGTCCACCGACACGCCCCTGATCGAGCGCGTGCGACGAGACCTCCATGGCGACCGTCGTGACCCCCGCATCCCGCATCCGCCTGAGGAGTCGTTGGAGGTCGGGCGCCTCCGGGGTGGTTCGCGCGATCGGGACCGGTTCTCCGGCCACGTGTGCGCCGA
>Ga0210382_10000605_pt1 | contig 12673 bp, 11 predicted proteins | sample PLMedo_FD_155452 | JGI IMG/M metagenome (GOLD analysis project Ga0210382, IMG submission 155452) | Groundwater sediment microbial communities from an aquifer in East River, Colorado, USA - PLM0_60_coex redo | ecosystem: Environmental > Terrestrial > Soil > Riparian zone | place: USA: East...
TGCCCCTCGACGGCGGCGCCATCGCGCAAGTGACAAATGTGTTCAGCGGCGTCAGCGGCATCACCGCACTGAGCCCGGCGCTCAGTGTCGCACAAAAGGCGCCCCGCGCCGTGTTCAGCGTCTACACAGGCGGCGGCTACGCGATTCAGGCGATCGACGATCTGCGCGCACTGGAGGGCGGACCCATCACGGCGCTGCCTCCGACGACCGCGGCGCTGCCGCCGCTCGAACGCGCCGAGATCGGAACCGGCATTACAGCACTGATCAGGGATCCCGAGCCCGTGCCGCCGGCAGCGGCGGTCGCCCTCAGCAGCGCGGTCAAGGCGTACCATCCCAAGCTGTCGCTCGATTTCGTCTCCCAACCCAGCCTGGCGATCGCCGCCGACCGCTTCGGGACTTACATCGGTGGCGGAGCCACGCTGTACTGGAGCGACATGCTCGGAGACCACAATCTCGTGACGATGGCGCAGTTCCAGGGCCGCCTTTCGGATTTCGCCGCGCTCGCTGCTTACGTCAACCGCACGTCGCGCTTGAACTGGAGCGTGGGCGCCCAGCAGTTCCCCTACATCTCGGGGTACTTCAGCTTCCCCACCGACGCTAATGGCACCGAATGGCAGATCCTGGACCGCTACAAAACGACCTTTCGCGAGGTGAGCGGCGTCGTAGCCTACCCGTTCAACCGTTCGGAGCGGGTCGAGCTCTCGGCCGGCGTACAAAACATCAGCTTCGCCAGAGAGATCGATTCAACGGGCTTCAATCCCTCCACGGGCCAGGTGTTCCACAGCAGGACCGATCTGCCCGCGCCCGCGTCCACGTTGAACCTGGGCACTACGAGCGCGGCTCTCGTGTACGACAATTCGTTCTTCGGCGCGACGAGCCCGATTCTTGGGAGCCGCTGGCGCTTCGAGGCTGATCCGACGTTCGGAAGCCTCAAGTTCGTCACCGCGCTGGCGGACGTCCGCAAGTACGTGATGCCCTTCCGGCCGTTCACGCTGGCCGGACGTATCATGCACGTCGGGCGGTACGGCAACGATGGCGAGCGGCTGTACCCACTATCCATCGGCTACCCGAGTTTGGTCCGCGGCTATGACCTCGGCAGCATCGATGCCAGCGAATGCGGCAACTCCACGTCCGGCACGTGCCCCCTCTTCGATCAGCTGCTGGGGAGCAAGATCCTCGTGGCGAACGCGGAGCTCCGCTTCCCGCCCTTTGGGTTGCTCGGCCTGGGGGGTGGCTATTATGGCGTCCTCCCGATCGAAGCGGGGATCTTTTATGACGCCGGTCTCGCGTGGGACGCCACGCACGGCGCCGAACTATTCGGGGCGACTGGTCCCAACGCGCGCAAAATCGTCCGCAGCGCCGGCGTGTCATTCCGCATGAACCTGTTCGGGTACGCGATAGGCCAGATGGACGTGGTGCGTCCGTTCGACCGGCCGCAGAAAAACTGGATGGTGCGGTTTAGTTTGACCGAGGGGTTCTAAGACGACTGGATGGGTTTCGATGGTAGGGGCGCAGCATATGGTAGGGGCGCAGCATGCTGCGCCCCTACATGCGTTTTCAGCGCACCGGCAGCCCGCTCGGCACCGAAGCCGGCGCCAGCCCTGAGAGATCGCGGGCGGCCGGGTCGGTAAGCGACTTGAGGAACGCCACGAGATCCGCGATTTCCGCGTCCGTCAAATGCAGTGGCGTCTGGACGCGCCCGTCCAGGGTCGCGAGGACCGCGTCGATCGTGGCGGCATCGCCGTGATAGCTGTCCCGAACGCTCGCCGGTAGCGTGGATGCATCGAATGTGCGCAGCGACGTCCTCACGTCGTTGTAGTGCTTCACGACGGCTTCCAGCGTCGCGAACGAGCCGTCGTGGAAATACGGCGCCGTGAGCTCGACGTTGCGCAGCGGCGGAACCCGGAACGCGAACTGGTAGAACTCGAAGTTGAGGAGCTCGCCGCGTCCCTTATCCAGCGGCGCCGCCTGACCGACGCCGGGTCCGAGCTGCGGCACGCCCGTATTGGCGAAGTCTCGTCCGCCCAGGAGCGGTCCGTTGTGACACTGCGAACAGCGGGCCTCGCCGAAGAACAGCAGGCCGCCCCGTTTCGCAGCGGGAGACAGCGCGGCGTTATCCCGCTCCAGGTAGCGGTCAAACGCAGAGCGCGTCTTCATCAACGCGTCCGTCTGAAATGCGGCCATCGCCGTGGCCATGTCCTGGAAACGCAGGCTGGAGGCGGAGATTCCGGGGAACGCGGCATTGAACATCGTCACGTATCCCGGTACCGCGACGAGACGCTGCATCACGCCCTGCCATATCGCGGTCGATTGTGTGTCGTCGAGCTGCGCCAGCTCGTTCGGGTTTCCGAAGACATCGACGTCGCCCTTTTCGCCGCGCATTTCCCGGCGATTCAACACCGGGAGCATGGCCTGCGACGCCAGCAGAGGCCCTGAGGTCACCGGCAGCACCACGTCGGGCAGCGGCGGACCGAACCGGGTCAGGCGGCCGTCCCAGAAGACATACGTCAAGCCGATTGCGCTGTTCAGCAGGGTCGGCGCACTGCGGGGCACAAACGCACGCCCCGCGCCCAGTATGCGCGCGGGACCCGACCCGGTCCCGCCGGTTCCTACCGCGAGTGCGAGTCCATCCGTGGCGTGCTGCGCCGGATCGTGGCAGGTGGCGCAGGAGACGTCGCGGTTACCGCTGAGGATTTTGTCGAACATCAGCGCCCGCCCGAGCGCGACGAGCGCGGGGTCCTGTGGCGGGGCCTCACCGATCGGGACGACACCCCACCGGGAGAACTGGCGGCGCAATTGTGCATCGTTGGACTCGGGCAGGCCCGCCACCGGCGTCGGCTCATCGCATGCCGCGAGACCGAGAACCGCGAGGATGCACAGCGTTCTGACGTGGCTTGTCATCGTGCGTCTCCTTGCCGTTCAGCGCAGCGGCAACGACAGCGAGATCTGATGCGTCGTGGTGTTGACGTCCGTCAGGTTGATCGGGCCGGTGGGCGCCGCGAGGATCGTTCCACCGGCGAGCGCGACGTCACGGCCACCCCACGGCACCAGGAAGGTCGATTGCGGGCGTCCCGCACCGTGCGTGACGCGGCCACGGTAGCGGATCTCGAATTCCGGGAAGCGCAGACTCAGGCCCCAGGTGGGCGTCCATTCCATCCATCCGGTCGTCAGCTGGCGCCGCAGCGCTTCCACATTGTCCTGCTGGTTCAGGCTATAGTGGACCGAGCGCAGCATCAGCCCCAACTGCAGGCCGACGGCCTTGCCCACTCCCTGCAGCTCGATGTCGCGTCCGGCGCCGATGCGCAGCAGAGTGTTGGAGAAGTGGAAATGGTTTTCGACGGTCTTGGAACCCGCCGCGAGCGTGTCGCCGGACACGGTGCTCAGCGGCGCGGTCGCGTCGGCCCACGTATAGCTGCGGATCGGTTCGTACACGAAATCCACGCCGAACGTCGCCAGGCCGCGAACCTTGGACAGCCCGACGCCGAAATCGAACGCGGTAGAGTGGCCGGGGTCGCGAGGGATGGCCGGGACGTTTGCCAGCTCGTAATTCGGAATCTTGGGGTGCGATGCTTGATTCAGGGTCGCGATCCAACCGATGCGCCAACCGGACGCGGTGACGGGCAGCGTGTACTTGAGGTGCAGTCCCCAGGTATTGGTGTGGTCGAGGTTGCGCTCGACACGGGCGCGTTGGCGAAACGACTCGGTCCCTGGGTCCCAGAAGCCGTCCACGTACGTCACGGCATGCGTCGCGGCAAAATCGTTGTGGAGGACCAGCGCTTCGAGCGAGCGGTCGCCCCATTCGCCCGGCCACGCTTTCACCGCACCGAGCCGGAGATCGAGCGTGTGGCCATCCTGCACGACACGCCGGCTGTCCGCGTACAGTAGATCGACGCCATCGAGTGCGTGGAGTCCGGTCCACAGCGCGCTCGCCCCGACTGAGATCCTGCTGCCCGGCAGGTCGCGACCGACCATCGCGAACGCGTACTCGTTGCCATGCGCTCGAGTATCCGGCTCGGGAATTACGGGGTCGACAGCGACAGTGGCGAAAGCGCGCGGCTCCGCAACGAAAATCCCACCGGACTGAGGTGGGCGGCTGGGTTCCACCTGCTGCAAGGCGAGCGCCAGTCCACCGTACCACACATTCGAGCGGGCCAGGACGGCGAATGGCAGCGATCGGCCACCGCCCGTATTCCGCGAAACGCTGTACACGGTCGGCGAGCTGAAGAAGCGTCCACCCCGCAGTCGCGTCCCCATCGCGGGGTTCATGAACGGATCGTACAGGGAGTCCGCGAGCGCGATCGAGACGCTCCCCATGCCGAGATTGTTTGCCGGGAAGATCTGAAATTGATCGCCCTGGGCGATGGGGATTGTTTTGATCGGGATCAGCTGCGCGCGTACGGGAGCGGCGAGACAGAGGAGTGGAACGACGAGACGAACGGCCCGCAGGCCAGAGGACACCATAGACACCTCGACGGAGAAGGGTCCCTTTGGATAGAATACCAAGCCAGCCCCCCGTCGCGTCACTAGGGGCGCGCTAAACGTCATATTGCGGCGGTGCAACAGAACCGGACCCGAAGGAGCCATGAAAAAGCGTGAACTAGGGACTCAGGAGGGGGGCCTCGAGGTAACTGCCTTAGGCCTGGGATGTATGGGGATGTCGGACTTCTACGGCAGCCGGGATGATGCCGAGTCCATCGCGACAATCCACCGGGCCCTGGATTTGGGCGTCAATTTCCTCGACACGGCCGACGTCTACGGGCCGTTCACCAACGAAGTGCTGGTCGGGAAGGCGATCAAGGGGAAGCGCGAAGGAGTCATCCTGGCCACGAAATTCGGCAATGTGCGGGCTCCTGACGGCAAATTCATCGGCCAGAACGGCCGGCCCGAGTACGTGAAAGCCGCGTGCGACGCGTCGCTGGGCCGCCTCGGCGTCGACCACATCGACCTCTACTATCAGCACCGCGTCGATCGTGCGGTGCCGATCGAGGAGACCGTCGGTGCGATGGCGGATCTCGTGGAGGCGGGGAAGGTGCGATTCCTTGGGCTCTCCGAGGCGTCCGCCCAAACGGTGCGGCGCGCGCATGCGGTACATCCCATCACCGCCCTCCAGACCGAGTACTCGCTGTGGAGCCGCGACGTGGAGGACGAGATCCTGCCCACCGTTCGCGAGCTCGGGATCGGCTTCGTCGCCTACAGTCCGCTCGGCCGCGGATTCCTCACGGGCCAGATCAAGCGTCCGGAAGACATCGCCGAGGGCGATTGGCGCAAGAACCATCCGCGCTTTCAGGGGGAGAACTTCCAGAAGAATCTCGATCTCGTCCAGCACATCGAAGCGCTCGCGCGCCAGAAACGGTGTACCCCTGGACAGCTCGCACTCGCGTGGTTGCTCGCCAGGGGAGAAGACATCGTCCCGATTCCCGGGACCAAGCACCGCAAATACGTGGAAGAAAACGTCGGCGCCCTCAACGTAACGTTGTCGGGCGCCGAGCTCGCGCAAATCGAAGACGGGGGCAGCGCCGCGGGCGCGCGCTACCCCGAGGGTGGGATGCGCACCATTAACGCGTAGCGGCCACCCTGCCCTCGGCAGCCTCCTCCAGCGTCGCGATATCGAGCTTCTTCATCTGGAGGAGCGCCTGCATGACGCGATTCGCCTTCGTGGGGTCCTTATCGGTCATCAGCTTGCCGAGCGCCGTCGGCACGATCTGCCAGGAGAACCCGAACTTGTCCTTGAGCCATCCGCACTGGCTCTCCTGCCCGCCGGCGGACGTCAGCTTGTTCCAGTAGTAGTCGATTTCTGCTTGGTTCTCACAACTCACGACGAATGAGAAGGCCTCGCTGAATTTGAACTGTGGCCCGCCGTTCAGCGCCGTGAACTGCTGGCCCTCGAGCTGGAAGCTCACGACCATCACGGAGCCTTTGGGGCCCGGCCCCGCGTCGCCGTAGCGGCTGACGCTGAGGATCCGGGAATTCTTGAAGACCGACACGTAGAATTGCGCCGCCTCTTCGGCGTTGTTGTCGAACCAGAGGAATGGCGTGATCTTCTGCATGCGAACTCTCCTTGGTCGTCAGGTTACGCGGTTAACAACTCATCCAGTCGAACGTAGCTCGCCTCCAACCCTTTCGTCGCGCCCATCTTGAGGGCGGCGTCCCGCGCTTCGCGCGTCGCGTAACGAACTGTAGTGCTCACTGTAGTCTTGCCGCGCGTCTCGACGAGCTCCGTGGTAACGAGCGTCTCGCCGCCGGTCCAGTGGTCGTCATACGCCTCGGTGGCGACGAGGCGAGAGGGCCGCACCATCTCCTGGAACGCACCCCCCATCCCCATTTCCCGGCCGTCGGCGTTGCGCCAGACGTAGCGGTACTTCCCGCCAACGCGCAGATCGATCTCGCAGACCGGCATCGTCCATCCGGGCGGTCCCAGGAGCCACCGCTGCACCAGCTCGGGTTTGGTCAGGGCGTCGAACACCATACCCCGCGGCGCGGCGAATTCCCGCGTCATGACGAGCTCGCGCTCGGATGGGGTAGTAACCGTGAGAGCCGCCGTCTTCATCTTGTTCTCCTCTTTTTGTTCGGCTTGGGCTTAACCTCGTCCAATAGCGCGTCGATTGTTTTCTTCTGCTTGTGCTTGAGTTCCTGCAGCACGGCGTCGAGCCGTTTGAAATTCCCCTCCCAGATCCGGCGGTAGCGCTCGATCCAGTCGGTTGCCTCGGCGAGCGGGCGCGGCTCCAGACGCCGCGGCCGGCGCTGAGCCTCACGGCCGCGCGAAATCAGCCCGGCGCGCTCCAGCACCTTCAGGTGCTTCGAGATGGCGGGCTGGCTCATGTCGAAGGGCTCGGCCAGCTCGGCGACCGACGCCTCGCCGGTGGCGAGACGGGCCAGGATGGCCCGGCGCGTCGGATCGGCGAGGGCCGCGAAGGTGGCGTCGAGAACATCACTAGTCGGTTTCATAACCTGATGGTAATATAAGACGCGTCCCGTCCGGCCGTCAAGGCCTTATCGTTCGGGGGTGAAAATCGCCACCTGGAACGTCAACGGCATTCGCGCGCGGGCGGCGCAGCTGTGCGAGTGGCTGCAGCGCGACCGTCCCGACGTGGTGTGCCTGCAAGAGCTGAAGGCCACAACCGCACAGATCCCCGCTGAATGCAAGCTGCAGGACTATCACGCGTACTGGCACACCCTGAAAGGCTATTCGGGCGTGTCGCTCCACGTCCGCAAGGACCTGTTCGCCGTCGATCCGGTGTTCCGCCATCCGCCGTTCGACATGGAATCGCGCATCGTCCAGGTGGAGCACGGCAATCTCGTGATCGCCTCGGTGTACGTGCCGAACGGCGGCAAGGACTATCCCGCCAAGCTCGACTTTGTGACCAAGCTCGTCGAGTGGACGAGACGACTGCACGCGGAAGGGCGAGACCTGGTGTTGTGCGGAGACATGAACATCGCGCGCACAGAGATGGACGTGCATCCCAAAGAGCGGAAGCCGAACGCGGTGGGACAGCGCCCCGAGGAGCGCGCGCTGTTCGAAACGCTCCTCGGCACGCATCTCGTGGATCTGGGACGACGGTTCGATCCCGACAATCCCAATCTGTTCACGTGGTGGGCGCCGTGGCGGAATCTTCGCGCCCGCAACATCGGCTGGCGACTGGATTATGTCCTTGCCTCGCCGGCGATCGCGGAGCGGTCAACCAGCTGCGTCGTGCAGGCCGACGTCGGCACGAGCGATCACGCACCGGTGGTCATGACGGTTGTTTGACCAGGCGGCCGCGCGCCAAACGTCATAATCGGTAGTGCAAATCGGAACGTCGATCACTATCGTATGGCCCATGGCCACGGTGCGCGTCTACGGTCAGGAGCCGACGAAGCGCGCGGATGGATCGCCGCTTCTGGCCGGCGTGCTCGCGGCAATTGGGATAATCGTGGCATGGGTGGTTCTGGTGTACGTGACGCACCACCCCGTCGGCATCGCCGCATGGGGTGTCGGAGGACTGCTCGGGATCGTGGTCGCCAAGACGGCCAAACCTCCGACCAAGGCGACCGGCGCGCTCGCGGCGGTGCTGACCCTTATTACCGTGTTCCTTGCCAAGGTCGTCCTCGTGGTCGTCGCCTTGCAACCGATCTTGCGGCAGGATCTCGCGAACAGTCCCGCATCGCTGATCCTGATATTCCTCACCGAAAAGGCCCACCAAAAATCCTTCTCCCCGGAATTGCAGGCGACGATCGATAAGCGTCCCGACCTCGTCGCTGATACCACCCTGTTCGGACCGGGTCATGAATTGCGCGAGCAGATGATCCACGAGGCGGCAACCGCCGCGAGGGCCTCGTCATTTGCCGAACGCGAGCGCCTCGTGCACGTGCACTTTGACCAGTTTTTGTCGACGCTGGGGTTCTGGACTCTGTTCCTGGGGACCTTCGGATTGCTGGACCTGCTGTGGATTGGGCTCGGTATCTCGACGGCCTGGACACTGGGCCAGGGACGGATCTGAGCTAGGTTCCGCTCCCCTTCCCCATCTCGCGCTCCTCGCGCTCGCGCTGTTCTCGCGCCAATCGCACGCGTTCCTGGCGCTCCTTCGCCGCGGCCTCGACGGCGGCTTCCCGCTCACGCTCCTGCGCGTTCCAATCGGTATTGGCAGCGGTTTCTTCCCTGGTCCGGCTGACTCGCTGCTGGCGCTCGCGGATGGCATCCTTCTGCCGCTGGTCGCGTTCGACGTCGCGCTGGGCCTGATTCTTGGTATGCGCCCACCACATCACCAGGAAGAGCCCAAATTGGGCGGGCAGCACGAAAATGAAGGACCCCGGGAATAAACCCTTGACCGTGGCCGTGACGGCGGCACTCGCCAGGGCCCACTTCCACCCTGAAAGGTGCTCGTACTCCGCGGCGAAGTAGAACAGCCCGGCGAACCCAAAGAGACCACCACCGATCCCGAGCATGCGTTAATATGTGAAACCCAGTTTGGGGATGCAATCTCTTTTTCCGCAGAGACACATTCAGGAGGATGACAGAATGCCCCGTATTATCTGGATCATCCTGATCATAGTGATCTTTGGCGCGGCGATGTTTTTCTTGCGACGCTACATGGAGCGGTAAGGTGCTGACGGTCTTCCTGCTTTCCCCCGCCAGCTGCGCGGGCAGGCGCGCGCAGCTGCTGCTGAAGAGCCAGACGAGCCCGCTGACCGCGCGGCTTGCCAATGGGGGCGCGCCGCTCGGCGAAGTCTTCACGTTCATGAGCAGTCTCTACTTCCGTGGCAAGCTCGCGTACGCAAATACGTTCGGCCGCGCATTCGTCATCGCGCCGGGGCGCGGTCTCCTTCCAGCCGATCTGTTGATTCGTGTCGACGATCTGCGGAAGATGGCGACGGTACCGGTCGATGAAGGCGAGCCCGCGTTTCGCGATCCCCTCGTTCGGGATGCGACCGCGCTGCACCGCGGCCTCGCCGCCGACGACCGCGTCGTGTTGCTCGGCAGCGTCGCGACCGACAAGTACGTCGGCCCGCTCCTCGACGTCTTCGGTGCACGCCTGCTCTTCCCTGCCACCTTCGCGGGCCGCGGCGACATGAGCCGCGGCGGGCTGCTACTGCGGTGCGCGCGGACGGGGACGCCGCTCGAGTGCGTACCCGTGCGAGGTGCCGTCCGGCACGGGCCCAAGCCGCCCAAACTCCCCAGACTCAAGTAGGTTCAAGCCCAGGAGGGAGCCCATGGCGGCCGATCCCTTACTGGAGCGACTGCTGCGCGCCGTATCGCCCGACTACCGCGTAGAGCGCGAGCTCGGCGGCGGTGGGATGGGACGCGTCTACCTCGCCCACGAGGTCGTGCTCAACCGGGCCGTCGCCATCAAAGTCCTCCGGCCCGAGCTCGCGACCGCCGCCGCCGCCGAGTCGTTCCTGCGCGAGGCGCAGATGCTCGCGAGTGTCCGCCACCAGAACGTGATCGTCATCCATCGGGCCGGTGAGGGTGAGGGTCTCCAGTTCTACGTCATGGAGCTGATCAATGGCTCCACGCTCGAGGATCGCCTTGCAGGGGGTCCACTCCAGCCTGACGATGTAATACGGATTGGCACAGACCTCCTCCGTGGTCTCCAGACGGTGCACCGCCAGGGGTTCGTGCATCGCGACATCAAGCCGAGCAACGTGTTTGTATTGTCGGATCGTGCGTTGGTCGGCGACTTCGGGATCGCACGGCCGCCCTCGGATGACGACAGCGACCCACACAACCGAGATGGCACTGCGGACTACATGGCGCCCGAGCAGGTCGCGGGCAAACCGGTCACGTCCCGAACCGATATCTACTCGACTGGAGTGGTGCTCTACGAGGCGGTGTCCGGACGCCGATTCCACGATCAGAAGAATCAGATCGATTGGAGCGGCATTCCGCGCCGCCTCGCGCGCGTGTTGCGGCGCGGCGTAGCAATCGACCCCGACGGGCGCTGGCCCGATGCCGCGACATTCGGCAAAGCCCTGGAACGGGCGGGCGCACCGCCCCTCCTTGGGCGAAAGGCCGTGGTCGTCCTCAGCCCGGTGATCGTTGTCGCCCTGCTTCTGGTGTTTTGGCCCCCTGGGCCGACGCCGGCCGCTCCGGGCGCGCCGGGCGCGCCGCAGGTGGCCTTTGCACGAATCGACTACGTCGGTCCGACGGACCACCGCTTCGTTGCCGACTCACTGCTGCGAATGGTCCACTCCGACCTGCACTCGCATGTCACCTTTGTGGATTCGGCTGCGCGGTCGCTCGTCGTCCGGGCGCGGATGACGGTAACGGGCGGCGCTGTGGGTCTGCACCTCACGGGCGGGATTCCTGCCTCCGAATTCCATGTTCCACTCGAGCATTGGCCGACGCTGCGCGACTCGATCAGTTATCAGATCGTGCTCGGCGTCTGGGCCGATCGCAGCCCACTGGCCGCATCGCTGCCGCTGCGCGCCCTGCCCCACACATCCGAAGGACTGGCTCAGTTCCTGGAAGCCGAGCAACTCGTCGGCGAAGCGCAGTGGGACAAGGCGCACAGCGCCTATCTGCAGGCTGAAAGGACCGATCCCACCTGCTGGATCTGCTCGTGGCGGATAACCGAGGTCGAACGCTGGCTGAGTCGCGAGCCGGATCCGGATCGCTTGCGTCGGATTCGCGTTCATGCGGACTCGCTGCCGCCGCTGTACAGAAGTCTGATTCGCTCCGCGCAGCTGCCCCTGCGGGCTCGATTGGACACGCTGCGCATCGTGACCGAACGTTCCCGGGAATTCTTCCTCGGCTGGTTTCAGCTCGGCGACGAGCTGTTCCATCGCGGTCCACTCGCGGGGCATCGACGGTCTGAGGCGATCCCCGCCTTCGAGCGCGCCGCGAGGCTGCGACCCGACTTTCGACCGGCATGGGAGCACCTCGCCTGGGTCGCGACCGCGGAAGGGGATTCCAGCGATGCCGCCAGCGCACTCGATTCGTTGGAAAACCTGAGCGTCACACCGGACACGTTCTCCCTCGAGCTCCGCGCGCTCCTCAAGCTTGGCTTCGCATGGCGCTTTCTGACCGAGCAGGATGCGATCAGAATCACCCAGTTGGTCATGAGTGATCCTGCGACGAGTGCTAGCGCTGATCTCGGGGCGGGACCGCGGATGCTACCGACATTCGATGTGCCACGGGGCGCAGTCGCGTTAGGCCAGATCCTGGAAGCGAGCCCTGAGAGGAATCTGAGCAGTTCCGGCTTGATTGCCCAAACACTCGGCATGGTGGCCCTGGGCCGCATCCCCGATGCCTTCGAGTCGGCCCAGCGGCTCACGGAGGTGACGCCCGAAGCAGAGCTCGATCTGTTCACCGCTGAACTGCAGGCGTCGCTTGCCCTGCTCGACGTTGGAAGCGTCGCTGCCTCGGATGCGCTCGATGATTTGCGCCCATGGACCGCGAGCGAGGGCGTTCAACCAACTTTGCACGACCGCGCGGTCTGGATGAGCGCGCTCTTGGGCCGTCGTTCGTCGCTGCGCGACGGTGCCGCCCGCGAGCTCAAGCTCCTTATCTCGGCAGATTCGCTCGCCGCGGCCGGCCGGCCACGCGCCGCCCTTGCCCTGCTCGACCCAGTGGATGTGGATGCCGTGGCCCGGCCCGTCGATCCGTTCCTCCGGACAATCGTCCATCTGCGGCGCGCGGACTGGCTCACCCGACTCGGCGACCGCGAAGGCGCGCGGAGTGAGTTGCTCTGGCATGAACACCTCTATGTCTTTGGCTTGCCGACGGGACTGCCTCAAGCGGCCGAAGTCGACTGGGCGTTCGGCACGCTGGCGCGCTGGCGCCTGGCACGCCTGCTCGATGGCGCCGGGCGGGGCGCACGCGGTGAAGCATGTGACGCCTACAACGCGGTCGTCCGACATTGGTCCGCCGCGCCGGCTCCATATGGAGCACGCGCCGACACCGCGCGGACTCGGGCCCGGGAGCTCAGCTGCGCGGCGCGGGACGCTCGGTGATCCGCTTCCAGACGTTGGGGACCCTCGAAGTCACGCTGAACGGTGTCGAAGCACCCTCACAACTGCTCTGGAAGAAAAACATCGCATTACTGCTCTACCTGGCGCGCTCGCCCAAGCGGCGCTGCACACGCGAGCAGTTGATTGGCTTGCTCTGGCCGGACAAAGACGACGCCGCCGCGCGCCAATCCGTGCGCGAGGCCATCCGTGTCCTGCGCCAGTACGTGGGCGAGGACCGGCTCAAAAC
>Ga0210382_10000606_pt1 | contig 12672 bp, 9 predicted proteins | sample PLMedo_FD_155452 | JGI IMG/M metagenome (GOLD analysis project Ga0210382, IMG submission 155452) | Groundwater sediment microbial communities from an aquifer in East River, Colorado, USA - PLM0_60_coex redo | ecosystem: Environmental > Terrestrial > Soil > Riparian zone | place: USA: East River...
GACGTTCCGCTGGGTTCGGGAGGAGCGGGGACGGGTTGGTCGCCGCACCGCTCCGGGTGCAACGGGGGCAAGGCGGCGGTGAGCACAAGGAAAGAGTACCCTCGGCCCGCGGAGCACACTGGCGTTCACGTCCACTGTGATGTTCGGGGCGATCGCGCAGATATTGGCGAGCACGGTGGCGATTATCGTCGTGGCCACGACATTTTGACAACGCTCGGAAACGCTGCCGAGGGAAAATGCGCGCCGGCATTCGACTCCTAGTTGCGTCTCCCCTGTTGATCGCTCTTCAGAACCACGTCCAGGCATCGCCCCGAGATCTGCCCCTCGCAAGCCGGCTCCAGAGAGGCATCAACTTGACTGGTTGGTTTGTAGGCAGCAGTCCGACGCCCGCCGAGAAGAGGTTCAGTGACAGTGATCTGCGGGTCATCTCAGGACTCGGGTTCACTTTCGTACGTCTGCCAGTCAATCCTGCGCGCCTGATGCTGGGGCGCGCGTTGAACCAAGACAGCCTTGGGGCGCTAGACCGCGCGATCGACCTGATCACAACGAGCGGCCTAGCTGTGATTGTCGATTTTCACCCAGACCAGGACTTCGAGCGCAACGTTGTCAGTGACAAAGACTCGTTGCATGCGTTCCTTGGCTTGCTTGACGCAGTGTGTAGCCATCTAAGAACAAGGAGTACAACCGACCTCGGCGTCGAACTGCTCAACGAGCCATTCGATCCTGGCGTGGGGGGTAAAGGTTGGGACTGGAACGTCATTCAACGGGAACTCTGGAAAGTCGCACGCCAGGCACTGCCGGAGCACACCCTCGTCCTAACTGGGGACGCGTGGTCCAGCATCAGCGGCCTTAGCACTGTTATCCCCGTGCCAGATCCGAACGTACTGTACACAATTCACTTTTACCAACCGTATCCGTTCACCCACCAAGGCGCCAACTGGATGGCATCCGATCCTCAACACTTCGCCGACCTCCGCGGGGTACCCTACCCTGGCGATTCGCTTCGGGTTAGCACTGCACTTGGACCCATCATAGAACACGCCTCTCGTGCCGAGCTCCGCGACTCCATTCGTGGTGAGCTACTTGCCTACGGTCGAGCGCACTGGAACCGCGACAAGTTGGCTCATAGCTTCTCCCAAGCCGCGGGTTGGGCTTCGCAAAACCGCAAACAACTTGTCTTGGGCGAATTCGGCGTCTACAAGCGAGGAGCCGACCCTGCAGACCGCTGTCGTTGGGTGCGGGACGTCAGAGAACTCGCCGAGGCCAATCACTTCTCGTGGGCAATGTGGGAGTATGATGGAGGGTTCGGCCTGCTGAACGAGGATCACACAGCAAACAAGTGCCTAACCGGTGCGCTAGGACTCACGCCCGTAGAGAGTCGCTAGCCAAGTGTCCGCTTGATCCGGCGAGGTAGACGATTCGGGGAATCGGAATGCGAGCTGGTTGAGCAGTCCCACGCACATTCAGTACCGGAGGAACACGGATGAGCCAGCATTGGGGTCGCATGCAGACCGATCCGATTCATGCTACGGACGTTTGCGATGGCTGAGTTCTGGAAGAATCGACGCATCCTCGTCACGGGCGGCACGGGTTTCTTGGGGTCTTACGTTGTGAAGGACCTAGCCGACCGAGGTGGCGCTCACGTGTTCGCGCCGAGCAAGGCGGACTACGACCTTCGACGCGCGGATGCCGTTGAACGATTGTTCGCGGAGTTACGACCACAAGTCGTCATACACCTGGCTGCTGTGGTTGGGGGAATTGGAGCCAATCGAGAGCGACCTGGAGAGTTCTTTTACGACAACCTGATGATGGGTGCGCAGCTAATGGAGATTTCGCGCCAACGAGGTGTTGAGAAGTTTGTGGCGATTGGCACCGTCTGCGCCTACCCCAAATTCACGCCCGTTCCATTCAAGGAGGACGACCTCTGGAACGGGTACCCAGAAGAAACGAATGCACCCTACGGCCTTGCTAAGAAGATGCTCCTGGTACAGGGCCAGGCTTACCGACAGCAATACGGATTCCGATCCATTTTCTTGCTCCCCGTGAATCTTTACGGACCGCGAGATCACTTTGACCCGGCAAAGTCTCACGTGATACCCGCCCTGATCAAGAAGTGTGTCGACGCTCGCAACTCTGACGCAAACGAAATCGTGGTTTGGGGAGACGGCTCACCGACACGTGAGTTTCTCTACGTGGAAGACGCGGCCAAGGGTATTGCTCTTGCCACCGAACACTACGAGAAGCCAGCACCTGTCAATTTGGGTTCATCATTCGAGATCAGCATTCGAGATCTCGTGGGTTTGATAGCTCGGTTGACGGGCTTTAACGGCGCGGTGAAATGGGATTCGTCTCAGCCCAACGGTCAGCCTCGGCGGAAGCTCGACACGACTCGCGCCGAACAGGAATTCGGCTTTCGAGCACAGGTCGGCTTTGAGGAGGGGCTCCGTCGCACGATCGCATGGTACGAAGCGCACCCGATGCCCTAGCGAGCAGTGGGTCCGTCTGCGGAGTGAGGATCCCCACTAAGTAGGCTCGCCTACTCAGTCCCCCGGTGCGCTCCCACTGCGTTTCGTCGACCCGCGTTGCGGGATTAACCTGTGCAGGCGTAGGCCCCGTTTGGCGCTCGCCAGCAACCCCTGAAGCGTTTCGAACTCAGACGATCTCTCTCTTCGCAGGCCCGCAAAGTATTCCACTAAGAAGGCCAGAGCTACGCCCACCGCGCCGCCCACCGCCAGGCCCACCAACACCAGGGCCAGCACTTTGAAGCGAACCCGAGCAGACCCCTCCGGTCGATCGACAACTGTGATCACAGGGGTGTTCCGGATCTCACGAATCCTGGCCTCCTCGTACTCGCCAACGAGCGCCGTGTACGTTTGCTGTCGCAAGTCGATACGCCGCTGCAGTCGGCCAGCTTCGATGGTGAGTTTAGGCGATGTCTGGTATGTGCGGTTCTTTGTGAGGAACACCTCGAGTTGATTCTCGGCATCCTCCAGCTCGCGCTGAGCAGCCTGCACGCGATCCTCGACGAACGCGCGCTCGGCTCGGGCCTGCGATTGAAGCTGCTCAACGTTGAAAACGTTAACTAGGTCCAGGATACGCCGGGTCATCTGCTCGGCCAACGCCGGCCAGGGTGCTACGGCCTTCACCGTCACCGTGCCTGCACCAAGATCGGAAGTCACATCAATCTTCCGTTGTAGGTGATCGACAGCATCCTGCAAGAGTTCCTGGGGAGTGTCTCCGCGCGCCTTGAGAAGTTCAATCAGTGTCCCCCTGAGTGTATCGCGTCCATTCGCGCCAGTAGCGAACGAGAACCGAGTCTCGGCCAGCTGCGATAGCATGCCATCCGTGGTGGGCAAATCCGCGTAGAACCCGACCGGAGAACCGACGGCACCCGCTACATTGATTCCGAATTTGGCGGCCAAACTCGCGACATCGCCGATAGGAGATTGGCTGCCCACGACGGGAGCAAATACCGCCTGCGCGCGGTATCCACCGAACAGCAGACCCGCCGCGACGGTCGCCGCCACCCCTACTAGGGTCGCGACCAGGACGACCCGGCCATAGCGGAGGATGATGTTCAGAAAGGAAATGAGTGGAATATCTTCGTCCGCGTCATGGACGACCCGCGGATCGGATTCCAGCTCGACTGACGAAACTTTCGGGTCCACAAAACCCCCTACTGATAGGTACGGCTCGTCAGTGCCGCCGACGGCCGCGGATAGCTTCCTTCACAGCCAGGACGGCGAAAACAACATCCTGCACGAGATAGCGTTTCCAAAGACGTCGCGGCTCGTAGGCCAGGCGCCACGCCCACTCGAGACCGGCGTTACGCAGCCACCTGGGGGCGCGAGCCTTCAAGCCCGCGGCCAGATCAAACGCGCCTCCAAAGCACAAGATGGGTCCCACATTGAGCTCCGAAAGGTGCCGATAGGCCCAGAGCTCCTGCTTTGGGGTTCCGAGTCCGAGAAAGAGAATGTCAGGTCTCGCATCATTGCAGCGTCTCACCATACGAGCCGACTCATCAGGGTCTGACTCGAAACCCAACGGCGGCGAATACGTCCCGACAATATTCATCCGAGGGGTGGCCTCTTGGAGTCGGGCCACGAGCCGTTCGGCCACACCGGCCGCCCCTCCGCAGAAGAAGAGCCGGAGGCCGCGTTCCGCGGACTGCGACGCCACAAGCGGTAGCAGGTCAGAGCCCGTGACGCGCTCCGGTACTCCAGGCGGATGCAGGACTCGACTGAGCCACACGATGGGCATGCCGTCGGCAAATACCCAGCTGGCCGACTGATATACCAACCTGGCCGAGGCGTCGCGATGAATGATCACCAGGTGGTCCACGTTCGGCGTCACAACCAGTCCTTTTCGCCGGTCCGCTCCGGCCTCGACGAGCATCCGGGCCGCCTCGTGCAGAGTCACGGCCGCGAAGCGGAGACCGAACATTGCGACGTGCGGCCTCACCGAAGCACCGACTTTGACCGCCCCTCTCACCTTGCGCCCTCATACCGGATCGTCCTCATGAGAGCCGGTGTGGCCAACTTCAAGGCAAAGTGAGCGAGGTGTGCGGTCCACAACCACGTGCAAGTCATGAGCCCGAGGCCCATCGTACGGCGCCGAATCGCGAAGTCCTCACGCAGTGCTTTCAGCCTGCCCTGTTCGCTCCTTCCTCCCAGTTGAAAGCAGCACACCGGAATGGCGAGGCGCTTGACGGAACGTCCTCCTGAAGACCCTTGCCTGCTGAACTGCGCAATGAAATCGTAGTCAGCCGAGAGGCGGAAGGTCAGCGCGTAACGCAACGAGCCGATCGTGCTCCGCAAGAAGAACATTGCCTGGTGTTGGGTGAACATCCCCCGCCAGAGGCTCTCGTACGGTCGTGCGCGTTTGTACAGCCGGCGCCCCGACGTCGTCATGTCTACCGCGTCCCCATATACGAGGTCCGGGTGAGGCTGCGCAGCCGCCGCCTCGGCGACCTTCTCAAGGACCTGAGCATCGGCGAAAGTGTCCCCACTGTTCATGAAGACCACGTAGTCGCCACGTGCACGGTCAAGACCCTTGTTCATGGCGTCATAGAGACCACGGTCGGGCTCAGACAACCAGTGGATACGACGATCCGTTTGAGAAGAAAGCCATTCCGTCGTGCCGCCAAGCGATCCTCCGTCTATGACGATCGCTTCCAAGTCTTGGTGACGTTGGCGCAGTGTGCTTGCCAGCGTCGCCTGTAGACCCGCCAGATCGTTGAGGGTCACTGTGATGACGGAGAACCTCATGACGCTCCCACTGGGGCATCCACCGCGCGAACGAGACAAGCGACGGCAAGGCAGAAGATCCACATCAACGCGGGTTGATTCCAGACAGGGTTGAACGCCATCTCGGTCGTGAACACTGCGACGACGGCCACGGCATACACGCGTAGCCAATCTCGTTCCCGCGCATTCGCTACTAATCGCCGCAGCCCCGCGACGGTCACTCTCCACAGCGGGATGACAAACAACGCGAAACCAATCACCCCACCGAAGCCGAGAATATCGAGAAGATCCGAATGGCTCGGAATGTAGAGGTTACTCGGGGAGTCGCTGCGAAAGAGCGAGAGCAAGGGCGAGCCCACGAAGAATGTGCCCCCTATCGGGTGGTCAGCGAAGCGCAGCACCCGTTCTGAGTACGTGAACGCGCGCACCGCAGGGCTTCCGGAGGGTAGCAGTTCGTGGTGATACAGGGCCACGTACACGACGCTTGCCAAGAGCATGATGGATATCTCGAGCAACAGAACTCGCCTGAGCATCCGCGTGGGAGCGGGTCCACTCGTGCGCAAGACACAGGAGACCACAAGAACCACGACAGTCGCGGCGGCGAGGATGCCGGTGTTCTTCATTGAGAGCAGCCCAGAACTCATCAGCAATACCATCAAAAGCGGGCGAAGAATCCCGCGCTTCCAGGTGTAGACGATCATGGCGGCGCAGACCGCTAAGAATATCTCCTCGTGATACACATGAGGTTGGTCCACAAAGTGGACCCCCGCGGCCCAGATGGCGATGCCAGCGGTGATGAGGACGCCCGTCGCCACCAGCGGCAGTCGCAGCCAGCGTCGGAATAGCCGTTCCTCCGCCTTTCTTGAGAAGACGGCGCAGGCGGGAAACACCGGCAAAAGAGCAAGGCCACGACCCAGAAATGAGTCTTCCAAAGCGGCATGGTCGCGCAACACGGAAATCAGCGAGCCTACCAAGACCGTTGCTGTGAAGGCCGACAGAAGGCGCAGATTCGTACTGGTTCCTCCGTCTTGTCTTGCGTCGAGCCAAAAGAGCCCTTGTGCAATGACCGCGATCTCAGCCGGGAGGTACTTGAGGAGAGCCATGGAGTTCGCACCCCAGCAGTCACCCGCGGGATCAATCATGTAGACAAGGGCCAGAAGCGTCCCAGCGATCATAAGGTAGGTACCGAACCGCGCTGCAAGCCGCGAAGCCAACCAAGACCGGGCAGAGGCGACCGGGGCTCGGGCGATGGCTCTGTAGCGCAGGGGGATAGTTCACCCACTCGACGCGGCGTTCAACCGCACCGGTCGGAGCCTCCAGAGCCACGGACCGCACACCAGAGCGTACGCAGCGAGCCATGAGAGGGCCAGCACGAACATGGCCGGCAGCGAGCCATAGACCCATCTAGCCTGCACCCACACTCCAGCGCAAGCCAGGATAAGACAGCACGCGAGATACAGCAGCACGTTCCGGTTCAACAGAAGTGTCGTGGTCAGCCGAGTAGTGCGCTCTGCTAAGACGTAGATGTAGACCTGAGTCGCGATGCCGCTCACGATCCAGACCGCTAGGATCCCGGCCAGACTGTGAAAGGACGATCGCGCGAGTGTAACTACCGCTACGACGCTCGCCGTATGTAGCCACACCGAGTTGGCGAGGGGCTTCTCGAGCCCCCGTGCCTGAAGAAGCCAATAGAACGGCACGTTCAGAAGGGTGATCCCCCACCAAACTGCCATGAGCAAGCCCGCCTGGCTCAATCCCGAGGGGGCACTCTTCCCGAGCCAGACGATGAAAACCAAGTCCCGACTCACCGCGAAGAAAGCGAGCCCGGTGCCCCCGAGAGCGAACAAGTAGAAGAAAGCGGCCCTCAGCACCCGCTCGGTCTCCCCGCGTCCGCCTGAGGAATCTGTCCTCGCCAAGCCGGCGAACAGAGACTGTGACCCGCTCGCCCCCAACTCCCGGACGAGCATCGGCGTTCGGTTCGCAATGTCATATAACCCCACCGCACCAGCCCCGAGAGTCCACGCGATGAGCAATCGAAAAACGGGTTCTCTAACAACGAAGACTAGTGAAAGGGAAAAGAAATGCTTGCCGTGGTGAACCAAGTCTCGAAAGTCAACCACGCGGATTGGGCGAGAAGCCAACGCTAGCGCCCGAAACAAATCTGGGAACGTCTTCCTTGCCGCAGCCCGCACCCAGATGTAGAGCAAACCATTTGCAACAAGCGCCCCGAGCGCCAGAGCTTCAATAGGGCGATCAAGATACGCTCCGATCAAGCCCGCGAGATACGTCAGTGTTGTGGCAAGAGACAGAACCCACTGCTCCACGTACGTCTGATGATGGGCTTTGAACACGGTCAACTCGAGTTTCATCATCAGCTGGCAAATGGTCGCAAGGATCAAGGCCACCAGCCCGATTGTGACGGCGTGTTGGAAGCGTGGAGCCACCCCGAACGCTGCCAAATGGCTCCCTACGAGCAAGCCACCAATCGCTAGGGCGACGCCCCCTACCAGGTAAGCTGCCGCAGCACTCCTTCTCCACAGCGCGAGTCGTGTCACGTCCAGTTGGCCGCTGCCGGTTGCCATCGCCTTCGTCAGAACACTGGTGAACCCGATGTCGAGCAGCCCGGTATAGCCTACAACGGTGGAGAGGAGACTCCATACGCCAACGACTTCGAGGCCAGCTCTGCGTAGTAGAACGGGATAGGTCGCAAACACCACTGCCGTCGGTAGAAGGATCCGCAGAGTTCCAACCAGGTGGGAGAGCCTGAGGTCTCTGTGTATGTCGGCGTGGTGATCCACGTGAAGACGGTCCGTTACTGCCAAGGCGCGCGCACAGCACCCTCGTCAGAGGGCACTAGCGAGACCTGCTTGCAAGAATCACTGCGCGCTGTCGCTCGCTTCTCGCCAGCAGTTCAACGCGGGTGAATCCCACGGCCTCTAGTCGCCGACATTCGATCACATCGGAGTCATGGCCCTCGAAAAGGACTCTATCGAAGCGCCCGAGGAATTGCATGAACCGATCTTTCTGGGCGACCCAGTTGAGCACAGACAACGCAGTCACTATCGTCGGACGAAAGGCTGCGAACTCCTCCTCCCAGGCCCTCGGGTCATCGAAACTGCACTGAACGGTCCTGTAGTCTATGTTGAACGCCCGCTGCACGAGTCGATTCGCTTGCAGAATGTCGGCATCGGCATCAACGCCCAGGACCGCTTCGGCACCGTTGAGCTTCGCGAACGTGCTCAGGAGTCCAAGATTGCAGCCCAATTCCAGGACGCGCGCTTCGGACCACGTGACGGCCTCGTTGAACACCCGCCAGCGATCTTCCCAGCTTCGCTCCCCAGGCAGTAGGAAGGCCTCAAAAGTCATGCTGTAATAAGAGACTCCCTGTCCTGGCGCGTTCGCGTCCGAGTTCGCTGCCATCTGCCAAGCTCGGTGCAGAGAGGCGAGTTGCGGGCTCGCTCCACTTGGCAAAGGAGCGAGGAGAGGAACCCTTGCGCTTGGGCCGAACCCGAGCCGACGCCTCGCGTGCCGCGCAAGGTTCAAGATCGACCTCGGAAGGGCCGACTTCAGCAGGTCTTTGAGGAATTGCGCAGCACCGCCATGGATGGTCACTCCCTTGATCCTCCAACCAAAGAAATTGGCCAGTATGCTTTGGAATGGCGTGCTTTGATGAGCCTGGTCAAAATCAACTAACCACGGACCGCCAGACGCGTCGATAAGAACGTTTTCTGGTTTAACGTCACCATGGGCAATAGCCTTGGCGGACAGCCGGAGAAGCAGCCCAAGCAGGCGCGGGAACGTCACACAAGCCTTCGTGAACCTACCACGATAGATGGTCCAAGGCGCCGCATCCACGAGCTCCGTGACCATTACGTGGGCGTCCGCGAGTGCTTGGTATTGCAGATAGTGTGGTATCCCGCGGATCCCCGTAAGGGCTTGAAGGATGTCAGCTTCTTCCCGCAGAGTACGATTTCGCAACCCCCCAGTCGTGTCATTCTTAAGCAACACGATCTTGTAGACGCGATCCACGGATCTGTACACCCGGCGCCCCCAATCGAGGGGGCTCTCCCACAGCAACTCCGCCTCGCGCGCGATGCCCAGGCTCCCAAGGACTCGATCCCACGAGTCTACGTCAGGCTTCAGGCGTCTTTGGCCCGAGGGAATCGCTCGGCCCTCCAATCAAACGGCGACTGAGCCGGAGCGAGGAATAGCCCAGCGTTCCAGCATGTTGGGAAGGGAAATGCCACGCACTCGGAGTGTCGGTAGGGACCGCCACAGCGTCAATATAAGTCTGACCATCCGACTCGCCAGCCCTTTGCAAGACTGCGAGTTGTGACGACGATCACTCGCGCGCTGGGCGCTGCAAATCGGACCTGCCGTTACTCATCGGAGACCCCCCGGCCAGCCGCCGTGGAACCAGACGAGTTCATGAGCCCGCCCCACCTGTGCTCCGAATGCGTACTCTCATGCTAGACGCGTGCATGACGCTTGGCGATTGCGCTGGCGTTGGCAATATTGGTCGACAGGCCCGGCGACCCGGGGCAAACCGTGATCCCCACACCACGAGCATCATTTCACGTGACTTGCTAACTTGAGCGTCTACTCTACTCGGCTACCAGATGCGTTCCGGCGACGCGCCGGTTACGTACTCGCAACCATAGCCGGTTCTTTGACACTTTCCACCTGTTTGGAGCCCTCGGGGGCGATAACGGAGTTTCGCGTCGTCATATCACCCCGGGCAGCAACGATCGGTCGCGGCGATACGATCCAACTGGTGGCCACGGTGATCGGACCAGGCGGCGTTCCACAAACGGGGGCGAGGATGGTGTGGAGCAGCTTGTCATCCACGGTTGCTCGCGTCGATGCGTCCGGCCTGGTCACGGGAGTCCAGCTTGGAGCCACCACAATCCGTGCGTCAACGCGCGTCGGCTCCATGGAAGCCGATGTGTCTGTGCTCCCTCCGACTCGGGTCGCTATAAGGCCCCAGGCCACCGACCTCCTCTTGCGAGACACGGTTCGACTGAGCGCAATCGTCCTGAACGCCAGGGGAGACACTCTTCACGAACCGGCGATCGTATGGGCGTCTGCTGACTCGGCGGTAGCTACCGTAGACTCGACAGGTCTTGTGCGGGCCCGCGCCTTTGGGCTTGCCGTCATCCGCGCCTACGTCCGGGACACGAGCTCGGAGGCCCTGGTTGCAGTGACGCCGATGGTCGTCAAACCGCAGTCCGTGGCGATCGTGGAGGGAGACACAACACGCTTCTCAGCAACGGCGGTTGACAATCAGGGTGACACCCTGGGCTCTCCGGCGCTATCGTGGTCAAGCAGTGACACTACCAGAGCAACCGTGGACTCGAATGGGGCGGTTCGAGCACTAAAGCCGGGCACCGTCACCATTCGGGCGTCTGTCCCAAACGCATCAGCAGCCGCCAACCTAACGGTTGATCCCGGCGTACTGGTTGGAGCCGGGGACATCGCCACATGCACTGCCAACGGAGACGACTCCACCGCGAGTCTATTGGATGAGATCCCGGGAGGTGTTTTCACTCTCGGGGACAACGCGTACCCAAGCGGATCCTCGCAAGCCTTCGCAAACTGCTTCAATCCCACTTGGGGGCGACACAAGGCGCGCATCCGTCCGGCACCGGGCAACCATGAATACGAAATCAGCCCAGGCGCAGCTCCGTACTTCGCGTATTTCGGCACGGCTGCGGGAGAGCCCGGGAAGGGCTTCTACGCCTACGATTACGGGGCTTGGCACATTGTCGTCATCAACAGTTTCTTGGATGTCAGCTCCAGTTCCTCGCAAGTCCAGTGGCTTCGTGCGGACCTAGCTGCCCACCCCGCCAAGTGCACACTGGCATATTTTCACTACTCACTGTTTTCGTCAGGCTATTATGGCATGCCAGTCATGAAAGCCACGTGGAATGGGCTATATGCTGCAGGTGTCGACGTGGTGATATCTGGACACGATCACATTTACGAGCGATTCGGGCCGCAGACCCCAGACGGAGTTGCGGATGCCGCGCGTGGTATTCGGCAATTCATCGTGGGAACCGGCGGTCGCAGTCACATGCCGCTCGCGGGCGTGGCACCGAACAGCGAAGTACGTAACACAGACACATTCGGTGTCTTGGTCCTAACTCTGCACGCATCCGGCTACGACTGGAAATTTGTGCCCATACGGGGGAAAACCTTCACAGACTCCGGAAGCGGGACCTGCCACTAGCCGCGTCGGCCGCGGTACAGTTGCTTAATCCTCCGCCTGTTAGAACGCGCCGCGCATCCGGACCACGACGGGAATGGTCTTTACGAGCAGCTGCAAATCCGTCCAGACCGACCAACTCTTGATGTACGCCGTCTCTAGGGCTATGACCTCTTCAAATGCCGTCACGCCGTTGCGACCCGCCACCTGCCAGGGACCGGTCATCCCAGGCTTCACGTCGAACCGCGCATACTGATGCCCTTCGTAGAGCGCTGCCTCGGAGGGCAGCGGCGGCCGCGGACCCACCAGTGCCATCTGGCCGCGCAGCACGTTGACCAGCTGGGGTAGCTCGTCGAGACTGGTCCGTCGGAGCCAGCGGCCCAGGCGGGTCACGCGTGGATCGTCCGGCACCTTGAAGAGACGGGCATCGCTGTAGAGGCTGCGCGAGAGCAGCTCGTCGCGGCGCTTCTCGGCCCCGTCCACCATCGTGCGGAACTTGATGATGCGAAACCGTCGGCCACCACCCCCCACCCGCTCCTGCGTGAAGAACACCGGGCCCGGGGACCCGAGCTTCACGAGGGCGGCGACCAGCGCGAACACCGGGCTCAAGAGCACCACGCCGAGCGTCGCTCCCGTGATATCCATCGCGCGCTTGACGACGAGCTGCCAACCCTTGAGGCTCGGCGCCGTCAGCTCAACCAGCGGCTGCCCGCCCCGCCACACCGTCGTCGGATGCACGCCGGCGATTTTGACCGAGCGCGGCACCGACAACACCTGGCAGCCCCCGGCGAGCGCCGTGTCGACCACCTGGCGAAACTGCGGCTCCGTCACGTACCCGGCGATCACAACCGCTTGTGCACCCGAAGCGGCGAGCACCGTCGGCAAATCGCTCAGGTGACCCAGCGCGCCTGGTCTAGGCGGGACCTGTGTGTCCACCAACCCGATGGGTCGGTACTCGGTCCCCGCACTGAACGCCGGCATCGCCATCGACTCCCGGCACTCCGCGCCCGGCCCCACGAACAGCACATCCATGCGGTCCCGCTCGGCCGGGAGCACCCACCCCACGATCCGGTCGATCACGCGTCGCTCGGCCAGGAGCCCCACCCACACGAGCAGCGTCACGAGGGTGTACTGAACCAGCACGGGCTCGAGCCCGCGCGTCCAGATCAGCATCCACAAGGGGAGCGCCGTCGCGAGCGCCGCACCGAGAAACAGCCGCTG
>Ga0210382_10000607_pt1 | contig 12669 bp, 12 predicted proteins | sample PLMedo_FD_155452 | JGI IMG/M metagenome (GOLD analysis project Ga0210382, IMG submission 155452) | Groundwater sediment microbial communities from an aquifer in East River, Colorado, USA - PLM0_60_coex redo | ecosystem: Environmental > Terrestrial > Soil > Riparian zone | place: USA: East...
CGACGGTCAACGTCAGCCGCTACAAAGGGCTCGGCGAGATGAACCCCGACCAGCTGCGGGACACGACGATGGATCCCGCCAAGCGCACACTGCTCAAGGTGACGATGGAAGACGCGCTCGAAGCCTCGCAGTTGTTCGAGACGCTGATGGGCGACGAGGTCGAGCCGCGCCGCAAGTTCATCGAAGAAAACGCGAAGTTCGTCAAGAACCTCGATGTCTGATGGCCGTCATCGGCTTCATCGCGGTTCTGGTGATCGTGCTGGGGTGGTTCCTGTGGCCTAGTAAGGACGTCACTCCGCCGCGGCGCGAGCGGCCGGACGTCGATGCAGCGGAGCTGGAAGCCGCCGAGCGAGACGTGCAGGAGGCGGCCGACGACGAGAGCGAACGCGACTGGGGGCCGGGCAGCGGCCAGAAACCGCTCCCCTAGGCGAGCTCCTCGACGCCCGCTCGCGTGACGCGGTGGGATACCAACCGTAACGGTTTCTGGGTCAGCTTGTCCCCGATCACAATCGCTTGCGCGAGCGCGTCGAAGCCGGTGCGGATGCCGTCGGCATCCTTGGCGAATACCGACGCAATCGGCTCACCCTCCAGCACCTTATCGCCAGGCTTTACCGTGATGACGAACCCCACCGTCGGGTCGATGATGTCGTCGACGGTGCGGCGGCCACCCCCGAGCGCAATGATGGCGCGGCCGATGGTGCGCGGCTCGACCCGCTGGACGACCCCCGTGCGGGCCGCGGCATAGACTTCCACCGCCAGCGCCTGCGGCAACACCGACGGATCCTCGACCGCCTTGGGATTGCCTCCCTGTGCCTCGATGATCTGCTCGAACTTCTCGGCGGCGAGACCTGACTCGATCGCGGTTTCGAGTTTCTTCCGCGCCTTCTTGGTGTTCTTCTCGATGCCGCCCTGCAACAGCATCTCCACGCCCAGCGCGTAAGTCACTTCCAGCAGATCGGGCGGCCCTTCGCCCCGCAGCGCGAGAATCGCTTCCTCCGTCTCGAGCACATTGCCGCACGCTCGCCCCAGCGGCCGGTCCATCGCGGTGATAAGTGCGACGGTCGGGCAGCCGCGGTCCTCGCCCAACGCAATCATCGTCTTCGCCAGCTCGAGGCCGCGCTCGACTTCCGGCAAGAACGCGCCGCTGCCGTTTTTCACGTCGAGCACGAGGCCGTTCAGCCCTTCGGCGAGCTTCTTGGACATGATGCTCGCGGAGATCAGCGGAATCGATTCGACCGTGGCGGTGACGTCGCGCAGCGCATACAGTTTCCGGTCCGCGGGCGCGATCTCGGCGGTCTGGCCGATCAGCGCGCAGCCGAGTCTCTGCACCTGGGCTTTCGCCTCGGCGAGCGACAGGTTCGTGCGGAATCCCGGGATCGATTCGAGCTTGTCGAGCGTCCCGCCGGTGTGCCCGAGCCCACGGCCCGACATCATCGGTACGGCAACCCCACACGACGCGACCAGCGGTCCCAGGACAAGCGAGACCTTGTCGCCCACGCCGCCCGTCGAGTGCTTGTCGATGCGCGGCGTCGCCCAGCCGTCGAACGACAGGCGATCGCCTGATGCGAGCATCGCGTCTGTGAGCGCGGCGAGCTCTTGCCGCTCGAGCCCGCGCATGAAGACCGCCATCAGCAACGCCGCGATCTGATAGTCGGGGATGCGACCGGCCGTGTACTCCGCGACGATCGCGGACCATTCTTCAGGGCTCAGCGTCCCGCCGTCGCGCTTGCGCTCGATCAAGGGGCCGACGATCATTCTCGCATGTTCTCCGTCATTCTTGCTCTCCTCGTAGCGCAAAACCCGGTCAATCACGTCGCGCTCGGCGACAGCGCGGGCCTGAAGCATCCCGATGTCGCCCTGCGTCACTACCAGGCGGCCCTCGCCATCGATTCGCTGTCGTATGAGGCGAACTGGAAGGCGGCGCGGGCGATCGCCGACGTCGCCAAACAAATACAGGGGAATGCCGATTCCCTCAAGCGCCGCCGGGATAGCCTTTATTCCGTGGGCCGGGGCTATGCCGAGCGCGCCATTCGCGCGGATTCGACGCGCGCCGACGGCCATTACGCCCTCGCGATGGTGCTGGGCCGCTTGTCACGCACCAAAGGCAGCAAGGAACGGGTGCGCTACGCGAAAATCATCTTTGACGAGGCGACCCGCGCCGTCCAAATCGACTCCAATTACGACATGGCGCACCATGTGCTCGGCGCCTGGAATGCCGAGGTGAAGCGGCTGTCCGGCTTTCAGCGCTTCTTCGCCAAGGCGCTGTTCGGCGGCGGCTTCATGGACAAGGCGAACTGGGACGACGCGGTGCGTCACCTGGAACGTGCCGTCGCGATCGCGCCGAACCACATCTACCACCGGCTCGAGCTGGCGGAAGTGTACACCGACCTCGGCCGCTACTCGAAGGCGCGGGAACAGCTGCAGGTGATCGCCACGCTGCCCGAGGTCGACGTACTCGACGGGCAGTACAAGAAAGACGCTGCCGCCCTGCTCGCCGACATCAAGAACGAGAAGGACGAGACGTAGGGGCGCAGCATGCTGCGCCCCTACCGACCTGACATCAGTTTCTCGATCGCATCGGTCGTGCGCGGCGCCCCCGCCGACAACCATTCGCCACCCTTGGCCGTGACCAGCACGTCGTCCTCGATCCGCACGCCCAGCTTCTCCGCCTGGATGTAGATCCCCGGCTCGAGTGTGACCACCATACCGGGTTCGAGCGGCCGGCTGATCCCGACGTCGTGCACGTCCATCCCGATGGGGTGGCCGAGACCGTGGTTGAAGAACTCGCGATCGTCGCACGTTCTCTCGCCACACAGCTTCCCGGAGTGCTCGCGCATGTAGCGCCGCGCGATCCCGTCGAGCTCCCGCATCGTCACGCCCGGGCGCACCGCATCGAAGGCAGCCTGCTGCGCGCCGAGGACCAGATCGTAAATCGCTTTCTGCCGCGGTGTGAACTTCCCGTTCACCGGGAATGTGCGCGTGACGTCGGCGGTGTACTGGCCCCACTCGGCGGCCGCGTCGATCACGACGAGATCGCCGTTCTCGGTCTTCCGGCGGTTCACGTCGTAATGCAGTGTCGTGGTATTGGGACCGCTGCCGACGATCGACGGGTACCCCAGGCGATCAGCGCCATTGCGGCGGAAGCCTGCCTCGAGCGCCGCTTCCAGCTCGTACTCGTACATGCCGGGCCGCGCGGCACGCATCGCATCGATATGACCCGCCACGCTGATATCGACGGCGCGGCGCAGCCGCGCGATCTCATCGGCGTCCTTCACGACGCGCATCGAATCGACGAGCGACGTGAGGTTGACGCTGTTCGGCGCCACGTCCGGCGCTCGCTGTGCCCGGCCCCGGCCCTGCGGCGTGTAGAGCGGTTGGAGGGCGGCGCGGACGCGATTGTCGAGCGAATCGAGCGGCAGAACGGTAGCGATGCCGGAGAGCCGTTCCGCCACACTGTCCGGCCCGAGCCGTAATCCCGTCCAGCGCTCTTGTGATGGTGTCCGCGGCGCCAGAAACAGGACCGTCTCGAGTGAGTCGGGGCCGCGGGCAGTCATCAGGAGGAAGGCGTCCTGCGTCTCGAGCTCGGTGAGGTAGTAAAACGTGTTGTCCTGCCGGAAATCGTTGTCCTGCACGTAGTCCTGTTCGATGTTCCGCTCGTGCCCCGCGGGAATCAGGACGGAGCCGCGGCCGATGCGCTTGAGCAGCGCGCGCCGGCGGGCGGCGACCGCGGCAGTGTCGACCGGGCGTCCCATGCCTGGCAGCTCGGGGGCGACGGTGTAGGCCCCGACGGGCGACGGGGGAGGCGTTGTCTGGGCGGCGCGCAGCGCGAGGGGAAGCGCGAGCGTGACGAGTGCGACGGATGTGATTGTGCGCATGAGGTGTAATCTACACGCGCTTGACGGACTCCGAGTCCCTGAGCGAAACTATTGCACTCATGACGATCAACTCGGCCCTGACACACGCGGAAGCGGAACGGCTCGCCGCGCGGATCGCCGAGCTCGAGCATGAGCGCAAGCACCTGCTCGCCGTCATCGAGATCCTGAAGGAAGCCTCCAGTTCCTTACACTTTATTGACATTCTGCAGTCCACAGCCCGCAAGCTGGGTGAGTCCTTCGGGCTCGACCGCTGCTCCATATTCCTCGGCGAAAAAGGCGGCAAGCAGGTACGCCTCGTGGCGTCGTACGAAGATCCCACGATCCGCAACTACGTCGTCGATCTCGATCGCTACCCCGAGCTCAAGCGCGCGATGGTGAGCGGCGAGACCGTCTTCATCCCCGACGCGGCCAACGATCCCTCGCTCCGGCACGTGAAGGATGAGCTGATCAATCGCCGTGTGAAGTCGATCACGGTCGTGCCGATTACGTGGAGGACGGTTGCAATCGGCGCGATTTTCCTGCGCACCTACCGCGACGGGCCCACGTTCTCGGATGCGGATGTCCGCTTCGTGCAGGTCGTCGCCGCCCTCACCGCACAAAGCCTGCGCAACGCCCATCGCTACGAGCGGCTCGCCCAACGGACGCACGCGACCGGTGACCAGCTGCGCCGCATGGAGCTCGAGCGCGTCGCCCTCCTCTCGTTCATGCGCCGGCTGCTGGACACGTTCGGGGCCCGCGAAGGCGCGTGGGGCGAGGGTCTCCTTCCCAAAGCCAGCGCCGAAGAGCTCGACCGGTTGGTCAGCGTGGCGATGGCGGTCATCCAGGAAGAAGCCAAGGGGCGGTGAAGCCGGCAGCACGCGCCGCGGAGCTGCGGCGGATTCTGGAACGGGCGAATCACGCGTACTACCTCCTCGACAAGCCGGAGATGTCGGACGCCGAGTACGACCGGCTGTTCCGCGAGCTGCGGGATCTCGAAACAAACAACCCCGGGCTCCAGACTCCTGACTCCCCAACCCTGCGGATCGGCGGCGAACCGGCGACGGGATTCCGCAAACACCGCCACCTCGTTCCCATGCTCTCGCTGGCCAATGCGTTCACCGCAGCGGAGCTCTTGGAATGGGAGGACCGCAACGCCCGGCTCGTGCCGGAGGTCAAGACGGCGGGCTACACGCTCGAGGTGAAGATCGACGGCGCCGCCATCAGCCTCACCTATGAGAACGGCGTCCTCGTCACCGGTGTCACACGCGGCAACGGCATCGAAGGTGAAGACGTCACGGCGAATCTGCGGACCGTGCTCGACCTGCCCCTGCGCCTGCGCGGCAAGGGTTGGCCCAAGAAGATGGAAGTGCGCGGCGAGGTCTATCTGCCGAAGAGCCAGTTCGCGGAGACCAATAAACAGCGCGAGAAAGCGGGCGAGCCGCCGTACGCCAATCCGCGCAACGCCGCGGCCGGCGCGCTGCGACAGCTCGATCCCAAAAAGACGCGCGCCCGCGGTCTGCGCGTGTTCACCTTCCAGGTCGAAGCCCCCGGTCTGAAGCTCGGCATCGACTCGCAGCACGAGCTGCTGGAGGCGCTGCTGGAGTGGGGACTGCCGGTCGAGCCGCACCACACACGCGTCGACGACCTCGCAGCCGCCCACACGGCGATCACGAAGCTCGAGACGCTGCTGCCGACGCTCGACTACGGGGCTGACGGCGTCGCCGTTAAAGTCGACAATCGCGCGCTCTACGCCGAGCTGGGCACGATCGGCAATCGCGAGCCGCGCTGGGCCGTGGCGCGCAAGTTCGCGCCGGAGGTGCAGATCACGAAGCTGCTCGAGATCCGCATCAACGTGGGTCGTACCGGAGCGCTCAACCCGTACGCGGTGCTCGAGCCGGTGGAAATCGGCGGCGTCACCGTCTCGAACGCCACGCTGCACAACGCCGCATTGATCGCCGCCAAGGACATTCGGGAGGGCGACTGGGTCGAGGTGACCCGTGCGGGGGAGGTCATCCCGCAGATTCTGGGCCCCGTGAAGGACCGGCGGACCGGTTCCGAGAAGCCATACAAGATGCCGGAGCGCTGCCCCAGCTGCGGCTCGCAGGTCGAGCACCCGCAGGACGAGGTGATGACCTACTGCCCCAACATCTCGTGCCCGTCGCGCATCCTCGAATCGATCGTCCACTTCGCGAGCCGCAGCGCGATGGACATCCGCGGGCTCGGCTACGAGCGGGTGCGGGCACTCCTGGAAGCGAAGTTGATCGCCGACGTGGCCGATCTGTACAGGCTGACGTCGATGCAGCTACTCACCCTGGAAGGCTTCGCTGAGAAGTCCGCCCAGCAGCTCGTCGCCAGCATTGCCGCCTCGAAAAGCCAACCGCTCTCGGCACTGCTCTTTGGGCTCGGCATTCGCCACGTCGGCCAGCAAGGCGCCAAGCTCCTGGCGCGGCATTTTGGCACGATGGAAGCGCTGGCCAGGGCTTCCGCTGAGGAGGTCGGCGAGGTGCGTGGGATCGGACCCGCCATCGGCGAGGCCGTGGTCGGGTTTTTCAAGGACGCACGCAACAAGGACCTGCTCAAGAGTCTGGCGAAGTCGGGGCTGACACTGAGGGAAACAAGCACCGCCACCGGCCCGCGGCCGCTTGCCGACCATACCTACGTCGTCACGGGCACGCTGCCCACGCTCTCGCGGCAGCAGGCGCGCGACCTGATCGAGGGCGCCGGCGGGCACGTGTCCGACAGCCTGTCGAAGAAAACGACCGCGCTGGTCGTCGGGGCCGACCCGGGATCCAAGCTCGAGAAGGCGAAGTCGCTTGGCGTCGAGCAAATCGACGAAGCTGAACTCTTGCGCCGCGCGAACCGCAAACCCTAAGTTGCCTTCCCATATGACGGACCCAAGTATCGTTCGCCAGCTGCATGCGAGCCTCGCCGCGCATGCTCCGGATCAGCTCGTCACGATCTTGCAGGAGGCCGGCTACGCCGCCGGCGCAGGCCTCTTCAAGGCCTTCACCGCCGTGAACAGCGCGACGGACCTCGATGCCGACATGCTCGGCGAAACGCTCTCTGAGTTCTTCGCGCGCGGCGGCTGGGGCGCCGTGACACTGAATCCTGTCGGGACCGGAGCGCTCGCGCTCGACTCCAGTGACTGGGCCGAAGCAGCGCCCGGCACGGCCCAGTCGCCGATGTGCTTCTTCTCCGCGGGGATGCTGGCCGACTTCCTGGGGCGATTGTCGGACGAGACGGTGGCGGTGATGGAAGTCGAGTGCCGCAGCCGCGGCGACGAGCGCTGCCGTTTCCTGGCGGCGACGCCAGACGTGTTGGAGAAGGTCTACAACGACATGACGGCTGGCAGGACATATGAGGAGGCACTACGGTAGCTGCCTACCGGCTAGCGACGCTTACACCATCGAGTAGCAGTGAAGCTGACCAACGCGAGCCCAGCCACCTCCCGTCGGTGCCAAATCCCCCAATCCGCTTGAGCAGGTCGTAAGCGTTTCCCGCAACCGCGGCGTTCTTCACGCGACCCGTGATCTCGCCGCGTTGCACGCGATACGCGAGTCCGACCGGGTGGCTGAACGCGCCGCTGATGACGTTGCCCTGCCCCACACCGATCAGGTCGTCGACAATCAACCCGTCTTGGATATCGCCGATCAGTCCTCCGCCCAGGACGCCCGTGTGGCCGCCATGGGCGCCATCGGTTCCGCGAAACAGAATGTTCGTGTAGCCGATGTGCGGTTTCCCAAACACCCCGCGCCGGCCGTTACCGGTGCTCTGGGTTTTGGCGCGCGCGGCGGTTTCGAGATCGTAGACGAATCGCCCCACGACGCCCCGCTCCACCAATCCGGTGGCGCGCGACGGGACGCATTCGTCGTCCACGGGTCGCGACGCGGGCCGGCCCGGCGTGAGCGGATCGTCGGTGATGGAAAGCCGCGTATCGAACAGCGTCTCCCCGACTTTGCCCGCCAGCGGCGAGCTGCCCTGGAGCACGGTTTTGCCAGACAGCGCCTGCTCGAGCGGCAGCACCACGGCGGCCAGTCCCGCCGGGGTGAAGACGACGGGCAGTGAGCCGTCCGGCGCCGTGACGATCGTCAGCGCCGCCGTGAGCCGGGTCTCCACGGACCGCACCAATGCCTCGAGGTCGGCGTCGCTCGGCATGTCGGCCCCAACGTATTGATCGTAGACCATCAGCACGTCATCCCCCGCAATACGCGTGAGATCCGCCGTCACGGCAATGCCGGTGGCGCGGTACTCGCCTCGGGCGCCGGCCGTGTTGCCGACGGCCGTGTCGGCGACCTCCCGCTCCACCGCGACGTTGACCTGGCAGTCGGGCCGCGACAGCCGTTCGACCAGCAGCCGGCCCATCCGGATCAACTCACTGAGCGAGGCGTTGGCGGTGCGGTCGAAGAACGTGGGAATCCGCGGCAGCGTCGAGGCTGCAGGACCGGGAAACGCGAGATCCACGACTTCACCGAGCTCCGCCGCTGCGCGCGCGCGCCCGACCAGCTCGGCGGGGTCGGGTTTGGCGGCGGTGGTGCCGGCCACGCCCACGCGGCCACCGGCAAGCACGCGGAGGTTGAGTCCCGCCTCCTCGGAGATGCCGGCCGCTTTGAGCCTTCCGGACTCGAACGCGACCGCGGTCTGCTCTTCGCGCCGCCACAGCGCGTCGGCTCCGTCGACCGTGTCGCGGGCGGCGTCGAGCAGGCGATCGATCATACGTCGCCGCCGATCAGCGCTTCCTCGATGCGGACATGCGGCGCTCCTTCGGTCACGGGCAGCGGGAACTGGCCGCCTTTGCCGCAGCCTCCGCCCATCTGATTCCAGGTGAAGTCGCCGGCGATGTGATCGATGCGGTCGAGCGTCTGGAACAGATTGCCCGCCAGGACGACATCCTTCACCAGCTCGGCGACTTTCCCGTCGCGAATCATGTGACCCCAGCCGGCCGTGAAGGAAAAGCTCTCGAGCATCGTCTGCCCGCCGAACGCCCCGCAGGCGTACACGCCGAGCTTGATATCGCCGATGAGATCGGAGAATTGGGCGCCCTTCTTGCCGGGTGCGATGTAGGTGTTCGTCATGCGCACGATCGGCGGGTGCCGGAACGAGATGGCGCGGGCATTGCCCGTGGGACGCTCGCCGAGCTTCGCGGCCGTCTCGCGGGAGTGCAGGCGGCCGACGAGGATGCCCTCCTTGATGAGGGGCGTGTCCTGTGTGGGCGTGCCTTCGTCGTCGTAGGGGAGCGTCCCGCGCAGGCCCTGCGCGGCGCCGTTATCGCCGACATTCAAAACCCGCTTTCCGAATCGCCGCCCCAGCGTCATCATGTCGCGCGCCTGGGGGTTTTCGTACACGAAGTCGGCTTCGGAGAGATGCCCGAACGCCTCGTGGATGAAGACGCCCGCAAGCTCGTTGTCCAGAATCACCGGATAGGCGCCGCCGCGCACGCGTGGCGCGTCGAGCAGCTCGACGGCGCGCTGGGCGACGACGCGGAACTGATTCTCGAAGTTCTGGACGCTGTTCCAGCCCTTGCGCAACCCGATCGACTCGAGGCCCTTCTCGATGGTGCCGTTGCGCCGTGCGATCGCCGTGCCCGACACGACGACCTCGGGACGCAGCTGGTAGAGCGACGTCCCTTCGGAGTTCACGTACCAGACTTCCGAGACCTCGTCCCGGTAGCTCGACTGCGTATCGACAATCACGTTCGACACGGCGAGCATCGCGCCGTTATAGCGGTCGAGCAGCTGCTTCTTCTCCGCGAGCGAGACGCCGCGCACGTCGCCGTCGAGCTCGAGGATGGCGTCGGCGAGCTGGGGCGGCGTCTCCGCCAGCCGGATCGGATCATCCACCCGCACGGCGCGCGACAGCTCGTTGGCGCGCGCGACCATGGCGGGCAATTCGTCGAGCGACGTAAACGAGGCAATGCCCCACCCGCACCCGGTGTTGAGCACGCGGACGAAGCCGCCCTGATCCTCGCTGACGGTCGCCGTCTCGAGGCGGCGGCCTCGGAAGGCGACGGCGGAGCTCCAGGTGCGTTCGACGCGGATTTCGGTGTAGTCAGCGCGGGACTGTGTGACTGCTGCAGCCAGACGATCTTTCAACTGGTCTCTTTCAGTTTGGCGCGGTAATCGGGGCGTACGACGATTTCGCCGTTGACGATGACCTCGAGGTCCCACGGCAGGATGATGAAGTTCTCGTTTTCGAGCGCGTAAAAATCGGGCTTGTACGTACCGGTTTTGAAGGACACCGCCGTCTTCACCGCGGCCGGCTTGTCTTCACGCACGGCGGCCAACGCCAGCTTCATTGTGCTTCCCGACTCGCACGTCTCGTCCACGAGGAGCACGCGCTTGCCGGTCACCAGGCGCGGCGGGCCGGCGATCACGGATCCTTCTTTCGTAATGGCGATCGACGCGAAGTCGCGCTGCAAAATGCTCGCGACGACCGCACCGGGGATCACGCCCGCTTTCGCGATCCCGATGACCACTTCCGGGTCGTACTCGCGGAAGACCTTCAGGGCCAGCACCCGGCAGAGCTCCCCGAAGAACGGCCAATCCACCTGTAGGACGCCGCGGGGTGTCTTGCTTGCGGAGCGGGAGCTCGTGGCGGTGGATGGACGGGAGGGCCGGGGGGGACGGGGGGGGAGGGTCATGGGGGATTCTACATTGCCAGCGTCTGCAGCCGCAAGCTATTTTCGCCCCATGGGTTTCTGGCGTCGCTTGTTCGGCGGTTCGGGGGGGAGCGGGGGGGGCGACGATCTCACACCCCAACGACTCGATTATCTCAATGAGGCGTTAGCCCTGGAGCGTCAGGGGGATTATGATGCGGCGCTGACGTCGTATCGGCTGGCGCTGCGCGATCACCCCAACGACGCGCGCATTCTCCAAAACATGGCGATCGCGTTCACCAAGACGCGCCGCTTCGATGAAGCGATCCGTCACTACCGGCGCGCGCTCGAGCTCGACAGCTCGCTCGCTGGCGCGCATTACGGACTGGCGTTTCTGCTGCTGCAACGCGGCGATCCCGATGGCGCCACGCAGCACTTGAAGACCTTCCTCGCGCACCCGCCCCGGGGACCCGACGCCCAGAAATGGATCGAGCACGCCAACCAGGCGCTGCAGGATCTGGGCGCGTCGCGCATCCCTGAAGAGAGGACTGGGAGCCACTGAATCGCAGAGTCGCGCTGCTCGCGCTCGCGGCAGCGCTCGCTTGCAAAATCAAAACCGATCCCGACCAGGCCGTGGCGATCGAAATCGTGTTGCCGGACAGCGGCCGCGTCGAGCTCACCGACATCTTCCGGCCCAGCGGCCGCGCACTCAATGGCCTCGGCGATTCAGTACAGGCTCAGCTCTACTGGAGCTCGCTCGACACCACCCTCGCCGTGCTGGATAGCGCAACTGGCGTCTCGATCGCGACAGCGGTGGGAACAGCACGGCTGCAGGCGCGAACCGGAAATCTGTTTTCGAACCCTCAAGCCGTCAGCGTCCTGGCCCGGCTCGACTCGATACGGGCGGTGGGCACGACGCGCGACACATTCTTCGTGACGGCCGATTCCCTGTCCGATTCGCTGCGCGTGCAGGCCTACGCACTGGGGGGGATTCCCGCCAACCGCCGCGTCGTGTATGCCCTCACCATCTATCCGGACAGCGGTTCGGTGATCACATTACGGCCGAACGACACCGTTTTCACGAACTCGGCAGGTCTTGCCGCGACGCGGGTGCGCCTGCAGGGCGGCACGGTCCCCGACTCCATCGTCGTAACCGCCACGATGCGGCATGTGAATGGCACACTCGTCTCCGATAGTCTGCTGACTTTCGTCGTGGAGTTCCGCCCATGAACCGAGGCACGCTCAACCAGCTGTTCTTCACCACGGTGGATCGGCACGCCGGCCTGGCGGCGGCGTTCCGCTCGAAGGTGGGGGGTGCCTGGGTCTCGATAACCCATCGCGCAGCGCTCGAGCGCGTCCAGGCCATTTCCCTGGGCATGCGCGAGCTGGGTATCAAGCCGGGCGACAAGGTCGCGATCATCTCGGAGAATCGTCCGGAATGGGCGTTGAGCGATTACGCCTGCCTGTGCGCGCGCACGACGGATGTCCCCATCTACCCGACGCTCACCGCCAAACAGACCGAATACATCCTGCGCGACTCGGAAGCGGTCGCCACCTTCGTCTCGACGGCCGCGCAGCTGGACAAGATCCTCGAGGTGAAGGGCAACCTGCCGGGCCTCAAACACGTCATTGTCTTCGACACCGGCGCGATGGCTCAGCGCCGAGGGGAGGGCATCGTTTCCCTCGAGGCCGTCGAGGCCAAAGGTCGAGCCGCCGCACCGCAGCATCCCAACTGGAAGCAAGAAGCGCTGGCCGCGGGGCCCGATGACCTGGCGACTCTCATCTATACATCGGGCACGACCGGCGATCCCAAAGGCGTGATGCTGTCGCACTACAACATCTGGTCCAACGTCCAGGCCGTCCTGCAGATGATTCCGATCGGCGCCGGTGACGAGTGCCTGTCGATGCTGCCGCTGTCGCACAGTTATGAGCGGATGGTCGATTACACGCTGTTCCAGGCGGGCGTGATCATCAATTACGCCGAGTCGTTCGATACCGTCGCCGCAAACCTGGGGGAGGTGAAGCCGACGGTGGTGTTGTCGGTGCCGCGACTCTACGAAAAGGTGTACGCCCGCGTGCTCGAGAACGCGCTGTCGGGCAGCGCCATCAAACGCACGATCTTTTTCTGGGCGAAGCGCGCCGGCGAGCAGTGGGCGACGCTGTCGCTGGCCGGGCTGCCGATTCCCGGGGGTCTCGCCATCAAGAAAAAGGTTGCGGACCGGC
>Ga0210382_10000608_pt1 | contig 12666 bp, 12 predicted proteins | sample PLMedo_FD_155452 | JGI IMG/M metagenome (GOLD analysis project Ga0210382, IMG submission 155452) | Groundwater sediment microbial communities from an aquifer in East River, Colorado, USA - PLM0_60_coex redo | ecosystem: Environmental > Terrestrial > Soil > Riparian zone | place: USA: East...
GTTCTGCTTCGACTGGGCGAGGGAGAACATCGACCGCTACGAGACCCCCACGGTCGAACACCTGGAGCTGGTGGTCATCTCCGTCCTCGCCGGCTTCGCGATCGCCTTCGGGCTGGCGCTGCTGGCGCACCGGCGCCGCTGGCTGCAGCCGCCGTTGCTCGCCGGCACCGGCGTCCTCTACACGGTGCCCAGCGTCGCCTTCTTCTTCCTGCTGCTGCCGCTCACCGGCCGCGGCCGCGACACGGCGATCATCGCCCTCACCGCCTACACCCTGCAGATCATCTACCGCAACACGATGGTCGGGCTCGCCAACGTCCCGGCCTCGGTCATTGACGCGGCCCGAGGCATGGGCCTGACCGCGCGCCAGATCCTCTGGCGGGTCGAGCTGCCGCTGGCGACGCCGGAGATCGTCGCCGGCCTGCGCATCGCCACGGTCAGCACCGTGGCGCTGGCGACCCTCGCCGTCTTCGCCGGGGGCGGCGGCCTCGGCGACCCGATCTACGAACAGATCAACTTCAAGACCAACATCGTCATCGCCGGCGGGATCGCGATCGCGATGGCGATCGCCTTCGACGCGATCCTGCTCGGCGTCCAGCGACTTGCGACGCCCTGGCGCAAGGCGGTGCAGGCGTGATCCCGCTCCCCCATCCCCCGCTGGCCTCAATCGGAGGGGCGATCGAATTCATCTTCGAGCCGCAGCCCTCGAACGTCACCGGCGGGAAGCTCGTCGGCGGCCTCTCGCAGACCCTCGAACTCGCCCTGACCCAGCTCGAGGTGACGGCGCTGGCGCTGGCGCTCTCGATGGCGGTGGCGCTGCCGATCGGGCTCTTCCTCGGGCACAGGGGGACCGGCGAACTGCTGGCGGTCGGACTCGGCAACGCCGGCCGGGCGATCCCCGAGCTGGCCCTGATCGCCTTCATGGCGGCGGCGATCGGGGTGGGCCTGCTCAACGTGACGATCGCCCTCGCGGTGCTCGGCATCCCGCCGATCCTCACCAACGCCTTCGTCGGCATCCGCCAGGTCGACCGCGCCTCGGTCGACGCGGCGCGCGGGATCGGGATGACCGAGCCGGAGGTGCTCTTCAAGGTCGAGGTCCCGCTGGCGATCCCGACCCTGATGAGCGGGATCCGCGGGGCGACGGTCAACATCGTCGCGACGGCGACGATCGCGCCGCTGGCGGGGGTCCTGACCCTCGGTGACTTCATCATCAACCGCAACGTCTACGGCGACGACGGGGTCCTGGCCGGGGCGATCATGGTCGCCCTGCTGGCCCTGGCACTGGAGTTCTCACTCGCCGGGCTGCAGCGCCTGCTCACCTCGAGAGGCCTGAAGCCGAGCACCGCCTGAATGACCGAACGCGATCGACAAGGAGGAATCACGTGAGGACCACGACCAAATGGGTGCGCACCGCAACGGCAATGCTGCTCACGCTCGCTCTCACCCTCGGGGTCGCCGCCTGCGGCGACGGCGAAGGCGACAACACCGGCGCCGCGGAAGGCGGAAGCGGCGGCGCGATCGTCTCAAGCCCGGAGAACGGGAAAGTGACGTTGACCATCGGCTCCAAGAACTTTCCCGAACAGGAAATCCTTGGCGAGATCTACGCCCAGGCCCTGGCAGCGGCCGGCTACAAGACGAAAACCGACCTGAGCCTTGGCTCGGAAACGGTGGCGCTGCAGACGCTGAAGGCGGGACAGATCTCGGGTTATCCGGAGTACGCGAGCACCGCGCTGACCTCGTTCTTCGGGCTCGAACCCGAAGAAGTTCCCTCCGATGCGCAGGAGGCCTATGAAAAGGCCAAGGAGGAATTCGGAAAAGAAGGGCTGGTCGCGTACCCGCCGACCCCGTTCGCCAGCGCCAACGCGGTCGGGACGTTGAAGAAGACGGCCGACGAGCTCGGTCTCGAAGCCATCTCCGACCTGGAAGGCAAATCTGAAGAACTGAGCCTCTACGGCTCGCCCGAGTGCCGTCAGCGGATCGACTGCCTGGCCGGCCTCGAAAAACTCTACGGCCTCGAATTCAAGACGTTCAAGCCGGTCGACATCGGCCTCCGCTACACGGTCCTCGAAAAGGGCCAGGCCGATCTCTCCATCCTCTTCACCACCGACCCCCAGCTGTCGGCGGAGAAGGACAAGTTCGTGATCCTCGAAGACGACCAGGAAGTCTTCCCGGCCGGCAATGTCATCTTCGTGACCAAGGCCTCGGTGGCGAAGGAAGCCGGATCTGACTACGAAAAGACGATCGTCGAGGTCCAGAAGGGACTGACCCTTCAGGTGATGCAGGAGCTCGATGCAAGGGTCGAACTCGAAAGGGAATCACCGGAGAAGGTCGCCGCCGCATACCTGAAGTCCGCCGGCTACACCGGCTAACCATACCTCCCGCCGATGGGCCGATTCCGTCCAATGGATGGACGTTTTCGGCCCGTCGGCGGTGGTCAAGGGGCAGCGGTGAGGATCTTTTCCGCGGCTCGGCGGCGCAGGCGGTCGAAGGAGGCGCGGGCCGCCCAGGCGGCCGAGAGGCCGGCGACCGCCGCCAGCAGCAGCGCCACCCGCGGGTCGTAGGCCTGCGAGAGCCAGCCGGCGAGCGGGCCGCCGATCGGGGTCGAGCCGAGGAAGACGACGGAGTAGAGGGCCATCACCCGGCCTCGCATCTCTGGCTCGACCGCGAGCTGCAGCGAGGAGTTGATCGCGGCGGCGAAGGTGACCGCCGCGCCGCCGAGCAGGGCCAGCACCGGGATCTCGACGGCGAGGCTCGGCGCCAGCGCCGCCAGCAGCGCGAGGACGCCGAAGGCAAGGGCGGCGCCGGCGATCAGGCGGCCGTCGGTGCGGCCGTGCGCCCCGGTCGCCAGCGCGCCGAGCACCGAACCCGCCCCCATCGCCGCGACCAGGGCCGCGTAGGTCGAGGCGCCCCCCTCGAAGCTGAAGCGGGCCAGCAGCGGCAGGATCACCTGGAAGTTGAGGCCGAAGGCGCCGACCAGCGCCATCAGGGCCAGGGGCACCGCCAGCTCGGGAGTCCGGCGGACGTAGCGCAAGCCGGCCCGCACCGCCCCCCGCTCGCGCTCGGCGCGCGGCGAAGGGCTGAGCTGGGACGGCTCCATTCCCCAGAGGGCGAAGATCATCGCCGCGAAGGTGAGCGCGTTGATCGCGAAGCAGGGCCCCACGCCGGCGATCGCGATCAGCACCCCGGCCACCCCTGGCCCGAGGATCCGCGCCGAGTGGACGATGACGCTGTTGAGGCTGACCGCATTGACGACCCGGCCGGGGCCGACCATCTCGATCACGAAGCTCTGCCTGGTCGGGTTGTCGACGGCGTTGACCGCGCCGCGGACGAAGACGAGGGCGAAGACCATCCAGGGCGCAACGACCCCGGCCACCACGACCCCGAGCAGGGCAAGCGCCGGCAGCGCCATCAGCGCCTGCGTGACGATCAGCAGGCGGCGCTTCGAGACGCGGTCGGCGAGCAGCCCGCCCCACGCCCCGAAGAGCAGGATCGGCAGGAACTGAAGCGCCGTGGTCAGCCCAACCGCGACGCCGCTGCCGGTCAGCTCGAGGACCAGCCAGACCTCGGCGACCATCTGCATCCAGTTCCCGGACAGCGAGACCACCTGGCCGGCGAAGTAGCGGCGGTAGTTGGGAACGGCGAGGGAGTCGAAGCTGCGCCGGAACGCGGCGCTCATCGCTTCTCCTCCAGGATCCCCTCGAGGATCGTGGCGGCGCGCTCGAGGGTCTCCAGGTCGGCGTCGGGCAGGTCGCGCATGCGGCGCGCCAGGTAGGCGTTCTTGCGCCCGCGCAGGCGGCGCAGCCGCTCGCGGCCCGCGGCGTTGACGCTGACCAGGGCGCTGCGGCCGTCGGCGGGGTCCCGCGTTCGCTCGACCAGCCCCGCCTCGACCAGGACGCCCAGGGTGCGGGTGGCGGTCGGCCGCTTCACCCGCTCGATCTCGGCCAGCTCGCTGGGGGTGAGCGGCCCGTGCCGCTCGACCGTCGCCAGCGCCGAGGCCGCCGTCGGCGTCAGCTCGGTCCCCCCTCCCGCCGCCTCCTGCCGCAGCCGCCGCGCCGTCCGCACGATCGCCATCCGCAGCCTCGCGGCAGAATCGGTGAGGGAGGTATCCGAGACGGAGGTCATTGATTAGCTCTGGTAATTAGTTTAGCAAACTACCTTCTCTCATACGACTTTCGCCCTGAAGTGTCAAGGATCTGGGCCAATTGACATACGCCTCAATTCCCGCCGAATTCCACTGTTAGCGTCGGCATCAGGCGGGTGAAGTGGACAGGTGTCATCAGGTGATCGACAATCACCATGTCCGACAACCATCGGATCCGGTTCGAGTCCGGCGCCCTCCGCAGGATCGCACTGGCGGGTCGAGTCTGGGGCGATCCACCTTGGTAGTCTTCGAGGTGGTTGTCGATCGCCTGCGGGGTGGTTCCCCGTTTCACCAGACTCGACCCGCTCCGGCGGGTCTTGTCGTTTCTAGAGAGCTCGCCCGCCGTTGGATCACTGTCGTAGGTAGGCGCCCAGCCGAGCGTGTCGAGCGGATGGTCGACCAGCGCGCCCCGGGCTAGCGCGACGCAGGCTCAGCCCTCGTCGTCCTGGCGCGCGGCGATCTTGCCCTCCAGCTCCTTCATCACCTCGGGGTCGCGCAGCGTCGTCACGTCGCCCAGCTCGCGGCCCTCGGCGATGTCGCGCAGGAGCCGGCGCATGATCTTGCCGGAGCGGGTCTTCGGCAGGTCGCCGGACCAGATCACCCGCTTCGGCCGCGCCAGCTTGCCGATCCGCCCGGCGACGTGCTCGCGCAGCTCGGCGACCAGATCGTCGGTCCCCTCGAGGTCTCCCTCCAGGGTGACGAAGGCGCAGATCGCCTGGCCGGTCTGCTCGTCGGACTGGCCGATCACCGCCGACTCGGCCACCTTCGGGTGGGAGACGATCGCCGACTCGACCTCCGCCGTCGAGAGCCGGTGGCCGGAGACGTTGATCACGTCGTCGATCCTCCCCAGCACCCAGAAGTAGCCGTCGGCGTCACGGCGCGCCGCGTCGCCGACCAGGTAGGTCTCCGGCCCGAAGCGGGAGAAGTAGGTCTCGACGAAGCGCTCGTCTTCCCTGTAGAGGGTGCGCAGCATCCCGGGCCAGGGGCGGCTCAGGACCAGCAGGCCCTCGCGCTCCTCCACCGACTCGCCCTCCTCGTCGAAGACGGCGGCGTCGACCCCCGGCAGCGGCGCCGTGGCCGAGCCGGGCTTGGTCGCGGTGATCCCCGGCAGCGGCGAGATCATGATGTGGCCCGTCTCCGTCTGCCACCAGGTGTCGACGATCGGGCAGCGCTCGCCGCCGATCACCTTGTGGTACCAGAGCCAGGCCTTGGGGTTGATCGGCTCCCCGACCGAGCCGAGCAGGCGCAGCGAGCCGAGGTCATGGCGGGCGGGATGCTCCGCGCCCCACTTCATGCAGGCGCGGATCGCGGTCGGCGCGGTGTAGAGGATCGTCGCCCCGTAGCGCTCGACGATCTCCCACCAGACGTCCCTGCCGGGGTAGTCCGGCGCCCCCTCGTACATCACACTGGTCGCGCCGTTGATCAGCGGCCCGTAGACGATGTAGGAGTGGCCGGTGACCCAGCCGACGTCCGCCGCGCACCAGTAGACGTCCTCCTCCGGCTGGAGGTCGAAGACGTAGCGGTGCGTGTAGGCGACGCCGGTCAGGTAGCCGCCGGTGGTGTGGAGGATCCCCTTCGGCTTCGCGGTCGAGCCGGAGGTGTAGAGGATGAAGAGCGGGTCCTCGGCCCCCATCGCCTCGGGCGGGCACTCCGGGCCGGCGGCGGCCATCGCCTCCTCGGCCCAGACGTCGCGTCCGCTCCGCATTTCGCACTCGGCGCCGGTGTGGCGGACGACGAAGATCGTCTCGATCGAGTCGACCTCGCCGATCACCTCGTCCACTTGCGCCTTGACCGGCGCCGTCCTGCCCTTGCGCCGAGCGCCGTCGACGGTGACCAGCGCCTTCGCCTGGGAGAACTCCATCCGCTCGCGGACCGCCTCGGCCGAGAAGCCGCCGAAGACGACGTTGTGGATGGCGCCGATCCGGGCGCAGGCGAGCATCGCCACCACGACCTGGGGGATCATCGGCAGGTAGATGCCGACCACGTCGCCCTTGGCGACACCGCGGTCGCGGAGCGCGTTGGCGAAGCGCTGGGTGTCCGCCAGCAGCTCGGCGTAGGTGACGTCGCGCTCCTCCCCCTCCTCCCCGCGCCAGTGGAAGGCGACGCGGTCGCCGCGTCCCGCCTCCAGATGGCGGTCGAGGCAGTTCGCGGAGGCGTTCAGCCGGCCGTCGGCGAACCACTTGTAGAAGGGCGGGTTCGAATCGTCGAGGCCCTGGGTGGGCTCCTCGACCCAGTCGAGCAACTCCCTCGCCTGGCGCATCCACCACGCCTCCCGGTCGGCGGCGGCTTCCTCGTAGACGCCGGGGTCGCTCCACAGCGCCCGCTCCCGGAACTCGGGGGGAGGCTCGAAGCGCTCGACCTCCAGCAGGGCGCTCAGCTCCCGCTCCAGATCCACCTTGGCCTCGCTTCCCATTCCGCTCCTTCCCTCGCCGCTACCCTGGGCCAACGGTATCCGTTCGGGTGCCGGTTCGAAGCGACGATCGAATGCTCTTCCGCCAAATCATCCACGAGGACCTCGGCTGCGCCTCCTACCTGGTCGGCGACACCGGCTCCGGCGTCGCCGTCGTGGTCGACCCGCAGTGGGACATCGACCCCTACCTGCACCTGAGCCGCCTGCACGGGGTGCGGGTCGAGCACGTGCTGGAGACTCACAACCACGCCGACCACGTCTCCGGCCACGGCCGCCTCGCCCGCGCGAGCGGCGCCACGATCCACATCCACGAGCTGGCCGAGGCCGAGTACCCGCACGAGCCGTTCGCCGACGGGTGGGTCCTGGAGCTGGGCGAGGGGGCGACGATCGAGGCGATCCACACGCCCGGCCACCGGCCCGAGCACACCTCCTTCCTGCTGCGCGACGCCGACCGCGGCGGCGAGCCCTGGGCGGTGCTCAGCGGTGACTCGCTGTTCGTCGGCGACGTCGCCCGGCCCGACCTCGCGGTCGAGCCCCGCGAGGGGGCGGCGGCGATCTTCCGCTCGGTGCACGAGCGGCTGCTGTCGCTGCCCGACGAGGTCGAGGTCTGGCCCGGGCACCTCGGCGGCTCGCTCTGCGGCAGCTCGGGGATCGACCTCAAGACCTCCTCGACGATCGGCTTCGAGCGCCGCCACAACCGGGCGCTTGACTTCGAGGGCGAGGCGGACTTCGTCGAGGACGCCGTCGCCACTCTGGGCAGCCGCCCACCCAACGTCGAGCACATCGTCTCGCTCAACCGGGGGCCGCTGGTCGAAGCGATCAGCGCTCCCTCGCAGCTGACCCCTCACGGCCTCGAGGCGGCGATCGCCGCCGGGGCGCTGGCGGTCGACTCGCGGACCAACGAGCAGTTCGACGAGGCCCACATCCCAGGCGCGATCAGCGCTTCCGCCTACGACACCGGCTTCGCCACCAAGGTCGCGCAGGTCGTCCCGGTCGATTCCGAGCTGGTCGTCGTCGCCGCCTCAGACGGCAACGAGCTGGAAGCGGCGGAGCTGCTGGCGGCAGTCGGGCTGGGGGTGCGCGGCTTCCTCGGCGGCGGCATGACCGCCTGGCGGGCGGAGGACCGGCCCGTGCAGCGGATCGAGGCGATCGACCTGGTGGAGCTGGCGCGACGCCTGGACGCGCCCGAGGCCCCGCTGGTGCTGGACGTGCGCGGCGCCGCCGAGTTCGCCGCCGGGAGCATCCCAGGCTCGCTCCACATCCCCTTCGGCCAGCTCCGCGAGCGACTCGATGAGCTGCCCCGCGAGCGGCCGATCGCGACGATCTGCAAGGCCGGCAAGCGCAGCGGCCTCGCCGCCTCGATCCTGCAGCGCGAAGGCTTCGACGGGGTGGTCCACGTCAGCCGCGGCAACGCCGGCGCCTGGCGCGCTCCCGTCAGTATCCCGGCGGGTGGCGGGCGATGAAGCCTTCGGTGGAGCTGACCGGCGAAGAGTGCCAGCGTGGGCCCGCCCCGCCGGAGGTGTCGAAGGCGAGCCCGGCGATGATCATCCAGGCGTGGCCGGCGTTGGCGTAGACGGTGATCCAGCGGCCGGGCCCCGGTTCGCCCCAGGTGGAGAGGCCGGTCGAGTCGAGCGGGCTGGAGAGGAAACCGCCGCCGTTGAGGGCGAAGCTGACCGAGCCTGAGCAGTCGTAGCCGGACGAGCTGAAGGAGCCGTGGCCGCCGCCCCAGATGTAGGGGGTGGTGGCGATCGAGTTGGCCGCTTCGATCGCGGCCTGGACCGCCGGCGGGGCGCCGCTCGGCACGCTGGCCTGGCTTTCGGAGATGTAGCCGGCGCTCTCGCCGGGGGTCAGCGGCGCCGGCGTCCCCGCCGGAGCGGGCGCGCCCGAGGCGGTGAGCTGTTCGGAGATCGCCGCGAGGTTGTCGCCCAGCGCCTGGGCACGGGACTCGAGCGCTTCGAGCGCCTGCCGCCGCTCTGACTGGGCCGCCTCGAGCTCGGCGAAGCGCGCCTCGGCCTCGGCCCGCGCGGAGGCGACCTCGCGCTCCTCGATGGCGATCGCGTCGCGCGCTTCCTCGATCTGGAGGCGCACCGCCGCCATCCGCTGCACCGCCGCCCGCGCCTGATCGCGCAGCGACTTGACCCGGCCGGCGACCGCGTCGTCGTAGTCCTGGATCTGGCTCAGGTAGTCGGCGCGGGCGGTCACCTCCGACCAGTCGGCGGAGTCCAGCACGACGTTCAGCGCGTCGGGGCTGCCCGACTCGTAGATCGCGACGAGGCGCTCGCGCAGCGCCCCCAGCGCCCGCTGCAGGCGAGCCCGGACCAGAGCCAACCTCCGCTTGTCGGCGGCCAGCTTCGCGGTGGCCGCGTCCAACTCTTCCTGCTTGCCTGCGAGCTCCGCCTCGACAGCGGCCTGCTGCCGGCGCAGCGCCGAGACTTCGCCGATCATCGAGTCGATCGCCGCGTTCTGCTCAGCGATGGTCGCGCTCAGAGAGCTTTCGCTCTGCCGTACCCGATCGAGCTTGCCCTGCGTGTCCTGGAGCTTTTCGCTGAGCGTCTCCGCCGGGGCGTCGGCCGCCACCACGCAGAGGATTGCGAGCAGAAGCGCCGCGGACAGCAGCAAGCGCATCCGGGTCGCACGCAGAGCTGTGGTTGAGAGGAAAACCCGCATCGAGGCCCGCCGAACCCCTTCGAGGCCGCTGGGCGGGAGGCGCGCAGGCTAGCGAAATCGCCGAAAAATTGTTAGGAGTTGCTAATAACTTGCAACTTCGGTTGCAGGTTCCCCTTCCTGGAAGGAGAAATCCGTGCCGCGGCGACGCGCCCGTATCGCCTTCAGGCCAGCAGCTTGGCCTTTGCTTTCTCGAACTCCTCGCCCGAGATCGCGCCCTTCTCCTTCAGATCGTTGAGCTTGTGCAGCTCGTCCGCCGGGGAAGTGTGCGCCTGCTGGCGGACATAGGAATCGAAGTGCTGTCTCGCCTCGGCCTGCGCCTTGACCGCGCGGTCGCGCATCCCGTCGCCGCGGGCGATCAGGTAGATCAGCGCGGTCAGGAACGGGATGAAGACCAAGAACAAGACCCAGGCCGCCTTAGCCCACCCGGAGGTCTCATGGTCGCGGAAGAGGTCGTTGAGGATCGTGATCAGGATCCAGATCCAAACCACGAAGAAGAAGATCTCGAGGGCGAGTAGAAGCGCCTCCCCCAAACCAAAGTCTGCGAATACCATGGCGAGTCCTTTCGGCGTTTGCGGGGCGGACGACCGCGTCGCGACCGTGCGCCGCTCACGCTACCTCAGTCGACGACGATCTTGCCGCGCATTTCGGGGTGGATCTTGCAGTGATAGCGGAACGTTCCCCGCTGTTCGAAGCGCACGCCAGCCGAGCGCCCGGGTTTGATCCGGTGGGTGTCGAAGGCTCCCCTGTCGGTCGCGGTATGCGCGATGCGCGCCGAGTTGGAGAAGACGACCTTCGTCCCCTTCGCGATGTTCAGCGTTGGGGGGTGGAACTTGAAGTGGTCGATGTCGACCGTCTTCGCCCTGCTCGCGGTCGCGGCGCCGGGAACGGCGGCCGGCGCCGCCGGGCCCGTCGCGAAGAGGAGCGCGACCAGGGCCACGGCCGCCGAAGCGGCGACGAGCTTTCCCTCCCGGCCCAACGGATGCCCCCGGATCGCCTCCATCGGCCCTTTCTACGGGACAGCCGCCGACGAGGTTCAAAGCCGCTGCGAGAAGAGCACCGCGGCGACCGAGGTGGCGAGGTTGAGGCTCGAGACCCCCTCCCGCATCGGGATGCCGAGGCGGGCGTCGGCGCGCTCGAGCAGCGCCGCGCTCAGCCCGTAGCGCTCCGTGCCGAAGGCGAGGATGGCGCGGGGCGGCAGGTCGCGGGGATGGAGGTCGTCTCCGTCCGGGTCGATCGCGACCAGCGGCCGGTCGCTTTCGGGCAGCTCCTCGATCGACGCCACCGGCAGGGCGAAGTTGAGCCCCGCGGCGGTGCGCAGCGCCTCTGGGCACCAGGGGTCGTGGCGTCCGGTGGTGAGGACGCCCGCCGCGCCGGCGGCGGCGGCGACCCGCACGCAGGCGCCCATGTTGCCCAGCCTGCGCGGTTTCTCGAGCAGGACCAGCGGCGCCGGCCGGTCGTCGGCCAGCGTGGCCGCGACGTCGACGCGCGGGCGGCGGGCGATCGCGACCACCCCGGTTCGCGAAGCCTGTGGGGCCAGCCGCTCGAGTACCTCGTCGTCGATCGGCGTGAGCCGCGCCGCCAGCGAGCCGGCCAGGTCGGGCGCCAGCTCCCCGGCCAGCCGCTCCAGCTCCTCCGGGTCCACCGCGGCCGCCTCCAGGACCGCGGCGCCGAAGCGCAGCGCGTGCTTGAGCGCATGAAAGCCCTCGAGGACGGCCAGGCGCGGATCGCGCCGGGCGGCTCGGTAACGCTGCACCAGTGCCTCGCTCACCGCCGCATCATGACCCGATTAGACGAGCGATAGCCTTCGGACAGGGCATGGCTACCTACCTCCACACCTGCTACCGAATCGGCGACATCGACCGCTCGGTCGCCTTCTACGAGAAGCTGGGTTTCCAGGAGGTCGCCCGGATGCCGATCGGCGACGAGGCGATCAACGTCTTCATGGGCCTCCCCGGCGAGGACCCGCGGCTGGAGCTGACCTACAACCACGGGGTCGACTCATACGACCTCGGCAGCGGCTACAACCACATCGCGATCGGGGTCGACGACCTCGACGCCACCCTCGAGCGCCTGGCCGCCGGCGGCATCGAGCCGGAAAAGCCTCCCTACCGCCCCGGCGGCCGCACCGAGGGCCACTTCATCTGCTTCGTCCGCGATCCGGACGGCTACCGGATCGAGCTGATCGGGCTCTGACAGGCACAGTCTGATGTTTGCCCTCCGCCGCAGCGGGAACTATGCGGGGTGGTCACTCCAGGGAAGGAGAATGATGATGGCTTCGAAGATGCGCGGACTCGGCCCGGCAAGCGTTCTGGCTCTAGCCGCATTGGCCGCGGCCCTGCTCTCACCCTCGCCCGCAACGCCCGCCTCCGGCGACGTCGCAGACCTGGCGGTGAGCAAGGCCGACAGCCCGGATCCGGTCGCTGTCGGCGCGACGCTCACCTACACGATCCAGGTGGCGAACCTGGGTCCGCAGGACGCCACCGGAGTGACCCTCACCGATCGGCTTCCCGGCCACACCGACTTCGTCTCGGCGACGACGAGCAGCGGCAGCTGCGACCGCAAAGGGGGGAAAGTCACCTGTGAGATCGGCAACCTGGCCGCCGACCTCACCCAGGGAAACGCGGTGACCGTGACGATCCAGGTCCGGCCGACCAAAGCGGGCTCGATCACGAACACCGCCTCGGTCGACAGCGTCGAGACCGACCCGGTCAAAGCGAACGACAAAGCGCAGGCGTCGACTCAGGTGAACGCGCCTCAGGTCTTCAGCTGCCGTGGCGCGCAGGCGACCGTCACCGGCACGCCGGCGTCCGACCGCCTCCTCGGAACCACCGTCCCCGACGTGATCGTGGCGCTGGAAGGCGCCGACGCGATCTTCGGCCTCGCCGGAAGCGACCTGATCTGCGCCGGCGCGGGCAATGACCGGGCGAGCGGCGGCACGGCCGGCGACGGGATCTTCGGCGGCGGGGGAGGCGACCGCCTGCTTGGACGCGGCGGTCCCGACCTCCTCGCGGGCAATCGCGGCCCCGACGTCTTGAGGGGCGGCCGCGGGAACGACCGGCTGCGCGGCGGCCGGGGCTTCGACCGCTGCTACGGCGGCGGCGGGCTCGACGTCGAGCGCGGCTGCGAGCTCTGAGCCTCCCCCGGCGGCACGACTTCGAACTGGCTCATCAGCCCGTGGTCCTCGTGGTCGAGCATGTGACAGTGGATCACGAACTTGCCGGTGTAGTCGGAGAAGTGGCCGGCGACGAGGATCCGTTCGCCCGGGTAGACGAAGAAGGTCTCCTTCAGGCAGTCTTCCCAGGGTGGCGGCGGCTTGCCGTCGCGGGAGAGCAGGTACCAGTCGGTGTGGTGCATGTGCATCATGTGGGCGACCCCGGTGCGGTTGACGATCTCCCAGGTGACGGTCGAGTCGAGCGCCGGGAAGGCGTCGGAGCGGGCAGGGTTGAAGGTT
>Ga0210382_10000609_pt1 | contig 12635 bp, 10 predicted proteins | sample PLMedo_FD_155452 | JGI IMG/M metagenome (GOLD analysis project Ga0210382, IMG submission 155452) | Groundwater sediment microbial communities from an aquifer in East River, Colorado, USA - PLM0_60_coex redo | ecosystem: Environmental > Terrestrial > Soil > Riparian zone | place: USA: East...
GCATGACGCGGGGACCGCCTACGTCGCGGCCACGCGGTACAAGCTCGACGATTTCAAGCCGTACATCTTCAAAACCTCAGACTACGGCCGCACCTGGCGCGCGATCGCCGGTGGGATCCCCGACGGCGAGTTCATCCGCGTCGTGCGCGAGGACCCGGCGCGGCGCGGCCTGCTCTACGCCGGCGGCGAGTTCGGCGTGTATGTGTCGTTCGACGACGGCGCCAGCTGGCAGTCGCTGCAGCGCAACCTCCCCGTCGTACCGATTCACGACCTCGTAGTCAAGGACAACGACCTTGTCGCGGCGACGCACGGCCGCGCGTTCTGGATCCTCGACGATCTGACACCCCTGCAGCAGCTCGCCGACTCCGTCGCGCGTGCCACGCGCTTTGTTTACATGCCGCGCACGGCGTACCGCAGGGGCCTGGGTGGGGGCTTCGGGGGTGGGGGTTCGGGATTCGTCGGCGCCGGTCGCAATCCACCAGGCGGCGCTGTCGTCTTCTTCTATCTCAAGACCGCTCCTGATTCAGCGACCAACGTGAGCCTCGATTTTCTGGACAGCCGCGATTCCCTGGTCCGGAGGTTTACTCCCAAGCCCCGAGTCCCGAGCCCCGATTCCCTCAAAGTCCGCGCCGGCATGAACCGGTTCGTCTGGAACCTGCGGTACCCCGACGCCAGCCGCTTTCAGGGCATGATCTACTGGGCCGGGGGCACGGCGGGCCCGGTGGCGGTGCCGGGCACCTACAAGGTTCGGCTGACGGTGGGCGACTGGTCGGCGATGCGCGAGTTCACGGTGCGGCCCGATCCGCGCGTCAAGACGACGCAGGAGGATTATCAACGCCAGTTCGACTTGCTCATGAAGATCCAGGGCCGCGTGAGCGCCGCGAACGATGCGGTGCGGCGGATCCGGGAAGTACGCGAGCAGCTCGATGGCGCGGCCACGCGTGCCCGTGGCCTCCCCGGCGACGCCGGCAAGCGTATCGCGCAGCAGGCCGATTCGATCAAGGCACGGCTGGCCGCGGTCGAGGAGGCGATCTACCAGGTGAAGAACCGCTCGAGCCAGGATCCGCTCAATTATCCGATCCGGTTGAACAACAAAATCGCGTCGCTGGCGGGGGTCGTGGCGAGCGCCGAGGCCGCGCCGACGGCGCAGTCGGTGCAGGTGTTCGACGAGCTGTCGACGGCGCTGCAGGTGCAGCTCGACCGGCTGAAGGCCGTGCTGGACGCGGATATCCCGGCATTCAACAAGCTCGTGAAAGAGAGCGACGTCCCGGCGATTATCCTGCGGTGAGGCGCTAGAGCCGGTAGCGCAGCCCCAGTCCCACGCCGTAGCGCCAGGTGGCGCGCCGCTCGAATTCGGGCGGCGTGTCACCTGGGTCGAACCACGATCGCGAGAGCACTCCCTCCAGTCGCACAGTCCCCGAGAACCGGCCCGCGACGGGCCATTCGTAAGCGGCTGCGCCGAGGGCACCGACGCGCGCATGCATGTCGCCATCGAGATTCCACAGGTGGAGGGCGGGCCCCAACTCCAGTCTCATCGCTCCGCTCGGCCCGATCCCTCCGACCCGGGTGCTCAGGAGGGGGACAACCTCGAACAGGTCCCCCGTTGTCTTGTCGGTCAGGTTGACGTTTTCCCCGGCGACGGCCAGTCCCGGCTTGGCATAGGATGCCCGGAGCGCAACGCCGTACCGCCGCCAGTTCCTGCCGATGCGAACGCTGATCGCGGTGGCGTTGCCGGGCCGCCCGTCGGAAGCGACGTGGCTGCTCGATGTATCATGCGCCGAGCCTCCATACCGGGTCGCTGCTACTTCAATGCCGACCTGCCACTGCGCGGCGAGCGAACGTACCGCGCCGCAGGACAATAGGACGAGTGCTATCGGCAGCGTGCGCAATGTGCCCCTCACCGCATCTCGAGATTGATCCAGCCGTTGGTCACGTTGTTGTCGCCCTTCACGAACCAGTTGTAGCCGGGATAAAACGTCCCGACGATGTCGTCTTCAACGGCATTGCCGACGAGCTCGTCGTTGCTCCTGAACCAATGCGCCAACGCTTGCCAGACGTTGTACAGCGCCTTGGCGTACTTGTACGCTTTCGCCACCGTGGTGCTGGAATCGTTGCCGGTCGTGAGCTTTTGGTAGGCGCTGTCCACCGCGAGAACGAGTTTTTGAAAGCGGTCGGGATCGGTTTTGATCTGACAGGCCGTGTCGTCGTCTTCCACGACAAAGACCCGAACGTTCTGGTTGGCATGCGCGGCGTTGTACTGGTCGAGCTGGCTCTTGGAGAAGAGCAGCACATTGCCCGACCAATCCAGATCGTTCTGATCGAAGGTGTATGGCCCGCCCGCATGCTCGCCCGCGCATTGGTATGACATCAGTGAATCCGTCGTGCCCTTCTGCCCCAGGATGTGTACCTCAAATTCGGGCGACCCCTTCAACCAGCCTTCAAAGTCTTGTACAAAATGGCTTTTGGTCATGTACAACCCCGGCGCCGGCGGCGGCGGAGGGGTGACGTCCCCGATCGTCCCGCCGCAGTTGTCGGTGCATTCGATGACGCGCGCTGGACGTTGGGAGAAGTCCGTTTCGATAGGCACGAGGGCCAAAACCGGCGTCGCCGGCGGTGTCGTGGGATCGAGCACCCGCCGCCGGCCCTCGGGATCGAACGCGATGGGCGGATCGTCGTCGGTCACCGCGGTGGCCACCAGCACCTGTTCGTCGCCAGTCCACGCCGCGCGATGCTCCGGCACGGGGAAATAGACCTCCACCGCGATCGCCGCCTTGGCCTGGCTCACGAGCGCGTCCTTGGTCGTGCCGTTCTCCACCGCGATCTCGCGGAGCGCGCGACCACCGTTCGAGGCGAGGAAGGTCTCGAATTGCAATTTGTGCTCGCGATAGGGCGAGGCAGCGAGCTGCGCCCTGAGATAGGCCCGAAACGCCGGGTTCTTGAGCCCTTTCGCGACCATTTTGGCGAGCGCTTCGGGACGCCTGGAATTCGCCGCGACGGCGGCCACCGGGGTCTCCGGCGGCGGCGTCACGGTCCGGTCGCTGCACGCGGCTATGAGGATCAGCGCCGCCACAGCGCAACTGCGGTTCAACATGAGTCCTCCTGGTAAATGTGGAGGCTCATAGTGGGGCAGAACGCCAGAGGATCGTCGTCCTTTCCTTGCGACTCGGGCCCAGAACACGCGAGATTCACGGGCCATGCTTCCACTTGCGGTCGATTCGAGTTACTGGCAACAGCGGGTCGCGTACGAGATCGTCGCCTCGCTCGACGAGCCGAGCGGGGTGCTGAGTGGCAATGTCCGTATCAGCTACGTCAATCAGTCGCCCGACACGCTGCGCGATTTCTCCGTTCATCAATACCTGAACGCGTTCCGTCCCGGGTCGCACTGGGCCGCGGTCGATGAGGCCGAGGGCCGCGTGCGGTTTCAGCACATGAAGGATCCCGACTACGCGTTCGAGCGGATCACGGGGTCCACGATCATGGGCGCCCAGCGCGCGCCCGATTATCCGTACGCCCCTGATTCGACGATCGCCCACTGGCGTTTGCCCAGACCGCTCGCGCCCGGTGATTCGATGGAGATCGCGATCCAGTGGCGGGCGCGCCCCTCGACGTTGCCGCGCCGCCAGGGCCGCCAGGGCCGCCGCTTCGATTTCGCCCAGTGGTATCCGAAAGTCGTCGTGTACGACAACTACGGCTGGGAAGACCATCCGCTGTATCCGGCGGGGGAGTTCTACGGCGAATTCGCGAGTTACGATGTGATGCTCGATCTGGCTGCGGATCAGGTGGTTGGCGCGACGGGTGTGCCGGTTGAGGGTGATCCTGGATGGCAAAAGGCGGCGGCCGCGGCGGTCGCTGGCGGTGCGATCGATTATCAACGGAACTATTACCGGCGGTCGGGCGGTCAAAACCGGTGCGGGGCCGTCGCGTCCGGACGGAAATGCGTGAGGTTTTATGCGGACTCAGTCCATCACTTCGCCATCTCGTTGAATCCTGACTATCGATACGAAGAAGGCCGCTATCGCGATGTCGTGGTACGCGTCCTCTATCAACCCGGTGATAGTGCCACTTGGGGCAAGGGGATCGCGGTGCGCCGCACGGAGGTCGCGCTCGCCTGGCTCGACTCGCTGTATGGCAAATTCGCCTGGCCGCAGATCACCAACGTCCACCGCATCGAGGGCGGCGGCACCGAATTCCCCATGATGATCATGGACGGCAGCCCCGGACTCGGCCTGATCGTCCACGAGCTCGGCCACAACTACACGATGGGCATCCTCGCCAACAACGAATGGCGCGAGGGATGGCTCGACGAAGGATTCACGAGCTTTCAAACGGGCTGGTTCTTCGAGGCGCACGGCCAGGGCGAGGCATATCCCGGGATCGAGGGCGACATCCTGTTCTGGGACCTGGACCGCTGGAGCCAGCCGGTGTCGATGATCAGCGATCGCTACCGCGACTTCATCACGTACAACACGATGATCTACGAGAAGGGCCAGCTCTTCTACGAGCAGCTGCGCTACATCGTGGGCGACGACGTGATGCGTCAGATCCTGCGCACCTACTACGCGCGCTGGCGCCTCAAGCATGTGGACGAAGCCGCGTTTCGCACGGTCGCCGAGGAGGTCTCGCACCAGGACCTTGAATGGCTCTTCGGGCAGTGGTTGCATGGGACGCCATTGATCGATTACCGGCTGACTAAGGTCGAACGACATCGGGACGGTAATCGGTGGCGCACGGTCGTCACGATCGACCGGCTCGGCGACGGCTGGATGCCCGTCGAAATCGGTGACCGCGACACGGTCTACGCGCGCTCGACCGGACAACCGGAGCGTGAGCGGGTGGAGTTCGTCACCACTCGCAAGCCGCGCCGGCTCGTGCTCGATCCCCGCCAGCGAGCGCATGACTGGAACGCGCTGAACAACCACGAAAAGCGCGGCTGGTTTGGAGGTCGCGCGACGCGCGTGACCCGCCTCGACAATCCGACGAAAAACCCGACGCTGCGCGATCGGATCGTCACTGGTTTGCTGCCGCTCGTCTGGTACAATGACTTCGGAGGCTTTACTGGCGGGCTGCAGGCGCGCTCGAACTACCTCGGCCGCTACGAGAAGAATCGCACGGTCTATTCCTACGGGTTCGGTCCCGGCGCGACGCACCGCGACGGCTGGTACTTCAGATTCGCCAATCCGGTCAGCCATCCGATACCGCGCACCGAGGCCAGCGCCGCGGTGTGGAGCGTCGAGGGACGCGCCGGCATCGCCTTACACGCCGATCGGTCACTGCGCCGCAGTCTGGCATTCGGCCCCGACTATCACGCGGGATTCGACGCGACCTGGATGGCCGTCGGCGACCTCGGCTACGTCGACCGGCGGCTGTGGGACAACGCCGGCACGATCGAGGCGGGACCATGGGCATCGCTCACGAGCCGGCACGGCGATCGGGTGTGGCGGGCTCGGGCGGGCGTGCGGGGCGGGGTGGTGTACAGCAATCCCGGCGCCGGCGTGCAGTCGTCCAGGCGCTACGACATCGAGGGCTTTGCCCGCGCTACCGGCGAAGTGAGTCTGCGGACTCGTTTCGTAGGCATTCGCCTGTTCGGCGGAACGTATCTCGCTCCGAACGCGCCACCGCTGCAGCGTCGCATCATGCTCGCGGGCGCAGATCCGTACGAAACGTTCACCAATCCGCTGCAGCGCAGCCGCGGCGCGCTGTTCGTGCGTCCCGACTTCCACTACCAGGCGCCGGGCGACGCCAACCTGCGCGGCTTCCGTCCCGACCTCGGCGGCCGCTGGGCGGTCGCACTTAATATGGAAGGAACCAAGGCTCTGGGGCTTGGCGCTGGAGCGGCGGCGGAGGTGTTCCTCGATGCCGGAATCGTCGATCCGCGCGCGGTGCCTCCATCGTCGAGCACCGCGTCGTTCACTACGTTGTACGATGCCGGGGTGGGCCTCGTCTTCCACCCTCATATCGATGAGCTCGCGTGGACTATGCGCTTCGAGATCCCGTTCGTCGTCAATCGCTGGAATTACGCAGCGGACGGGACTGACCAGCGCTTCGCGTTCCGGTGGCTCATGAGCCTGGAGCCGAGCTTTTGAACGGGCGGCGAGAGTTCTTCCAGACCACCATCGGGAAGCTCCTCAACGAGGTCGCGAAGCGCACCGAAGAGCGCGTCGCGCCCAAGCGCTGGTTTCGGCCGCCGGGGGCGGCACCCGAAGTGGCCTTTCTGGCCTCCTGCACCCGGTGCGGCGATTGCATCGACGTCTGCCCCGTGCACGCGATTCTCAAGACGCCCGCGAACGGCGGCGGCCTGGCGGCGGGTACCCCGTACATCGACCCGGCGACGCGCGCCTGCATCGCCTGCGAAGACATGCCGTGCGCGGCGGCCTGCGAGACCGGCGCGTTGACGAAGGTGCCGTGGGACACCGTCCACATGGGCGTGCTGGAGCTCGATCCGCAGCGCTGCATCACATTTCAGGGAGCGGAGTGCGGCGTCTGCGCCCGCGCGTGTCCCATTGGAGAGCGGGCGCTCGCACTCGACGATCGGGGACATCCGGTGCTGAAGCCGGAAGGCTGCGTTGGCTGTGGGGTGTGTGTGACGGCATGCGTCACCCTGCCCTCCTCCTTGAAACTGAGGCTCGCGTGACCGACGCCATTACCCGCGTCGAAAAGCCGTGGGGGCACGAGCTCATCTGGGCCAAGACCGACCGCTACGTCGGCAAGATCCTGCACATCGAAGCCGGCCACGTGCTCTCGCTCCAGTACCACAATGTGAAGGACGAGACGATCTACGTGCTGACGGGCGAAATCATCCTGCGGACCGGTCGCGTCGAAAAGCTCACCGAGCGCCGGATGAAACCCGGCGAGAGTCTTCACATCTCACCCAAACAGATCCATCAGTTCGAGGCCGTCGTCACGAGCGACCTGCTGGAAGTCTCTACGCCCGAGATTGACGACGTCGTGCGCCTGAAGGATCGCTACGGACGAGTACCCCCCACATGAAAGTCATCATGCCGATGGCCGGCAAAGGCACGCGGCTCATGCCGCTCACCAAGCGCGTTCCCAAGCCGCTCGTGAATGTCGCCGGCCGGCCGGTGATGGATTACGTGATGGATGCGCTGCGGCGCGCGGGCCAGCTCGAGGAGCTGATCATCATCACGGGGCACCTGAAGGAGAAAGTCGAAGCTTACGTCCGGAAGAACTACGATATTCCCGCGCGCTTCATCGAACAGAAGGTGCTCGACGGGACGGCCGGCGCGGTAAATCTCGCCCGTCCCTATGTGGACGGACCGGTGATCGTCATTTTCGTGGACACGCTGTTCGACGCCGATCTGTCGATCGTGAAAAACACGAAGGCCGACGGCATCATCTGGACCAAGGAAGTCGAGGACTATCAGCGTTTCGGCGTCGTCGTGACGGACAAGCAGGGCCACATGACAAAGATCGTGGAGAAGCCCAATACGCCGATTTCCAAGCGGGCCAATATCGGCCTGCAGTATGTGAAGGATTGGCGCACGCTGTTCGACGGGATCGAGCACGTCCTGAAGAGTGTTCCGGGGAAGGGCGGGGAGTTCTATCTCACCGATGCGTTCCAGTACATGGTCGACCAGGGGAAGAAGCTCGTCGTTAGCGAAGTCGCCGGCTGGTACGACTGCGGCAAGGTGGATACGCTGCTCGAGACGAACCAGCATCTGCTCGAGCACGGCCGCGGCAAACGTCCCGCAAAGGTGGAGTCTGGAGTCAGGATTCAGGAGCCGGTGCGGATCGAGGAAGGCGTGACGCTGCAGAACTCGACGGTCGGCCCGAACGTAACGATCGAAGCGGGGAGCACCGTCGAGGGCAGCACCGTCGCCAACAGCATCCTCGGCAAGGGTGTCCGGGTGAAGAACGCCAAGGTCGAAGGGTGCGTGATCGGGGACAAGCAGGTGATCGAGGAACGCCAGTTGAAGGACTCGGTGATGGATGCCGGAGAGCTCGCGCTCGCGCGCTGAGCGTGAACGAGTTCCTCGAGCTGTTCGACTACAATGCCTGGGCAAACCGCACGATCTTCGACGCGCTCGCCCGGCTGCCCGCCGACCAGTACTTCCGCGATCTCAAGAGCAGCTACGGCGGGATTCACGGCACCCTGTGTCACATCGTGTGGGCCGAGCAGTTGTGGCTGCATCGCTGGAAGGGCAAGCCGAACCCCGCCGTTCCACAGGGGGCCGATCTCAAGTCACTGGCGGATGTACGGAGCCGGTGGGAAACCGTCGAAGCGGAGCGGGGGAGCTTCCTCGCGGGATTCACGGAAGAGGGTCTCGACGACACGAAGCTCGTAAAACCCTCCAGCGGCGGGGAATTTGTCCACACCTTCCGTCAGATGTTTCGGCACTTCATCAACCATTCGTCCTACCATCGGGGCCAGATCGTGACGTTCCTGCGCCAGCTGGGCGCCACGCCGCCGAGTACCGACCTCATCCTGTACTACCGCCGGAGGGGTTGACGTTTGCCGTGCGCTCCACTTACTTACTGACCGTTCAGTAAGTAACAAATTGGAGCGTATATGACGCAAGCAGCAACCAAACCTCGTTGGCGCCGCCGGAAAGATGCCCGTCCGGAAGAGATCATCAGCGCCGCGCTGGAGGTCTTCGCTGATCGGGGCTTTGCCGCCACGAAGCTCGAAGACGTCGCCCGTCGGGCCGGTGTCACCAAAGGCACGATCTATCTCTACTTCGAAAACAAGGAGGCGCTGTTCAAGGCGCTGATCCGGCAGACCATCGTCCCGGTGATCGCCCAGGGCGAGGAGCTCGCCAAGTCCTTCCCCGGCAGCGCGCGTGATCTGTTCGAGCGGTTGGTCCGCGAGTACTGGCGGCTCGTCGGCGAAACGTCGCTCGTCGGCATCCCGAAGTTGATGATGGCGGAAGCGAACAATTTTCCCGAGCTCGCCCGCTTCTACTACGAGGAAGTAGTCACCCGCGGTCATCGCTTGATGGCCGGCGTGTTGGAGCGGGGTATCAAGGCCGGTGAGTTCCGGCGCGTCAACGTCGCCGTCGCGACGAAGCTCGCCATGGCGCCCGTGATGCACGCCGTCATCGCTCGCAAGGCGTTTTCGGCGTGCATGCCCGAAGGTTTCGACGTCGGCAGTTATCTCGACACCCACATCGATCTCTATCTCCATGGCATCAGCAAGTAAGCCACTGATCACACTGATCCTCGCGCTGATCTGCGCAGATTCGCTGGTTGCGCAAGCGCCGGCACCACTTCGTCTTTCGTTTGCCGACGCCGTGCGCCAGGCAACCGGAGCCGCGCAGGTGCCACCCCCGTCCGTTTCGATCGCCGGTTTCCGGGTCGATGCCGCCGCCGCTCGCGTGCGCCAGGCGCGCTCGGGACTGTTGCCGAGTCTCTCGCTCTCCGGCTCGTGGGCGAACCGCAGCTTCAACTCGAAGGCGCAGGGGATCTCTTTCCCTGGCGTGCCGACCGTCATCGGACCTTTCAACGCGTATGACGGCCGCGTCCGGTTGAACCAGACGCTATTCGACTTCGCGAACCTGGGCCGTGTTAGCGCCGCGAAGAACCAGGCGTCGGCTGTGGGTGCGGAGCGCTCCGCCGCCGTCGAAGCGAGCGCCCAGAATGTCGCCCTCGCCTATGTGCGCGCGAGCAGGGCGCAGGCGGTCGTGACGGCGCGGGCGGCCGATTCCGTGCTGGCCACGGAGCTCGTCGGCCTCGCCGTCGCGCAGCAGCAGGCCGGCGTCAGCGCGGCCATTGACGTCACTCGCGCCAAAACGCAGCTCGCCGAGGCCGTGGGGCGCCTGATTATTGCCGAGAATCAGCTCGATCGCGCGAGGATCGATCTCGCACGCGCCCTCGGCATCGATCCCGCTACCCCGATCTCCCTCACCGATACTCTGAACGCGCAGATGGGCCTGGCGGACGTTCCGGCCGATCGGAGCGCGGCGGTGGCGCAGGCCGTCGCCCTGCGGCCCGATCTGGCGGCGGAAGTCGCGCGCGGCGCGGCGGCCCGTACCTCGGCAGCGGCGATCTCGGCGGAACGGCTGCCGCGGCTCGACCTCGAGGCGGACTATGGGTTGAGTGGCGTGCGCATGCCGGATGCCGTCGGGACTCGCCAGGTCGCCATCCAGGTGACCCTGCCGATCCTGGACGGTTTCCGGCGCGAGGGCCGACTCGCTGAGCAGCAGGCAGTCCTGCGTGAATCTGACGTACGTCAGCATGATCTGCGGCAACAGGTCACCGCCGATGTGGACGGCGCCCTGCTCGATCTCCGCTCGGCAGCCGCGCAGCAAGTGGTTGCCACCGATCGGCTCCAGCTCGCCGCGGAGGAAGTGTCGCAAGCACGCCAGCGCTTCAAGGCAGGCGTTGTTGGCAACATCGAAGTGATCACCGCGCAGGAATCGCTGCTGCGCGCCCGCGACGCTGATATCGACGCGCGGTTTGCGGCCGTAACAGCACGGATTGCGTTGGCCCGGTCAGTCGGTTCGGCCCGGACGCTCCACTAGCAACCTTCAGAGAAGGCACGAGCACATGGCTACGACGATGGAACCAGAGACTGAGACTCCGGCCCGGCCGGCACCGCGGCCCTCGACCCCAGCACGGCCCAAGGGCTCGCGGCGGACCGTCTTCATGATCATGGGCGTCATCCTGCTGGCGATGGTCGTGTTCGGCGTGCGCAGATGGTGGTTTGGCCGCTCGCACGTCTCGACCGACAACGCGCAGGTCGACGGCCACATCGTGCCGGTGCTGCCGAAGGTCGGCGGCTACGTCGTCGAGGTGCGCGTCGACGAGAACCAGGCGGTGAAGGCGGGCGACACGTTGGTCGTGCTCGATGACCGCGACCTGCGCGCGCGCCTGGCGCAGACCGACGCCGATCTCGCCGCGTTGCTCGCGACCGTGAGCTCGCGCACCCGCGTGGGCCAGGCGGATGCGGCGGTGGCGCAGGCGCAGGCGCAGGCCGTGAAAGCGATCGCCGACCTGCAGCGCATCGAGCCGCTGGCCAGGCAGAACGTCGTCAGTCAGCAGCAGCTCGACGCGGCGCGCGCCGCGGCGGCCGCCGCGGCTGCGCAGCTCGCGTCCGCGCAGGCGGCGTTGGTCGGCGCCGATGCGCGCGTCGCGTCGGCACGCGCCGCACGCGACCAGGCGGCGCTGCAGCTCTCCTACACGCGGATTATCACGCCATCAGCCGGCGTCGTTTCCAAGAAAGCCGTCGAGCTGGGCCAGCTGGTGCAACCTGGCCAGCCCTTGATGACGGTCGTGCCGCTCGAGGACGTGTGGGTCACGGCGAACCTCAAGGAAACCGAGACGGCCGATGTGACGCCCGGCGACTCCGCCGACATCACGGTCGACGCGTACAAGGGCGTGCATTTCTGCGGGCATGTGGAGAGTCTCTCTCCGGCTACGGGCGCGAAGTTTTCGCTCCTCCCGCCGGATAACGCGACGGGAAACTTCACGAAGGTCGTGCAGCGCATTCCTGTGCGAGTGCGCTTGGATTGCTCCACGATGGACGCCGCTCATCCACTTCGGCCCGGGATGAGCGCCGTCACGACGATTAAGACGCACTAAGATGACGGCAGTCGCGATTCCCGCGGCCCCCGCGGCCGCGGCCCCGGACCGGTATCGGTTCAAGTACCTCATCGCGATCACGGTATCGCTCGCGTCCGTGCTGGAGCTGCTCGATACCAGCATCGTGAACGTCGCGATTCCGCACATGATGGGAAACCTGGGCGCGACGCTCGATCAGATCGCCTGGGTCTCGACCGGCTACATCGTTGCGAACGTGATCGTGCTGCCGATCACCGGTTGGCTGTCAGCCTACTTCGGCCGGCGCCGCTATTTCGCGGGATCCATCGCGCTCTTTACGATCGCATCGTTCATGTGCGGCAACGCCGGCTCGCTCGGTGCGCTGGTTTTCTGGCGCATCATCCAGGGACTGGGCGGCGGTGCGCTGCTCTCGACGTCGCAGGCAATTCTGTATGAGGAATTCCCGCGCGAAGAGTACGGCACGGCGATGGCCATTTTCGGCGTCGGCGTGATGGTCGGGCCGACGCTGGGCCCCACCGTCGGCGGCTGGATCACGGACATGTACGGCTGGCCGTGGATCTTCTACATCAACATCCCGTTCGGCATGCTCGCGTTGGCGCTGACAATGTCGTTCATCACTGACTCGCGGCATCAGGAGCGCGCGGAGCGCGTCGATTGGCTGGGGCTGGGGTTGCTCGCGGCCGGTGTCGGTGCGTTGCAGATCATGCTCGAGCGCGGCGAGCGGCTCGACTGGTTCGCGTCGAGTTCGGTGCGCCTGCTCGCGATCACCAGCGCCGTCTCGCTGATCACGTTCGTCTGGCACGAGCTGCGCACGGCGCATCCGGTAGTGGACCTGCGCATTCTCAAGAGCCGCCAGCTCGCGGTGGGCGTCGTCTTTGGACTCGTGCTGGGCGTGTGCCTCTACGCGACGGTGTTCGTGCTGCCCGTCTACCTCCAGAACGTTCGCAACTTCACGGCCAATCAAACGGGGCTCGTGATTCTGCCCGGCGCCCTGGCCAGCGCGTTCACGATGGCGTCCATGGGACGTTTGACGGGCAAATTCGACGCACGATTATCGATCGCGGCGGGGGTGGGAATCTTCGCGCTCTCGATGTGGAAGCACGCGCATTTCACGACCG
>Ga0210382_10000610_pt1 | contig 12632 bp, 12 predicted proteins | sample PLMedo_FD_155452 | JGI IMG/M metagenome (GOLD analysis project Ga0210382, IMG submission 155452) | Groundwater sediment microbial communities from an aquifer in East River, Colorado, USA - PLM0_60_coex redo | ecosystem: Environmental > Terrestrial > Soil > Riparian zone | place: USA: East...
CCGCTTCGGCCAGAGCGATGATCCGCGCCGGCGGCGGCGGCTCGATCGTGAACATCGCTTCGATGGCCGGGGTCTCCGGCGCGCCGAACATGCCCGTTTATTCGGCCTCGAAGGCAGCGGTCGTCGGGCTCAGCAAAGCCGCCGCCAAGGACCTCGCACCACACGGCATTCGCGTCAACGCCGTCTCGCCTGGGTTCATAGGCCCAGGAGGGATGTGGGAGACGCAGGTGGCGCGCCAAGCCGCAGCTGGAGGTCAATACTTCGCCGGCGATCCCAACACGGTCGCGTCGCAGATGATCGCCATGGTGCCGCTCCGCCGCTACGGGGCGCCAAGCGAGGTCGCAGCGGTGGTCGCCTTCCTACTCTCAGACGAAGCCTCGTATGTCACCGGCGTCAATCTCGAGGTCTCGGGCGGAAGCGCCTGATGACGATCAGAGTCGCGCAGTCGAACCTGGACGCCATCGGCGCGCTGGGCATCTCGGTGCCCCGTTACGACCGCTCAGCCCTCGCCCCACGCATTCTTCATCTCGGCGTCGGTGGCTTTCATCGCTCGCACATGGCCCTCTACACCGACGAGCTCGCCGCCGGCGGCAGCGACTGGGCCATCCGCGGCGTCGGCCTGCTGGAGGCGGACCGGCATATGGCCGAGAGCCTCCGCGGCCAAGACCGCCTCTACACGCTGATCGAGCGCGATAGTGACGGAGCAGGAGTGCGAGTCATTGGCAGCATCGTCGACTACGTCTTGGCGATCGGCAACGTCGATGAGTTCGCTCGGCTGCTGGCGGATCCCGAACTTGCGATCTTTTCGCTGACTATCACCGAAGGCGGCTACTCCCTGGCACGGGAGAACCCGACGATTGAGGCGATCGCGACAGGCCTCGAGGCCCGGCGCCTTGGAGGCGAAGCGCCGCTCACGATCCTCAGCTGCGACAACCTGCCGGGCAACGGAAAGACCGCGGAGTTGGCCATCATGACGGTGTGCCAGTCGCGGAGCGCCGAGCTTGTGCGCTATGTCGAGAAGTCCTGCACCTTCCCGAACTCGATGGTCGACAGGATCACGCCGCAGACCGCCGCGACAGATCGGGCCTGGCTCTCAGAAGTAGTCGGGCTCGACGATGCCTGGCCTGTCGTCGCCGAGCCCTTTCGCCAATGGGTGATCGAAGACCGATTCGCCGCCGGCCGGCCGCAGTACGAAGAGGTCGGCGCGCTGTTCACCGACCGCGTGCACGACTGGGAGCTTTACAAGCTACGGATGTTGAACGCGAGCCACTCCTGCATGGCCTACCTCGCCGCGCTCGCCGGAGTCACGTACGTCGACGAGGCGATCGCTGTTGCGGCTCTGCGCAGATACCTCGAACGCTTCCTCGGGGAAGAAGCCATCCCGACGCTCGATGAGATCCCCGGGTACCCGGCCGCCGACTACGCGAGCACGGTGCTCTCGCGCTTTGCCAACAGCGGCGTTCGCGATCAGATCGCGCGCCTTTGCATCGACGGGACGGCGAAATTTCCGAGCTTCCTGATTCCGACGATCGAACGCGAGCTCGAGCTCGGCGGCCCGATCGAGTGTGCAGCTCTGGCCCTCGCCGGCTGGGCACGCTATCTAGCCGTGACGCCCCCCGCCGAACGTGCGCCCGATCCTCATGGAGAACGCGCCATCGCCCTTGCACTCGCGTCGCTCGATGCACCGCTGACCTTCCTCGAGCTCGACGAAGTGTTCTCGCCCTCTCTTCGCGAGAGCGAACGCTTCCGTCAGGCGTTCTCGGAGGCGAGCCGCAGTCTCGCCGCGGACGGCTCGGTTGGGGCGGTCGAGCGTTTGCTCGCTTAGCGCGACATCGTGGCCACTGGGCCGTATCGTTCCTATCATGAGCAGCCGACCGACGATCAAGGATGTCGCCGAGCAAGCAGGAGTCTCGATCGCGACCGTTTCGCGCGCGCTGAACAACAAGGGCGACGTGAGCGACCAGACCCGTCAACTCATCCGCGAGGTGGCGCGTTCCGTCGGCTACACCCCCGATCCGGCTGCGCGCTCGTTGGTGACCCACAAGACAGGGCTCGTCGGTATCGTCGTCGGCGACAATGCCGGGCATCGCGACCTGTCGCTCCTCTTCTTTGGAAAGGTGCTCGCGGCGATCTCGCGACGGCTTGCGCAGTCGAGCTTCGACCCACTGTTGCTTCAGCCGTCCGACGCAGGCCCTGAGCATCGCTTCGATGCAGCCGTTCTGATCGGCGTCGACGACGACGATCCGTTGGTCGCCGACCTCGCATCGCGGGGTATGCCGCTTGTCGGCGTCGACGTCAGATGCGCCGGCCGCGCCGCCTACGTCGGCTCGGACCATGCAGAAGGCGTGCGGCTCGCGCTTGCCCACCTGCACGCGCTCGGCCACCGCCGCATCGCGCACGTCGCAGGTGCCGCCAACACCGTCGCCGGCTCGGAGCGACTAGAGGCCTTCCGCCGCGAAGCTCCGGCGTTGGGGCTCGAGCTCCCCGATGAGCTCCTGCGGCAGGGCGACTTCTCGTCCGCTTCGGGCTACCGTGAAACGTGCGCGCTACTTGCTCTCGCGCAGAGACCGACCGCGATCGTCGCCGCGTCCGATCTGATGGCGCTCGCGGCCTTACAGGCGATTCGGGATGCAGGACTTCAGCCGGGACGCGACGTCGCCGTCGTTGGCTTCGACGACCTCGAGGCCGCGGCGCTCGCGCATCCTCCGCTGACGACAATCCGCCAGGATCGCCAGGAGCTCGGGACGCTCGCCGCGCTGCGGGCGATCGAGTTGATCGAAGATCCCGATGCCACGCCGCGGGCCACGGTCCTGCCCGTCGAGCTCGTGGTACGCGGTTCCTCTTCCTGAGCCGACCGAACGTTCAGCCCGCAGCAATCGGTGACGGACGCGGCGCGCGGGGCCGGCTCGCGATGAAGTCCCGATACCAATAGAAGCTGTCTTTCGGCACTCGCTCGAGCGTCGGATAGTCGATGTAGACGATCCCGAACCGCTTCGAGTAGCCGTAAGCCCACTCGAAGTTGTCGAGCAAGCTCCAGACGAAGTACCCCTTGATCGGAGCACCTTCGGCGATCGCCCGGGAGACGGCGCCGATGTAGGACTCCAGGTAGGCCGTTCGCTCGGGGTCGTGCACGCGTCCGTCATGGACGCGGACGTCGCCGAACGCGGCGCCGTTCTCGGTGACGTAAATCGCGGGCGGACCATAGTCGCGTGCGACACGGACGAGCAGATGCTGCAGGCCGTCCGGATAGACCTCCCACCCCATGTCCGTGTGCTCCGCCTCGGAATTCCGCTCCATCCGTGGGCCGTCAGCGCCGGCGCTCACGACGAAGCGGAAGTAGTTGTTGACGCCGAGGAAGTCCAGGGGCGCGGAGATTGCCTCGAGATCGCCGTCTCGCACGAACGGCGCGACGGTCTCGTTGCGCTCCAGGAGATCCGCAGGATACGCACCGCGGAAGATCGGGTCGAGGAACCAGCGATTCCCTTCGCCGTCGACCTGCCACGCCGCTGCTTCGTCCTCCGGCGTGTCGGTCGCGGCGTAGGCGTGACCCAGGTTGAGCGTGATCCCGACGCGTGCGTCCGGGGAACTGCGGCGGATCTCCTGCACGGCCCAGCCGTGCGACAGCAGCAGATGATGCGCTGCGGCGACCGCGTCCGCCTCGCTCGTGCGACCGGGCGCGTGCTGGCCCCAGGCATGTCCGATCCAGGCGTGAACCCACGGCTCGTTGTGCGTGATCCAGTGCTGGACGCGGTCGCCGAGCCGGCCCACGACGGCCTGCGTGTATTCCACGAACGCTTCCGCGGTCGCACGCTCCGACCAGCCGCCCACATCCTCGAGTGCCTGCGGTGTGTCCCAGTGGAAGAGCGTCACAAACGGCTCGATCCCGTTCGCAAGCAGCTCGTCGACGAGGCGATCGTAGAAGTCGAGACCGGCTTCGTTGACCGATCCGCGGCCGGCCGGCAGGATCCGCGGCCACGCGATCGAGAAGCGGAACGCGTCGAGGCCGAGCTCACGCATCAGCGCGACGTCGTCGCGGTAGCGACGGTAGAAGTCGCACGCGACCTCCCCCGAGTCGCCGTTTCGTACCTTTCCCGCGGTTGCGCAGAACCGGTCCCAGACGCTTTCGCCGCGTCCGTCGTCGTGCGCTGCACCCTCGATCTGGTACGACGCCGTGGCGGCGCCCCAGATGAAGTCGCTGGGGAAGGAACTGGTCTCGGTGGGCATGTCTTTTCCTCTCGGTCAGTTCGACGGGGCAGTGACGTGGCAGCGGGCAGCCTGTTCGGGCTGTGCCTCAACGAGTGGCGGGGTTACACGTGAGCAAACGTCGATCGCCAGCGGGCAGCGTGTGACGAAGCGACAGCCTTCGGACGGGTCCACGGCCGCAGAGGCGAGACCCTTTCTCATCTCGATCCGCTGGGCCTGCAGTTTCGTCGCGGGATCGGGGACGGCAGCGAGCAGCAGCCGTGTGTAGGGGTGCAGCGGCGCCGAGAGCACCTGCTCGATCGGCCCACGCTCGACGATCTGGCCTGCGTACATGACGAGGATGTCGTCGGCGACGTAGCGCGCGCTGGCGAGATCGTGAGTTACGTAGAGAAACGCGATCCCACGTTCCTCCTTGAGTCTCAGCATCAGATTCAGGATCCCGATCCGAATCGAGACGTCCAGCATGCTGATCGGCTCGTCGGCGAGGAAAACCTTCGGCTCGACCGCGAGTGCGCGCGCGATTGCGACGCGCTGCTGCTGCCCACCGGAGAGCTCGTACGGGTACTTCGCCGCGATCTCCGCCGGAGGGACGAGCCCTACCGTGCGCAGCAAGTCGTGCACCCGCTCCTCTATTTGTGCGGGTGGGACGATGCGGTGGATCCGTAGCGGCCGCTCGATGTGATGACGGACCGTCTTCACCGGGTTCAGCGAGCCGAACGGATCCTGGAAGATCATCTGGACCTGCGATCGGTAGTGCAGGACGTCGCGTCGGCGCCGCACGCCTGAGACGTCGCTTCCCTCGAACAAAACGGCTCCCTCACTCGGGTCGTGCAGGCGCGCGAGCAGGCGCGCCACTGTGCTCTTCCCGCTCCCACTCTCACCGACGAGCGCGGTAATCTTTCCGGGGCGTAGCTCGAATGACACGTCATCGACCGCATGCACGTGCGCACGGCGGAAGGCATTGCCGATCGCGAAGCGCTTCGAAAGGCTGCGAACCTCGAGGGGAGCGGCGGTGGTCACTCAGCTCCCTCGACGAGATGGCACGCGACCTCGTGGCCCGGCTCGACCGTTCGGAGTAGCGGACGCTCGGTCGTCTGCCGCAGGTAGAGCCCCGACTGCTCGGGGACGCAGTAGGGGCAACGCGGATTGAAGCGGCAGCCGCTCGGCGGATCACGGAGATCCGGTGGCGAGCCGGGAATTCCGGTGAGCCGGGTCAGCGGCCCGGTCAACGGTGGGAACGACTGCAGGAGCCCTTGCGTGTACGGGTGCTGCGGGTTCGTGCCGAGACGCTCGGCCGAGGCGGTCTCGACGATCTCCCCTGCGTACATGATCGCAATCCGGTCAGCGAACTCGAGCAGCAGCGAGAGGTCGTGCGTGATGAAGAGCACTGCGAAGCCGAAGTCTCGTTTGAGCGCATCGATCTGCTGCATGATCTCGCGCTGCACCACTACGTCGAGCGCCGTCGTCGGCTCGTCCATGATGATCAGCTCCGGCTTGAGCGAGAGCGCCATCGCGATGATCACTCGCTGGCGCATTCCACCCGAAAGCTCGTGCGGATAGGCGCGGGCACGCCGGCGGTCTATGCCGACGAGCTCGAGCAACTCGCCCGCGCGCGCAAGCGCGCGCCGCCGGTCGATGCGCTCGTGCGCGCGCATCGCGTCCACAAATTGATCGCCGACGCGCATGACCGGATTGAGCGCGTTCATAGCGCTCTGCAAGACCATGGACACGTTGCGCCAACGGAAGCGCCGCAGTTCCTCCGTGCTCTTGCCGACAAGACTCTCCCCCTCGAACAGGATGCTGCCGCCGGCGATCCGGCCAGGTGGACGGAGGATCTGCATCACGGCGTTCGCGATCGTCGTCTTGCCGCAGCCCGACTCGCCGGCCAGGCCGACGATTTCGCCTTCGTGAATCGCGAGGTCGACACCGTCGACGGCCCGCGCCCGCTTGTCGCCGCTGCCGTACTCGACCACGAGCTGCCGCAGCTCGAGCAGCGTTGCCTGACGCGTACGCGTCACGGACGGTTCCTCCACGAGGCTCGTCACGCCGAAGCCTCCGGACGTGCGACCAGCCGTCCGCCCAAGAGCATCCCCACTAGCCGCCGGCGCTTCGTCCGTTCGGACCGCAGACGCGGGTTGCTGACCTCGTCGATGCCCGCAAGGATTAGCACGAGACCGAGGACGGTGAACGCGAGCGCGGCACCAGGGAAGAAGAACGGCCACCACTCACCCTGCAGCACGGTCGAGTTCACTTGCGCCCAGTAGAGCGTGACGCCCCAGCTCGTCTTGGACATGTCGCCGAGGCCGAGGAACTCCAGCCCCGCGTCGGTGAGCAGGGCGATGTAGAAGACGAGCACGAACGCCGCCGCAATCCGGCTGATCATGTTCGGAACAAGCTCGCCGAAGACGATCCGCCACGTCGACTCGCCGGCCACCTTCGCCGCCTGGATGAAGTCGCGGTTCTTCAGCGACAACGCCTGCCCGCGCAGAATCCGGGCCTCGAACGCCCAGAGGACGACCGCGAGGACGACGATCATCGTTCCCATTCCGCGGTTCTTCAGGTAGCCGGAGACGACGACGAGCAGCGGGATTGGCGGGATCGTCAAGAACACGTTGATCAGGAAGTTCACGACGTCGTCGACGATCCCACCCGCGTACGCGGCCGTGATTCCCAGGATTGCGGCGACACCCGTCGCGAGGAGGCCGGCCGCGGCACCGAGGAGCAACGACCGGCGGGCGCCGAGCACGACCTGCGAGAAGATGTCGCTGCCTTGATCCGTAGTCCCGAAGAGGTGGTTCCACGACGGTGCTTGGCGCACCGCGAGCAGATTGAAGTCGTTCGGGTGCGCGACAGAGATGAGTGGCGCGATCAGCGCGACGATCACCATGAAGCCGACCATCACGAGCCCGGTCCGCGACTTCGGGTTGCCGAGCAGGAGCGCGAGCCAACCGGGGACACGGAGTCGCCCGCCGACCCGGCGCGGAGTTGCCGGGAGGGAGACATCGAGCGCCGGGTCGAGGGTGGGATCGAGCTGTGACATCAGCCGGTCCTCAGGCGCGGGTCGAGGGCGAGGTTGAGGAGGTCCATGATCAGGTTCGCCACGATCACGCAGACCGAGAGCAAGACGAGGATCGCCTGCGCGAGTGCATAGTCGTTTCCGAGCACGGCCTGCTGGAGCGTGAAACCCGCGCCGGGGTAGCTGAAGATGTACTCGACGAAGACGAGCCCGCCGACTGCGCTTGCGAACAACGCGGCGAAGCCGTTGAGCGGCGGCAGGATCGCGTTGCGGCCCGCGTAGCGCGTCATCACACGACGATCGCGCAGCCCTTTTGCGTGGGCCATCGTCACGTAGTCCTCGCCGATCGTGTTGATCATCACCGTGCGCATGTTCAGCACCCAGCCGCCCGCATAGGCGATGACGACGACGATGATCGGAAGCTCGGCGTGACGTAACGCACTCGATAAGAAGGTCCAGTTGAAGCCCGGAGTGAGCCCGTTGTCATACGCATGCTGGATCGGGAACCAGTGCAACTTGAGCCCGAAGAAGTAGAGCCCGAGCAGGGCCGTGAAGAACGCCGGAAACGCGCCGAGGACCATGAACGTCGGCACCACGACGCTGTCGACGGCCCCGCCGCGGCGCCAGGCTGCGGCCATCCCCACGACCGTCCCGATGACGAACGCAAGCAAGAACGCGACGCCCACCAGGAAGATCGAGTAAGGCAGCGTCCGCCCCACGACATCCGAGACAGGCGCTGGATAGTTGGACGTCGAGATGCCGAAGTTGAAGTGCACGATCCGGTGCAGGTACGTGACGTAGTCCTGCCAGATCGAGTGGTTGCCGCCACCGAGCAGCGTCTGGTACGTCTTGATGATCCCCGGGTTGGCCGCGATCTGTGACGGGCTCAAGTGCTGCAGGATGCCGCCGAGCGGATCGCCCGGCATCAAGCGCGGGAGCAGGAAGTTGATCGTCAGCGCGACCCAGAGCGCGAAGACGTAGAAAGCGAGCCGACGTGCGAACCAGCGCATATTCAGTGCCTCGGAGGGTAAAGGGCGGGCGGTGAGGAGGGAACCGCCCGCCGTCGGAGGGACTTAGGAGACGCTCACGCGCCGCTCTTGCCGCCCGGACAGATCCGGGTGAACGAGAGGATGTTGTCGGGGAAGGTCGTGAAGATCGGGTCGCCGAAGAAGTTCTTCTTCGTGCAGTAACAGTGGAAGTACTTCGTGCTGTAGGTCGACCACCGTGGCCCGATGAAGAGCGGCACGATCGGCAGCTCGGCCAGCCAGATCTTTTGCAGCTGCGTGGCGATTTGCTGCTGCTTCTTCGGGTTGAGCGACACCTTCCACTGGTCGAGGAGACTGGTCGCCTTCTCGTGGGCGAAGTGCTCCCAGTTACCAGTCGCGGTCGCATCCTGCCCTGCGGGGATGTACGCGTTTCGGGAGAGATTCGCGTAGAAGTACCCGTAGGGGGAACCTTGCGACCCGCCCTGCCACAGCAATGTCGGGAACTTCCCCGCGCTTGCGTTCGGCCACCAGGCCCCCCAGTCGGGCTCGAGCGCGACGTCGGAGTCGATCCCGATGTCGCGGAGGTTCCTGGTGATGATCTGATTCGACGCGACCCAGTCGGACCAGCCCGAGATGACGTGGATGTCGAGCTTGACCGGATCCCCCTTCGGATCGATCAGCCGGCTGCCCTTGTAGGTGAACTTGGCGTCGGTCAGAAGCTTCTTCGCCGCAGATGGACTGTAGGCCGACATCTGCTTCGCCAGCTTCTTCACGGCGGGATCCTTGACCCACTTGGGGAAGAGACCGCCCAAGCCAATCGCGTCCGTCGGAGGTGCGTAGCCGTACTCACCGAGCTTCGACACGGTCTTGCGATCGATCGCGAGGCTGAGCGCCTTACGGAACGCAACGATGCTGTACGGGTACTTCGTCGTGTCGAGTACCAGCGAGATCGGATAGGCCTGGGTCGCGTAGAACGCGTGATAGTGCTTCGGGTCCTTCGCGACGTACGCCTTCTCGACGTTCGGGACGAAGTTGTGCGTCCAGTCGACCTGGCCGCTCTGGATCAACGCGAGCGCCCCGTCGTTCGACGAAGCCTGCACGTACTCGAGGCACTTGATCTTCGGCTTCCCCTTCTGCCAGTAGCGCGGATTCTTGCCGAAGACGTAGTCCTGTGATGTGAAGCGCGTGATGACATTGAACGGGCCCGAGCCGACAGGCTTCGCGTTCGTGTAGTTGGCGACGTCGTCCACCTGTGACCAGATGTGGCGCGGAACGACGAACTGCCGGTTCACGGTCGAGGAGATGAACTGCGAGTCAGGCGTCTTGAGGGTGATTGCCACCTTGTACGCACCCCTCGCCTTCACCGAGACGATGTTGTTGCCGGCGCCGACGAGCCCGACACGGTCCATCAGCTTGTCCTGTCGCCCGGCGGTCAAGCTGTAGACGACGTCGGCCGCCGTGAGCGCCTTGCCGTCCGACCACTTGACGCCCTTGGCGATGTTCAGTGTCAGCGTCTTGTTGCCGTTGCTCCATTTCCAACTGCGGGCCAGCCAGGGAACCGGCTTCAGGCCTCCCTCTCCGGTGATGATCAGGGGCTCGTAGAACGCGCCCTGGACAAAGCTGCCGCTGGGTAGACCCGTCGCCGTGTAGGGGTTGAAGTTCTTGGTGAAGGTCGGGTCACCCGAGCCGGTCATGACGAGGCAGTTGTGGGCTGAGGGAGCGGCTGCCCGGTCTACCGCCGCGGGAGTGGACGTGCTGAGGGTCGTCGCGAGCACCGCACAACCCAAGGTGACGGCGGCAGCAAGCCACCTCGTGGAACGGAAGCTGCGTCGCATCGGCTGTCCTTTCTCGCCCAACTCGGGGCGAATTTTGGCTAAATCTCGAAATAGGCCGAAAACGTTTCCGGAACGGTTACCACGTTGACACGAACAAAGTCAAGGCCTCCGCCGGAAAATGGGCGCAAATTCGCAGCAAAGAGTTACGGGATGTTCCGGAACGTGCTTCAATGGCGCGATGTCCCAGGCCGCTCAGCAACGCCTGACGATGCGCCAGATCGCAGAGCTCGCGGGCGTGTCGATCGCGACCGTCTCGAGAGTCCTCAACGGGCGGGGTGATGTCTCGAATGAGACGCGCGATCTCGTCAGCCGGGTCATCCGCGAGAACGGCTACACCGCCAATCGAAGCGCTCGGGGCCTTTCGGCCGGCCGCACCGGATTGGTCGGCATCCTCGTCCCACTCGTCTACCCGGCGTACTTCTCGGCCATCCTCGGGGGTGCCGCCGAGGCTCTCTCCGAGGGGAACCTGCAGATCGTCCTCTCACCCACCGGCGGCGAGCACGATCGCGAGGTCTCGGTGCTCGACCGGCTGCACGGCCTGACCGACGGGGCGCTGATCATCCTGCCCGAGGAGTCGAACGACGAGCTCGAGCGACTCCTCGACAGTGGTTATCGGTTCGTCGTACTCGACCCGCTGATGCCACTCGACGAGCGGATCCCCTCAGTGTCGGCCGCGCATACGTCGGGTGCCGACCAGGCGATGCGCCATCTGCTCGAGCTCGGGCACCGGCGGATCGCACAGATCACCGGTCCGAGCGGCTGGCTTGCGACCGAGGATCGTCGCCGCGGCTACCGCGCGGCACTTGCAGCGGCGGGGATCCTTCCGGATCGCTCACTCGAGGTGGAGTCCCTGCCGGAAATCCCTCCGGGCCGAGAGGCCGCGGAGCACCTACTCGGCCTTCCCGAGCCACCGACGGCCATCTTCGCTTTCAACGACAACATCGCGATCGGAGCGATTCAGGCCGCGCGAGCGCGCGGGCTGCGCGTGCCGGAAGACCTTTCGATCGTCGGCTTCGACGACGTCGAGCACGCGACGATCGTGACACCGGAGCTCACGACCGTGCGCCAGCCCCTCGCAGAGATGGGGCGCACGGCAGTCAGTCTCCTGATGCGGCTCCTCGAGCGACAACGCTTCGAGACGCTCCATGTCGAGCTCGCGACGAGACTCGTCGTCCGCGACTCGACCGCACCGCCCCCTGCGGTCTAGCGCGCGGCCCTAGTTCGGTTCGTGCTTCGGTCGAGTCGCGGACTCGCCCGCATCGCCCTCGAGCGAAATAGGATCGACCTCCCAGTCGAGATGCTCGTGCCTCGCGATGACGCGGCCCTCAGCGTCCAGCTCGACGACCTCGCCGCGGACCGCGATGCTCTCTTCCTGCGTGCGGTTCCCGTCGGCGTCGAACAGGACCGTCTCGATCCTGTTGGGTTGCTCGCTGTCGCTCATCGCTTCGTCCTTCCTTTCAGCATCCCGAGTTGCGATTACGGGGCGAGATCTCGCGGCGGCTTGAGGTCTTCGAGTTCCTCCTCAGCGGCCCGGGTTCCTTCGCCTTCAGCGAAGGAACCAAAACGGTCGCGCTCGAGCTCCATCTGGCCCCGATCGGGAGTGCCGCACTCCTCTCGCTCGGCCGCTTCATCTTTCGACCCGGTGACCGACAAGAGCCTCCGCAACCAACTCCCCAGACCCATGAAGAGCATCTTAGGCGTGGCTGCGCTCGCCTCAGGATTCAACACGGATCGCACACCAGGCGGGTCGGTCGGTCTTCTTCGGGCTCCACGCTCACGACCTGCCAGCATTCACCGGTTGGCGTCGGTATCAAATCGCCGACAGAGTAGGAGCCGCTCAAGCTGGTCATGTCCCGACGCTCCTGGCGGCCATCGAGATACGCGAGCTCGAGTCGGTACGAGACCGGAACCGGCCGCACGTCGCCCGAGAGACTCTCCCACAGCGAGACGAGCCCGGAACTCAGCTCATCACGCGCGGCCAGATGCTCCAGGGCTCGAAGGACCTTCTCGTTCTCAGCCACGTCGAGCAGTTCGACGGCGTGCACCGACCGCTCGTGAGCTGCTGTTCCGAGGCGGCGTGCCATACGTGCGTAGTCCTGCCCCGTGGTTCGCGCGCCGAGCCGATTGAGCTCCTCGGACAACCGCTCGATCTCAGTCGCCTCGACTGCAACGGCGGTTTTCGGAAGCTGGAGACTCAACTCGGTCATGTCGGCGGGCGGGGCGAACGCGCTTCTCCAAGTCAAACTGTGGAGAACTGAAGCCTGCCATAGCAGGGCTTCTCGAAGTGGAGCTAGCCGGGCTCGAACCGGCGACCTCCTGGGTGCGATCCGTGAGCGGGTGGGGACTTAGGGGGACGACAGGCGATGACTGAGCCGATTTCAGGGTCTCGGAGAGCGTCGGCTTCCCCATCGTTCCCCGGCTGTACTCACCACAACTCACCACTGCCGGCCTCGTTCCGGACTTCGGCAAGGTCTCCCGACACCGCTGCACAGCCGTGCTGCGGGGCGACTGGGATGTGTACTCGCCCTAGAACGGCTAGCTCCCGAGTCCTACGCTTGAGAGTCGTGACAACGTCGCAGTTACCGACTGGCA
>Ga0210382_10000611_pt1 | contig 12630 bp, 8 predicted proteins | sample PLMedo_FD_155452 | JGI IMG/M metagenome (GOLD analysis project Ga0210382, IMG submission 155452) | Groundwater sediment microbial communities from an aquifer in East River, Colorado, USA - PLM0_60_coex redo | ecosystem: Environmental > Terrestrial > Soil > Riparian zone | place: USA: East River...
CGTTCGTGCCAGTAGTTCGCCACCGGCACGAGCTGTGAGTCTCCCGCCGCGGCCAGATGCGCGGGCGCGCCGGCCGCGCCTTCGAGCCGGCGCTCCATGTACGCTTCGAATTCACTCACGAACGAGGGATGCGCGAGCTGATTGGCGAGCACGGGCGTGATGCCGAGCGTCACTGGTGACGGGATGCGCTCTTGCTCGAGCGCCTGCAGCGCTTCGATCAGCGGCAGGTAGCTGTCGAACGCGGCCTCGCACAGCCACACGCTCCCGTGCGGCCAGCGGCCGTGATGCAGGACGTACGGCAGATGACCGTGGAGTGTCAGAACGAAATCCATGGACGGCCTAGCGACGGGCGTTGACGCCTCGTCCCTTGCTGGTCGCGGACCGCTTCCGGGGCGCGCGTCCGCCCTTGTCGGTCGCGGACGTGTCGGGAATGGCGCGAGCAGCGGCGGCGCGGCGATAGACTGCCGCGTACGCGTCCGCCGGTTGCCCCCAGGAGAAGTCCTTCCGCATCGCGCCCCGGGCCAGCTCCGTGAACCAGGGGCGATCCTGATACAGCGTCACGGCGCGTTGCACGGCGTGGTCGAACGCGTCGGGACTGTAGGCGTCGTACAGAATGCCGGTGACGCCGTCGTCGATCGTGTCGGCCAGCCCCCCGACCCGGCGCGCCACCGGCAGCGCGCCGTACAACTGCGCGCGCATCTGCGTCAGCCCGCACGGCTCGTACAGCGACGGCATCATGAGGAAGTCCGCCCCGGCCAGCAGGTGATGCTCGAGCGCGTCGGTGAACGCCGTGTTCACGGCGACGCGCGTGGGGAAGCGGGCCGCGAGCTCGCGCAACGCGTTCTCGAACTGGGCCTCGCCGGCGCCGAGGAAGATGAATTGCGCGTCCAGCAGCCGCAGCGATTGCGACGCGACGATCTGATCGAGACCCTTCTGCGCGACCAGCCGGGCGCTCATGCCGAACAGCGGCACATCGGCGCGCCGGGGCAGGCCCCACGCTTCCTGCAGCATCGCCTTGCAGCGCGCTTTCCCCGACATGTCGTCGGGCTTGAATCGCGCGGCTATGTCGGCGTCGGTCGCCGGGTCCCATTTGTCGACGTCGATGCCGTTGCGGATGCCGACCAGCCGATCGCCGAGCTGGCGGAAGCTGTGCTGCAAGCCGAAGCCGCCAACGTCCGTCAACAGTTCGAATGCGTGCGTCGGGCTGACGGTCGTCACCATGTCCGCGTAGCGCAGCCCGCCCTTGAGGTAGTTGAGCCGGCCGTACCACTCCATGTAGTCGGGCGACCACATATCGTCGGGCAGACCGATCTGCTTGAGCACCTCATAGGGGTAGACGCCCTGGAATCCGCCGTTATGCACCGTCAAGACGCAGGGCAGGCGCTGCAGCTCAGGCTCATCGCGATAGACCCGCCGCAGAAAGACCGGTACCAGCCCGGCATGCCAGTCGTGCGCGTGCAGGATCAGATTGCCTTCGCCGATCCGCCGCGCGATTTCGATCGCCGCGGAGGCGAACAGCGCGAAGCGCTGCGGGTTGTCGGGGTAGTCGCCGCTCGAATCGCCGTAGAGGCCGGGCCGGTCGAACGACGGGTTGTGCTCGAGAAACATCGTCTTCGGGTAGTTGTCACCCACCTGGTGCCAGCAACGCACCTCCTCACGCCGCCCACCGCTTTCCACGGTGAACGGATCGGTCAACGGCTCGATTTTCCCGGCGTGGGCGCGGGCCTCGCGATAGAGCGGCAGGACGACGTGGCTTTCCGTCCCGCTCGCCGCCTGATAATCGGCGAGGCCGGCGACCGCCTGGCCCAGTCCGCCCGTGCGGGCGTACGGCCACAATTCGGCGGTGAGATGGAGAACCCGGGTCTTCAACGGACCCCCGTTGCTACAGTGGTGGATCGCCGGAACTCGCTTCGCCGGCCGCAGCGGGAACGTAGTACTGTGTGACGTATGCCTGAAGCATCTGGCGCGTGGTGAAGCGTTCTACCGCGACCGCCAGGGCCCCTTTCATCATATGTACCCACTCCACGGAGTGCTGGCCAGGGAGTCGATCGTAGTACATCGGAACTACTTTGTCTTCAAGCAGGCCAAAGAGATGCTCCATGTCCTGTTGGTCCTGGTCACCTTCCCCCGACGCAAGCGGGATCGCCCAGCCGTTCTCGCCGGTGTATCCCTCGGCCCACCAGCCATCCAGCGTCCCCAGCTGCGGCACCCCGTTCAGCGCCGCCTTCATGCCGCTCGTGCCGGAGGCCTCCAGAGGCACCCGTGGCAGATTGAGCCAGAGGTCAACGCCGGCGACCAGGCGGTGCGCCAGGTGAAGCTCGTAATCCTCCAGGAAAGCGATCCTGCCCTCGAAACTGGGGTCCTGCGCGGCCATGAACACCTGCTGGAGCACGCGCTTGCCCGGGTCGTCGGCTGGATGCGCCTTGCCCGCGAAGATGATCTGGACGGGACGGCGCGCGTCGGTCAATAGACGCCGCAGCCGTTCCCGATCGCGGAGCAGCAGGTCGGCGCGCTTGTAGGTCGCGAACCGCCGGGCGAAACCGACCGTGAGGACGGCGGGGGAAAGGAGCGCGCCGGAGGCGGCCAGTTTCGCCGCATCTTTCCACTTGTCGCGCCAGCGGTGCCGGGCCTCCTCACGGATGTAGTGAAAGAGCAGATGGCGGAGGCTGTCGTGGACGGCCCACAGCCGGTCATCATCAGCCGCGCGTACCGCGGCGGCGACCGCCGCCGGTTCAGCCTCTAGTTCCCAATCCGACCCGAGGGATTTGGCCAGCAGATCCCGAATCGGCCGCGCCATCCACGTGCTCAGGTGCACGCCATTCGTCACGTGGTCGATGGGCACCTCTGCGGCAGGCTTGTTGCCCCACATCCATCGCCAGATGCGGCGTGATTCTTCGCGGTGTCGAGCCGACACGGCGTTTACGCGGCCCCCAAGCCGCAGTGACAATACGGTCATCTCGAATCGCCGATCATCCGCTTGTGGTTTTCCGAGCGCCATGAATTGATCGCGCGTAAGACCCATCGTATTCCAGAACGGGCCGGTGACTTGCTCGAGCTGCTCTGTGGTAAAGACGTCGTGCCCCGCGGCAACCGGCGTGTGCGTCGTAAACAGGCTCGTCGCGCGGACCTGCGCTTCCGCCTGTGCGGGGTTGAGCCCTTGTGCCGTCAGCTCGCGCATGCGCTCGATGAACATGAAGGCCGCGTGCCCCTCGTTCGCATGCCAGACCTCCGGCTGAATGCCGAGGGCACGCAAGAGCCGGACGCCGCCGACCCCAAGCACCCACTCCTGCCGCAAGCGCCATTCCGGCGCACCCGTGTACAGTCGCGCCGTCAACTGGCGGTCGCCCGCATCATTGGACTCGAGGTCGGTGTCGAGCAAGTAGACGGGAATCCGCCCCACCATGACGCGCCACGCGCCGACCCGGACTTCGCGACCGGAGATGGTGACCGCGACGACGCACGGCTTGCCGTCAGGGCCGTTGACCCGGACGACGGGGTTCACCGTGGGATCGACGGGATCGTCGGCATCGCGCTGCCATCCATCCGGGCCGATCTGTTGATCGAAATAGCCGCCGTGATAGTAGAGGCCGACGCCGATCAGCGGGACGCCCAGGTCGGACGCTTCCTTGCAATGGTCGCCCGCGAGCACGCCGAGGCCGCCGGAATAGATCGGGAGTGAGCGGTGCAGGGCGAATTCGGCGGAGAAGTACGCGATCGACCGGTTCAGCAGCTGGGGATAACGGCCTGCAAACCAGGTGCCGTTCTTCTGCGTAAGCAGCTCGAACCGCCGCACCACGCGATCGAAGCGCTCGAGCGATATCGGATCCCGGGCGTGCTCTTCGAGACGGTCTGGGGAGACCTGCCGCAGAAACTGCACGGCGTTGTGCCGTGTGCCTTCCCACAAGCGCCGGTCGATGCGGTGGAACAGCTCACGCGCGTCGAGCTGCCAGCTCCACCACAGATTCTCGCTGATGTCGGTCAGCCTCCGGATGCGTTCCGGAAGGTGATTGGGCGGGGCAGCGGGAGTCGGAGCAGGTGGGGCCGCAGGAGCGGCCGGCGGAGACGGTTTGCGTGGTGTCATCGGTTGCACATATCTAATGAAAGAGATTGTAAGGCTCCAGTCAGAGCCGCAACCTTTTTCCTCCGGGGGACGTCCAAGCTTGTATCCTAGCCCACGTGACCGCCATGCCGAGACTCACCGTCCTTCTCGCCGTGTTGTGTGCGCCTTCCTTAATAGCGCAGAACATCCATCCGGTGACCCCGCCCGAAGCGCGGGCGGTGCCGCTGCAGGGTGTATTCAAGCTCGACGGCAGGCTCGACGATCCCATCTGGCAGGTCGCTCCCCCCGCCACGGGACTGCGCCAGAGCCAGCCCATCGGCACGGCGGTGAAGGCGGGCGATCCGGCGACGCAGCGCACCGAGGTGCGCTTCACGTTCGACGACGCGGCGATCTACGTGGGTGCGCGCATGTTCGACGATTCGGGCGCGGCTGGTGTCCGTACCCGGCTCGCGCGCCGCGATGCCGACATCAGCTCGGACTATGTCCAGGTGATCTTCGACACCTATCACGATCACATCGGCCGGCTCTTCTTCTGGGTGAATCCCTCGGGTGTGAAGCAGGACGCCAACGGCCTTGGCGGTGGTGGCGACCCCTCGTGGGACCCGGTGTGGGAAGTGCAGACCAATATCGACTCGCTCGGCTGGACCGCGGAAATGCGCATTCCGTTTTCGCAGCTGCGGTATCCCGAGACGTCCGAGGAACAGACCTGGGGCCTGCAGATCTGGCGTCAGGAAAACCGGATAAACGAGCTGTCGCAGTGGGCATGGTGGGGTCTCGAAGAGACTGGCGGGCCGCCACGCTTCGGGCACTTGAATGGTTTGGTCATTCGGCACGCGCCCGGACGTGTCGAGGTGATGCCGTACGTCGTGGGTCGCTCCGCGAATGTGCCGGGTAACCAGAGCGATCCCTTCTTTGACCCGCACGCGCTCGACGGCCGCGTCGGCGGCGACGCCACCCTGCGCGCCACGTCGAACCTCACCCTCAACGCGACAATCAACCCTGACTTCGGTCAGGTCGAGGTCGACCCGGCGGTCGTGAATCTCTCCGCGTTCGAGACATTCTTCGACGAGAAGCGGCCGTTCTTCGTCGAGGGTGCCGGGTATTTCGGCCTGGGCGGGTTCAACTGCTTTTTCTGCTCCAACGTGTCGAGTCTCTCCATGCTTGCCACGCGGCGCATCGGGCGGCCGCCGCAGATCTCGCCGTTCCGCGGCGGCCTCGCGGTCCCGGTCGAGTTCGCCGACATGCCCGAGAACTCCACCATTCTCGGGGCCGCGAAGCTCACGGGGCGTACGCCCTCCGGCTGGTCCATCGGGGCGCTCGATGGCATCACGCGGCGCGAGCGGGCGCCCGTGCAGTTCATGGACAGCACCCGCGGTCAATTCGCGGTCGAGCCACTGACCAACTATTTCGCGACGCGGGTGGCCAAGGATCTGCGGGGCGGGGCCACACAGGTGAAGGCGATGGCCACCTCGGTTTACCGCGACCTAGGGGATCCATACATCAGAAGCCGCCTGTCCCATCACGCTGAGGTGTTCGGGGTTTCGGGCGACACGTGGTGGAGCAAGCGCACGTATCGGCTGATGGCACAGCTCGCCGGCACGAATGTCACCGGTGACACGACGGCTATGCGGCGCATCCGGTTCGGCTCGGCGCATTTCTTCCAGCGACGCGACCGGACCGATACGACCGACGCGCTCCGGCCGCGGACGTCGATGCAAGGGTTAGGTGGCTACGCGCGGATGTCAAGGGAGTCGGGGCATCTGTTGTGGGAGCTGTCGACCAGCTTCCGCACGCCGGCGTACAACAACAACGACATCGCGTTCTTCTCCCGGGCGGATTACTGGTGGATGAACGCCAACATCTTCCCGATCTGGACCACGCCGACCAAATGGTACCGGCAGGTCTATTTCATCGCGGGCGGGCAGCAGCAATACAACTTCGATGGCGACCTCAATGATCGGCAGGTCCAGGCGTTCGGGCAGATGCAGACCCTGGGCTACTGGTGGCTGACGGGATTCTGGATTCACCGCTTCGGCGTGTTCGACGACCGGCTGACACGTGGCGGGCCCGTCGTGCGGCGGCCGGGACTCAACTACTTCAACGTCGGCGTGCGGACCGATTCACGAAAGAAAGTGTCCGGCGATTTCAATGCGGACCGGAGCTGCAACAGCGATGGCGACTGCGATCACTCGTTCAGCGTGTCGCTGAACCTGCAGCCCCGCTCGAACGTCGCCATTTCTCTGGGTCCGTCGATCAACCATTCGGAGACGGGCTTCCAGTTCGTAGGCAGTTACGCCGACCCCAGCCAGACGCTGTTCTTCGGCAACCGGTATGTGTTCGCTCACCTGGAGCAGAACTCGGTGTCGATGGACACGCGGTTCAACGTCACGTTCTCGCCCACGTTGACGCTCGAGCTGTTCATGCAACCGTTGATCGCGTCGGGCCAGTTCGCCCGCTACAACGAGTTTGCGGCGCCGCGCTCGGCCCGCCGGCTCGAGTATGGGCGTGACTTCGGAGGGGTGACTGTGACCCCTGCGGCCGATCCCGCGCACGATCCGGCCACGATTACCCTGGATCCGGACACGCTCGCGCCGGGAGCGAGTTTCACATTCGCCGATCCGACCTTCACGTTCCGGTCGCTGCGCGGGAACGCAGTGCTGCGCTGGGAGTACCGGCCAGGATCGACACTGTTCGTGGTGTGGACGCGCAGCAGCCGGATCCAGGATCTGCCGCGAGGCAACATCCAGTTCGGCGATGATGCGAGCGCGCTGTTCCAGGGCCCATCGGAGAACATCTTTCTCGTGAAGGTGACCTACTGGCTGGGCTTCTAGGGAACTCCTGAGGCGGCGGACTGGTTACACTGCCCGTAACCACCGCTCCCTCAGGAGTCTTCATGTCGATCCGCGCCGTCAAATCGATTTCCCAGTCGCAGCTCACTCTCGAAGGCGCCGGCGTCAAACTACGCCGAGCGTTTGGATTTGGCCGTACCAACGACTTCGATCCGTTCCTTCTCTTAGATGATTTCCGCAACGAGCATCCCGAGGACTATCTCCCGGGCTTTCCGTGGCATCCGCATCGGGGTATCGAGACGATCACGTACGTGCTCAGCGGTAGCGTCCACCACGGCGACAGCCTCGGCAATCGCGGCACTATGGGTGCGGGCGACGTGCAGTGGATGACCGCCGGCAGTGGCATTCTCCACCAGGAGATGCCAAAGGGTGACGACCGCGGCCGGATGCACGGCTTCCAGCTGTGGGCGAATCTCCCGCGCAACCTCAAGATGACCGATCCCCGCTATCAGGATATTCACGCCGCGGAGATCCCGGAGGTCGTGGACGACGACGGCACACGCGTGCGCGTCGTGGCGGGAGATTTCTGGGGCAAGCGCGGCCCGGTCGAAGGTGTCGCCGCCGATCCGCGCTATCTCGATGTCTCGATTCCGCCGCGCGTGCGCAAGACGATTCCGGTGGAAGCGTCACGGCACGCATTCGCCTACGTGTTCGAAGGCAACGGCACCTTCCGCGACGCCTCGGCGCCGCAGGGCGTCCGCACCGACCGGGTGTCGGCCGGCGGCCGCGATGCCGGCAGCGAGAGTTCCCAGGAAACGGGAAATCGCTCGCTGGTGCTGTTCGATTCGGGCGACGAGATCACCGTGCAGGCCGGCGAGCAGGGGATGCGGTTTCTGCTGGTGTCAGGACAGCCGTTGCAGGAGCCCGTCGCCTGGCAGGGGCCGATCGTGATGAATACGCAGGAAGAACTGCAGCACGCCTACGACGAGCTGCGGCTGGGCACGTTCATCAAACGCTAGCGAGTTTTGTTCGGGGGCGGTTACCTTCACGCCGCCCAATGTGGACCTTCCTCCGTCGCCGTAGCCTCACGCAGTGGATCATCGCGGCCATGGTGGTCGGTGTGCTGATCGGTGTGTTCTTTCCCCAATTCGCGGTCTCACTCCGTCCGATCTCCACCGTATTCCTGCGGATGATCAAATCGATCATCGTGCCGCTCATCTTCGGTACGCTGGTCGTCGGCATCGCCGGACATGGCGATGACATGAAGCGGGTCGGCCGGCTTGCCCTGAAATCCATCGTCTATTTCGAAGTCGTCACAACACTCGCCCTTTTCATCGGTTTGCTTGCCGTCAACATCCTGAAGCCCGGCGTCGGCGTGTCGCTGGTGTCTCCAGAGACCGCCGGTGCCGTCGCGGTGGGAGGCCAGGTCACGTTCACGGGTGTGCTCGAGCACATCGTGCCGCAGAGTTTTTTCGAAGCGGCGGCCAACAATGAAATGCTGCAGATCGTGTTCTGGTCCGTGCTCTTCGCGATCGGGCTATCGCAGGTGCGCGGCCGTGCGAAGGAGACGATGCTCGGGTTCTGCGAGGCCGTGGCGGAGGTGATGTTCAAATTCACCGGCGTCGTCATGAAGTTCGCGCCGTTGGGCGTGGCTGCCGCGCTGGCGTTCACGGTGGGCCAGGCTGTCCTGAAGCACGGCGGCCCGGAAGGGGCCTTCAAACTGCTGCAGAGTCTTGGGCTCGTCGTCCTCACGCTCTACATCGCGCTCGTCGTGTTCGGACTCGTCGTGCTGCTGCCGGTCGCGCGACTTGCGCGGGTGCCGCTGCGCCCATTCATCGCTGCGGTCAAGGAGCCGGCACTGATCGCCTTCTCGACCGCCTCCTCGGAGGCGGCCTTGCCGAAGGCGATGGAGCAGATGGAGGCGATCGGTGTCCCGCGCCGGATCGTCGCATTCGTCATGCCGACCGGCTATTCGTTCAACCTCGACGGCAGCACGTTGTATCTCTCCGTCGCGTCGCTCTTTGCGGCACAGGCGGGCGGAGTTTCGCTGACGCTCGGGCAGCAGCTGCTTATGATGTTGACCTTGATGCTGACCAGCAAAGGGGTCGCCGGCGTGCCGCGTGCGGCGCTCGTGATTCTCACCGGGACCCTGGCCTCATTTCACCTGCCGGCGGAAGCGGCGATCGTGCTGCTGGGAGTCGACGTGCTGATGGACATGGCGCGGACGACCGTGAACCTCATCGGGAACTGCCTGGCGACCGTAGTGATGGCTCGCTGGGAAGGCGAATTCGACGGCTGAAGCGGCGCTGCGTCCACGCCACACATCGTTGTTGCGTCCAAGCCTCGCCCACCCGGCGGCGCGACCATTTAGCTCGCGCCACAACCATGACTTCCGCTTGATTCGACCGCAATGGCCGAGGCCCCGTTGTTGCGGTCAGTCGTGGGCAAGCGCCATGGTCACCGCCCCTGCTGCTCCGACGATCGTCCTGATCACGGTTGTCCGAGATCACTCCCTCGGCCGCGTACTCGACACGAGTGGGTACACCGTGGTCCAGCCGGGGAGCGGCACGTTGGCGCTGGAGTGGGCGCGGGAGATCCGGCCCGACCTCGTCATCCTCGATGCCGAGCTGCCGGACATGTCGGGGATCGACGCGTGTTGCCTGTTCCGCAACGATCCGCGCATCGGACGCAATGTACCCGTCCTCATCGTAACTGCCGACAAGCCGACACCGGAGCAACGCGTGACCGCGCTCCGCGCGGGGGCCTGGGACTTTCTGCGCTATCCGGGTGATCTCGCGGAACTCTTGCTCAAGCTCCAGACCTATGTCCAAGCGAAGCGAAACATCGACGTCGCGCTGGCGGAGGGTTTGGTGGATCCGGCGACGGGACTGCACAGCCGTTCCGGGCTCGCGCGGCGGGCGCGCGAACTCGGGGCTCTGCTGTCCCGCTACCGTGGGGCGCTCGCATGCGTCGTGTTCGCGCTGGAGGACGACGCCGTCGATCCCCAAACGGGCTCCCTCGTAGCGCAGACAGCGCGCCTGTCCGACGTCGTCGGCGCGTGGGGCCCGGCGGAATTCGCAGTGGTGGCGCCTGGGACCGATGACATCGGCGCGCTGAAGCTCGCCGAGCGGGTCGGCGAGACGCTGCGCGACGCGGTTCGGCGAGGGAGGCCGCGGGTCTCTGGGCCGACGCTGCGGGTCGGGTATGATGCCGTGGCCAACCTCAAGTACTCCCCGATCGATCCTGTAGCCTTGCTCGCCCGCGCCGCCACCGCAGTACGCACGGGCAGGCCGGAGCCTGAGTATCCGTGGGTCAGCCGCTTCGCTGACGCCAACACGGTGCCGGTGCAACGGGAGGGTGCAGCCGCGCGTGTCACTGGGCCACGGTCTGCGCTCGACGAAAGGACGAGGGGCTCATGAAGGCCCGCTATCTCCTGCTCGCACTCGCCGCGCTCAGTTGTACCGACCCGTCGGCGCCCGCGCCGCAAGGGCACTTGCTCGGCGGGTTGCCGCTGCTGCCGCCGCCGCCGATTCCCCTCGACCTCGTGCGCTGCACGCCACCCCCGTACGACTCGGTCACGCAGACGGTCGGCCCTGGGGGCGGAACCATCCAGGTTGGCACCACAACGCTGTCGGTTCCGGCGGGCGCCCTCGACTCGGCGGTGAGCATCACCGCGGTGGCGCCGTCCGACACGGTGAACCACGTCCGTTTCGAACCTCAGGGCCTGACCTTCCTGCAGCCCGCGTCCCTCACGATGAGTTACGCGAACTGCAACACGATGCTGTCGACCGATCCGAGACGGATCGCCTATACGACCGAGGCGCTGCAGATCATCGAGTACCTGCCGTCGGTGGACGACGTCTCGACTCAGACCATCACGGGTCAGCTCCACCACTTCTCGGACTATGCCATCGCTTGGTGAGGTCGGCGCCCGCGGCGTGACGCGTCGCAGTGCCGACCTGCTCCATGAGGCGCGCGGCCGGGAGCGGGCAGGCTGTCTGTCCGAAGCGATCGAGCGCTACCAAGCCGCGATTGCTTGCGCCGAGGCGAGCGGGGAGCAGACGGTCCTGGCCGAAGCCCTGCGGCGCCTCGCGGTCGTGTGGCACCATCGCAACGAGTCCACACTGTCCCGCGGCTTGTGCCACCGCAGCTACGGTCTGGCGCGAGCCATTGGCAACGCTGTGCTCGCCGCGGAGGCGCTGAACACGCTGGGCGGGCTCGATCTTGCGACCGGCTCCCTGAGCGACGCGCGCAAGACCTTCCTCGAGGCGCTGGAGCTGGGTAGGGAGAACCGCGAGCTGCGCGCGCGTGTGGAGCAGAACCTCGGGATCCTCGCGAATATCCAGGGCGAGCTGGACGAGGCTCACACGCGGTACGGGCGGTCCCTCGAAGCGTTCCGCAGCGCCGGCGACGAGCATGGGTGCGCCATCGCCTATCACAACCTGGGCATGGTCAGCGCCGACCGGGAGCTGTTCGACGACGCGGACCGCTACTTCCGGGAGAGTCGCGCCATCGCCGAGCGCAGCGGTGACGTGCACTTGCAAGGCCTCTGTCTTGTGCATCACGCCGAAGTGGACGTGGCGCGCCAGCGGTTCGAGAACGCGCGCCAGAATGCGGAGACGGCGCTCGCCCTCTACGACCAGCTAGGCGCCCGCGGCGCGAAGGCCGAGGCGTATCGCGTGTTGGGCATGATGTACCGGGAGGCGGGCCGTCCCGCGCTCGCCGAGTCGCGGCTCCGCTCGGCGATGGAGCTGGCGGTCGCCACCGGGTCGGTGCTGAACGAAGCCGAAGCCGCGCGCGAGCTGGCGCTGCTGTTTCAGGCGACGGAGCGGAACCAGGAAGCGCTCCGGCTGCTCAACCTCGCGTACGGACTGTTCCGCCGGCTGGATGCCCGGGTCGACCTGATCCACGTCGGTGGGAAGGTGGCGGAGCTCGAGGGCACGTACCTGGCGGTGGTCCGGGAGTGGGGCCGGTCTATCGAAGCCAGCGACCGCTACACCTTCGGCCACTGCGAGCGGGTCGCCCAGAATGCCGTTGCCATAGCGCGCGCGCTGAGGCTCGACGAGCAGGCGGAAACCACCATCCTGCTGGGCGCCTACCTGCACGACGTGGGCAAGGTACGGGTGCCCCATGAGATCCTCAATAAGCCGGGCCCCCTCACGCGCGAGGAGCTCGAGGTGGCGCAGATGCACCCGCTCTGGGGAATCGAGCTCCTGGCGGACGTCGAGTTCCCCTGGGACTTGAAGCCGATCATTCGCGGGCACCACGAGAAGTACGATGGGAGCGGCTATCCCGATCGGCTCAAGGGAGACGAGATCCCGCTCGCGGCGCAGATCGTGGGGATCGCTGAGGTCTATGATGCCCTCACGGCCTCGCGACAGGGGCAGGCGGCGCCGTCGAGGGACTCGGCGCTCGGTCGGATGATCGCGTGCCGGGCCTGGTGGTCCGAGCCGGTCTTCGACGCGTTCCTCCAAGCCGTCGCCCAGCCCTCAGCTCCTCGAGCGACGCTCTAGCAGCTGCGCTACAACACCTTCCGCCACTCCAGCCGGTAGCCGGCCGGATCGACGAGAAATCGCGGAGGGCCGAGGCCGACGATGCGCCAGCGGCCCTTGATCACCTTGGCGGCGGTAATCCCGACCGTTGCACCAGCCAGTACATCCGACAACCAGTGCTTGTGATCGTTGAGGCGCGACCAGGCGGTGCCGCTGGCCCCGGCGTACAGCAACGCCGTCGCCCACGGCCGGTGGATCTCCTCGGCCAGGGAGGCCGCGAGCGCGAAGG
>Ga0210382_10000612_pt1 | contig 12628 bp, 11 predicted proteins | sample PLMedo_FD_155452 | JGI IMG/M metagenome (GOLD analysis project Ga0210382, IMG submission 155452) | Groundwater sediment microbial communities from an aquifer in East River, Colorado, USA - PLM0_60_coex redo | ecosystem: Environmental > Terrestrial > Soil > Riparian zone | place: USA: East...
GCGCGTGGTTGATCGGCTTGAGCGTCAGCCTTTTTTCGAGAGCAGGTGCGCGCAGCCGGCGCGGGTGGCCCAGTACTCCCAGGCGCGCCAGGTCTCGGGCGAGTACGGCTTGTAGCCGGCGTTGCGAGCCGCGATCTCGCCGGGCGAGAGCGGCTTGACTTCGCCCAGCCGCAGGCCGGCGAGCAGCACTCGCGCGTTGCGCGGCACATAGACCGACATGCGCACCACCTCGATCAGCGAGCGCGCGGCGGCGACGAAGCCGTGGCCGCGCATCAGCGCGACGTTGTTGCCGCCGAGGGTCCTGGCGAGATCGAGGCCCTGCGGCATGTTGGTGACCAGGAGGTTGGTGTCGCCGAACTTGTCGCGGATGTCCCACACCGGCACCTGCTCGCCCATGAAGCTGCCCGAATGGATCACCGGACGCAGCGGCGCCGCGGTGATGCCGAAAGGCAGGACGTCCTCGGCGTGCGCGTGCACCACGGCCTGCACGTCCGCGCGCGCCGCGTAGGCCGCCGCATGGATGAAGCGCTCGAGGTAGGGCTGGCGCGCGTCGCCGCCGGCCGGGCTGCCCTCGAGGTCGAACTCCATGATGTCGCCGCGCTCGACCCGCTCCGGGCTGAGCGAGCGCGCCAGGAAAAAGCGCTGCGGGTCGCGCGGGTGCCGGACGCTGACGTGGCCGTAGGCGTCGACGACGTTCTCATTCGCCAGGATGCGATTGGCGATGACGAGGTCGTTGAGGGCGGCCTCGATTTCCCCGGCCTGCATCATCTCCCTGGCGCGCTGCGCGCTGATCCTGCGCCGGCGTCCAGGAGCAGCGCCTCGAAAGCCGCGGCGTCGAGCGGCGCGCTGAAATAGTGCCCCTGCCATTCCTCGCAGCCGAGCGCCAGCAGGCGCTTGAGCTGCGCCTCGCTTTCCACGCCCTCGGCGGCGACGGCGAGGCCGAGCGTGCCGGCCATCGCCGCGATCGCGCGCACGATCGCCTCGTCGGCGGCGTGCGAGTCTATCGTGCGCAGGAACGAGCGGTCGATCTTCAGCTTGTGGATCGGCAGGCGCCTCAGGTAGGCGAGGCTGGAGTAGCCGGTGCCGAAGTCGTCGATCGCGAAGCGCACGCCGAGCGCGCCGATCCGGCGCAGCGTCTCGACGTTCTCGGCGAGGCTGGACATCAGCACGCGCTCGGTGACCTCGAGCTCCAGGCAGGATCCCTCGAGCGAGTTGGCTCTCAGGCAGGCCTCGATCTTCTCGACGTAGGCATCGCCTTGCGCGATTTCGGGCGCCGAGACGTTGACCGCGAACCAGGCGCGGCCCGGCATCTTCCTGTGCCAGGCGCCGGCCTGCGACAGCGCGCGCTCGAGCGTCCACTCGCCCACGGCGCGGATCAGGCCGCATTCCTCGGCGAGCGGCACGAACTCCTCGGGCATCAGCAGGCCGCGGCCGCTGTGGTTCCAGCGCACCAGGGCCTCGGCGCCGACGACCTGCCCGCGCCCGCGCACCACCGGGTGCCAGTGGAGCACCAGCTCGCTCCTCGCCAGCGCGCCGCGCAGCTCGTTCTCCATGCGCAGGCGCTCCACCGCGCGCGCGTTGAGCGCCGGGGCGAACAGGCGCCAGGTGCCCCCGCCGTTCTCCTTTGCGTCGTACAGCGCCGCATCGGCGTTCTTGAGCAGCTCGGCGAAATCGCGGCCGTCGTTCGGGTAGATGCTGATGCCGATCGAGGCGCCGACGTTGAGCGCGTTGCCCTCGACGGTGAACGGCCGCGCCAGGACAGAGAGGATGCGCTGCGCGAGCACGGCCGCGTCCTCGGCCGACTTCAGGCCGTTCCACAGCAGCACGAAGTCGTCGCCGCCCAGCCGCGCCAGCGTGTCCTCGCGGCCCAGCGTATTCTGCAGCCGGTCGGCGACCGCGCGCAGCAGCGCGTCGCCCGCCTGGTGGCCGAGCGAGTCGTTCACCAGCTTGAAGCGGTCGAGGTCGATGCAGAGCACCGCGAGCTGGGCGCGGCTGCGCGCCGCGGTGAGGATCGCCTGCCCGGCGCGGTCGGTCAGCAGGGCGCGGTTCGGCAGGCCGGTCAGCGCGTCGCGCGTGGCGAGGTACTCGATGCGCGCCTCGGCCTGCTTGCGCGCGGTGACGTCGGCGGCGGTGCCGCGGTAGCCGATCAGCGCGCCCGCCGCGTCCAGCCGCGGCACGCCGCTCACCGACTGCCAGATGACGCCGCCCGACTTCGTGATCGAGCGGCGCACCACGTCGCGGAACGGGGCTTTCGTGTCCGGAAAATGCGCTTCGCCGAGCGGCATGAACTCGTGCGGCGCGCGGCCGAGGAGGTCGTTGCGCGCGTAGCCGAGCACCGCCTCGACGCGCTCCGAGAGGTAGGTGTAGCGCCACTGCGCGTCGGTCTCCCAGACGTACTCGCCCGAGGCGTGCACCACGTCCCGGAAGCGCTGCTCGCGCTCGGCGAGCGCCTGGCGCGCCTTGCGCTCCTCGGTGACGTCGCGGAATACCGCCTGCACCGCCAGGTGGTCGCGCTCGAGAAACGACACTGCCGCGGCCTCGACGACGATCTCGCTGCCGTCGAGGCAGCGCAGGTGGCGCTCCTCGAACCCGACCGCGCCCGGTGCCGCCAGCAGGGCGCGCTGGCGTTCGCGCACGCGCGGCAGATCGCTGGGATGGAACAACGCCTCGAGCTCGAGGCCGACCAGCTGGGCCGGCGAATCCGCCTTGAGCAGGCGCACGGCGGCCGGGTTGACGTATGCGATCACGCCGCCGGAATGCACCATCACGCCGTTGGGAGCCAGGTCGACCAGCGAGCGGTAGCGCTGCTCGGCATCCTGCAATGCGGTCTCGGCGCGCTTGCGCGAGTCGATGTCGGCGATGGTGCCCGACACGCGCAGCGCGCGGCCCTCGGCATCGCGCTCGACCACGCGCCCCCGCGCCTGCAGCCATTTCCACTCGCCGGCCTGGGTCGGCACGCGGAACTCGTCGATGTACTCCTCCAGCTCGCCCTTCAGCGCGCGCGCCATGATGCCGCGGCTGTGCTCGCGGTCCTCGGGATGCATCATGTCGTAGAGCATGGCGCCCTTGCCGACCGCGGGGGAGCGGCCGTGGCCGAGGAAGCGCACCCAGCCGTCGCCGGCGTAGAGCTCGTCGCGCTCCACGTCGAAGTGCCACTCGGCGAGGTTGCCGCCGTCGAGCGCCAGCTCGACGCGCTCCTTCGCCTCGAACACCGCGCGCTCGGCGCGGCGCTGCTCGGTGACGTCGCGCCCGACGCCGCGGTAGCCGAGGAACTGGCCGCGCGGCGTGACCCGCGACTGGCCCGAGATGATGTGGATCAGCCGCGCGCCGCGCTCGTCGGTGCGCTGGATCTCCAGGTCGAAGAACGGCAGCTGCTCGCCCAGGCGCTCCAGATGAGCTTCGAGCGCGCGCGGCTCCACCTCGACGCGCGGGATCTCCCAGAAGCGCTTGCCGAAGGTCGGCATGTTGCCGAAGAAGGTCGCCACCGAGCCGCCCGCCGAGATCCAGGTGACGCGGTGCTCGGCATCGGTTTCCCAGAACCAGTCGGCCGACAGCTCGGTCAGGTCGCGAAAGCGCTGCTCGGCCGCCCTAGCCTCTTCAAGCGCTTTCTCCCGTTTGCGCGCCAGAAGAGACATGCCTAGATAAATGATGCCGCCGGAGAGCGCTGCAACGAGCAGCAGGTCGAGCACGGGCCTAGCCGATCGCGTCGCGGATCGGCGGCGCGACCTTGAGCACTTCGTCGATCGTGGTGACGCCGGCGGCGACCTTCATCGCGCCGCTGATGCGCAGGGGCTTCATGCCCTCCTTCATCGCCTGTTCTCTCAGCGCCGTGATCTCGGCGTTTTTCGCGGCCAGCGATTTGATGGCGCTCGTAAAAACGAGCGTTTCGTAGATTCCGACCCGCCCCAGATAGCCGGTCATGCGGCATTCGAGGCAGCCGACGGGCTTGCAGACCATCGCCGGGCGGTTCGCTTTCCACGGCGCGACCATCGCGTCCCAGGCCTCCTGGTCCTCGCCGCGCTGCAGGTCCACCTTCTGCTTGCAATGCGGGCACAGCGTGCGCACCAGGCGCTGCGCCATGACGCCGTTCAGCGTCGCGTTCAGCAGGTAGGGCGCGACGCCGAGCTCGAGCAGCCGCGCCACGGCACTGGGCGCGTCGTTGGTGTGCAGCGTCGAGAGCACCAGGTGGCCGGTGAGCGCCGACTGCACCGCCATCTCGGCGGTCTCGAGGTCGCGGATCTCGCCGATCATGATGATGTCGGGGTCCTGGCGCATCAGCGCGCGCACGCCCTCGGCGAAGCCGAGCTCGATCGCCGGCTGCACTTGCATCTGGTTGAACGCGGGCTCGACCATCTCGATCGGGTCCTCGATGGTGCAGACGTTGACTTCGGGCGTGGCGAGCGTCTTCAGCGTCGAGTACAGCGTGGTGGTCTTGCCCGAGCCGGTCGGCCCGGTCACCAGCACGATGCCGTTCGGCCTGGCGGTCATCTCGTTCCAGCGCTTCTGGTCGTCGTCCGAGAAGCCGAGCTCGCGGAAGTCGCGCACCAGCACCTCGGGATCGAAGATGCGCATCACGATCTTCTCGCCGAAAGCCGTCGGCAGCGTCGACAGGCGCAGCTCGACGTCGGCCTGCTCGAGCGTGCGCGTCTTGATGCGGCCGTCCTGCGGGCGGCGCTTCTCGACCACGTCCATGCGCCCCAGGATCTTGATGCGGCTGGTCATCGCCGCGAGGACGGCGGCGGGCATCTGATACACCTGGTGCAGCACGCCGTCGATGCGGAAGCGCACGATGCCCTGCTCGCGGCGCGGCTCGATGTGGATGTCGCTCGCGCGCTGCTCGAAGGCGTACTGCCACAGCCAGTCGACGATGCGCACGATGTGCGCGTCGTTGGCGTCGAACTGCTTGTCGCTCCTGCCGAGCTCGACCAGCTGCTCGAAGTTGGATAGCCCGCTGCCGGCGCTCGCCGTGCGGTTGGCGCCCTTGATCGACTTGGCGAGGTTGTAGAACTCGACCTGGTAGCGCTCGATGTCGAGCGGGTTGGCGATCACGCGTTTGATCTCGCGCTTGCTGATGCGCGCGAGCTCGGCCTCCCACTCGCGCACGTGCGGCTCGGCGGTGGCGACGATCGTCTCCTTGGCGCTCACGCCGACCGGCAGGATGCGGAAGCGCGTCGCGTAAGCCGACGACATCACCTCGGTGACCGCGGCGAAGTCGATCTTCAGCGGGTCGATGTGCAGGTATTCCAGGCCGGCGCGCTTGGCCAGCCACTCGGTGAGCGCATCGAGCGTCAGCAGCGCATTGCCCTTTTTCCACTTCTGGTCGGCGACGATCGCCAGCGGATGCAAGCTGCCGCGGTAGTAGCGGCGCTCTTTCTTGAGCTGCTCCGCGGCCTCGGCGCTGATCACCTTGTCCTCGATCAGGCCGTCGAGGATCTCGCTCAGCGTCAGCCGGTGCTCCCCGCCTGCTGCTTTAACTGCTTGTTGCATGAAATCAGGACTATACCGGAAAGCTAGAATGCGCCATGCGCTCCCTGCTGGCACCGCAGGTCAAATTGCATGAAGTCTGGGCGTGGAGCATGTACGACTTCGCCAACTCGGGCTACACCACCGTCGTCATCACCGCCGTCTTCGGCGCCTATTTTGTTTCTGTTGTTGCCCAGAATGCTCCCTGGGCCACGTTCGCGTGGACGGCTGCCCTGTCGGTCTCCTACGCGGCAATCCTCGTCACCGGCCCGCTAGTCGGCGCCTGGGCCGACGCGCACGCCGCCAAGAAGCAGCTGCTCCTGCTCTCGACGATCGGCTGCGTGGTGTTCACGGCGCTGCTCTGGCTCGTGGCGCCGGGCGCGGTCTGGCTGGCGCTCGGCCTGATCATTCTGTCCAACTATTTCTTCGGCAGCGGCGAGAACCTCATCGCGGCGTTCCTGCCGGAGCTCGCCGACTCGCAGGCCATGGGCCGCGTCTCGGGCTGGGGCTGGAGCTTCGGCTACCTCGGCGGGCTCGTTTCGCTCGGCATCTGCCTGGCCTACATCACCGCCGCGCAGCAAGGCGGGCAGGCGGCCGCGCTGTTCGTCCCGGTGACGATGCTGATCACGGCGGGCTTTTTCGCGGTGGCGGCGACGCCGACGTTCCTGTTCCTGCGCGAGCGGGCGCTGCCCCAGCCCGCCACCGGGAGCCCCTGGCAGAGGGTCAGGCAGACTCTGCGGCATTCGCGCGAATACCGCGACCTGCGCCGGTTCCTGATTTGCATGCTGTTCTACCAGGCCGGCATCTCGGCGGTGGTGGCGCTCGCCGCGATCTACGCCGAGCAGGTGATGAACTTCACCACCGGGCAGACGATCGTGCTGATCCTGGTCGTCAACGTGACGGCGGCGCTCGGCGCCTTCGCTTTCGGCTACCTGCAGGACGCGATCGGCCACGTGCGCGGCATCGCGCTTACGCTGGTCGGATGGATTGCGATGGTCGCCATCGCCGCCGCCTCGCACAGCGTTGCTTCCTTCTGGGTCGCGGCCAACCTGGCCGGCCTTTGCATGGGCTCGTCGCAGGCCGCGGGCCGCGCGCTCGTCGGCTATCTGGCGCCGCCGTCGCGCGCCGCCGAGTTCTTCGGGCTTTGGGGGCTTTCGGTCAAGGCGGCGTCGATCTTCGGGCCGCTGACGTACGGCGCCGTGACCTGGATCTTCGCCGGCAACCATCGCCTGGCGATCCTGGCGACGGGCGCCTACTTCGTCATCGGCCTCGCGCTTCTCGCCGGCATCGACGTGCAGCGCGGCCGCCAGGCGGCTACAGATACACTTCAGCGCACTTGATGATCTCGGTGTTGGTCGGGAGCTCGAGGCAGTGCCTCGCGTCCTCGTGCCAGCGCCGATGCTTCTTGGCGGCCGTTTTCGCGGCTGGCTTGGCGGCCTCCGTGGGCGCCGGCTTCTGCTCCGGCGCCTGCGGCCAGGCCGGCGCCGCGAGCGCCAGCGCGAGCAGCAGAACTGTGGGCTTCATACGCCTACCCCTCTCCGGTAGCGGCTGAGGAACGGAAGGATATCCCTAAATCAATTCAAGCGTTTGAGGTACGCCCGGACACGCTGTGCATTAGTGCCCGTATCGCCGCGTCCGACGCGGGATCTAGAGCGCACGTCGATGCGGCTGCCGGCCGGCAGCGGGGTAATCCGCACCACCACGTCGTCCTTGAAGCCGAACCAGAAGGTGCTCGCCGTGGCCTCGATCCGGCCCTCCTTCGGCTGCGCATCGACGATGTCCCAGCCCATCGCCTGGGCCGCGGCAAGCGCGCGCGCGAACGCGGCCTCGGGGCCTGCGGCGAGGACTGCCGGCTGGATGTCCGGATAGGCCTTGCGCTGCTGCTCGGCGAACTGCGGCCCACCGTAGGACAGCGGTCGCTTGAACTGCGGCGGCTTCTCGGTATCGGTAGTGATGTCGTTGATCCGCGGCGCCGACCTTGCGCGCTGCTGGACGCTGTACGGCAGGTAGGCCGTCGCCGCGCCGATTCCCAGCGCCGCGAGCAGGGCCGCGATCCATCGCGCCCGTCCCTGCGGAAGAAAGAGCGCGGCGAGCGCCAGCGCCGCCGCCGCGACACCGGTGTAGGCCGCATAGCTCAGCAGCGCGAAACCGGTGCCGTACGTCCACAGGCCGAGCCGCACGCCCAATCCCGAGGCGAGCAGCAGCAGCGCTCCGGCAACGGCAACGATGACGGCCAGCGCGCGCAGCCAAGCCATCGACATGCGCGCATCATACCCCCGGGGCTAAAGGTATCATTCTGGCCTCCCCCAAGACGACCACAGGAGATCCCGCGATGGCCATTAAAGTCGGCGACCGCTTGCCCGACGGCAAGCTCATGGAGTCCACCGAGTTCGATTCCGGCACGCAGTGCGCGATGCCGCCCAAGGAAGTGAGCGTCGGCGACGCGGTGAGGGGCAAGAAGATCGCCATCTTCGGCCTGCCGGGCGCCTATACGCCCACCTGCTCGGCGAAGCACGTGCCGAGCTACGTGCAGAACCTGGACAAGCTGAAGAGCAAGGGCGTGAACGAGGTCTGGTGCGTGGCGACGAACGACGCCTTCGTCATGGCGCACTGGGGCCGCGACCAGAAGGCGCTCGGCAAGATCCGCTTCCTGGGCGACGGCAGCGCGCAGTGGACCAGGGCGCTCGGCCTCGAGCTCGATCTCAACCCCCGCGGCATGGGGACCCGGATGCAGCGCTTCTCGATGCTGGTGGACAACGGCGTGGTGAAGCAGCTCAACGTCGAGGGCCCCGGCAAGTTCGAGGTGTCGGACGCCGCCACCCTTCTCAAGCAGCTGGGCTGATACAAAGCGTTACAACTGCGCGGTCAGCGATCCAGCCAAGGCACGCGTTACAGGGACGTCGTTCCCAACGAAAGGACATTCTCATGCTCAAACCCCTGATCGGTGTATTGCTCCTCGCGGCCAGCACCGGCGTTTTCGCCCAGCAGCGCGTCGACTGCTCCAAGGCGAAGGATCCCGCGCGTTGCCAGGAACGCGTCGCGAAGATGAAAGCGGCGCACGGCACGGCCGAAAAGGCCTGCGAAGGCAAGCAAGGCGACGCGCGCCACGACTGCATGCGCAAGGAGATGTGCGCCCAGGCGAAGGATCCCAAGGCCTGCCTGGAGCGCACCGCGAAGATGAAGGCGGCGCATGGCAAGGCCGAAAAGGCCTGCGCGGCCAAGCAGGGCGACGCGCACCGCGATTGCATGCGCCACGAGATGTGCGCGCAAGCGAAAGACCCGGCGCAGTGTGAAGCCCGCGCCAAGGCGGCCCGCGAACGCCGGGAGCAGAAGAAATAGCTTTTCAGCGCCCGGCTTTCGCGGCCGGCGCACGGGCCTCGCTGCCGGTTCTTCTCGGCGTCGCACCGTTCGGCGTGATCACGGGCGTTGCGATGGTGGCGAGCGGCATTCCGCCGCTCGCCGCGATGCTGACGTCGCTCGTGGTGTTCGCAGGCGCCTCGATGGTCGCCTCGGCGCAGCTGCTCGCCTCGGGCACGCCGGCGCTGCTCGTGATCCTCACCACGCTGTTCATCAACCTTCGCTTCATGATGTACAGCGCCTCGCTGCGCGTGCATTTCGCGCATGCGCCGCTGCGCTGGCGCCTGCTCATCGCCTATCTCGTCGCCGACAACGCCTACGGGCTGGCGCTCGCGCGTTTTGCCGACCACCCCGACGACCCGGCGAAGCTGGAATTCTTTCTTGGCACCGGGGTGCCGGTGTGGCTCGCCTGGCAGCTCGCCGTGCTCGCCGGCATCCTGATCGGCAGCGGCGTGCCGGCATCGTGGCGGCTGGAGTTCGCCGCGCCGCTCGCTTTCATCGCCATGTCGGTGCCTTTCCTGCGCGACCGGGCAACGGTGGCCGCGGCGCTCGCCGCCGGCATCACGGCGATCGTGGCGAACGACCTGCCGCTGCGGCTGTCGGTAGTGGCCGCGGCGCTCACCGGGATAGGGGTAGGAATGCTGTTTGAAAGAAAAGCCCGATGAGCCTGTGGGGTACGATCCTCGGCATGGCGCTGGTGACCTATCTGTTGCGCGCCACGTTTCTCCTCCTGCCTCCCGGGATGGAGACCCCTGGCCTGCTGCGGCGCGCGCTGCGCTATGTTCCGGCCGCGGTGTTGACCGCCATCTGGGCCCCGGAAGTGCTGGTGGACGATGAACGACTGCTGGCGGGCGTTGTCGCAATTGCGGTGGCATGGCGGTGGCGCGCGACCTTCGCTACTATCATCGCCGGCCTTCTCGCCCTGCATCTTTTCGGCTTTTTGAGATGAAACGACTGTCTGCCGCCACTTTGCTGCTGTGCGCCGCTTGCGTAGGCGGCTTAGCTGCGGCCGCCGAGGCGCCGCGCAAAGTGGTTTCGCTGGAAGGCGTTACCGAGTACCAGCTGGCGAACGGCATGCGCCTGCTCACGCTGCCCGACCCGGGCATCGACACCGCCACGGTGCACATCGTCTACCTGGTCGGCTCGCGCCACGAGGGCTACGGCGAGAAAGGCATGGCGCACCTGCTCGAGCACCTGCTGTTCAAGGGCTCCGGGCGCCATCCCAACGTCAAGGAAGAGTTCACGCGCCGGGGCGCGCGCTGGAACGGCACCACGTCGAACGACCGCACGACCTACTTCGAGACCTTCGCCGCCAATGACGACAATCTCGCGTGGGCGATCGAGATGGAAGCCGACCGCATGGTGAACTCGTCCGTCTCCAGGCAGGACCTCGACAGCGAGATGAGCGTGGTGCGCAACGAGTTCGAGCTGGGCGAGAACAACCCCGGCAGCGTGCTGTTCCAGCGCATGCAGCAGGCGGCTTACCCCTGGCACAACTACGGCAATCCGATCATCGGCATGCGCTCCGACATCGAGCGGGTGCCGATCGACAAGCTGCAGGCCTTCTACCGCACCTGGTACCAGCCCGACAACGCGGTGCTGATCGTCGCCGGGCGCTTCGACGAAGCGCGCGCCGTCGAGCTGGTGGCCCGGCATTTCGGCGCCCTGCCGCGGCCGTCGCGGCCGCTGCCGGCGTTCTACACCGAGGAGCCGACCCAGGACGGCGAGCGCGCGGTGATCCTGCGCCGCAGCGGCGACAACCAGCTCGCGGCGCTGATGTACCGCGTGCCGGCGGGCGCCCACCCCGACTATGCGGCCGTCGACGTGCTCGCCAACGTCCTCGGCGACGTGCCGAGCGGGCGGCTGCACCGCGCGCTGGTCCAGAAAGGGCTGGCGAGCTCGGTCTGGGGCAGCGAGCGCGCCCTGCACGATCCGGGCTACGTGTACTTCGGCGCGGCGCTCGACAAGTCCGCGTCCCTGGACAAGGCGCGCGACGCGCTGATCCAGGCCGTCGAAAGCCTCCGCAAGGACACGATCACCGCGGAGGAAGTCGCGCGCGCGCGCACCGCGCTGCTCAACGACTTCGAGAGATCGCAGCTCGACACCGGCGCCTTCGTGCGCGCCCTTTCGGAATTTTCCGCCATCGGCGACTGGCGCTTGTTCTTCCTGCATCGCGACCGCCTGCGCAAGGTGAGCCTGGAAGACGTGCAGCGCGTCGCCGAGCATTACTTGAAGCCGGCAAACCGGGTCCTCGGCGTGTTCGTGCCGACCGAGCGGCCCGAGCGCGCCGAGATCCCGGCGGCCACCGGCCTGGAGGAAGCGCTTGCCGCCTATCGCGGGGACGATGCCAAGTCGCTGACGCTCGGCGAGGCCTTCGACCCGTCGCCGGCCAACATCGAATCGCGCGTCCTGCGGCGCCAGCTCGCCAACGGCATCAACGTGGCGCTGCTGTCGAAGAAAACGCGCGGCGGCCGCGTCATCGCGAGCCTCGCGCTGCACTGGGGCGACGAGAAGAGCCTGTTCAACCGCGAGGTGGCCTGCGACTTCGCCGGCGGCATGCTGAGCCGCGGCAGCAAGAAGCGCACTCGCGCGCAGCTCAAGGACGCCTTCGACAAGCTCAACGCCACGGTTTCCGTGGGCGGCGAGGGCGCCAGCATCGAAGTGCGCAAGGAGAACCTGGCGGGCGCGCTGCGGCTGGTGGCCGAAGCGCTGCGCGAGCCGGCTTTCCCTGCTGCCGAATTCGACGAGCTGAAGCGCGCCGCGATCACCGGCGCCGAAGCGCAGCGCACCGACCCGGCGGCGCTCGCCGGCGTGCGCCTCGCGCGCCACCTGCACCGGTACCCCAAGGGCCATCCGCTCTACACGCCGAGCATCGAGGAGCGCATCGAGAAGCTGCGCGCCGCCAGGCTCGGCGACGCCGAAGCCTGCTACCGCGACCTCTTCGGCGCGACCGGCGCCGACTTCGCCGCAGTGGGCGAATTCGACCCCGGCGAAACGGCGCGCCTGATCGAGGAGCTCTTCGGCGCCTGGCGCACGCCGCTGCCGTTCGAGCGCGTGCCGGCGCGCTACTTCGACCGGCCGGCCTTCGAGAACGCTTTCGTCACGCCCGACAAGGCGAACGCGGTGCTGCGCGCCGGCCTCAACGTCCGGATGCGCGATGACCACCCCGACTATCCCGCGGTCACCCTCGCCAACTACCTGCTCGGCGGTCCTTCGACCGCGCGCGTCCCGGTGCGCGTGCGCGAGAAGGAAGGCCTCTCCTACAGCACCTACACCACCTTCAGCTCGAGCCCGTTCGACGAGTCGGCGGAGTTCCGCGTGGCGTCGATCTTCGCGCCGCAGAACCGCGATCGCGTCGAGCGCGCGATCCGCGAGGAGCTCGAGCGAGCGGTGCGCGCCGGCTTTACCGCGGGCGAAGTGGAGGCAGGCAGGACATCCCTGCTCGAGGCGCGGCGCATGGCGCGCACGCAGGACCGCGCGCTCGTCGGCCGCCTGGGGAGCTATCTGTTCGCCAAGCGCACCTTCGCCTGGGACATCGAGTTCGAGTCGAAGATCGCCGCGCTGACCGCCGATCAGGTGAACGCCGCATTTCGTCAGCACATCGATCCGGCCAGGCTGTCGGTAATCGTGGCCGGAGACTTTAAGAAGCCCTAGCGCCTCACCTGTAGCTCACTTCGAGAATCTCGAGCGCCTCGTCGCCCGAGGGCGTGCGCAGCGTGACGCTGTCCCCCGCGCGCGCCTTGAGCAGAGCCCTGGCGATCGGCGAGACCCACGACACGCGGCCGCGCGACGCATCGACCTCGTCGAC
>Ga0210382_10000614_pt1 | contig 12598 bp, 12 predicted proteins | sample PLMedo_FD_155452 | JGI IMG/M metagenome (GOLD analysis project Ga0210382, IMG submission 155452) | Groundwater sediment microbial communities from an aquifer in East River, Colorado, USA - PLM0_60_coex redo | ecosystem: Environmental > Terrestrial > Soil > Riparian zone | place: USA: East...
TCCTAGTACTCCGTGCTAGTAGCCCTGGCCGGTCGGCGACTCCGCGCGCAGCATCAACGAGCGGCGGTCTTTCGTCGGCATCTCGATGACGATGAGAACCCCCTGCCAGTCGCCATCCCCCGGGACTTTCCAGGTGCTGAATGCGAGTGGCGCATTCGCGCCACCGGCGACGCGGGTCCATCCTGCAGCGGCGAGCTCCTGCGCGAAGAACGACTCAAGCTGAGCTGCGGTCTGGGGCGTGGTCGCGACAGCATCGGATTGCTGACGTGGCCCACCGATGCTCGATCCCGATGACTGCAGCAGCACACCGTCCGGCGCGCGAAGCGCGGGGAGGCGTTGCACGGGTATGCCCGGCTGAGGACCGCCGCCCTTCTGCGAGCACGGCGAGCCAATGAACTGCTGGGCGGCGGCGGTCTGCGCCGGCTCGAAGTGCACACGTACGTCGTTCGTGGCGTTCGGACGCGAGAACACCGACAACGAGACGTATGGCAGTCCATCGCCCTTGCAGAACATGCTGCCTTTCGTCGGACCGACCGCCTGGAATCCTCCGGGCTGCATCTGCTGGGTGAGAGGCGGCGTCGTGAGGCCCTTCTTACCCAGCTCGCGCTCATAGAAGGACGTGACGTCATCGGCACTGCCCGGGACGTCGAGGACCGTGTCGAAGGAAGGGTTCGCATTGGTTCGCTGCCGAAGCACGCTGCCGACGAGGTGCGCACCCGGCGGGATCGGTAGGTCGAAACCGGCGTTCGGCGGCAGTGCCCCCGGGTGCAGCGTCGCAGTCTGAGTCGATCCATCGGGCATCGGGTAGGGCGGAGAGATGAGGCGTGCGGCAAGCTCCGCGAGATCGTCGTTCGAAGCGGGAACGGCTCCCTGCCCACCGCCGCGGATTTCGCCGACCTGTGACGCAAGCCCGACTGCCGTGAACGCAATCACCAGCGTGAGCGCGACGGCCGTAAGCCCGCCGAGCACCAATCGCACGAGCACATAAAAGCACGCCGTCCGTGCAAAGCAAGAAACGTTCATGTAACTGCTTCCATGCGCGCCCTAGCTACGAACGGTCGGTCAAGCTATTGATTCAATGCACGCGCGCGTTTAGGCGAGAGGCCTGGCGACTAGCGGCGTGCCATCTCCGACACGTTGTTCATGATCGCCAGCGCGGTGCCGCTGAAGATGCGCGCCTTCTCGGCCGCGGAGAAGTCCATCGCTTCGATCGAGGTCACGGCTTTCTCGATCGAGCCGAGTAGATGCGGATAGTCGCTGCCCATGGCCATGTGATCGGCGCCCACGATGTCGCGGAGCATGCGCAGGTTGTGCGGGCTAAACGTGACCGTGTCGTAGTAGAGCTGCTTCAGATAAAAGGAGGGCGGCTGATCGATGTTGACGCGGCACTCGGCAAAGTCGCGCCATCCCGAGTCCATACGTTCCATGAGGTAGGGGACCGCACCGCCTGCGTGGCCGACCAACCAGCGGATATTCGGAAGCTGCTTGAAGACGCCCGCGTAGCAGAGCTTGGCGACCGCGACCGTCGTGTCGAATGGGAAGCCGACGATCGGACCGAGCACGTACTCGGTGAACGCGTCGGCGGCGGCCGGGATCATCGGATGCACGAAGACGCAGAGCTTCCTGCGGTCGGCCTCCTCGAAGAACGGCCGATAGACCGGATCCGCGAGCGCACGGCCGCGGACGTTCGAGAGCACCACGACGCCCTGCATGCGCAACTCGTCCATCGAGCGCTCGAGCTCGCGCAGCGCAGCCTCGGGATCGTCCATGGGGATCGAGGCAAAACCGAGGAATCTCCCGGTGTGTTTTTGCGCGAGCTCGGCGTACGCCTCGTTTGCCAGTCGCGCGACGTCGGCCTGCGCTTTCCCTTCGAGGAAGTACACGTTCGGCGTCGAGAGCGAGAGGACCTCCGTGTCGATGCCCACGCGGTCCATGTCCTCCAGGCGCTTCGCGACGTCGGTCATCGGCGCGGTCACGCCGAAGAATCGCGCGCCCTTGTACCGAATGATCCGCTGACCGGTCGGGCTCGTCCCGAACGAGAAGTCGCCGCCGCTTCGCTCGATGCGCTCGAAATACGCGGGCGGGTAGTAGTGCGTGTGAAGGTCGAACCGCACGGCGGCAGTTTGGCAGACGCGCGTCTCTAGGGCGGCGAGGGCAACGCCCGCGCGGGAATGATCGTCGCCTGGACGAGGATGCCGTTGTCGATCATGTTCGACGCGCCGACGCTGACGCTGGCCGCGATGCCGTCGCCGTCATGCCTCAGCACGAAGATCGTCCCGAGGGAGACCGGACCCGCGCTCGGTCCGGTGATCGGCGCACCGTAGGGCTTCCAGGCCGCATGGGTCTTCCCGTAGAAGCTCTCGAGCTCGGCACGGGTCAGCGTGGACGACCACTGCGCGGTCATCCCGCGCATGTCCGCAGGCAAGAAGGGGAGCGGTCCGGTCGCCAACACGAGCGTCGAGCTCGGCGGGATCGGAAAGTCGGTCGGAAACTCCTTCGGCAGGGACACGCTTCCGCCGGATGAGGGGATCTGAACGTCGCATCCGGCGAGTGCCACGAGCGCGAGCACAAGGGCGGCCGATCGCACCCGTCGAGTGAGGTATCCCGCCATCATCAGGACCACTTTGTAAGCGCCCCTCGATTACTCTCTGTGTCGTGCCGGTACAAACCGACCGTCTCGCCAGCAAGATCCGTGACGTCCCCGACTTTCCGAAGCCCGGGATCCTCTTCAAGGACATCACCACACTGCTCAAGGACGGCGACTCGTTCGCCGCCGCGATCGACGGGCTGCTCGCGAAGATCGGCCAGAAGAAGATCGATGTCGTCGTCGGCATGGAATCGCGCGGGTTCATTTTCGCGGCTCCGATCGCATACAAGCTCGGCGTCGGATTCGTCCCGGTTCGCAAGCTCGGCAAGCTACCGGGCGACGTAGTAAGCGTCGAGTACGACCTTGAGTACGGCTCGGCGACGCTCGAGATGCACAAGGACGCGATCAAGCCAGGCGCGCGGGTGCTCATCGTCGACGACCTCCTCGCGACCGGCGGGACCGTGGCCGGCACGATCGAGCTCGTGAAGGAGCTCAAAGGCGAGATTGTCTGCCTCGCGTTCCTCATCGAGCTCGCCGCCCTCAAGGGCCGAGACAAGCTCGCGGGCTATGAGATCGCAACGCTGATCAAGTACTGAAGCGTGAGGCTGTTCCCGCCTAAGGATGGCGGGCGTAGCTCCGCGCTTGCGGTTTGAGCGAGAAGGAAGCTTCTGAGCGCGCTCGCCGTTAAGCGCCGACGGGCGCGCTGGTTACAAGATCGTGATAATCGATCCACCAACTCATCCCCATCCGAGTGCGCCGGCGACCCGTATCACTTCCGAAATGTGGGCCCGGGCTGCCTTGCTCGCGAGCCTCGTCGCGGTCGTAGCGCTTTCGGCGCCGCCGTCTTCCGCGTCTGCGGCGGGCGCGAGCTTCATGACGCTCGGTCAGCTGCCCAGTTCCATCGGGGACACCGAAGCGAACGGCGTGTCCGGTGACGGCTCGGTCGTCGTCGGCTTCGCCTGGGTGAACTCGAACGACAACAAGGCCTTCCGCTGGACCGCGCAGGGTGGCTACGAGATCTTGCCTGAGCTCGGACCGGGCCAAACCCGCGCCAATGACGCATCGTTCGATGGGAGCGTCCTGGTCGGGCAGTCGCAGTTCGCCGCCGTCCGCTGGACGGGGTCGGGCGTCGAGCAGCTTCCGCTGTACGACGGTACGGCGGTGAACGGCGACGGAAACGTGGTCGTCGATTTCCAGCGGTGGGTCGCGCCGGGCACGACAAACGACTTCGGGTCACTCGGGGGCCTATCGACCCGCGCGAACAACGTATCGGCCGACGGCCAAGTCGCCGTGGGCTACTCCGAGACCGCGGGTGGGAACCGGTTCGTGCACGCGTTCCGCTGGACGCCCACCGGAGGCATCAAGGACCTGGGCGTGACCAGCGGAACCGAGAGCATCGCCTGGGGCATTTCCGGTGACGGCTCGGTCGTCGTCGGCGAGGCGCGCGACCAGACCGGTTTCTGGCGCGCCTTCCGCTGGACATCGTCAATCGGGATGAGGGACATGGGCACCCTCGGCGGCCCGATGAGCCATGCCGCCGAAGCGTCTCGCGACGGCAGCGTCATCGTTGGCTGGTCGCTCACGAACGGGGGCAGCACGTCCGATCACGCGTTCTGGTGGACGGCGAAGACGGGACTGCGCGACTTGAAGCAGGAATTGCAGTCGCGCGGCGTCGCCGGCCTCGAAAACTGGTTGCTCTATGCCGCGACCGGCGTTTCCGACGACGGCAGCGTCATCGTCGGAGTCGCCCGGAACACGGTGACCCACGAGTGGCAACCCTTCCGTGCCGTCTTGCCGGTGGTCGCGAGTACGCCGAGTCCCACGCCGACCGCGACGTCGTCGCGGACACCCACACCCACTCCCACCCGTACGGCGACGCCCCGGCCGACCGGAAGCGCATCGCCCACGGCGACCCCGTCCCGCTCGCCTCGACGCTGAGGAACTGAGCCAGGACCGGACCCGACGAGAGCGGGTACACTCAGTGTCCACGTAGCGACCGGCGGAGGCCCGCTTGGTCCCAAACCCGATAGGGAGGACCGATGACCGCGGCCCCGTCTCTGCCCGAGATCAAGATCGACGCTCGCGCGTCCGCCGACGAGGCGCGCGCGTTCCTCGAGCGCGATCGGCTCATGGCGGCGTACGCGCTGGCGGACATCGACCAGCCCGAGATCGAGGGCGCGCGCTGGTGGATCGCACGGCGCGACGGCGAGATCGCCGCGGTCGTGATGGTCGTCGAGGGACTTCCGTTCCGACCGTGCTTCGCGACCGGCGCCTCCGACGGCCTCGCCGCCCTCTTCCGGGAGGCGATCCGCGAGCCGCGCGTGCTCCTCGCGACGCCGCCGCGCTCCCGCGGCGCGATCGAGATGAGCTATCGGTTCGAACGCGTCGATCACATGCGACGGATGAATACGAACATCCAGCGGTTCCGTCCGCGCCTAAACCATGAGGTCAGGCGCCTCCGCGCCGACGACCTCGACGCGGTCATCGATCTCTACGGACACGCCTCGCGCACCTACTTCACGCCCGAGCGCATGCGGCGCGAGATCTACTTCGGCATCTATCAGGCCGACGTCCTCGTTTCGGCGGCCGGCACGCACGTCCGTTCGACGAAGTCGAGCATCGCGGCGGTCGGCAACGTCCTCACGCGCCTCACCTACCGCGGCCGCGGCATGGCGCGATCGTGCACCTCGGCGGTCACCGAGACCGCACTCGAGCAGCATCGCGACGTCGTCCTCAACGTCCGCGAGGACAACGCGCCCGCGATCGCCGTGTACGAGCGCCTCGGCTATCAGACGCACGGTCAGTTCATCGAAGGGCCGGCGGTTCGGCGCCCGGGCTGGGAGCGCCTCTTCGGCTCATTGAAGGAGAAGAAATAGATGGCGGTCGCAACGAAGGCTCCGAAGTACGACGTCACCGACCTCGAGCTTGCCGATGTCGGCATTCGCCGGACCGAATGGGCCGCGCGAGAGATGCCTGTCCTAGGCCAGATCCGCGCTCGAGTGGCGAAGGAGCGCCCGTTCGCGGGCATTCGCATCGCAGCGTGCCTGCACGTCACGACCGAGACGGCGAACCTTGCGCTGGCTCTCCGCGACGGCGGCGCCGAGGTGGCGCTCTGCGCGTCCAATCCCCTCTCGACACAGGACGATGCCGCGGCGGCCCTCGTCGCGCGCGAAGGCATCTCGGTGTTCGCGCGGAAGGGCGAGGACCGCGACACCTATTTCCGGCACATCAACGCGGCGCTCGAGACCAAACCGCAGATCACCATGGACGACGGCGCCGACGTCGTGACGCTCCTCCACACCGAGCGCCGTGAGCTCCTCGCTGGCGTGAAGGGCGGCACGGAGGAGACGACCACCGGTGTCATTCGCCTGCGCGCGATGGCGGCGGAGGGTGTTCTCAAGTACCCGATCGTCGCCGTCAACGAGGCGCAGACCAAGCACATGTTCGACAACCAGTACGGCACCGGCCAATCGGCGATCGACGGTCTGCTCCGCGCCACCAACCTGCTCCTCGCCGGGAAGACCGCGGTTGTCTGCGGCTACGGCTGGGTCGGGCGAGGCGTCGCCGAGCGGCTGCGCGGCATGGGCGCAATCGTGACCATCTGCGAGGTCGACCCGCTTCGCGGGCTCGAGGCCGCGATGGACGGCTTCCAGGTCGCAACGGTTGCCGAGGCTGCGAAGCGCGGGGACGTGTTCTTCACCGCGACCGGGAACCTGAACGTCATCGGGCGAGCACACTTCGGTCTGTTGAAGGACGGCGCCATCCTCGCGAACGTCGGGCATTTCAACGACGAGATCGAGCTGAACGCGCTCGCCGAGATGGCGAAGGGCCGGCGGGAAATTCGGCGCTTCGTCGAGGAGTACCAGCTACCGGACAAGAAGGTGTTCGTCCTCGCCGAAGGGCGGCTCCTGAACCACGTGGCCGCCGAGGCGAACCCGGCGGCGGTTATGGACATGAGCTTCGCGAACCAGGTCCTCTCGGTCGAGTACCTGCTACAGCACGGCAAGGAGCTCGAGCCGCGCGTCTACGCTGTCCCGCGCGAGCTGGACGAGGAGATCGCGCGCCGGAAGCTGGCGGCCATGGGTATGAACATCGACCGCATGTCCGAGGCGCAAGCCGAGTACGCGCGGTCGTGGAAGGCGGGAACGTGATGACCGAGTCGTTCAAGTCGGCGGAGCGCGTGCTCTTCACGAGCGAATCCGTCACCGAAGGGCACCCCGACAAGCTCTGCGACCAGGTCTCCGACGCGATGCTGGACGAATGCCTCCGCCAGGATCCCAACTCGCGCGTGGCGTGCGAGACCGCGACTACGACTGGCGTCATCCTTGTTGCGGGCGAGGTCACGACCCACGCGTACGTCGACGTTCCGCACCTCGTGCGCGGCGTCGTCCAGGACATCGGGTACACGAACGCCGATTACGGCTTCGACTACCGCACGTGCGGCGTCCTCACCGCGATCAAGGAGCAGTCACCCGAGATCGCGCAGGGCGTCAACGAGTCGATCGAGGCGCGCGAAGGGACCGACGCGATGGAGCTCGGCGCCGGCGACCAGGGGATGATGTTCGGCTTCGCCGTCCGCGAGACGCCGGAGCTGATGCCGCTTCCGATCACGTTCGCGCACGCCGTCGCGCGTCAGCTCGCCAAAACGCGGAAGGACGGGACCCTGCCGTACCTGCGGCCCGATGGAAAGACCCAGGTCACGGTCGAGTACGAGAAGGGCGTGCCCAAGCGCGTGCACACGGTAGTCGTCGCCGCGCAGCACGACCCCGGCATCGACTACCAGCGCCTGTGCAACGAGATCCGCGAGCAGGTCATCCGTCCGGCGATCGGCGGCACATGGCTCGATTCGAAGACGAAGTACCTGGTCAACGGGACCGGGGCATTCACCATCGGCGGTCCGATGGGCGATGCCGGGCTCACCGGACGCAAGATCATCGTCGACACGTACGGTGGCTACGCGCGACACGGCGGCGGCGCGTTCAGCGGAAAGGACGCGACGAAGGTGGACCGCTCCGCGGCATACGCGGCGCGCTATGTCGCGAAGAACATCGTCAAAGCGGGACTCGCGGATCGCTTCGAGCTGCAGATCGCGTACGTCATCGGTGGCGCACAGCCGATCTCTCTCAATGTCGAGACGTTCGGCACGGGTACGGTCTCCGACGAAACGATCCGCAAGCTCATCGAGGAGCACTTCGACTTCCGGCCCGGCGCCGTCATTGAACGCTTCGGACTTCGCCGGCCCATCTACCGGCAGACCGCCACGTACGGCCACTTCGGAAGACCCGATCTGCCATGGGAGAAGACCGACCTCGCCGATACGTTCGCCAAGGCGGCCGGCGCGAAGGCAGCGCTCGCCTAGCTGGCCGTCGGGCGACGGGCTGGCCAGCGTTGTGCACCACGACGCCCTCGAACTTTTCTTTGTAGGAGGGTGTTCATGAACTCAGTCCTGGTACGCCCAGCTACCTCGTGGATGTCGGTGCTCGGCGGATGGATCGCGACCATCGGCGCTATGGCGCTCGTGGCCCCAGCGGTCGCCGCGGTCCTCGTCGGCACGAATCCCGGGATTGGCACCAACGACATCGCCACCGCCGTTCCAGTCGTCATTGGGATCTTCGTCTCGTACCTGATCGGCGGTTATGTCGCCGGCCGAATGGCGGGATACCGCACCAGCTGGCACGGCATGCTCACCGCTTTCTTCAGCCTGTTCGTACTTCTCGTCCTCGTCCTGCTCAGCTACGCCGCCGCGAACGGCGCCTTCACGGGGATCGGCGTGAACGACCTCACCACACTCGTCCCCGGTGCAGCCGGCCTCAACGTCGACAGTCTTGGCAACGCGCTTACGTTCGGCGCGCTCCTCGGCTTTCTCGCGGCGATCCTCGGCGGATGGCTCGGCGGCCTTCTCGCCCCGTCGCACGCGGTTCCGGTCGCGACGCCTTACGTCGCCCGCGAGGCTGGCCCCGTGCCCGGCCGCAGTGTCGGCGTCGGGCCGGCCGGTTCCCGCACCGCGAAGGGGGAGGCCGTGATCCGGCGACCTCCGCTCATTCCGGCATTCGGAAAAAAGGGCGGCGAGCGGGTCCGGGAAGAGCGCGTCGTCAACGAACGGCGCGAATCTGACGTCGAAGGCACCTAGGGCTCTGAACCAGAGTTAGCGGGCGGACGTATCCTCCGTGAAACCCGGTCGGTTCGGGAGGGGGATGTCTATGCGTTCCGCCCGCTATCTCGTGCCATTTCTCGCTTCGTTCGCGATCCTGCTCGCTGCCTGTTCCGGAGGTCAGCAACCGGCGGGTGGCGGGAGCACCTCACCGAGTGCCGCGGCCAAAGGAAGCTACGGCGGGTCGATCACCTTCGCGCTCGAGAACGACGTCAGCAACCTCGACCCGATGCTTTCGAGCCTCTTCGTGGATCGCAACATCCATTACGCGATGTACGACTCGCTCGTTCGCGTCACGCCGAAAGGCGAGATCGTCCCGTGGCTCGCTGAGAAGTGGGAAACGTCGGCCGACGGAAAGGCCGTCACCTTCACGCTCCGGACGGATGTGAAGTACCACGACGGCACGGCGTTCGACGCCGAATCGGTCAAATGGAACATCGAGCGTTACAAGACGACGAGCGGGTCGCAGCGAACTGGTGACCTGAGCTCGGTCGACACCGTCACCGTCGTCGACGCCAAGACCGTGAAGTTCAACCTCAAGACCGCGTTCGCGCCGCTCCTCGGCGCGCTCGTCGATCGCGCGGGCATGATGGTCTCAAAGGCCGTCCAGACGGCGATGGGCACGGACTTCACGCTCAAGCCGTTCAAAGCCGGGACCGGTCCGTTCATCCTGACCGAAGCCGTGAAAGCCGACCACTACACACTCGAAAAGAACCCGAACTGGTGGGGCAAGGACGCCGACGGCAGCAAGCTTCCGTACCTCGACAAGATCACCGTTCGGCCGATCACCGATCCGGACGTTCGTCTCACGAATCTCCGGACGGGCAACGCGCAAGTGATAAACGGCATCTCCGGCAAGGATGTGCCGGCTATCAAGGCTGACACGAGCCTTAACTACCAGGAGGTCGGAGCCTTCTCCTGGGACAGCCTCATTCCCAACGAGGCAGCCGGATTCATCTTCAACGACAAGCGCTATGTGAAGGCCGTTTCCATGGCGATCGACCGTGACGAACTGCTCCAGAAGGGCCCCGCGGCGGGGTGGGGCCTCGTTGGCTACGGGCCGATCTCACCGGCGCACTTCGCGTATGACGCCAACTTCAAACCCTGGCCAAAAGCCGACCCGGACGGCGCGAAGAAGCTCGTTGCCGAGGTGGGCAAAGGTCAGCTGAAGTTCGAGCTCCTCGTGCAGTCCGGCAGCGCGGCGACCCTGCAGTCCGCCCAGCTCATCCAGGCACAGCTCCTCAAGGCGGACATCGTGGCGGACATCAAGACGCAGCTGTTCAACGACATCGTGACGCTCCAGCAAGCCCACAAGCACACCGGCATGACCGCCGTCGGCTGGAGCGGCCGGCTTGACCCAGACGGGAACACCTACGACTTCGTCGTGGCCGGCAAGCCGAACAACGATTCGAGCTACTCCAACGCGAAGGTTGACGACCTCATGAACCAGCAGCGTGCGGAATCCGACCCGGCAAAGCGAAAGGCGCTGCTCCTCGAGGCTCAGCAGATCTACGTGGTCGACGATCCGGCACGCGTCTGGTTGGGCTTCCAAGTCTCACCGATCGTTACCGTCAAGAATCTCCTGGGATTCATCGCGTACCCAGACCGCATCCCGCGTTTCCAGACGGGGTACTTGCAGAAGTAGCGACAGAACGAACTTGAGAGCGGAGGCGACGGAGTGATCAGATACATCCTCCGTCGCCTCTTGCTCATGATCCCCGTCGCATTCCTCGTGACCGTCGGCGTCTTCGTGCTCGTCCGCTTGTCACCCGCCGATCCGGTCCTTGCCTTCTCGGGCGAGGAGCGTGATCCCGCCGCCCTCGCCGCGATGCGCGAGGAATTCGGGCTGAACCAGCCTCTCCCGGTGCAGTACGTCGCGTGGGTTTCACATTTGCTGCAAGGAGATCTGGGCCGATCGTTTCAGACCAAGCAGCGCGTCCTCGAGGCGATCGTCGAGCGCCTTCCGGCGACTGCAGAGCTCGGCGCGGCGGCCCTCCTGATCTCGGTCACGCTCGCCCTCATCGTCGGGATCGCGTCCGCGATCAAGCGAAACTCGTTCGTCGATATCGCCGCGTCGAGCGTCACGCTCGCCGGCATCTCCTTCCCGAGCTTCTTTCTCGCGATCGTGCTCATCCTTCTTTTCGCGTATGTGATCCCCGGTCACCTCTTCCCGCCCGGCGGCTACACCCCGGCCACCCAGGATCTCGGTGACAACCTGCGGCGACTGGTCCTTCCCGCGGTGACGCTCGCAACGGGCAGCCTCGCCGTGAATCTGCGGCAGGTGCGGTCGAGCCTGCTCGATGTGTTCGGTCATGACTACATGCGCACGGCGCGGGCGAAGGGCCTGCGCGAGCGCACCGTGATCGCGCGACACGCTCTCAAGAACGCGCTTATCCCCGTCGTCACGCTGATCGGCATTCAAATCGGCGCGATCATCGAAGGTGCGTTCATTACCGAGACGATCTTCTTCTGGCCCGGCATCGGGCGGCTCGCGGTCACCGCGATCCCGTCCGGCGACTATCCGGTGGTCCAGGGGGTCGTGCTCGTGTCCGCGTTCTCGTTCATGATCACGACCCTGCTCGTCGACCTTCTCTACGCCTGGCTCGATCCGCGGATCTCGTACGAAACGGCCGCGGCATGAGCGGCGCTGCGATCCCGGTCGCCCTACGAGTCCCGCGCGAGGATCGCGCCGGGGCTATCGCGTACTTCGCGAGGCGCAACCCGCGGATGATCATCGGCGGCGCGCTTGTTCTGATGTGGATCTTCCTCGCATTGTTCGCGCCGGTCGTGGCGCCGTACGACCCGATCAAGGTCAACGTGTCCGACTCACTGATCCCGCCGAACTGGACGCATCTGCTCGGCACCGATGACCTGGGGCGCGACGTGCTGTCGCGCGTGATCTGGGGGAGCCGCGTCTCCTTGTTCGTCGGCGTGATCTCGGTGAGCATCGGCTTCCTGTTCGGGGTGAGCCTCGGTCTGGCCGCGGGCTATCTCGGCGGCGCGTTCGATCTTCTGGCGATGCGCGTGATCGACGCGCTCCTCGCGTTTCCGGCGCTCGTGCTCGCCATCGCGATCACATCGGCGCTCGGGCCCCAGATCCAGAACGCGATGATCGCGATCGGCATCGTGGCCATTCCCGCCTACGCTCGGCTCACGCGCGGTCAGGTGCTCGCGGTCCGCGCACGTGAGTTCATCGTCGCCGCGCGTACGATCGGATGCTCGCCGCTGCGAATCGTGGCGTGGCACATCTTCCCGAATGTGATCAACGCGCTCGTCGTGCAGGCGACGCTCGCCACGGCCTTCGCGATCCTCGCCGAGGCCGCTCTCTCGTTCCTCGGGCTAGGCCCGCAGCCCCCGTACCCGTCCTGGGGACAGGACATCAACTACTCGCAGCGGTACCTCCCGAACCTCAAGTGGTGGATGAGCGTGGGGCCCGGGGTAGCGATCTTTACCGCGGTCTTCGCTTTCAACTTCCTAGGCGACGCCCTCCGGGACGCTCTCGATCCACGCTTGCGTCGATCGGCATAACCGGCTACAGCCGACTCAACCGCTCCTCGATCTGATGGACCAAGAGCTCGGGGTCGCGTTGTGAGTCGCGAAGCTCGGCCGCTGTGGCGACCGCGGGATCGCCGATCACGAAGCGCGTCCGGAGGAGAACCCTGCCATGCGCTTTGAGTGTGTCGTCGTAGGCGTCGCCAAACATGAGCGGAACGCCGAGCCTCTCGAGCCCGAGCTCATATGGGGCTAACTCATCGCGGTCCGCCCAATCCGTAGTCCGGAACACTGTCCCGATCGCCACGGAGCCGCCGGCAAGGTCATACACGATGAGGGCTTCGACCTCGCTCTTCCGGCTCGCGGCG
>Ga0210382_10000616_pt1 | contig 12574 bp, 12 predicted proteins | sample PLMedo_FD_155452 | JGI IMG/M metagenome (GOLD analysis project Ga0210382, IMG submission 155452) | Groundwater sediment microbial communities from an aquifer in East River, Colorado, USA - PLM0_60_coex redo | ecosystem: Environmental > Terrestrial > Soil > Riparian zone | place: USA: East...
TCGATCCGGTGCTTCTCCTGCTCGACGAGCCGACCGCCAACCTCGATGGCGAGGCGCGCGCGCAGGTGCTCGAGCTGGTGCGCGCGCTCATTACCGAAAGCCACACCGTTCTCATCGCGACGCACGATCCGGAGATCATTCGCCTCGCCATCCTCACGCGCCTGCGGGTCAGCGCGCAGCGCATCGAGGTAGCCGAGTAATCGGCAGAGGAATGGTCCTAGAATCCGCCACCATGAAGATCTTCGGCTTCGCCGGCTGGTCGGGCAGCGGCAAGACGACGCTCATCGAGAAGCTGATCCCGCGCTTCGCGCAGCGCGGGCTGCGCGTGTCGCTGATCAAGCATGCGCACCATACGTTCGACGTCGACCAGCCGGGCAAGGACTCGTGGCGCCACCGCCACGCCGGCGCGGCCGAGGTGCTCGTCACCTCGTCGCGGCGCTGGGTGCTGATGCACGAGCTGCGCGGCGCGCAGGAGCCGGCGTTCGAGCAGCAGCTCGAGCGTCTCTCGCCTTGCGACCTGCTGCTGGTGGAAGGCTTCAAGTTCGCCGCCATCCCCAAGCTCGAAGTCTGGCGCGCCGCGACCGGCGAGGCGCTGCTGCATCCGAACGATCCGCATATCGTCGCCGTCGCGAGCGACGAGCGCATCGAGACCAAGCTCCCGTTCCTTCATCTCGATGACCACCCTGGAATCGAGAGCTTCATCGTCAAATACCTGGAACTGGCATGAACAACGGCCTGCTCTCCGTTGACGATGCTCTTCAGCTTCTGCTGTCCAAGGCACGCGCGGTGGTCGACATAGAGGAGGTTCCAACTCTTGAAGCGACCAGCCGCGTCCTCGCGCGAGCGCAGCGCTCGACGATGGACGTGCCGCCGATGGACAACAGCGCGATGGACGGCTACGCCCTTCGGGTTCAGGATGTAAAGCATGGCCGCTTGAAGGTGAAACAACGGATCCAGGCAGGAGCAATCGGCGGACCACTGGAACCAGGCACAGCGGCGCGGATCTTCACGGGCGCGCCGATCCCGCCGGGCGCCGATGCGGTGGTGATGCAGGAGCACTGCGAGGTTCGCGGCGACGAGGTGCTGATCAAGAAAGCGCCCGAGGCGGGGGACTGGATCCGGCTTGCCGGCAGCGACGTGCGCAAAGGCGGCGAAATCCTGCCGGCAGGCAAGCGCCTCCTTCCTCAGGATACGGGACTGGCGGCCTCGGTGGGCATCAAGACCCTGCCTGTCTTTCGAAGAATCAGGCTGGGACTGTTCTTTACCGGCGACGAGCTGGTGATGCCGGGAGAGCCGCTCGCGCCGGGGCGCATCTACAACTCGAACCGCTTCACGCTGCGCGGGCTCGCCGAAGTGTTCGGCTGCGAGGTGCGCGACTACGGCATCGTTCCGGACAGCCTCGACGCGACGCGCGAGGTCCTGAGGCGCGCGGCCGGGGAATGCGACCTCATCGTCACTTCGGGCGGCGTCTCGGTCGGAGATGCGGATTACGTCAAGCCCGCGGTCGAGGCGGAGGGGGCGCTCCTCATGTGGAAGATCGCCATGAAGCCGGGGAGGCCGCTCGCCTTCGGGTCGATCAAGCAGGCGTTTTTCATTGGCCTGCCCGGCAATCCGGTCTCCAGTTTCGTCACCTTCCTGATTTTCGTCCGGCCGTTTCTGCTCAAGACCCAGGGCGCGACTGACGTCATGTCGCGCGCCGTCGCCGCGCGCGCGGACTTTGCGTGGCCGCAGCCCGATGCCCGGCAGGAGTTCCTGCGCGTAAAATGGAACGCGCAGGGCGGGCTGGATCTGTATCCGACGCAGGATTCGGCGGTGCTCACCTCCACGGCGTGGGCCGACGGCCTGGTCGACAACCCGCCGCATCACGCGATCAGGAAAGGCGACATGGTTCGCTTCCTGCCTTACTCGGAGCTGTATCGGTGAAAGTGACGGTGCGTTTCTTCGCCAGCGTGAAGGAGCAGCTCGGCAGGGAGCTCGAGGAAATCGAGCTGCCGGCCGGGATCTCGACGGTGGGCGGCCTGCGCGCCCACTTGCGCGCCCGCGGCGGCCGGTGGGCGGAAGTCCTGGCCGAGACGCGGCGCGTGACCGCTGCCGTGAACCAGGACATGGTGAAGCCGGGCGCGGCGATCAGGCCCGGTGACGAAGTGGCGTTCTTCCCGCCGGTCACGGGGGGCTGATGAAAATTTCGGTTCAGCGGGACGATTTCGACGTCAGTTTCGAGCTCAAACTTCTTTCGAAAAACCCCCGCATCGGCGCGGTGGCGAGCTTCGTCGGCGTGGTGCGCGAAGTGGCGATGACGCTCGAGCACTACCCGGGGATGACCGAGAATTCAATAAAGAAAATTGCCGAGGAAGCGCGTTCCCGCTGGCAGGTGATCGACTGCACGGTGATCCATCGCTATGGCGATCTCCAGCCGCGCGACCAGATCGTGCTCGTCGCGGTGGCTAGCGCCCATCGGGGCGATGCCTTTGCCGCGTGTGAGTTCATCATGGATTACCTCAAGACGCGCGCGCCGTTCTGGAAAAAGGAGCACGCGGCCGGAGGCCCGCGCTGGGTCGAGGCGAAAGCCTCGGACGACGACGCGGCCGAGCGCTGGCAGCTCAGGCAGGGCTCAACGAAGCCCTGAGCTCGGCGAGCTCGCTTTCGCCGAGCGTTTCCTTCTCGAGCAGCTTCTGCGCCCAGCGCTCCAGGGCGGCACGCTCGCGCGTGAGGATCGCCTTGGCTTTCTCGTAGACGACGTCGACGATGTCGCGCACCGCGATGTCGATCTCGCGGGCGGTGGCCTCGCTGTACTCACGATTTTTCTGAAAAGGCTGAACACCCAGAAAAGGAGCGGGCTGCTCCTCGTACGCGATGTGGCCGAGCGCTTGCACCATCGCGTAGCGCATCACCATGCTGCGCGCGATCTCGGTCACCTTGGCGAGGTCGTTCGCCGCGCCGGTCGACTGGTGCCCGAAAATCACCTCCTCGGCCGCCCGCCCGCCGAGCAGCACCGCCATCTTGTTCTCGAGCTCGCTGCGGGTCATCAGGAAACGGTCCTCGGTCGGCCGTTGCATGGTGTAACCCAAAGCGCCGATGCCGCGCGGGATGATCGAGATCTTGTGGACCGGATCGGTGCCGGGAAGCGCCATGGCGACCATGGCATGGCCCATCTCGTGGTGCGCCACGACGCGGCGCTCGGTCTCGTTCAGCACGCGGTTCTTCTTCTCCAGGCCGGCCACCATGCGCTCGATCGCCTGGTTGAAGTCCTCGAGCGTCACGGCATCGGCGCCGCGGCGCGTGGCGAGCAGGGCCGCCTCGTTGATCAGGTTGGCGAGATCGGCGCCGGAGAAACCCGGCGTGAGCGCCGCGACCTTCTCCAGGTCCACGTCCGGCGCGAGGCGGATCTTCCTCGCGTGCACCTGCAGGATCTGCACGCGCCCCTTCTTTTCCGGGCGGTCGACCAGCACCACGCGGTCGAAGCGCCCGGCGCGCAGCAGCGCCGGGTCGAGGATCTCCGGCCGGTTGGTCGCCGCGATCAGCACCAGGCCGGCGCTCGGGTCGAAGCCGTCCATTTCGACCAGCAGCTGGTTCAGGGTCTGCTCCTTCTCGTCGTGCCCGCCGAATCCGTAGGCGCCGCGCGCCCGGCCGAGCGCGTCGAGCTCGTCGATGAAGATGATCGCTGGCGCCTTCTGCCGCGCCTGCTCGAACAGATCGCGCACCCGCGCCGCACCCACGCCGACGAACATCTCGACGAACTCGGAGCCCGAGATCGAGAAAAACGGCACGCCCGCCTCGCCGGCGACCGCGCGCGCAAGGAGCGTCTTGCCGGTTCCGGGCGGGCCGACGAGCAATACGCCTTTCGGCACGCGGGCGCCGAGGCGGCCGTACTTCTTCGGCTCCTTCAGGAACTCGACCACTTCCTGCAGCTCGGCCTTAGCCTCGTCGACGCCGGCCACGTCGGCGAACGTCACCCCGGTCTTGTTCTCGACGTAGATCTTGGCGCGGCTCTTGCCGATGCTCATGAAGCCGCCGCCGAGCCCCTGCGAGCTCGCCATGCGCCGGGCGAGGAGATACCAGACGCCGAAGAAGATCAGCGCCGGCAGGATCCAGGAGAGCAGGTCGCGCAGGAAGGTGCTTTCGTAGACGCGGGTGTACTTGACGTCGTACTTCGACAGCCGCTCGGCGAGGTCCGGCGGCACCAGGTTGGCGACGGCAACCGTCTTGCCGCCTTCCGCGGATTTGAACTTGCCGGTGATGCGCTGGTCGGAGATCACCACCTCGTCGATGCGGTGCTCGGCGAGCAGCTTCTCGAACTCGCTGTAGGGCACCACTTCGACGGTCTGCGCCCGCTGCCACCACTGCTGCAGCGCCAGCATGGCGACCAGCGCGAACAGCAGGTAGGCGAGGTTGAACTGGGCGCGTCGCTCCATGGCGCTATTGTGCTAGCAAAAACCCGCTTGAATGTGTCCCGGCAGCCCCCATCTCGGCTACAGCCGTAACAGGATAGCCATAGGGATCAAGACGATGCGTATTGAAAAGTTCACCACCAAGCTGCAGGAAGCCCTCGCCGAGGCGCAAAGCAATGCGCTGGGCCAGGACCACCAGTACATCGAGCCCCAGCACCTGCTCGCCGCTCTCCTCAACCAGGAGGACGGGGGGGCGGCCGGGCTTATCAGCAAGGCGGGCGGAAATCCGAATGCTCTGAAGAAGGCTCTTGCCGACTCCATTGCGCGCCTGCCCAAGGTGGAAGGCACCCCCGGCGAGGTGATGCTGTCGCGCGACCTCGCTCAGCTGCTCAACGTCGCCGACAAGGAAGCGCAGAAGCGCGGCGACCAATACATTGCCTCGGAGCTGTTTCTCCTGGCCGCCGCGGCGGACAAGGGCGAAACCGGAAGGATCCTGAAGTCCGCCGGGGTTGCCAGGCAGTCGCTTGAGAAAGCCATCGAGCAGGTGCGGGGTGGAGAAGCAATTTCTTCCCAGAGCGACGAGGGGCAGCGCCAGGCTCTTGCGAAGTACACGCTCGACCTGACCGACCGGGCCCGCCAGGGCAAGCTCGACCCGGTGATCGGCCGCGACGACGAGATCCGCCGCTGCATCCAGATCCTGCAGCGCCGCACCAAGAACAACCCGGTGCTGATCGGCGAGCCGGGCGTGGGCAAGACCGCGATCGTCGAAGGCCTGGCGCAGCGCATCGTCAACGGCGAAGTGCCGGAGAGCCTCAAGAACAAGCGCCTGCTGGTGCTCGACATGGCGGCGCTGCTCGCCGGGGCGAAGTACCGCGGCGAGTTCGAGGAACGCTTGAAGTCGGTGCTGAAGGAGCTTGCCAAGGACGAGGGCAACACCATCGTCTTCATCGATGAGCTGCATACCATGGTCGGCGCGGGAAAGGCCGAGGGTGCCATCGACGCCGGCAACATGCTGAAGCCGGCCCTGGCGCGCGGCGAGCTGCATTGCATCGGCGCCACCACGCTCGACGAATACCGCAAGTACGTCGAGAAGGACGCCGCGCTCGAGCGCCGCTTCCAGAAGGTGCTGGTCGGCGAGCCGAGCGTCGAGGCGACCATCGCCATCCTGCGCGGGCTGCAGGAGCGCTACGAATTGCATCACGGCGTCGAGATCACCGACCCGGCGATCGTCGCCGCGGCCGAGCTCTCGCAGCGCTACATCACCGACCGGTTCCTTCCCGACAAGGCGATCGACCTGATCGACGAGGCGGCGGCGCGCATCAAGATGGAGATCGACTCGAAACCCGAGGCGCTCGACCGCCTGGAGCGCCGCCTGATTCAATTGAGAATCGAAAGGGAGGCGGTAAGGAAGGAGAAGGACGAAGCTTCACAAAAAAGATTAGCCCTCATTGAAAGCGAGATCGCCAGGCTCGAAAAGGAATATGCCGACCTGGAGGAGGAGTGGAAGGCGGAGAAGGCCGCGGTGCAGGGCACCCAGCACATCAAGGAGGAGATCGAGAAGCTCAAGCTGCAGATGGAGGAGGCGCGCCGCAAGGGCGACTGGCAGAAGATGTCCGAGATCCAGTACGGAAGGATTCCACCGCTCGAAGCTCAACTGAAACAGGCCGAAAAAAAACCTGACTTGAAGAAGCCCAGGTTGCTGCGCACGCAAGTCGGGGCGGAGGAGATCGCCGAGGTGGTGTCGCGCATGACCGGCATCCCGGTCGCGAAGATGATGCAGGGCGAGCGCGAGAAGCTGATCAGGATGGAAGACAAGCTGCACGAGCGCGTCGTCGGCCAGGACGAGGCGGTGAGGCTCGTGTCGGATGCGATCCGGCGCTCTCGCTCGGGCCTGTCGGATCCGAATCGGCCTTACGGGAGCTTTTTATTCCTGGGGCCGACGGGAGTCGGCAAGACCGAGCTCACCAAGGCGCTCGCGGCGTTCCTGTTCGATTCGGAGGATCACCTGATCCGCATCGACATGTCCGAGTACATGGAAAAGCACTCGGTGTCGCGCCTGATCGGCGCGCCGCCGGGCTACGTCGGCTATGACGAGGGCGGCCAGCTCACCGAGCAGGTCCGGCGCAAGCCCTATTCGGTGATCCTGTTCGACGAGGTGGAGAAGGCGCACCCCGACGTGTTCAACGCGCTGCTCCAGGTCCTGGACGAGGGCCGCCTGACCGACGGCCAGGGGCGCACCGTGGACTTCAAGAACACGGTGATCGTCATGACCTCGAACCTGGGCTCGCAGATGATCCAGAGCATGGCGGGAAGCGACTACGCCGTCATCAAGGTCGCGGTGATGGCGGAAGTCAAGACGCATTTCCGGCCGGAGTTCGTGAACCGGATCGACGAGGTGGTGGTGTTCCACGCCCTCGGCGAGGAGCAGATCCGCGCCATCGCCCGCATCCAGCTCAACGCGCTCAAGGCGCGCCTGGCGAAGATGGACTACGGTTTCGAGGTCTCGGACGCAGTACTAGGCGAGCTGGCGAAAGTCGGCTTCGATCCGGTGTACGGGGCGCGGCCGCTGAAGCGCGCCATCCAGTCCGAGATCGAGAACCCGCTGGCGAAGGCGATCCTCGAAGGCCGCTTCGCGCCCAAGGACAGCATCCGCGTGGATTACCGCGGGGGGCGCATGCTGTTCGAGAAGGCGCCCGCCCGCGTCGCGGCCTAGGGAATCATTCGCTCGCCAGTTTCTGGAGCGGCGCGAAGTCGCCGGTCGAGCCGTGCCCGCCTGCAAAACGCGCCGGCTCGATGCCGTGCTTCTTGACGCCGGCCACGACCGAGGCGAGCGGCGGCGTGATCTTCGGCGGCAGCGGATCGCGTCCCGGGCTCCACAGGTCCGTGACATAGCCCAGCTTCGCGTCGGGCACATAGCCGAGCAGGTACGACTTCGAATGCGGGTTGTCGATGCGGTAGGCCGCCACCTCGCGACGCCCGTCCGAAATCACGTACTTGTCGGCGACCTCGATGATCGGGGTGCGGCTGAGATCGGCCGGTCGCAGGTCCGGGTTGCGCGTGAACGGCGCGGCGAGCACCTTGCGGAAATGCTCCCCGGCGCCCTGGCCGACGACCAGCGTCGCGCCCTGCGCGGCGTAGGCGCGCACGCCACCGGCATGGTCCATGTGGTGATGGGTGAGCACGACATAGCGGATCGGCTTGCCCGGATACTTCGCTCTTGCCGCCTCGATGACCCAGTTCGACTGCGAGTCGGTGACCGGCGCGTCGAATAACACGAGGTAGCTGTTCATTTCGACGAGGAGATTGTTGTGCGAGCCGCCGACCACGTGCTGCACGCCCGGCGCGAGCTCCTGCAGCCGCAGGCCGCCGCCCGCGGCGCGCGAGTCATAGCTCAGGTTCTCGGAATCGAGGTAAGTGCCGATGAACTGGCGGCGCAGCACCCACTGGTAAGGCACGTTGCCGGCTGCCGGCTTGGGCGCGTTGGCGCGCACGGCGGCAGGGACGTCGAATTTCGCGCTGTCGACGGGCGGATTGATGCTCAGCTCCGTGAGCGTGGTCTCGGCAATGACGCGGCCGTTCAGTTCGTAGTTTCGGTGCATCGGGATCTTGATGCCGCCGAAGTCGCGCCATTGCGAGTAGACGAGGTCGTAATTCACGTCGCCCCAGACGTTGTCGTAGTCGAGCGTGCGCGCGCGCGCCGGCAGCCCGGTCTGCGCGTCGAACGCCACGATGTACGGTCCGAAGGAAACTGCGGGATAGGCAACGCCGCCGACAATCAGGTCAGGCGCAGGCCGGACCTGGTCCGGATTGTTGCGCATGTTGAGCAGCAGCCCGCTCGCCGTGCCGCGCATTGTCTCGCGCTGCGTCGTCGCAAGCCGGACGCTCGACATGGCGTGCGCCGGGGGAGTCATCTGCGTGTTCTGCGCATTGCGCGCCGTGCTGTCGATGCCGAGCACATAACCCGCATCGGGCGTGACGATCTCGCTGTACTTGTAGGTGCGTGGCGCCGGATAGGCGAACTTCTTCTCATAGTCGTAGCGCGCAGCGCGCCGTGTGCGGTCCAGCACCGCGTCGAAACTTGACTCGTTGGCAAAGCGCATCTCGCCGCCGGGGACGTCGGATTGCTCGGGCTCCCACTGCTTCGTGGTGCCCTTCGCAGAGATCGTCTTGACACTTGCGAGCGCGTCGGCGCCGCCCATGGCATCGACGGCGCGGTTGACGAGACCCTGCTCTCGCGACGGCCCGGTCGCGCAGGACGCCAAGCCTAGGATTGAAAAGACAACAACGAGCGCGCGTTTCATGATCCCCTCCTCCGAGAGATAGGCAGGACGCCGTAGGCGAACAGCGTCAGTCTGCCACTATTCCGGCGGGGAAGGGGGGCGCCCGCCGAAATCTCAGTAGGAGAGGCTTGCCCGGATGCGGCGCGTGGCTTGCAGGAGGTCCTCCCACATGCCGTCGGTGTCTTTGCGGAAGACGACCTCGGCGTCGGCGTCGAGCACCGACCACAAGCCGCGATCGATCTCGCCTTTCAGCTCGCCCGGACGCCAGCCGACGTAGCCCACGAAATAGCGCGCGTCGTTGGGGGTGGTCTCGATGACGTGATCGATGGTGTTGGCGCGGAACGCGAGGTACACGTTCTTCATCAGCAGCACGGCGCCCGCGCCCGGCGTGTTGTCGGCCTTGACCAGGGCCACCAGCGCGCCGCGCGAGAACGGGCCGCCGTAGTACACCGGGTCCATCACCTTCTTGGACGGCTCGTGCTCGGGGAACAGGCTGCCGAGCGAGCGCTTGGTGGGGCGGTTGAGAATGACGCCGACGTGCCCCCCGTTCGGCGCAGGCGCGGCGATCAGCACCGTCTGCCGGTACTCGAGGTCGCGGAACGCGGGGTGCGCCACGAGCAGGATCGCGTCTTCCTGCGACTGAGACAATGCCGGCGCCGCGAGCGCGGACGCCGCGAGGAGCAGCAGGCTGCGGAGGGCTTGCTTCATAGGCAAAGTATACGCGGCGTGCTCGCCGCGCGCCTCCGCGAGAAGCTCGCTCCACAGGCCAGCGGTGTCCTTGCGGAACAGCAGGTCCACGCTCGCCGGCAGCACGTACCAGCCGTCTCGCGCGAGCTCCGCCTGGAGCTGGAGCGGCGCCCAGCCCGAGTATCCGGCGTACAGGCGAAAGCGCTGTCCCGGGCGCGCCAACAGGCGCTCGATGGTCTCGGGCCGCATCGCCAGGTAGACGCCTCGCATGACCTGAAACGCCGGCGACGCGGGCTGCTCGCGCGACTGAAACAGCGCAACGAGGGTCTCGCGCAGAACCGGGCCGCCGAAAAACACGGTCTCACCTGACAATTTCCTTTCAGTGGGGCGATTGAGGATCACCCCGACGGTCTGTGCGTCGGGTGTCTGCGTGACGAGCACCACCGTCTCCCGGAAATTAGGGTCGGTCAGGCTCGGCTTGGCCACCAGCAGCACGGCGTTCGGCCGCTCCGCCGGCTGCGCCGCCGCCAGCATGGCGAGAAAGAGCAGCGACAGCGGCGTGATTTCAGCCGCGGACATGTTCCTCCAGGATCTTGGCGTAGAAGAGCGACCCGCCGGTCGCCTCGCGGTACACCGCCTGCGCAAACCCGGCGCGCTCGTATACGCGCCTCGCCCGCACATTGTTCTCCTGCACCTCCAGGGTGATCTTGCAGCAGCCGAGCTCGAGCGCCTTCGCCTCCACCGCGCGCAGCAGGTGCCGCCCCAGGCCGCGACCGCGATGCCGCGGCAGGATTGCAAAATCGTGGATGTTCAGAAGCGGCCGCGCAAAGAACGTCGAGAATCCCAGGAAGCAGGTGGCGATCCCCGCCGCCTGCCCTTGCAGATAGGCGAGGAAGATGAGCGTTGTGGGGTGCCGCCTGAGGCCATCGATGAGGCGATCGAGAGCTTCCTGCGCGAGAGCGCTGCCTTTGCCCATCGGATCGAGCGCATAGGCTGCCGTCAGGGCCAGCACGGCGGCTCGATGATCGCCCCGCTCGAGATCGGCCTGAACGATTTCTAGAGCTGAACTTTGATCCACTTGGCAATGGCCTGGCCGGCGCCTTCATCCGGCTTGATCTCGACCTTTCGGCCGGGCCGCAGGTCGGCCAGTGTGCCTGTTTGACTCCGCTGCTTCTGCGCGGACCGATCTATCCAGATCGCCGTGCGGTCCGTGATCTGGAATTTGCGGGTCCCCGCCGGACCCGAGACCGTCAGCGTGCGCTTCCCGGGATCGACCGCCTCGATAGTGCCCAGCAGACTTGACTTGTTGGACACCCCGGGGGATTCGCCGATCGGGATGTACATCTCGGTCGCCTCCTGTCCGAAGGCCTCCAACACGCCGGCCAGCGCCACGACCACGATTACCCGTGCAAGCCAGTACTTCAACATGGCTGTTCCCTCCCGCTCAAAAGCCGTCGACGAGTTGTGCACGCGCGTTCCGCTGTCGTTCGATGGCCTGCTTGATCAGGCTGTGCCGCTCGAAGAAGCTGCGGGCCGCCTTGTTTGCCAGCTCCTTGGCCTCTTGCAAATGCGCCACCGCCTGGGGGTGCAGCGCCCCGGCCTCCAGCACCCTGATCGTGTCTTCCGTCATGATCACGGCTCGCCGGAGCGACTGTTTGGCCTCTTCGCGCGCCGCGAAGCCCTTCTGGGCGCCGGCCTCCAAGACCTCGATGCTTTGCCGAATGCTCTCCACGGCGTTGATGACCCTCAGAAAGGCGGCCACCGCCACCACTTGCGTTGCGTCGAGCTTGATGCCGATCTTCTGCGGGTCGCTGCCGGCCAGGACCTGCCCTGCCGGCGACTTGTTGAAGCTGTCGCCGTTGTAGAACGCGACCGCTCCTTCGATGGTTTCAATCGAATTGTTGTGGAAGAAAGGGCCGGTGTTGGCGGCTTCCACCAGCGGTGGCGTGTTGAAGGTGTTGTTGCCTGGCCTGCCGAACCCGTCGTCCAGCGGGACCTTTTCGCCGGTCAGCTTGGCCGGCTGGTCAGGCAGATTTGCGACGCCGGTATTGAAGTTGGCGTTGCCGAGGTTGCCGCCGCCGAAATTCGCAGTCGCCCCGGCGTTCGCGTGGCACAGATTGCACTTGCCCAGCCGATTATCGAGGAAGATCTCCTGCCCGCGCTTCGCGACGGTGCCTTTGAGCGGGAGCGGCAAAGCGAGGTCCTGCTGCCGGCCGAGAGACAGCGTGAACGCCTCGAGCGCATCCAGCTCTTCGGCCGTCGGCAGCCGGAAGTCCACCCCGGCAACGCGATTCAACGTCTTGGTGAAATGCTGGATGACGGCGCCGGTCGCGAAAGACCTGAGCGTGCCGTCGCCAGGCGCGCCGTCCCCCGACCAGCCCGTGCGCGGGCCCTGGTTGCTGTTGACCGAGGTCCGCATCGCCAGCATGTGCGGCACGCCGCGCATGACGAACTTGTTCTCCAGGTCGTCGAAACCGTCCAGATTCTCGAGGATCAGCCCGAACTGGCGCATCAGCTTCGGGTTCTCGAAGTTCCTCTTGAGGTCGGCGTTGGTTTCGGCCACGAACAGCGGGTTGTTCGGCGGCAGCGTGGCGATAAAGGCCGCATCGACCGTGAAATTATTTTCCGCCGGGTGGCATGTGCCGCAGGTGCGGCCGTTGCCAGCGAACGTTTCGTTGAAGAAGATCTCTCGTCCCTTCGCAACCTGGTCGACCGGGGCAGGGGGCGGCGTCTTGCAGGCCGAAAGGACCGACAGGCCGGCTGCGAGTGCGCAGATGACCAGTGGTTTCAAGGTGAAGGTCAGCATGAATTTCACGAGCACCTCCTGCCGTAGCAAATCGCGGCGCTTCATACCGCGATTTTGAGCTCTTGATAGCCTTTACCTGCCGCCTCCTTAGCGTCCGGGTGGGTGCGGTTAGCCGCGCCCTTTGGGATGACGCGCAGCGTCTAGGGCGATGCCGACAAACAGGAGCGCGACGACGACCAACAGCACCGCGACTACGGTCTCCATGGCTATAGCTCCTATGAAAGGTGGCTCCGATGGCTGCTTCTACGGAAAGGATACACGAGGCTCGCATCGCAGGCAGTTTGGAAAAGGCGGCGGAGCTAGGCTGTAAAGGCCTGGATGCCGGTCTGCGCGCGGCCGAGGATCAGCGCGTGGATGTCGTGCGTGCCTTCGTAGGTATTGACCACCTCGAGGTTGACGAGGTGGCGGATGAC
>Ga0210382_10000617_pt1 | contig 12562 bp, 17 predicted proteins | sample PLMedo_FD_155452 | JGI IMG/M metagenome (GOLD analysis project Ga0210382, IMG submission 155452) | Groundwater sediment microbial communities from an aquifer in East River, Colorado, USA - PLM0_60_coex redo | ecosystem: Environmental > Terrestrial > Soil > Riparian zone | place: USA: East...
GCGCCTGAGCGTGGTCCAAGACGAGGTCGCCCGCGCCCGTGCGGAAGTCGCCGCGCTGCACCGGCGACTGGAACACTCCGAGGCGCTGCGCGCCAAGCTACAGGGACATCTCTTCGAGTCGGAAGGTAAGGGCGACGCGCAGGAGCTGGTGCGCCTGCGACGGGAAGTGGCTGCGGCCCGGGAGCGCATCGCCGCCAGCGAACAGACAACCCCCCAGCTGCGGGCTCGCGTGGACGAGCTGGTCGCATCCCGCGAGACGTTACTCACGCGGGTGGTCGAGTGGCAACGCGCTGTGCGCCACGGCGACACCGAAGCCGTCGACCTTGCCGAGTTCATCGCCAGCCTGCGCCGCGCGGTCCTCGACCTCGAACGAGACAACGCCCTGGGAGAGCGCCGCGAGGCCGTCCTGCGCGAGCAGCTCGAGCAGGCGACAACGCCAGCAGCGATGCCGACGGTGACGCCGCAGCCCCCGGCGGACGATCTGGTCGCGGCGCTGGCGGCGGCGCAGCACCCACAGGACCAGGTGGAGCTGCTCCTCCGGCTCGGCCGTCGCGGCGGGGAGGGGGACGACGCGTTTTATGCCGTCCGGCCCTGGGCCACCGCTGAAGATCCGAACGTTCGCGCCGCGGCCTACCAGTCGCTCGGCCGGCTGCTGGAACGGGATCCGGCGCGGCTCGAGCCCCACATCCGCTGGGGGATCGCCGACGCCAACCCGCACGTTCGGCGGCGCGTCGTGCTCGCCGCTGCCGCGGCGCGCGGGCTCGCCCTGCGGCCGTTGCTGGAGCCGCTGAGCGGCGATCCCGATCCCCAGGTGCGCCGCATCGTGCATCGGATCCTTCGCACCGCCCCCCAAGACCCTCAGCGCACGGAAGCCGGCATCGTGCAGCGAGCTTCATAGTGGAGATCCGTTACAAGCGAAGCCACTTCGCCAAGCTCCTGGGCTTCACGGACCAGCAACTGTCCGCCGCGGACAAACTGCCCGAGCTGAAGGCACTCGGCGGCGGACCCGCTTCGTACCAGCCGCGACACCTGTCGGCGTACCGCAGGGTGCTGGACCGCCACCCTCGCCGGGAACCGTCGCGCCGGCAGCTCTTCCTCAACTTCAAGGGCGGCACCGGCAAGACCAGCCTCTCGGTGGCCTACGCGTACCGGCTCGCGGAGCTGGGCCACCGAGTCCTGCTGATCGATCTTGATTCACAGGGGCACGCGACCCAGCACTTAGGGCTAGCTGCCGAGAGCCTCGAGCGCACGGTCTTCGAGATCCTGGTCAACGGAGTACCGATCGAAGACGTGATCTTGCCGCACGCGCTCGCCGAGTTCGATGTGCTTCCGGCCAACCTGCGGATGACGACCATCGACATCTCGCTCATGCCGATGGCCGGGCGCGAGTACAAGCTCCAGCGGGCCCTCGCCCGGGTGGCGGACCGCTACGAGTTCATTGTGATGGACGCCCCGCCCTCCTTTGGGCTGCTGAACCTCAACGCGCTGATGGCGTCCGACGACCTGCTCGTGCCGGTGCTCCCGGATTTCCTGTCGTTTCACGCTCTCAAATTGCTGTTCGAGACGCTGGGCCAGCTCGAGGACGACCTGAACCACCGGCTGCAGCGGATCCGGATCGTCATCAATCAGTACAACCCCACGACCCGGATCGCACGCGAGGCCAAAGCCGCGCTGGAGTCGCACTATCGCGAGTTTCTGTCGGACACGATCGTGCGGCAGTGCACGCAGTTCGCAAGGGCATCGAGCGACGGCCTGCCCATCAATGCCTACGCCCCATCGTCCAAGGGCGCCAGGGACATCGACGCCCTTATCACCGAGATGATGAGCGCGCGCGTCGAGCGCGCGATGGAGAGAAGCGCGTGACCACCGGTTTCGACGCCAACGTTCCAGCCCGCAAGCCGCGGACGATCTCCCGCGTGCTCTCCGAGCTCACGGCCGTCCCCGCGTCCTCACCCCCTGACCCCCTCTCCCTTCGGGAGAGGGGGGACGAGACGCGGGCGGATATCGAGCCGGCCGTCGCGCCCGCACCTGCGGACCCGAAACCAAGCCCCCGCGTGGCACGCGGGAATAACGGTAAAGAGCGGGCCGCGTCGTTGCGGGAGCGTTTGGCGATGACCGCTCACCGGTCCGCCGCTGGAGCCGAGCCGCAGCAAACCGCGGCCGCGGTGCGGGAGCTGATCGAGGCCATGCGCGCCAGGCTCGAGTCCGCCATCGAGGAACGGACCCGGCTCGCCGGGGAGTTGGAGGAAGCTCGCGCCACGCTCGCCCGGGGCGAGGCCGACTTGAAGAAGGAGCGCCGGGCCCGGGCCGTGCTCGAGGCTCAGGCCGAGGAGCGGCGGCGGATCGCCGAGGAAGCGGTGGCCGAGGCAGAAGCGCTCGCCGCCGAGCGCGATCAGGTGCTCGAGGAGATTACCGGGCTGCGAGGGCTCGAAGACCAGGCGGCGCTGCTGCAGGAAGCGGAGGCGGAGCTGGCCGACCTGGACGGGCGGCACAAGGAGGCGCAGTCCGGTCGCGCGCGCGCCGAGGCACGATGCCGGGAGCTTACGTCGGACGTGGAGCGCCTGTCCGCGGCCGGCGAAGCGCTCGAGGCTCTAGAGACGCTGGTGAGACGCAGTCGCTAGGGCAACGCGCGCGCGAGCATCGCAATCGCGGCGACCGCGCCGACCCAGAAAACGAACGACCACTTGATCAAGTCGCCGAAGCGGCGCTCGAACCGGGTCTCGAGCCTCGCGAACCCCACTTGCATCTCTTGTCGCAACTCGGCGATGTCCGCACGTAACTGGGCAAGATCGCCGTGCGTTGCGACGTTGCGCTCGCGCGCGTCCACCTGATGCATCCAATTCACAAACTCGGCGCCCTCCTGTCCTCTAACGTACGCTCGGCGAACCCGAAGATCAATTTCGTTCCGACGGGACCGAGAAAATGCGCAGCTGAACGAGTGACCAGGATTCCATTTGGGCCGTGCGCTGAAACCGATTGTTGGCGACACTTGCGTCAATTGAGAATCTCGAAATCGAGAATCCGAAACTCGACCGCAGAGCCCTTCCACTTCGTCAACACTCCAATGCTTGGGTGCACCTCGCCCGTAACTCTCCTCGCAAGACCGGCCGGTATGACGTCGCTGAATTGGATAATATCCACGTCCAATGCGTTACCCTGCGAATCGCGGAAGACCAGGAGACAGTACACGTTCTGGACGGATTCTCTCAGCTGGTTGCGGAGCGAGAACGAGTAAGAGCCAGAGAACTCGTTTCCAGGTAGATCCCATGTAAGCTGAGCTCCGACGACACCGTCTGAGCTCCGATCTCCCAGGTCTGCCAAGATCGACCGCTGAGCCTTGGTCGGTCTTGCTTGTGCAAGCGGCGTTGCGGGTCCGACTTTGCCAAGCAGCACCTTTAGATAGTCTGAAGGGATCGCGAAGTTCAGATTCTGCCCGCCGCGGAAGGTCGCAACTGACACACCGATGACTTCGCCCCGGCCGTTGAGTACTGGCCCTCCACTACTGCCTGGCGAGATGGGGGCGGTGATCTGCAGGAGTGTGTCAGTTCCAACTTCGCGAATACTGCTCACAATCCCTTGTGAGAACGTGCCCTCCAATCCCTGCGGGTTACCAACGGCGTAGACGGTTTCCCCAACCTGAGCGCTCCCACTGTTTCCAAGAACAAGTGTCGGTGCACGCGCGCCAGAGAGCTTGAGCACCACAAGATCTCGTTCCGCGTCGATGGCGGTAAAGCCGTCAATATCGTACTTGGTCTTCTGGCCAATGATCTTTGCGTACCCCCTCGCCCCGTCTTCGACGACATGAAGATTGGTGACAACCTCGCCATCCAGAACGAAGAAGCCGCTGCCAAGCGAGAGAGGCTGTCCGTTGGCGTCTTCCAGAACGAGGAGCACGGTCGACGCGAATGCCTTCTTGGCAATATCCTGCGCACTGCGGACGTGTACTTGGGCCTGCAGCGCGCCTGCGCCAAGAAGCGTGAAAAGCCCTGCGAAGAGATGCCGGTTTGTCGCCCAACGGATCGCGCTTAGGCTGCGGCGCGCTGAAGAAAGATTCATTCCTTAATCTACGCGCGCCGCCAGCTTCAAGCGCTTGTTAGGCCAGCCCCATGCTGCTGCTCTCTCTTGGGCAATGACCCCATGATGATCGGAATGATGTGCCCCAGTGACTGAGCAGCAGTTCGGCGCCTCACGATGTCGGAGCGATACTCCTTCAACTTAGCCGGATCGAATTCGCTTCCCAATATTAGGCCGCTTTCCTCAGTAAACAGCATGTGGAATCCGAGACTTACCGCGGAAGCGTGACTGAGGCTGTCGTAGAGCTCTGCGATCTGAAGGACGGTTTCCCACGCTTCCGAGTCGAAGCCGATGGAGTGGTTCAATTCCCGCTTGATCTTGGTACGCCGCAGCATCTCTGGCGCTTTATGCACGGAAAGGATTTGCGATCAGTGGCGTAGTGCTGATAGACGCCCGTCTTCTCATTTGAACACATGAGAGCCATGGCGATGGCCTCCGTGTAATGCCGCATCATGTGGCCGGCGGCGATTGGATATCCCGAGACCAGATGATGGAGGGATGCCGCCACTGAGGCCATAGCGACATGCAGAAACATTTGCACGGTCGCACTGCGCTCATCGCGCGCGACTGAAGGTTGGAGCTGCTTGAACGTGAAATACGCCTGCCCAAGGCTTTGAGCAGCCAACTCAAGCTCGTCCCCAAACTGTTCCTTGAACCAGGTTTGGACGCGTGAGTTGGATGACCACAGAATGCCCTGGAATTCGTCCTGCCACTCCTGCAGTGTACTTGGCTCGGGCATCGAAGTGCTGAGGGGCTGCCTAACGAATCGCGCCTAAGCTGCGGCGCGCTGAAGAAAGACTCATTGCATAATCTACGCGCACCCCCAGCCTCAAGCGCTTGTTAGGCTCAAAGTGCTAAGGGACTGAAGCGGCAAGTGATAGCGGAGCCATATAGTAGACTTCCAAGCTCTGCCCGAAATCAGTGATTATGCCACAAAGATCCGGTTGGCCGTCGACCAAGCGAAATACCGGTCCGCCGCTCATCCCGCCCCAATTGGTACCAGGCGGAGGAACGTGGGGACCGCGGACTGAGATAAGCGTGTCACGATCCATATAAGCCTTAAAGTTGTTCCTCGAGGTACTGATGACTTGGAGTATGCCACCGACAATGGCGAACTGAAGCTGTGAGCCTGCATTGTTACGATACGCGGTCGGCAGGCCAGCAAAGGCGACGTACTCCTCGTTCACTGGGCCGGGCGGGGGCCACACAGCGCAAATCCACGTATGGGCAGGAATATGGTTTTGATCCGAGCCATTCATGCCCAAGACGATTAGATCATCCGCGACTGATTCAAAGAGAATGCGAGGCTCCAGATCAAACGAGACGTTACCGGCTTGAAAGACCAGACGGTCGTTCGTCTGCCGCAGTTGGCGATACTTGGCTACAATGTGCTGAGCTATACATGGACAGAGTGTCTTGCCTGTGAACACCATGACTCCCGAGGCGTGGTGCGCCTCTGAAGCCGGGGTCGCACCGCCAGGAACGCCGATGATCACCTGAACCACATGGTCTCTAACGCGCTCGCCAATAGCGCCGCCATAGGCAATGAGGAACTGTTGATAGGCTAGGGGAAGCGCCTTAAAGTCTGCCTCCGCCTCGGCGGACCGGTCGGGAGGAAGTGGAATCTGGTCTGGCACAGGCATGAAATGTGTGGAGCCTAACGGATCGCGCTTAAGCTGCGCGGCGCTCTTGGCTAGTCCTCTTGCCGGGATTGCGTGTCGGTTTTATCGCCCTCGAAGTACTCAGACCGTTTGAGGCGATCCGCCTCACGGTCCTCTTCAATTTTCTGCCAGGACGGGCGCGGTACCCAGTTTACGCGGTTGCGCGTAATCCAATAATGTGATCTGCATTCGAAACTGTAATTGCCGATGGATGGTTTCAAAGTCACTGACTCTCCGTCGTATACAACTAACCAGTCCACGGGCGAAATTGGAGTTACAACCTCATTCCCACACCCGCAACAACACCTGTGCACAGCGGTGTTAAAGGTCAGCGAGACGTATAAGACCCCTTCGCGAAGCTGGTTGGGAATGAACTCAACGAACTCGTGAGTGAGTTTCTTCCGCCTCATACCTGTTCGTCGCTGGTCATGGCGTTGGAGTCAATGCTGTAGGTAGAATGACATTCCTTTTCAAAATCGTGATAGAACCCGCAGTACCGCTTCCATCTAATAACTGCTAGGGCAGCGTTAAGAGCATTGAGGTCGGCGATCTGAATACTCCGGTCATATTCTCCTCTTTCCGCGCCCGCTCCCAATGAAACGCGCGACCGAAAGTGGTCTCGCTTGTTCGCCAAACTCGTCGTGACGCGAATCACACCGCTAAGCGCATCATCGACTTGCGTAATACCGAGGCCAACATCGATGAATGGTATTCCATACCTCTCAAGGGCCTCAACGATGAAGCGCTTCGATTCGCCCGCATCGATCGCGAGAAAGGCAAAGTTCATACTCTCAAGTTCCGCGACGTTCTTGGCATCTAAGTGGTATGGGTGTGCCTGAACACCGCGATGCATATGGGAGTAAATACTCGCGTAGTACGTGACCTTATGGGGTTTTGACTCGAGCGCTGCTACAGAGGCAGCTCCGGGGGACCTGAACGCGTTATGCGTGAGGAAGACATCTCCGTCGAAAAGATGGATCTCCCGAACGGGGGTCTTCGCAACAAGGTCCAGTATGTACGCGCCGGTTCCCCCCAAACCCACGATCGCCAGTTTGCGAAGCTGAAGCTTTTCGACCGGTATTCCAATCCCAGCACGGCTGGTTGCGGTGTCCATGTAGGTGAAGGTCGCCTCAGTCCCTTCTTCACGGAAAACCGGAAACGTACGGGCCGATACTGACGAATCGATGGCTCTCGCGAATCCCTCGAGGATCGCGACATACGCTGTGATCTTCTCGTAGTAGTCTCGGTAGACACCGGGCGGAACAGGTTTGCTAGAGAACCGGTGGTTGACGATAAGGTTGGCGGCAAGCTGGCGATTGGCGCTTTCAATAATGACGCGCTTGAGGGGCACGCCGGATTGATCGCACGGCGTCTCACCCGCAAACTCAACGACATGATCACTGGGCGTGGCTGTTTTGTCTCCTGCTAGAGTCAGGGGGGTGACGATGATTCCCCGCTTCACTTCCTTGCTAGACGTCACGTACGGGACGTCTTTCACGACAAGGTGGCCAGCCTGAATTTCGAGATCGAATCCCTCGTCTCGCAGCTTCTTGAGGTCAGGGCTACGATCGATCAGTTGCTGTGACATTAAAGACCATCCCGCTTTTGATCTCAAGACTTTGACCTGAAACCAAGGTCCCGGATGAGTTGTGTTCCCCCTTAGAGTAGGTGACCGTGATCACGACGTTCTCGCCGCGGGGGGGCTGATTGTCGAACGCCAGATTCACAACGTCATCGTAACTGAGCGAGGAGGCTGCAACATCCTTCTTTCGCCCGTTGACGATGATGTTGAAATGTTTTCCCTGAGCCGCGTCGTCCTTCGCCATCGCCAGACCTCCCAGATAGAATGTCCGACTAATTGTTGTGTTGCAGTTTAGCCTAGATCTCGATACCATTCAAGGGAATGGATAATCACAACTGTTATTCACAGTAACTAGATGGTAATCGTTTATACCATAGGTTATCGATTACAACTGGATCGAGGTATGCGGCGAAATAAGGGCGAGACTTTCGCGGAGGCCGAGATTCGTGCCGAGATTGGAAGGCGTATCTCAGAGATGCGAAGAAAATTGGGACTGAGTGCAAAGCGGGTCGCGGACGAACTGCAGATCTCTCGTGAGGCTGTTACACACATCGAGACCGGTAGGAACAACATCACAGCGGTGTCCTTGTGGAAGCTGGCGACGCTCTTCGATTGCGAGATCGCAGATTTTTTCCCAGATGTTCCTGACGGCTACGCGCTAACCAAGGTCGACACCACGAAGATTGAACAAGAGGCCGGAGAAAAGGCCGCGCGCTGGGCGCGTCAGCTCTTTACATCCATACGGCGGGTAACCCCATGATCATCGAACGAATCGAAAAGTGCGCCGCGGATATTCTAAGGGCTGCCAACGCTAAGGTAATTCCCGTACCGGTAGAAGCAATCGCCGCCAAGTATCACATTCGGGTTCGCAGAGGGCCACATCCAAGTTTCTCGGGAATGCTAATCCGGAAGGACGGCCATGCTTTAATCGGAATCAGCTCAAGTGAAGCGTCCGTACGTCAGCGCTTCACAATCGCCCACGAACTGGGGCACTTTTTTCTGCATCCACAGAAGGACGCCTTTGTGGATTACCGGGACAATGGCAGAGATGTGATGCGAACTCCCAGAGAAAAGGAAGCGAACATGTTCGCCGCTGCGCTGCTAATGCCCAGTGAGTTTCTACGAAAGGACTTTCGGTCATTCGCAAGAGTTGGTGTGAATGAGGACGAACTTCATGCGCTGGCAAAGCGATACATCGTCAGCGACGATGCGATGAGATTTCGGCTGATTAACCTGAACATCCTTGCGATCAGATAGTCCCGTGTCGAAGCGATCGCGCGCAACACCAGTACGGCAGACCGCTGTGCCCCTGGTTGACGAGAAATCTCTGATCGAGTACACCGATGCCGAGCTTGTGATCGCGTTAGTGGCGCCTCTCGGAGCTGACTTGAACCACGTCGGCAGCATTCTATCCGATCAACTCAAACGGGCTGGTTACACGCCCGTCCATGTGAGAGTGTCCGACATCATTGCACAGGTAAGCCACCTCGATCGCGAGAGCATGAAGGAGGCGGAGCGGATTAGGGAATTCCGCAAGGCGGGCGATCACCTAAGGCGAGACGCAGGCGATAACGCCATTCTAGCAGACGGCGTAGCGCGCGAAATCAGACTTCGACGTAAAGGGGAAGAAACAGGCCGGCACGCCTATATCGTCAATTCGCTCAAGCACCCGGACGAGGTGCGTCGGTTGCGGCGAGTCTATGCCGGTGGCTTCTATCTGATTGGAGTGTCTCCCGACGAGGCCATTCGTAAGTCTTTCCTTAAGCAGAAAGGTGTTGCAGATGATGAGTCGCTAAGGCTCATAAAAGATGATGATGATGATGTGGCTCCTTATGGCCAGCAAGTCACCGACACCTTCCATCTCGCGGACTTTTTTGTGCGAATGGACGGCCAAGATCTAAGACTTCAAGGCGAGCTGTATCGAGTCTGTCGCATCCTTTTTGGTGACCCATTTGCAACGCCGCGATTTGACGAGTACGCGATGTTTCTCGCGTTCGCCTCATCCCTCCGGTCGGCCGACATTTCTCGTCAGGTCGGAGCGGTAATAGCACAGAACCAGGATATTGTATCTACCGGCGCGAATGACTGCCCGAGACCTGGCGGCGGATTGTATTGGCCTGACTGGATACCTGAATTGGGGCGAGTCGGCGACGAGGAAGGAACTCGCGACTACGTCGCGGGCGGAGACCCAAATCGCGCGCACATACGAGATATAATCGACAAGACTGTGCGCAGCGGAGAAAAGCACGGTCTCGATCCGTCAGTTGTGGAGCGAGTGTTGCAGGAAAGTCCGCTGCGGGACATTACGGAATACCAGCGAGCAGTCCATGCTGAAATGGAGGCGCTCTTGAGCGCTGCCCGAAATGGTGCCAGCACTCGAGACGCAACACTCTACTGTACCACATTTCCTTGCCACAACTGCGCGAAACACATTGTCGCCGCCGGCATCAAACGGGTTCTTTTTATTGAGCCCTATCGAAAGAGCAAGGCACCAGAGCTGCACAAGGATGCAATCGATGTTGGACCATCCGATTCGACAGGCTCGCCCGATAAGGTGAAGTTCGAGCCGTTTGTCGGTGTGGGTCCCCGCAGGTTCTTCGAGTTCTTTTCTGTGCGATTAGGAATAGGACGGGAAATCGACAGAAAGAAGGAAACGCGTTCGTGGGACTTGGAGGCCAAATCGACGCTACGGGTACAGATGAGGCCAGCATCCTATCTGCAGATGGAGGATGAGGCTGGTGGCAGATTTGACTCTCGTGTCCCGAGATCAGGTTGAATCGATGGTCTGATGCCCGCAAGGCAGTGCGACAAGCTCGCTAATCTATTGCTCCTCACGCGGCTCCTTCGCTATCGCGATGCCACATGTCTCTGACCCATGTGAGGAGCCACGACATCACACCGCTCCGAGGCCGCTCGCGCCCTACGACACTGACGACTGTTTTCCCTCCTCTCCTTCGCCACCCCCTTACAAAAGCGCGCACAGGTTGTCATCCTGAGCGAAGCGCGCCGCAGAGCGCGCGGAGCGAAGGACTTGCTTTGGGTGTGCGCCATCCGAGCGGAGCGAAGCGTGCCCCGAGCGCAGCGAGGGGACCGGCTACAACAACAAGGCGCGGCAGTTGATCAGGCCACCAGGCCTCGTCGCTCTCCTCCGAATTCAGCGCTGAGCATCACGCCGCCTTCGGCGGCCTGCCCTGAGCCTCGCGAAGGGTCTCACTACCGCCCGCCCCGGACTCGGGCTCGTTCTTGGTCTGGAACGACCCAGCCACGTTGCGGGCACTCTCCCACGCTCCCATCAGCTCGGCATTATCCCCGAACCGATAGCGGACGACCTTGTCCAGCAAACGGGTCCTCACCCCCTGACCCCCTCTCCCTCCGGGAGAGGGGGAACGAAGGGTGGGTCTTGGTTGCGTAGATCGTTCCGCTGTGCGGCACGCTCGGGCAAATGGATCCGCTTCGTAGTCTCAGCGCGGCCGAGCGATTTGCGCGCGCCCGCGAGCTGCGCCACAACTCGACGCCAGCTGAGCGTCACGCCTGGACGTTGCTGCGCAACCGCGGAATCCTCGGGCTCAAGTTTCGGCGACAACACGTACTGCACGGCTTTATTGTGGATTTCTATTGCCCCAGTGAACGCATTGTGATCGAGCTCGAAGGGAACGTGCACGATACTGAAGCGCAACGAGGCTACGACCAGGCGCGGACTGGGTTCCTGGAAGGTGCGGGCTATCGCGTCATTCCAGTGCGCAACAGAGATGCCAGTCGAGAGCACTTCGAAGCGGCGCTGCGCGAGGCGCTCGAGACCAACCGTTAGTTCCCCCTCTCCCGAAGGGAGAGGGGGTCAGGGGGTGAGGACCGGAACGGAGAGGGGGTCAGGGGGTGAGGCTCATCGTCGATCGAACGGTCCTCGCGGCGACTTGCCCGCAACGCCGCGTCCTTTAGCACCGGCGCGCACACAATTGATATGTATAGATGCCGAGCGTACGTTAGGATGTGGCGTGCCATCACGCCGCAGCTGTCCCGCAAGTTCCAACAATTGTTGGGTCCTGAGGGGGCGTTGGAGCTCATGCAGTGGATGCAACAGACGGACGCACGAAGTGCTGATTTCACCGAGCTGCGCTCCACCATGCGCGCGGATATCGCCGAGTTGCGCCAGGAAATGCAGGTCGGATTTGCCAAACTCCACGAAGAAATGGCCCATCTCGAGATTCGATTCGAGCGCCGCTTTGGTGACCTGATCAAGTGGTCCTTTGTGTTCTGGGTCGGCGCCGTTGGGGCGATCGCGGCCCTCGCCGGCCTGCTCCGGTAGCCCCTCTTTCGCTCAGCAAGCTCGCGTTGTCATCCTGAGCGAGCGCTTTAGCGCGAGCGAAGGACCTGCTTCTTTGGGGCACACGAGGAAGAGCGTCTGACAACAGACAAGGCGCGGCAGGTGATCGGTCTACCGCGCCTTGTTATTCGTCCCCCCTCTCCCGAAGGGAGAGGGGGTCAGGGGGTGAGGACATCACGCCGCCTTCGGCGCTGCACTACCGCCCGCCCCGGACTCGGGCTCGTTCTTGGTCTGGAACGACCCAGCCACGTTGCGGGCACTCTCCCACGCTCCCATCAGCTCGGCATTATCCCCGAACCGATAGCGGACCACCTTGTCCAGCAAGCGGAGCTGCTTGCTGATGTCCGCGGCAACCACCCTCAGATCGGCGCGCGCACCTACATGCTCGCGCCGGCCTGCACTGGTTGCCTGCAGCGTGTCCTCGTACTGCCCGAGCGCCGTGGTGAGCTCGTCCAACACCTGCTCCGACATCCCGAGCTTCACCAGGAGCTCCTTCTGCGCCGTCGCCCGCTCCAGGATCGCTCGACTCATCGTGAGCAACCCCTGGTGCGTGGTGTTCGGCGGCGGCATGCGGAACTGCTCCGCCAATTCCGCATTTTGGGTGCCTACCACTGCGCCCACGGCACTCAAATAGCCGAGTATCCGGGGCTGCAGCGCGCGCCGAAGCTCTTGCCGCTGCTTCACGGCCGACCGCTCCACCGCCACCCCCACCCGCTGCTGGGTCGCGAGGATCTCCGCGTGCTCCAGCAGCTGCTCGAGCTTCGTCAGCCCGAGGTCCTGCCCTACTCCGTCCATCTGGTGGGCCCGAAGAAAGTCCCGAGCCCGCGCGGCCATCTCCAGCCGCCTACGCAATTGGGCGTTCATACGCCCTCCTCTTACCACCCCTTCGTTCCCCCTCTCCAGAATGGAGAGGGGGCTAGGGGG
>Ga0210382_10000618_pt1 | contig 12560 bp, 11 predicted proteins | sample PLMedo_FD_155452 | JGI IMG/M metagenome (GOLD analysis project Ga0210382, IMG submission 155452) | Groundwater sediment microbial communities from an aquifer in East River, Colorado, USA - PLM0_60_coex redo | ecosystem: Environmental > Terrestrial > Soil > Riparian zone | place: USA: East...
GCCGAGGTCGAGGCCGTAGGTACCGAGCCACACCAGATGCGATGCGCAGCGACTCATCTCGTCCACGATCACGCGGATGAACTCCGCGCGGCGCGGAACGTCGATGTCGCCGATCGCCTCCATCGCACCGGCATACGCATGCTCGTTGAGCATGTTGGAGACGTAATCGGCTTGATCGGCGTAGCGAATGCCCTGGTGGTACGTGCGCCACTCGAAGATCTTCTCGAGGCCGCGGTGAAGATAGCCCATCACGGGAATGCACCCGACGACCCGCTCGCCAGCAAGCTTAAGCACGAGGCGCAGCACACCGTGCGTGGACGGATGCTGTGGCCCCATGTTGAGGATGAGCTCCTCGACCTCGCCCTCTTCGATCTCGATGGTCGGAAGCGTGTATTCGGTCGGGTCCGCGGCTTCGCCGCTCGGGGGCCCCTCCCCCCGCCGCCGCTGCATGTCGGTGGTCGCTATGACCTAACCACCTTTCACGATCTTTTCGCGAAGACGGAGAAGGCCTTCGATGAGGGCCTCCGGGCGCGGCGGGCAGCCGGGAACGTACACGTCGACGGGCACGATCGTGTCCACACCTTGAAGCGTCGAATAGCTGTCCCAGAACTCGCCGCCCGAGGAAGCGCAGTTGCCCATCGCGATGACCCATTTCGGCTCTGGCATCTGCTCGTAGAGGCGGCGCAGGCGCGGCGCCATCTTGTGGGTAACCGTGCCCGCCACGATCATCACGTCCGCCTGCCGCGGGCTCGAGCGGAAGACCTCCATGCCGAACCGCGCGGTGTCGTGGTGTGCCATCGACGCGGAAATCATCTCGATCGCGCAGCACGCGAGCCCATAGCCGAGCGGCCAGGGGGACCGCGACCGGGCCCAGTTCACGAGGTTGTTCACGGTTGTGAAGACGATGTTGTCGTCGTTCGCGAGTACGCCGGGCGTCGGCGAGGTCGGTTCAGGAGCCCCCATTCCCGCCTGCGTTGTGACGGGACGTCTCTGAATGACGTCCTGCTCGAAGTCGATGGGACGCGTCTTCGGCTTCTCGTCGATCGCCATCGGCTTCAGTCTATTGAGTTTTTTGACTAGTGCTGGGCCTGCGCTCCGAATCGCGACATGAGCTCACCAACCGTCATTGACCCGTAACGCTTGCCTACCTGCGTCTCGGCGATCCGCCACAGGATGCGCATCGGACGCGGTCCGCTGCTGCCGACCTCGGAGAGCCGGAGGTGGGCGTAATCGGACACGTTCGGTATCTCCCGAAGCTTCTTCGCCAGGAGCCGTGCGGCATCGTCTTCGGCCGCCTCGACGCCGGTCTTCGCCGTCGTGACGGCGGCGGCGGTCGCGGCAGCCGCTGCTGCCGTGGCGCTCTCTACGGTCGACGGTGTCGTCGACTGGCCGATCGTGGCGGTCGTCGGCGCCGCGGCCCCTGCGGCGGGCGGCGTCGTCGCGGTGGATCCAGCGGTCGGAGTCGCCGACGGCTTTGCGTGACCACCACCACGCTCGCCGTCCTCCCCTCTCCGCAGGCCGGCAAGCCCACCGGAGCGCATCGCGCTGCCGATCAGGTTCGGCACGTCGAGGCCGGTGAGTCCCTTGATCGCGGTCGCGGACTCCGCGACGACGCGCGTCGTGTTCTTCACCATCTCGGATGCGCCGTCCGTGCTCATGATCGTGAGGGTATCGATGTGCTCCATCGGCTCCGCGGCTGCTCGCACGATGTCCGGAAGGGCCGCGAGGACCGTTTGGATGATGGCGGCGTCGTTGAACTGCTTGTACGCATCGGCGCGCATTGCGAGGGCCTTCGCTTCCGCCTCGCCTTTCGTCAGCACGACCGCCGCCTCCGCCGATCCCTGGAGTCGCTCGGCTTCGGCGCCCGCCTCCGCGGCCGCGATGCGCGCTCGCTTCTCGCCCTCGGCCCGCTGGATGGCGGCCTGCGCCTCCGCGGCCGCGGGCTTGACCGTCGTCGACAGCAGCTCCTGCTCCTTGCGAAGAGCCGCGAGCGTCGCGAGCTCGGTCTGCTTGCGTGTGACCTCCTGCTGCGCGTCGGCCTGCGCGAGGGGACCGGCCTGCGCGGCCCGCGCCTCGGCCGCCGCGGTCTGAACCTGCGCCTCGGCGCGCTTCAACGCGACGTCTCGCTGCGCCTGGATCTTGATCTGCTCCGCCTCGGCCTCTCGCACCGACGCGAGCTGATCGGCGGCGGCCTTCGCCATACGCGCGTCCTTTTCGACCACGGCGAGCTTCTGCGCGCCGAGCAGGTCGACGTACCCGGACTCGTCGCTGATGGACTGGATCGTGAACGCGTCGATCTGCAAACCGCTGGACGAGAGGTCACCCTTCGCCGCGTCCTGCACTTCCTGCTGCAGCTTCTGCCGGTCCATGATCAGCTCCTCGATGGTCAGCCGGCCGACGATTGATCGGAGGCTTCCCTCGAGGACGTTCTTGACGATCGAGTCGACGTGCTCGTCCTTGGCGTCGAGGAACCGCTCGGCTGCGTTGCGCAGCGATTCGACGTCGCGGCCGATCTTGAACGTCGCGACGCCCTGGACTTTCACCTTGATGCCCTGGCTCGTGACCGCGTCCCCCAGGACCACGTCGATCTGGCGCACCGTGAGCTTGAGCCGCCCGACGCGGTGGACGAGCGGCATGACGAAGGTGCCACCGCCGACGACCACCTTCACGCCCTTGTCGTCGGGCGCGACCATCAGCTTGCCCTTCTCGTCGCGGACCTTCGCGCCGCGCGAGCCGGCGACGATGAGCGCCTCGTTCGCGTTGGCGACGCGATAGCGGCTCGCCACGTAGAAGACGAGCAGCGCCACGATGATGACTGTGCCGAAAACGAGCAGTGGCCCCACACCCGTAAGACCGAACATTTGCCTTCCTCCCCAATTACGCCGAACGCGCGACCGGCTCGACGATGACGTTCGTACCCGCGATACCCGTGACCTTCACCGATGATCCCGGCGGCACGTCAACGTCGGACGTCGCGGTGAGGTTGTGCGAGGCTCCCGCGTAGCTGATGAAGACGCTCCCGTAGCGGCGCGCCGGGATGGCGACGTTGACCCTGCCGGTCTGGCCGACCAGATCGTTCAGGCTGAAGGCCTCGGCCCCCTCGGAACGGCGCAGCACGCTAAACATCCCGAAGACCAGGCCGAATCCGATCGCGCCCGCAACACCGCCGAGCAGCGATGCGGCACCGGTGTCCAGCTTGAAGATCTGCGTTCCGATGAGCCCCCCGATCCCGAACATCGCGACGAATCCGAGAAGGGGCGGCATGAGAGCGACGCCGCCAACGTGGATGCCGATGTGAAGCGCATCGAACATCCCGCCGATGACGTCGTCGAGCACGACGGTGAGCAGCAAGAGGCCGCCGCCGACGGCGAGGCAGAAGATGAAGATCCCGTTCGCGAGGTCGAACTCGAACACGCGCTCCCCTCCGTGGGGCGATTCTACGGACGGCCAGAAAGCCTTACCGGAACAGGCTCACAGCCCTTCCGTCGCACGTGAGAGGAGCGTTACGAGATCGTCGTGGATGCCGGGACCGCTCGCGATGATGCGCGGAAACGCAGGGTCTTGGGGGTGCAACTCGGTCACCCGACCGCCTGCCTCGCGGACCAGCATCGCGCCGGCCATCCAGTCCCAGGGCTTCTCGACAGATTCAAAGTACCCGTCGAACCTGCCCGCCGCCGTCCAGGAAAGGTCAAGCGCGGCAGAGCCAAAACGGCGCACGTCGCGCACATCACCGAGCAGCTTGGCGATGATCCGTCCCTGGGTCTCCCGCTGGGCGGCGAGATAGCCGAAGCCGGTAGCGATGAGCGAGCTCGCGAGATCGCGTCTGTCGGTGACTGCAAGCCGCCGGTCGCCCAAGCGGGCACCGCCGCCACGCGACGCGCTGAAGAGCTCGTCGCGCACCGGGTCGAACACGACGCCGGCGAGCGGTCCCGCGGCGTCGGCGCAGCAGATCGAGACCGACCAGTGCGGGATGCCGTAGAGATAGTTGATCGTTCCATCGAGCGGATCGACGTACCAGCTCACGCCGCTGGATCCCTGAGCGCTCGATCCTTCCTCCGCCACCAGCGCGTCGTCGGGACGCGGCTTCCGGATCGTCGTCACGATCGCGCGTTCCGCCCGTTCATCCGCCTCAGAGACGAGATCGGTCGCGCTGGATTTGGATCGGACGCCGGTCGCCGGCGAACGCCGGAGCTCGAGCAGCAGTGCCCCGGCCTCGCGTGCCGCCTCGGTGGCCAGCGCCAGCGCCGCCGAGGCGCTGAAATCGGTCACGCGCGACGCGCGCCGGGCTTCCCGTCTTCGACGACGAAGGTCGCGGTCGTGCTCACTGTGGCGGTCGGTTTCCTCACGGTGGACACGGCGCGGAAGTCGGAGGTGAGCCGGGCCCGCTCGAGTGTGCACCGAACGTAGCCGCGGTGGTTGTCGAAGAATCGCAGTTGTGGATTCTTCGACGGCGGCGTGAACTGCGTCTGCTCCACGAATGGATCGCCCTCCGAGCTGATCGATGTGCCCAGGAGCTCCGTGCCGACCGTGGGCGACGTCGGATCGCCGAAGTCGCGCTTGAGGTCGTACACGAAGTTCACGTGGCTATCGCCGGAGAGGACGACCGGGTTCTTCGTCGTCGCGAACCGATCCAGGATCATCTGGCGGTCCACGACGTAGCCCATCCAGTTGTCGACTCCGTCGAAGGTGTGCTTGGCGAGATCGAGATTGGAGTCCTGCTGCGCGAAGCGCACGGATTGCGCGACGAAGTTCCACGGTGATGCCGAGTCACTGAGCCCCTTGAGAAGCCAGCTGCGCTGGTCCGCGCCGAGCATCGTGCGGCTCGGATCGACGCTCGCGGGACAGTAGCCCGACGGCGTCTGATCGGTATCGCGGCATAGCGCGATCTCGGGCGAGCGGTACTGGCGGGTGTCGAGAACGAAGAACGTCGCGAGGTCGCCGTAGGAAAAACTCCGGTAGAGCTTGAGGTCCGGACCCTGCGGTCTCGGAGCACGCACCGGCATGTGCTCGTAGAACGCCTGGTAGCCCGCCGCGCGCTCCGCGATCGCCGCCTTGTTCCGAGGGTCCGCCTTGTCGATGCCGCCGGCGTAGTTGTTCTCCACCTCGTGGTCGTCCCAGGTGACGATCCATGGGAAGGCCGCATGCGCGGCCTGAAGATCCTTGTCCGTCTTGTGCTGCGCGTAGCGATCGCGGTAGTCGGCGAGGCTGTAGCTCCAGCCGCGCTTGCTGTACTCGCGGACGATGTCGCCGCGCGCCGTGCCCTCGTAGATGTAGTCGCCGAGGAAGAGGACAGCGTCGAGGTCTTCGCGCGCCAGAGTCGCGTGCGCCGTGTAGTAGCCCTGCACGTAGTTCTGGCACGACGCGAACGCGAAACGGAGGCCCTGCGGCGACGCCGCTGCGGCGGGCGCGGTGCGCGTCCGGCCGACGGGGCTCTCAGCACCACCGGCGCGGAAGCGGTACCAGTACACGCGGTCCGGATCGAGTCCGCCTACTTCGACGTGCACCGAATGTGCAAGCTCGCCGAGCGCGCTCGATGTCCCGGATCGCACGACGTCCTTCATCGCGTCGTCCCGCGACACTGTCCAGTCGACCTCGACGGCGGCGCTCCCCATCCCGCCGCCGGCCAGGGGATCGGGCGCGAGACGTGTCCAGAGAACGACGCCATCCGGCAGCGGATCGCCCGACGCGACCCCGAGCGTGAAGGGCTCCTTGTCGAACTTGAAAGGCTGCGTTGGGACACATCCGGCGACCTGACCGAGCGCGGCAAGTGCCGCGAGCCGCGCGGTCGCCCGAAGGAAGGCGCGCCGATCCAGAGCCAGCACGCTAAGCCGAGACGACCACTAATGCGCTGACACGCGGAACACGGGTTACTCACGATACCGAACGGGACGGGTCCGGAGCGCGGCTATCGGCGGGACCCGAACGGCCCCGCCGATGAGACAGTGTCAGACCGTCACGCGCCGTCCCTGGGTGTAGCGATAGATCGCGAGGACGATGATCGCGCCGATAATCGAGCCGATCCAGCCGGATGAGGGCGGAGGCAGCGACGCATTGCCCTGAAGGAGGATCTGCGCGAGATACCCGCCGACGAACGAACCGACGATGCCGAGAACGATCGTCGGTATCCAGCCCATGGAGTCCCGGCCTGGCATCAGGAACCGCGCGATGACACCAACGATCGCACCGAAGATGATCCAAGTCACGATTGCAGTGAGATCCATTTGATTGTTACTCCTTTCCGATGAATTTCCCTGCACGTCTGTGGCGCAGGAGACGTGCCAAGCCAGCTGAAAAGTGTGATTACGTTTTCGTCATGCCCTGACGTCGATTCCTCGGTAGCGTCTCTTGGCAACGATGCAGAAGACCGTCGCAGATCAGCTCGGTACGCGAATTCGCTTCCTCTGCACGGCGCATTCGACCGTGATCCCCACGGTCACAATGCATGACCATCAGTGGGCCTACTGCCCAGGCGGATTCATCGCCGCCCAAAAGGGCCACTTTTGGACTGCGATCCAGCCCACGAACGTACGCGAGGTGACTTCCACGCAAATGGCGCTCATGCGGGAGAAATGGACGAGCCGAGACTAGGCTGGCCTCGGCGACTCTGACTCGTGCGCGCGGTACTGGAGCTGGTCTGTGGCCTAGCGATGTGCTGGCTTGGCTCTGACGCCTCTTTTCGAGTCCGGTCGACCTCTTTTTAAGGACACTGAGCTCCCTCTACGCCTAGCCGTCTGCTGGGCTGGCCGCGCTGTCCGTTCGCGGACTGCCACAAGAATGTGCGCGGTCAGCTCGCCGCGCGAAGCGACTACCGCCGTTTCCAGCGGCGCGATGTCGTATGCGCTGACGATGTCTCGAAGATGTCGGGTGTCGAGCGCCGCGAGCTGATCGACGAGGAGCTCTTCCCCCTGCGCAAACACCGCGTACGGATCGAGGATCGGGTCAGGCCTGGGTCCACGGAAGCTCGCCGTGCCTATCGACGGCGCGGGCGTGTCGAACAACGGGGGAGCCGTCTCGGTGACGACGACGGTGGGGCGTTCGCGCGCGCGTTCGAGTGCCCCTTCAAGGTACGTTGGGCTGATCCCTGTTGCCCACTGCAGGGCCGCATCATGATCTCTCTGCGTCGTTTCGCGGGGAGTTCGTACAGGAGATTCCCCGGCGGTCAATGGGATGAACTCGAGCCATGCTTCCCACTTTCCATTCAAGGGACGGCCACAAGCGCGCGCGGCCCACACACTTGCGTCTGTAGCGTCGATCGCATTCTCGTACTCGGCGAAGACTTCGGTCATATCTGATCCTCCGATTCGAGCACGAAGGTGCAGGAGCGACGCCGGAGTGCGGGCGGGCGCAACGTTGTGGTCAGGTCTTTTGTCGAACGGGAGCTAGTCGGTACGATTCCGTCGCGGCTTTGACGAACAAACGCTCAAGGGGCGCCAAAGACTTCCGTTCGCTCACCAAACGAGCGACCGCGTCAGATGCCGGGATGTTCTCGGGACTAGCCCGTCTTCATGGATGATTCTGTCTCGTGGGCCCGGTACTGGAGCTCGTAGAGCCGGTGGTACACGCCGCGCTGCGCAAGCAGGTCGCGATGCGTGCCCATCTCGACCACGCGGCCCTTGTGCAGCACGATGATCCGGTCGACGTTCTGGATCGTCGACAGGCGATGGGCGATGATGATCGACGTCCGGCCGACCATGAGCTTCGCGAGTGCGTCCTGGATCAGGTGCTCGGTCTCGGTGTCCACGGAGCTTGTCGCCTCGTCCAGTACCAGCAGGATCTCGGGATTGAAGGCGATCGCGCGCGCGAACGCGAGGAGCTGCTTCTGCCCGACTGAAAGCGTCGATCCGCGCTCGGTGACCACTGTGTCGTAGCCCTGGGGCAGCCGATCGATGAACTTGTCGGCGTTCACGAACGTTGCCGCGGCGCGCACTTGTTGATCGCTGATCGCCTCGTTGTTCAGCCGGATGTTCGATGCGATCGTGCCCGCGAAGATGAACGGATCCTGGAGGACCACGCCGACGTGCTTTCGCACCTCCTGTTGGCGTAGCTCGCGAAGGTCGACGCCGTCGAGCAGGATGCGGCCCTTCTGCACGTCGTAGAAACGCGAGATGAGGCTGATGATCGAGGTCTTCCCCGCCCCGGTCGCGCCGACGATCGCGACGCTCTCGGCGGCCGAGATCTTGAAGGTCACGTCGCGGAGGACCCAGTCGCCTTCGTTGTACGCGAAGCTCACGTTCTCGAAGGTGATCTCCCCGCGCACATGCGCCAGCTCGCGGGGATGCGGCGGGTCGACGATCGTCGCCTTCGTATCGAGAAGGCGGAACACGCGCTCCGACGATGCCATCGCGGCTTGCATGATGTTGTACTTCTCGGCGAGGTCGCCGATGGGCTGGAGAAGCGGTCGACGAGCTGCCAGAACGCGAGAAGCGTGCCGATCGTCATCTCCCCCTTGAGGATCCAGAAGCCACCGGCGACGAAGAGAGCCGCGCTCGTCGCCGCGCGGGTGAAGCCGACTGCCGGAAAGAACATCGACATCGCGCGGATCTGACCGCGGTTCGCATTCAGCAGGTCGGTGTTCAGGTCGTCGAACTGCTTGAAGGACGCGCCCTCCCGCGTGAAGAGCTGCACGATCGCCATACCCGAAAGGTTCTCGTTGAGATACGCGTTGATCCGCGCGAGGCGAATGCGGATCGACCGGAACGAGTCGCGCATGATCCGGCGGAAGTACATCGTGAGCCAGATGAGGAGCGGCAGAGCGGCGAAGGTCACGAGCGCGAGACGGAAGTCCAGTACCAGCAGCACGATCGCGATCACCCCGATGACGACGATGTCGCCGAAGATCGCGACGACCCCTTGGGTGACCATATCGGTGAGCGCGTCGATGTCGTTGGTGATCCGCGTCATCAACCGGCCGACGGGATTGCGGTCGAAGAAGGTGAGCGACAGTCCCTGGAGGTGCGCAAAGAGCTGCACCCGCAGGTCGTACATGGCCTTCTGCCCCACGTAGCTCGCGAGCATCGTCTGCCCGTACCGGAGGCCGGAGCTCACGACGAGGACCGCGATATACGCGAAGCCGAGGGGAGCGAGGCGCGCAAGTCCCTCGTCGATGCCGATCTGGCCGTTCACCGCGGGCGCGATGGCGTTGTCGACGATGAACTTCGCGATCACCGGCGGCGCGGCCTCGGTGACCGAGATGCCCAGGATGATGAGGAGGGCGATGATGACGAGGCCTCGATACGGGCGCAGGTATCCGAGAAGGCGACGCATGAGTCGCGCGTCGTAGGCCTTGCCGAGGATCTCGTCCTCGTCGAACGATCCCCGCCCGCTTCCTCCGCCGCCGTGCATCATGGCTCGCCACCGATCTCGCCGAGCCGCGATCGCATCCCGAGTCGTGGGCTCTCCTCGGACTCCGCCTTCACCCGCTTCTCGTGCTCCTCGCGCTCCTCGTCGACCTCGAGCTCCTCTTCGAGGAGCTGACGCCGGTACATCTGCGCGTAGAGCCCACCGTGCTCGAGAAGCTCGCGGTGGGACCCACGCTCGACGATCCGCCCGTCGTCGAGAACAAGTATTTCGTCGGCATCTTTGACCGTGGAGATGCGATGCGCCACGACGATGCTCGTTCGCTCGCGCATCACGCCGCGCATGCGGCGGAGGATTTCAGCCTCGGTGTAGGTATCCACCGCCGAGAGGGCGTCATCGAGGATCAGGATGCGCGGATCCTTGGCGACCGCCCGCGCGATCGCGGCGCGTTGCTTCTGCCCACCGGAGAGGGTGACGCCACGTTCGCCGATCATCGTGTCGTACCGCGCGGGGAAGTCCTCGACGTCCTTGTTGAGCTGCGAGACATCTCCGGCCCAGTCGAGCTGCGGATCGGTGAGCTTCTCGTCCAAGCCGAAGCCGACGTTCTCGCGCAGCGGGACCGAGAAGAGGAAGGTCTCTTGCGGCACGTAGCCGACGGCGCGACGGAGCTGCTCGAGAGGGCGCCGCCTGATGTCGATGCCGTCGATCAGCACCTCGCCCTGCTGCACATCGAAGAGCCGCGGGATCAGATTCACGACGGTGGACTTCCCGGAGCCCGTCGGCCCGACGATCGCGAGTGAGCCGCCCGCCGGCACCTTGAAGGACACATCGTGCAGCTCGATGGTCTGGCCGTACGCGAAGCTGACGCCGCGGAACTCGACCTCGCCCTTGATCGGCGCCGTGACCGGATCTATCGGATCGATAATCTTCGGCAAAGCGTTGAAGATCTCTTGCAGCCGCCCCAGGGAAGCCCAGCCGGCCTGGAACATGTTGGAGATCCAGCCGATGTTGATCATCGGCATCTGGAGGAGATAGAGGTAGGCGACGAATTGCACGAGCGCGCCGATGGAGAGCTCGCCCCTGATCGCGTCCATGCCGCCGACGTAGAGGACGGAGAGCACCGCGATCCCGAGGATGAAGCTGATCGACGGCCAGATGAGCCCTTGCATCGCACTGAGCGAGACCGCCCGGCCGAAGTACTCGTGGTTCACTCTGGCGAAGTCCTTCGTCTCCGCGTCCTCCTGCGAGAACGCCTTCACCACGCGAATACCCGAGAAGTTCTCCTGAGCCTTGGTCGACATGTCGCCAAACTGCGCCTGAAGGCGCTCGAAGCGCAGGTGGACGGTGCGCCCGATGTACCAGAAGGTCAGCGACGCGAGTGGCATGAGGATCAACGCGATGACCGTGAGCTTCAGCGACACCGAGATCATCGAGAGGACCGAGAACGTGAACACCATGACCGTGAACGACCCTTGCATGATCCCCGGACCCATCATCTGGCGCACCCAGGTGAGGTCGTTCGTCATGCGGGCCATGAGGTCGCCGATCCGTTGATGCTGGAAATACGCGAGATGCATCCGCTGGAGATGCGCGAACAAGTCGTTACGCATGCTGTATTCGGCCTTCCGCGACGCGTCGAGCATGACGTAGCGCGCGCCCGCGCGGAGCACGGCCTCGAGCCCCGCGAAGAGAACAATGAGCAGAGCGAGATGCAGGACGTCGTCGAACTTCGCCTCAGGCCTCTGGAGCGAATCGATGATCTCGCCGATGAATCGCGGCGGAACCACCGCGGCCAGCGAGCTGCCCGCGGCGAGGCAGACGCCCACCAGGAGCTGAAGCCGGTGGCTGCCGAGGTAATGGAAGAAGGTCGCGCGAGACGACGTCACTCGCTAACGAGTTTAGCCTTCTGTCTCCGTAGCTCGCGTGTCGATTTCCCACCGATCCACGCGATGGCCACGATGCCCGCGAACCCGACGAAGACGGGGGCAACTCCCCAGAGGTCCGCGATCGGCCCGACGACGATGAGCGGCACCAGGCTGAAGATGGAGACGAGCATGTTGAGGAAGCCGAACACCCGTCCGCGTATTTCGTCTGGCAGCTCCTCTTGCAGAAGCGTCATCGAAGGGACCGTGATCAACGCGTAGGAGATGCCGAAGACGAAGGCCGTGCCTGCGACGACCGCGACGAAGACCGGAAAGGCCGCGCCGAGGCCGGGCGAGCCCGCGCGTAAGAAAGAATCCGTCAGCGGGCGGGCCGCGGCGAGGAACAGCAGCGCCGACCCAGCGACGATCAGCCCTGTACCGATCGCGTTCGGTCGCGGCCAGCGCCGGCCGAACGCATTGATCAATCCGAGCCCCGCGATCACACCGACGCCCGCCGGTCCCACGATGATCACGACGTTGCGCTCGCCGACCCGCAGCACTTCGCGGACAAATCCTGGAGCGAGAGCCCCGGCGACGGCCACGAGCGTGTACGTCAGCGCGATGTAGATGAGCGACCACGTGACGATGGGGGCCTGGCGCAGATAGTGGAACGCTTCGGTGATTCCTGTGGCGGTCTGCGACACCGCCATCTCGGCGATCCGACGTGAGAGGTGTTCGGTCGCGGGAGGCGACTTTGGCAGCGTGACGCACATGATCGAGGCGGCGGCGAACATGAACGTGATAACCACCCAGAGGATTTCGTACCCGAACAGGCTCACGATGATCGGCGCGAGGATGATGAATCCGACGAGGAATGCGCCATTGAACGTGAACGTGAACAGGGAGTTCGCCACCATCAGGTAGCGCTTGCCGACGATCTTCGGGAGGAGCGCGGCCTCCGCCGGAACGAAGAAGATCGTGACCGTCGCGACGAGGAAGTTCACCACGTAGACCACCGTCAGGCTCGTGCCGAAGAGGAGCAGCGGCACGACCGCCGCCGCCCGAAGAGCGTTCGTGATGATCAGGACGAGCCGGCGATCGGTCCGGTCGACGATGACGCCGCCCGCGATCCCGAAGAGGATCGCCGGAAGGACCGCCAGGAGGATGAGCACCGACGACGACGTGTTCGAGTGCGTGATCTCGGCGACGAGGATGATCAGTGCGCTCGTCACCGCGTTGGAGGCGACCTGGGACAGGATCTGCGCTCCCCAGATCGCAAGGAACGCACGGTTACGTAGGAGGCCGCGGTCCGCGGCGGCCATGCCGGTCTCGATCACGCGCTCCTAGTCGGCCGGGGCGAGCGGCCCGCGCTCGGCGAACCGCTTCATGTCCTTCTCGAGA
>Ga0210382_10000619_pt1 | contig 12560 bp, 11 predicted proteins | sample PLMedo_FD_155452 | JGI IMG/M metagenome (GOLD analysis project Ga0210382, IMG submission 155452) | Groundwater sediment microbial communities from an aquifer in East River, Colorado, USA - PLM0_60_coex redo | ecosystem: Environmental > Terrestrial > Soil > Riparian zone | place: USA: East...
GGACACGATCGTGAAACGCGCCTCCTCCGGGGGCCTGGCATGCCTGCCTCTATCGATGTTCGCCGCCGGCGCGACAGCCAGATCAGGCCTTGTCGTCGGCTACGGGGCCATCGCCGATTGGCAGATCAGCGATGGCCTGGCCCGGCTCCACCACTGCTTCGACGCCACCGGCTAGGCTCGACCGACGCGAGCGATAGAAGCGACGCATCTTGTCGCGGCTTCCACAGATCTGCATATCGCACCAGCGACGCCTACCGTTGCGGCTCCGATCGATGAAGAGCCATCCGCATCCCGGGCATTCCTTCACCGGTGGTCGGTCCGACGCCAGCAACAGGTCGCCCGCCGCATACGCGATCGGATCCAGGACACCGGACAGCGTCGAGCCCACGGACCATCGCAGTTTCGCGCCACCACGCTCAGTCTCGAGGGACCCGCGCGCCACCGCGTCACCGAAGGCGCGTAGGGTCCGCCGCAGATCGGTTGCGAGCGGAGGCTCCGCGGCGGCCACTGCCGAGAATGTCTGGTAGATGGCGTCGCGCATGCGGTGAGTTCGGCGCAGGACGCGCTCCGCACCACGACGGTCCATGTCGGCGTGCTCGACCAGCGCCTGGACCGCGTCGGCGGTGAGGATCTCGACCCGCTCCGCCCAGGCGACCAGGTCCTCGTACGTGTCGATGTAGTCGTGCTCGGGTGCCGTGCGGGAGTTGATCGTATTCGCGAAGTCCAGGGCCACGTTCCCGCCGACAAGGTCCAGCCCCGCAAGCGTTCGGACGCGTTTTGCCATTCCGGTATCTTACCATCGCGAGGGACTTGATCGGTAATAGTGGCTCTGCTATTGTCGGTACCGAAAACTGATCCCAAGGGTAAGCAACTCTCGAGATCGTCAGACGCCCGAGCCCCTTCTGGCGGCTCTGGACGGCTAGCCTCACTGTCGAACCTTGGTGACGGCCTGGACCGCCACCAAAGGACCGGACAACAAAGTGTGAGGCGCCAAGGAATTGGACTGGTCAACACTCCACAGATTGGACCTCGCAGGATGCCACCTCCGCACTTACGATTTCGCCGAGAACATCGATTCTGAGCACGGAAGGGTTGATTCCATGACCTCGCAGACCAAGCAACACGCATCGCTCGACGAACTCCGGTCATCGATCGACGGCCGAATTGTGATGCCCGGGGACGACGACTACGACGCGATGCGCCAGGTCTTCGTTGGAGATGTCGACGGTCGCCCGACGGCCATCATCCGGGTCGCGAATGCCGGTGACGTCGCCCGCGTCGTCGACTTCGTTCGAAGTACCGGGGTCGAGCTCGCGATCCGCAGCGGTGGCCACAGCAATGCCGGGCACAGCACGACCAACGGCGGAATTGTTCTCGACCTTCGAGACATGACGGCGATCGACATCGACCCTGCAGCCCGGACGGCCTGGGCCGAGGCCGGTCTCACCGCCCTCGATCTCACGAAGGCAACGGCCGAGCACGGGCTGGCAGTCGGATTCGGGGATACGGGCTCCGTCGGGATCAGCGGCATCACCCTCGGGGGCGGGATCGGGTACACGGTCCGGAAGCACGGCCTGACGATCGACTCACTCCTCGCGGCCGAGATCGTCACCGCGGACGGCCAACTCAGGCACCTCGATGCCGAGCACGAGCCGGACCTGTTCTGGGCGATCCGGGGCGGAGGCGGCAACTTCGGGGTCGCCACCCGGTTCCAGTACGGGCTCCACGACGTCCGCGAGGTCGTCGGAGGGCTGCTCGTCCTGCCGGCGACGCCCGAAACGATCGTGGGTTTCATGGCCGCGGCTGAAGCTGCGCCCGATGAGGTGTCCACCATCGCCAACGTCATGCCCGCCCCGCCGATGCCCTTCCTCCCGGCCGAGCACCACGGCAAGCTCGTGATCCTCGGCTTCGTGCTGCACGTCGGCGACATCGAGGCGGGCCAACGTGCGGTCGCCCCGTTCCGCTCGCTCGCGACACCGATCGTCGACATGCTCCGGCCGATGTCATACCCGGACATCTACCCTCCCGAGGACCCGGGCTACCGCCCAACGCCGGTCCAGCGAACGATGTTCCTCGACCGGGTCGATCAATCAGCGGCGGAGACCATCATCGAATTCCTCGAGGCATCGGATGCCTCGCTGCGCGCGACCCAACTCCGTTTCCTCGGTGGAGCGGTGGCCCAGATCCCCGTCGACGCGACAGCGTTCGCTCACCGCAGGAGCCGCATCCTGACCGTGCTTGTGAACTTCCACGACGGCACTCCCGGGGACCGCGAACGCCGCCAGGCATGGGTCGACGACTTCGCGGCGGCGCTTCGCCAGGGCGACGACGGAGCCTATGTGAACTTCCTCGGCGACGGGGGCGAGGCGGGCGTCCGGGCGGCATACCCAGGCGCGACGTGGGATCGGCTGGTCGCCATCAAGGAGCGCTACGACCCGTCCAACCTCTTCCACCTGAACCAGAACATCCCACCGGCTGGACGATCGCGATGACGTCTACGGTGGCCAAGGCCGGTCGACGCGAGTGGGTCGGCCTCGCGGTTCTAGCTCTTGCAGCGCTCGTCTACGTCATGGATCTCACGGTCCTGCATCTGGCCGTGCCCGCGATCAGCCGGGACCTCCACCCGAGCAGCGCTCAGCTCCTCTGGATCATCGACATCTACGGGTTCACGGTGGCTGGATTCCTGGTGACGATGGGCGCCGTTGGCGATCGGATCGGCCGGCGCAAGCTGCTGCTCGTTGGTGCGGCAGCGTTCGGAATCGTCTCGATCCTGTCGGCCATATCGACCAGTCCGGAGATGCTGATCGCCAGTCGGGCTCTTCTTGGAATCGCCGGCGCGACGATCGCCCCTTCGACCCTGTCGCTGATCTTCAACATGTTCCAGGATCCCGGCCAGCGGGCGAGGGCGATTGCGGTGTGGATCTCCGCATTCTCTGCGGGGAGTGCCGTCGGGCCCGTCGTCGGTGGCGTGTTGCTCGAGCAGTTCTGGTGGGGCTCTGTCTTCCTGATCGCCCTGCCGGTGATGGGCTTGCTCCTTGTGCTCGGGCCGATCGTGTTGCCCGAGTACCGCGATCCGAATGCAGGTCGGCTCGATCTCGTGAGCGCGGTAATGTCGCTCGTCGCGGTGCTGGCCGTGGTGTTCGGGCTCAAGCAGATCGCGCAGGACGGGGTCGGCGCCCTGGCGATTGCGGCAATCGTGACGGGCGTCGTCGTCGGTTTCCTCTGGGTGCGCAGGCAACTCGCTTCGAGGGACCCGATGATCGATCTTCGCCTGTTCCGGATCCCGTCGTTCAGCGCCTCGCTTGTCGTCAACTTCCTGACGATCTTCGTCGCGGTCGGCTACTTCCTCTTCGTCGCGCAATACCTTCAGCTGGTCCTCGGCCTATCGCCGCTCGTCGCGGGTATCTGCTCGGTGCCATCGGCCATCGGGTTCATCGTGGGTTCGAACATGGCGCCCATCCTCGTGCGCCGGTTCCGCTCCGCCAACGTCATGGGTGGGTCACTCGTGCTCGCGGCAGTCGGCCTTGCGGTGCTCACCCAGGTGAACGCGGCGAACGGGCTGCTGGTCGTGATCGTTGGCTCGATCGTCATTGCCCTTGGTCTCGCGCCGGTCCTCACGCTGACGACCGATATCATCGTGGGTTCTGCGCCGCCGGAGCGAGCCGGAGCGGCTTCGGGGATCTCCGAGACCGCCGTCGAGCTCGGCGGCGCTCTTGGCATTTCCGTCCTGGGGAGTCTCGGCGTGGCGATCTACCGGGGCGACCTCGCCCGCCTTCCTTCGGGCCTGACCGCCGATGCAGCAGCGACGGCCCGGGACACGCTCGGTGGTGCGGTCAAGGTCGCCGCGTTGCTGCCGGATTCAGTCGGCGCGGCCCTGCTGGACGTGTCCCGCGGCGCGTTCGTCCAGGCGATGCAGGTGGCGGCCACCATCTCCGCGGTCGTCGCGGTTGCCGTTGCCATCTTCGCCGTTGCGATGCTCCGATCGGTTCCTTCGAGTACTCAGGAAGGCGCCGAGAAGCGGACGGCGATGCCGGACCAGGACTGCTTCGGCCGGACGCGAGGCGCGATCGGGGCAGCTGTACCTGAGTCCTGATTGTTGGCAAGGAGGCGCGACAATGCAACCGCGAATCCACGTCGTAACCCTGGCGGTCGACGATCTGGAGCGGGCTCTCGCGTTCTATCGCGACGGCCTGGGCCTAGAGTCGCCCGGTATCGGCGGCACCGAGTTCGTCGGCGACGATCAGAACCCCGGCGGTGCGGTGGCGATGTTCAAGCTCGAGGGAGGACTCATTCTGTCGTTGTACGGACGGAGCGACCTCGCAAAAGACGCCGGGATCCCGGTCAGTCCTTCGGTCGTCGGCGAGTTCAGCCTGGGCCACGCCGTGGCCAGTCGTGACGCCGTCGACGCCCTGCTCGCGACGGCAGTCGCCGCCGGGGGCCAGGCGATGGGCCCCCCGCACGAACGACCGTGGGGCATCTACTCGGCCTATTTCCGCGATCCCGATGGCCACCTCTGGGAGATCATTTATAACCCGGGCTTCGAACTGAGCCCAACTTGATGATTTCGGGCCGGCGGCCGCTTGGGCGCTGTGTATCCTCCGGCCGGTGACCTCCCTTCGAACGTTTGCTGAGGCCGTTCTCACACGGTTGGCGCAGGTGGGCGCGGATCCTCGCGACGATGAGGAGACGCGCCTCCGCAAGGCGCTTCTCCTTCTCATCTCTGTGTTGATCCTGCCCATCTCGCTGGTGTGGGGCACCCTGTATCTCGCGTTCGGTGCCCAGAGTGGGTACATGGCGTATCTCTACTTCGCGATCGTACTGGTAGCGATCGCCGTCTTCGCGCGCACGCGAGACCTGGTCTTCCTGCTGCGCGTCCAGCTGCTCGACATCCTGTTCGCGCCAACGCTCTCCATGATTCCGCTCGGCGGCTTCCTCGCCTCCGGCGGCGTCGGCCTGTGGGGCGTCCTTGCCCCACTGGGTGCGCTCGTCTTCGGCGGCCTGCGAGCCGGCGTCCGCTGGTACATCGCGTTCCTCGCGGTCTTCCTCACGTCGGGCATCGTCGGCGAGGCGCTCGGCATTACCTCTCCGCTGCCCGCTTGGTTCAGGAGCACGATGCTGGCACTGAACGTCGTGGTGGGCGGCACCATCGTCTTCACGCTCCTGGCGCTCTTCGCCAAACAGCGGCAGGACGCGCTGGTCGCGTTGCGAAGCGAGCAGGACAAGGCCGAGAGCCTGCTCCTCAATATCCTGCCCCGCTCGATCGCCGAGAAGCTGAAGGCATCACCCCAGACCATCGCCGACCAGTTCACCGCGGCATCCATCCTCTTCGCCGACGTCGTCGATTTCACTCCCCGTTCGGAGCATCTTTCGCCCGCCGAGGTGGTCGGCGTGCTCGACCACCTCTTCAGTCACTTCGACACCCTGGCCGAGCGATACGGGCTCGAGAAGATCAAAACGATCGGCGACTGCTACATGGTGGCCGCGGGCGTTCCATCGCCGCGTCCGGACCATGCCCGGGCGCTTGCCCTCATGGCCCTGGATATGGTCGAAGCGATGCGTTCGACGGAGGCCATGGGAGGACTTGGCATGGAGCTGCGGGTGGGCATCAATTCAGGCCCTGTCGTGGCCGGAGTCATTGGCCGCAAGCGCTTCCTGTACGACCTATGGGGGGACGCTGTCAACACCGCCAGCCGAATGGAGTCGCAGGGCACGCCAGGACGCATCCAGATCACAGGTGCGACATTCGAGCTTCTCAAGGACGAGTTCCGGTGCGAGCCGAGGGGAACAATAACGATCAAGGGCAAGGGCGAGATGGAGACTTGGTATCTGGTCGGACCGCGGCAGGAATCGCCGCTGGCACCCCTGGCGGGGGAGCGGAGATACTCGGAAGGACGTACCCCATGACGTCTAGCGTCTCCCCAGGTCCGCACGGACCGTTGGCCAACGTCCTGGCCGTCCGCGGGGGGAAAGGCGGCGGCGAAGCGGGCGGGCTCGAGCACCGGGAGGCTCTCATCTACACGCTCGGGAAGGCGGCCGAGCTCGAGCACCTCGTCATGCTGCAGTATCTGTTCGCCGCGTTCTCGCTCAAGCAGAGCGTCAGCGAGGGTCTTTCAGAAGAGACCCTTGTCGCGGTCCAGCGTTGGCGCAAGACGCTGTTGGGCATCGCCGAGCAGGAAATGCTCCACTTGGCACTCGTCCAGAACCTCCTGACGGCCGTAGGCGCCGCCCCGCGCCTGGCCCGCCCAAACTTCCCGATGCCGGCCTACAGCTACCCGGCGGGCGTCCGGATCGAGCTGCTGTCCTTTGGGGAAGCCGCGCTCCGCCACTTCGCCTTCCTCGAGCGGCCCGAGGAGATTGACATCGAGGACGCCGAGGGCTTCGAGGCGATCGAGCAGGCCGTCGCGTTGCCCCACGACGAGCAGGACGAGATCGTGCCGCATCTGCAGGAATTCGAAACGATCGGCCAGCTTTACCGATCGATCCAGGCCGGCCTCGAGCACCTGGCAGATCGAATTGGCCCCGGGCGCCTCTTCATCGGGCCGGCGAACGCCCAGGCGACCCAGGAGCACTTCCGCTGGGAGGAGCTCGTCGCGGTCACCGACCTCGCGTCCGCGGCGCGGGCGATCGACACGATAGTCGAGCAGGGCGAGGGGGCATCGGGGGAGTGGCGCGACGCTCACTTTGGGCGGCTCCTGGGCATCCTTGACGAGTACCTCGCCATCAAGCAGGCGGATCCTGCTTTCGAACCCGCCCGGCCCGTCGTGGCGGCCAACGTCCGGCCGCAGGCGACCGACATGGCGATGCCGCTGATCACCGATTCGGGAACGATCCGCTGCATGGACCTTCTGAACGTCGTATACGAGGTCCTGCTCCAGCTCCTCTCTCGCTACTTCGCCCACACGGATGAATCGCCGGAGCAGCTCGGGATCCTGGCCGACGTCTCGGTTGGCCTCATGTACTCAGCGATCAAGCCACTCGGGACGGTCGTGACGACCCTGCCCGTCGGCTCGCACATGCCGGGTGTCACCGCGGGCCCAGGGTTCGAGCTCTTCTACCAGGTCGATTACCTGCTGCCGCACCGCGAGGCGGCCTGGGTCCTGATTGAGGAGCGGCTGCGGGACGCGGCCGCATTCGCGGTCCGCTGCGGCCAAGCCTGTACGCCTGCTCTGATGGAACCGCTGGCCAGGGTGGCTCGGGCACTCGAGAAGTACGCCGATCAGCTCCTGGCTGCGACATGATTTCGGTTGCGGCGGGTCACGCACGGCCGTTATGCTGCCCGGACGGGTCGGCGCCGAGCGGCGCCAGGCAGCCCAGGGTGATGGAGAGCGTGGTGGCGACGCATACAGACCAGAAGCTCGAGTTGCTCAAGCGGGTCCCCCTCCTGGCCGGGCTCGGCCGACGGGAGCTCGAGGAGGTCGGCCGGCTGGCCGACGAGATCGACATCGAGGCGGGCAAGGTCCTGATGCGAGAAGGCGACGCCGGAAGCGAGTTCTTCGTCCTGGTCAATGGCTCCGTCGCGATCGACCGCGGCGGGACACGGGTCCTTACGATGGGGGATGGCGACTTCTTCGGGGAGATTGCCCTCGTCGACGAAGGGCCGCGTACCGCCACCGCCACCACCGAGTCCGATTCGAAGCTGCTCGTCCTCGGCCACCGGGAGTTCCACTCGTTGATGGACCAGTTTCCCGCTGTCCGGACGTGCGTCCTGGGGGCACTGGCGAAGCGGATCCGAAGATTGGACCCCGACGCGGCCAACTGACGTCTCGGTTCTTTCGCGAGGAGACACGATGGCGTTCAACCTGACGAGTCCGGCCTTCGAAGCGGGTGGCTCGATCCCGCGGAAGTTCAGTTGCGACGGCGAGGATGTATCGCCCCCGCTCTCCTGGGATGACGCTCCGGAGGGCACGGCCACGCTGGCCCTGATCGTCGACGATCCGGATGCCCGCGGCTTCAGCCATTGGGTGGTCGTCGACGTGGCCGCGTCACGAAGCGGCGGCCTCGCCGAGGGCGTGTCGCGGTCACCTGACGCTCCGATCCAGGGGGTGAATGACTTCGGGAAGGTCGGCTGGGGCGGGCCGTGTCCGCCGAAGGGCAGCCATCGATACCGGTTCACGCTATACGCCCTTGACTCGCTCCTCGAATTGACTGGGACGCCCGGTGCCGAATCGGTGCGAGCGGCCGCGCGCAGTCACATCCTCGGACAGGCGGAGCTCGACGCGACCTACACCCGCGACCGCTAGGGTCGTCGATCTCAGCCAGGCTTACCTCGCGCTGGGGTCGGCGCGCTCGATTGTCTCGAGCCGATGCGCCTCCGAGGCGATGTTGATGACGACCTGTCCGGCAACCTGACCCTCGAGCACCGCCGCGGTCTCCGAATGTGCCTGGATCTGCGGCCGTCACAAGTCCATGACGAGGCATTTCTTAACGACCTCGGCCATCCGGATCCTTCCGCTGGCCATGCCGCTGCTCACGACCATCCTCGGCGGCTGCAAGTGTGGCGGCAGCGGCAACTGAGCCCCCGCGCCGCCAGCATCGCTCCCGACGTGGCGCTGAGAGGAGAAGTTCGATGACCGGCCAGGATGCTGGTTCCGACGTCCAGCCCGATCGTCTGCAGATGCAGGAGGGCGACGACTTCGTATGCCCGAACTGCGGCTGCGAGATCCGCCTTCGCCACCACGGCGACCCGCGAAGATGCAGCAGATGGAAGCGTTTGTCTGCTGTTGTGGCACACGTATGGAAAGGAACCGTGGCCGGAACTCGTCAGTCCGAGGAAACGCTCGAACTGGCCGCGGCTCGAGGCCCGTCTGCGGTGCCTTCCTAGCCCGTCTGCGTGAGTCGATCCGCCTCGGCGAGGACTCATCGAAGTCCCGCTGCGGCCGATGCTGGGCTGCATCGGCGTTGCGCCTGACGACGGCCAGATCATTTCGGCGGAGACAGCGGGGCGATACGGCGGCAACATGGATTACCCCGGAATCGAAGCCGGCGTGACGATGTACTTTCCAGTCTTTGCGCCGGGCGCGCTGCTGTACGTGGGCGATGGGCACGCAGTGCAGGGCCAAGGCGAGATCGTCGGCGCGGGCATCGACGTCTCCATGGAGATGGCCGTGACGGTCGGCGTGCGTAAGCGGTGCGCGCTCGCATGGCCTCGTGGCGAGACAGACGAGCACCTACTGGCATTCGGCAACGCGCGACCGCTCGAGCAAGCGTTGCAGCACGCAACGTCCGAACTGATCCGCTGGCTGGCGGACGACTACGGCATCGATATCACCGCTGCGAGTCACCTGCTCGGTCAGTGTGTTGAATACGAGATCGGAAATGTGATCGACCCGGCGTACACAGTCGTCTGCAAGATCGCGAAGCGGCACCTGCCGGCGCCCCGGTGAGATATGGACCCGCTCTCTCCAACAGGCGTGTTCGTATGACGATGGCGCCTCACGAGGGGCGATCCGGAGACAATCCTCGAGGAGCTCCGGCAGGACTTCAGCAGCGACCTCGATCGGCGGGCCGGGGCGGTCTTTCCGGCGTTCTACTTGGTGGAGACGGGGAGTGCCTGACTCGCCGCTCCCGTCCTGATATTCGAATCTACGAACGACCGCCGTTCGCCGTCATCATCGCGGACTGACGCGCATCGACCCCCTTTCCGGCTGCACGCAGCAGATGACGACGCGGGCACAGACCGTCACCATCCTGTTGCACCGACTTTGGTTGGCTCGAGCGCCTTTCAGTAGCGCTATCGTTCTGGCGTTGCGGCGACGTACTCCGCAGCCTCGAGAAACTCACGAGCCTCGGGCTCCATTCCCATGGCGTGGCACGTGAGGCCCGACGATACGCGCTCGACGGCGCCCCACTCCCAGGCTGCGGTCGCGTCGAGACCCGTGCGGGCTGCGAGCCATCGCGCGCGCTCCATAGGATCGCCCTGCACGAGTTCGACCGGGTCGCCACGTAGCAGCACGCCGAGGTCGTACTCTGCCTCGGCGAGCAGGCCGTCGGGATCGATGAGTTTGTAGCCTTCGCCGGCTTCAAGCGTGTTCCACTGGTGGACATCGCCATGGACGAGCACGGCCCGTTCGTCGTCGTGCGCGGCGATGCGACGTTCGGCGCAGGCGATCGCATACGCAACCGCGCGCTCGGAGCAGGGACGGCCCGTCTCCTCCCACATTCGCGCGACGAAGTCGATGAGCCAGCGCCCCTTCTTCGCGCCGGTCGGCAAGCCGCTGTCCCGCGCAGGCCTCCAGACGCGCGACGCGGTGTCGCACATGATCGCTAACCGCTGCTCGAGCGGGAGATCGAGATCGAACAGCATGCGCCCGAGACGCTCGATCAGCATGGCGCCGGCGGCGTCGTCGGCGCGATAGAGCCCCGCGCAGCCCTCGCCATCCACGAGCCGCAGTGCGGTGATCTCGTGCCTCGCGACATCGTCGGATTGCGGAACGAGCACCTTCAGCACGGCGGGCGTCCCGTCCTCCATCGTCGCCTCCGCCACGAACGCCTCGTGGCCGCCGTCAAGCGCGGGGCCGACTGTGATGGACCACTCGCGCTCGAGATCCGCGACGAGCGCTGGTAGATCGCGCAGCCACGCCTCCGCTCCGTCGAGTCGGACCTTATTGCGCAGGTGCTGAGAGATCTGCAGGGAGTGTGAAGACATAGCGACCGATCGCGAAGGGCTGCGGCACTCACGGACGTTGCTGAAGATAGTCAAAAAGGCCGGATGGTGGCGTTCAGCGACGGAGCTGAGGTGTGGTCAGGAGGATCCAACCGGCCGTTCCAGCATCCGGCTCGACGGCGAGTCAGGTGACCAATCACATTGTCGAGTCAGGTGACCGGCGAATCGACGAGTCAGGTGACCGGCGAGCTGCTATCGGCATTCCGCGAGCGTGGCACCAGGGTCACCTGACTGTGGGATAGGTGCCAATCGGCCTGTCCGGGTCCGAGGATCGCCGACCGATCCACAGCATGTGGCCGTGGAGCCCACGGGGAACCACAAGATGTTGTGGTGTTGGCTGGCGAGGAAGGATTCGAACCTTCGATCTCCTGATCCAGAGTCAGGTGACCGATTTTCGCGATTCCCCGCTCGTCGTGAGCACGAAACCCACCGATTTCCGGCTCCGATTTTACCGAGTCTGGTGACCCATCGCAAACGTGGTCAGGTGGCCACAGGCGGGTCACCTGACCACGTCACTCTGATCACAGGTCGCATGCCCGACGGGAGTCGGACGTGCGGATGACATATATATTCGGATGCCGATCGAAGGCGCTGGAGACTGGCTGAGGTCGCGCGACAGCGCGTAGGTTGCCGCCGACGCTCGACTGAAACAAGCGTCGAGGCTCGACCACTACGAGTGGCTCGAGCACCGAACTGCCCGGACTAGCCTGCCCGGAGGCCTAGCGGGCCGTTGGAACGGCTCCTATCCCCAGGGTCTGATCTCGGCTGATCAACGGGACTCTCAGCACGGTACAGACCCAGACGATCCATAGGCGCCGCTCAGATGAGTCATCGAGGTGGGCGATACTGGGACATCAACATGACAGTCCAGGACGATGCAGGCCCGCTGCTCCAGACCAAGCTCTACATCCCCAGGCCGCGGCGCGGTCAGGTCGGACGCCCGAGACTGCTGGAGCGCGTGAGCCGAGGGGCCGAGTCGAAGCTGACGCTGGTCTCCGCTCCGGCCGGTTTCGGCAAGACGGCGCTCCTGGCCGAGTGGCTGGAAGGGACCGCGGGCGGCGGGAGATCGACGGCGTGGCTTTCGCTCGACCCCAGCGATAGCCAGGCGATGACCTTCTGGCCCTATGTGATTGCCGCCCTGCAGACGGTGGCTCCGGGCGTCGGCGCGGACTCGCTGTCGCTGCTGCGGCAACCGCAACCGCCCCCGATCGAGTCGGTCCTCGCGCCACTCGTCAATGAGCTCAGCGTGATGTCGAACCAGATCATCCTCGTCCTCGACGACTACCACGTCATCGACGCGCATGATGTCCATCAGGGGATCGCGTTCCTGCTGGAGCACCTACCCCCGCAGGTACACGTCGTGATCGCCACCCGGGCCGATCCAGCATTGCCGTTGGCGCGACTACGCGGACGGGCGGAACTCGTCGAGATCCGGGCAGCCGATCTCCGGTTCACGCCCGAAGAGGCACTCGCCTACCTCAATGAGGTGATGGGTCTGAACCTGACCGCGTCGGACGTCGCCGCGCTGGAAGGCCGTACCGAGGGCTGGATCGCCGCGCTCCAGCTGGCCGCACTCTCGATCCAGGGCCGTGATGACGTCGCGGGCTTCATCGCGGGATTCGCCGGGGACGACCGCTACATCGTCGACTACCTCGTCGAGGAGGTCCTGCGCCGTCAGCCCGAGGAGGTCCGGAGCTTCCTGCTGGACACCTCGATCCTGGATCGGCTGAAAGGCCCTCTGTGCGATGCCGTGACGGGTCAGGCCGGCGGCAGGGCCAGGCTTGAGGCGCTCGATCGCGCAAACCTGTTCCTGGTCCCGCTCGACGACCGCCGCCAGTGGTATCGCTACCACCAGCTCTTCGCCGACGTGCTCAGAGCACGCCTCCAGGACGAGCAG
>Ga0210382_10000620_pt1 | contig 12538 bp, 10 predicted proteins | sample PLMedo_FD_155452 | JGI IMG/M metagenome (GOLD analysis project Ga0210382, IMG submission 155452) | Groundwater sediment microbial communities from an aquifer in East River, Colorado, USA - PLM0_60_coex redo | ecosystem: Environmental > Terrestrial > Soil > Riparian zone | place: USA: East...
GGCGCTCACCGCCAGCTTCGATGTCCTGATCGAGAACTTCAAGTACGGCGATCTCGCCCGCTATGGCCTGGGCTACGACGCTCTGCGGGAGATCAACCCGGGGCTCATCTACTGCTCGGTGACGGGCTTCGGCCAGAGCGGCCCCTGGCGCGAGCGGCCGGGCTACGACTTCATGATCCAGGGCATGGGCGGGATGATGAGCGTCACCGGAGAGCCCGACGGCGCGCCGGGCGGCGGTCCGCAGCGCGCCGGCGTCCCGATCGCCGACATCATCACCGGGATGTACGCCTCGATCGCTATCTGCGCGGCACTGGCGCATCGCGCGCAATCGGGCCTCGGGCAGCATCTCGATCTCGCGCTGCTCGACTCGCAGATCGCGCTGCTTGCCTACCAGAACACCAACTACTTCGCCACGGGCGCGCCGCCGCAGCGCATCGGCAACCTGCACCCGAATATCGTGCCCTATCAGCCGTTCCGCTCGAGCGACGGGCAGGTGATCCTGGCCTGCGGAAACGACAATCTGTACCGGAAGTTCTGCCAGGCGGCTGGATGCCCCGAGCTGGCGGACGATCCGCGCTTCGCGACCAACGGCAAGCGCGTCGAAAATCGCGCAGAGCTTACCCGGCTGCTGGAGCAGGTCTTTATCCGGCGCAGCACCCGGGAATGGGTGGAGCTGCTGGAAGCGGCCGGCGTTCCGAACGGCCCGATCAACAACGTGGCGCAGGTATTCGAGGAGCCGCAGGTCAGGGCCCGCGGCATCCGTATCGAGCTGGACCATTCCGCCGCAGGCAAGCTGCCGGGGGTCGCGAGCCCGATGCGCTTCTCGGAGACGCGGATCGAGTATCGGCTCGCGCCGCCATTGCTCGGCGAGCACACCGATGAAGTGCTGCGCGGCCTCCTCGGCAAGAGCGATGCCGAGATTGCGCGGCTGCGCGCCGCGGGCGTGATCTAAGCGGCTAGCGGCCCTTGAATTGCGGCTTGCGCTTGGCAAGGAAGGCAGCCACGCCCTCCCGGAAGTCCTCGGTGTCGAAGCAGGCGTAGCTCTCGTCGTATTCCGCCTCCGAAACCGGCCGCGCGTCGGCGAGCCGGCGAACGAACTTCTTGTGCCAGCGCGCGGCAAGCGGCGCGCCGTCGGCGATGCGTCGCGCGGTCGCATAGGCTTCTTCAACCACCTTGTCATCGGCCACGACGCGGTTCACCAGGCCCTTCTCGTAGGCTTCGCGCACCCCCCAGATACGCCCCTCGAGGAGAATCTCGAGCGCGGCTGCGCGGCCGACGACGTTCATCATTCCCTGCAGCTCGTCGTAGGCCTCCACCAGCCCGAGGTTCTTGACCGGCACGCCGAAGCGCGCCGATTCGTTGCAGATCCTCAGGTCGCACTGCGAGGCGACGAGCAATCCGCCGCCGACGCAGGCCCCCTGGATGAGCGCGACGACCGGGTGACGGCAGGCGGCGAAGGAATGCATTGCCGCCGCGATGCGCCGGCCGTATTCCTTGGCCTGCCTCGAATTCGCGCGCTCGGTGCCGAAGGCGGCAATGTCGGCACCGGCCGCGAAAGCCTTTTCGCCCGCGCCGCGCACCACGACGCAGCGCAGCGATTCATCGTTTTGGAGCTCTTTTGCAAGCAACCCTAGCCGTTCCCACATCGCGAGATCGAGCGCGTTCATGCGCCCCGGGTTGGAAAGCGTGACCGTGGCGATGTCGCCATTACGCGCGAGCAGGACTTCGCCGCTCATTGGATGCCGACTTTGGCGTCCCGCCGAATGGCGCTCCGCATCCGCCCCATCCCGCTGGAAATGAGCGGCCAGAACAGCAGCACGAGCGCCAATGTGGTGATCGAGCCGACAAGGCCGTTCGACCAGAACACGCGCAAATCACCGCCTGCCCCGATCATGGACAGCCGGAAGGCGTCCTCGGCGCGGTTCCCGAGCACCAGGGCCAGCGTGAACGGAGCGAGCGGAATGCCGATCTTCTTGAATGCATAGCCCACCACCCCGAAGACGAGCATCAGCCAGATGTCGAACATGGCGTTCTGGATTGCGTACGCGCCGATCGCGCAAGACACCACGATCATGGGCGCGATCGCCGAGAACGGCACTCGCAGTACGGCGGCGAAGACCGGCACGGTCGTGAGTACCAGGATGAGGCCGACGACATTGCCCAGATACATCGACGCGATCAGTCCCCAGACGAAGCCCTTGTGCTCGACGAACAGCAGCGGGCCGGGGTTTAGCCCCCACACCATCAGGCCGCCAAGCAGGATTGCCGCCGTGCCCGAGCCCGGGATGCCGAGCGCGAGCATCGGCAGCAGCGCCGAGGTGCCGGACGCATGGGCCGCCGTTTCCGGAGCAAATACGCCCTCGATGCGGCCCTTTCCGAACGAATCCTTATCCTTGGAGAAGCGCTTGGCGAGGTTGTAGCTCATGAAGGAGGCGGCGATCGCCCCGCCCGGCGTGATGCCGAGCCAGCATCCGATCGCTGAGGAGCGCAGCAGAGTCGCCCAGTAGCGCGGCAGCTCTTTCCACACTTTCAGCACCACCCGCAGGCTGATGCTGGCGGCATGGCCGCGCAGCGCCAGCCGCTCCTCCATCGTCAGCAGGATCTCGCTGATCCCGAACAGGCCGATGACCGCGACCAGGAAGTTGATGCCGCGCAGGAGCTCGTTCGACCCGAAGGTCATGCGCAGCTGGCCGGAGACAGTGTCCATGCCGACCCCGGCGAGCAGCAGGCCGAGCGTCATGGAGATGATGGTCTTGTGCTTCTCCTCGCGCCCGAGCCCGACAAACGAGCAGAAGGTCAGTAAATAAACCGCGAAGAACTCCGGCGGTCCGAAGCGCAACGCGAAGGAGGCGATTCCTGGCGCGAGGAACGTGATCAGCAGCACCGCGACCAGCGAGCCGATGAACGACGAGGTGAAGGCCGCGGTCAGCGCTTCCGCCGCCTTGCCCTGCTGCGCCATCGGATAGCCGTCGAACGTAGTGGCCACTGACCAGGCTTCGCCGGGGATGTTGAACAGGATCGAGGTGATCGCGCCGCCGAAAAGCGCGCCCCAGTAGATGCAGGAAAGCATCACGATGGCCGAGGTCGGATCCATCGTGAAGGTGAGCGGCAGCAGGATTGCGACGCCGTTCGGCCCGCCGAGACCCGGCAGCACGCCGACGAAAATGCCGAGCACCAGGCCGACCATCATCAGCGCGAGCGTCTTCCAGGTCAGCAGGACGCTGAAGCCGTAAATCAGAAGGCCGAAAGCCTCCATCGCGCTGCGCCTAGTGGCCGAACAGGGCTTCGAGCGGGCCCTTCGGCATGATGACGTCGAATGCGACCTCGAAAGTCACGAACATGACGAGCGAGAACAGGAAGGCGGTGAGCACGGACTTCCATGCCGCGATGCGCCCGATGAATGCCATGAAGCCTGCGACCAAAAGGAAGCTCGCTACGTAGAGCCCGAGCCACTGCGTCACCACGCAGAACAGCAGCGTCGGGACGAATACCTGCGTCACGCGGCGAAGCTGTGCGCGCGTGACGAAGGTTTCGCTCGCTTGGCTGCGTGCCAGGAATTCCTTGCCGATGCCAAAGAGGCAGGCAGCGGCGAGGATGGCTGAGAGATAGAAAGGAAAGTAGCCCGCCTGCGGGCCGGTCGAATCCCACGACATTCCGGTCCGCCAGTTGTCGAACCCCAGCAGCACGGCGAGCGCCAGCAGCAATAGCGAGGCGACGACGTCGACAGTGCGGGTGCTGGTCACCGCCGGCGAGTCGCTCGCCGGCGGGTTAGGGTCCTCGACGACGATTTCGACTTCGGGTTTCGACACTTAGTTGGCGACGAAGCCCGCTTCGGTCATCAGGTTCCGGTTGAGCGCGTCGTCCTCCTCCAGGAACTTCAGCATGTCCTTGCCGGTGAGGAACACCGGCTTGAGCGCCTGCTTCTCCATGTACTCCTTGTATTCCGAGGTCTGCGTCAGCTTGCTGAACAGATCGACGTAGAACGCGGTCTGCTCGGGCGTCACCTTGCCGGGCAGGAACATGGCGCGCAGCATCAGGTACTGCACGTCGACGCCCTGGTCCTTGCAGGTCGGGATGTCATTCCATGACATGCTGTCGGTGACTTTGGCCTTGTACTGCATGCGTTCCTTGTCGAACACGCAGAGCGGGCGCACCTGGCCGGCGCGCCAGACTTCGAGATTCTCCGACGGATTGTTGACGTTCGACTGAGTATGGTTGCCGACGAGCTGCGTCGCCGCCTCGCCACCCGACTTGTACGGCAGGTAGGCGAACTTGGCGCCGGTCTTCTTCTCCAGGAACACGGTGAGGACGTGATCCTCGCGCTTCGAGCCGGTGCCGCCCATCTTGAAGGGAGGGTTCGCCGTCCTGGCTGCGTCGGCGAACTCCTTCACCGTCTTGTAGGGGAGCTGAGCGTTCGTCCACAGGACAAACTGGTCGAGCGCGATGACGGAAACCGGCGTCAGCTCGCGCCAGTTGAACGGGATCTTGGCCGACAGGGGCAGCATGTAGATGAGCGAATAGGCGACCAGCGTCTTGTGCGGGTCGCCGGCGCCGCTCTTCATGTACATCAGCGCCTCCGCGCCCGAGGCGCCGCCTTTGAGCGAGACGACCATCGGCTGCTTCATCAGGTTGTTCTTCTGGACGGCGGCCTGCATCATCCTCGCCATCTGGTCGGACGCCCCGCCGGCGCCGGCGGCAACGACGATCTCGACCGGTTTGCTCGGCTCCCACGCGAATGCCGGAGCCGCGGTCAGCGCGAGCGCGGCAAGCGCGCTCGCAAAGAAGCCAATTTCTCTGCTCATGTCATTCCTCCTCTTTGATTTTCCGACTGCTTGCTTAAGCCGCCCGGCGCGCCGGTGCCTTGGCGCAGTCCGCAAGATATTCCATCGCCGCGCGAACACCTTCTCGCTTTACTGGAACGCTGGCAAGCGCCAGGCCCATTTCCACACCGGCCAGCGTGCCCATCAGGGCGAGGTCGTTGAAGTCGCCGAGATGCCCGATGCGGAACACCTTGCCGCCGAGCTTGCCCAGGCCGGTGCCGAGCGACATGTCGAAGGCCTCGAGAATGATCTTGCGCACGTGGTCCGCGTCATGGCCGGCGGGTACCAGCACTGCCGTGAGCGAAGCGGAGTACTCGCGCGGGTCGAGCGCAAGCACTTCCAGACCCCAGGCGCGGACGGCGCGGCGCGTCGCCTCCGCATGGCGCTGGTGCCGGGCGAAGACCGCATCGAGGCCCTCTTCGTCGAGCAGCATGGTGAGCGATTCGCGCAGGCCGTAGAGCAGATTGGTCGCCGGCGTATAGGGGAAATAGCCGGTCTTGCCGTTGGCGATCATTTCATCCCAGGCCCAGTAGCTGCGCGGCAGGCGCGCGGATTTGGAGGTGGCCAGCGCCTTGGGCGAGATGCAGTTGAACGACAGCCCCGGCGGCAGCATCAGCCCTTTCTGCGAGCCGGCTACCGTGACATCGACACCCCATTCGTCGTGCCGGTAGTCGATCGAAGCGAGCGACGAAATGGTGTCGACCATGTAAAGGGCCGGATGGCCGGCGGCATCGATGGCGCGGCGCACCTCGCCGATGCGGGATGTAACCCCGGTCGAGGTTTCGTTGTGCACCACGCACACGGCCTTGAGGCGTTTCTCGGGGTCGGCGCGCAGGCGCTTCTCGATCGCTTCAGGATCGGCACCGTGGCGCCAGTCGGTCGGCAGGAATTCGACCTCCAGCCCGAGCTTCGCGGCCATCTTCTGCCACAGGGTGGCGAAATGGCCCGTTTCGGCCATCAACACGCGATCGCCGGGAGACAGGGTATTCACCAAGGCAGCTTCCCACGCCCCGGTGCCGGAGGCGGGGTAGATCACCGCCTCTCCCTTTGTCGACTTGAAGACACGCTTCATGCCGGCAAGCACGGTCTTGCCGAGATCCGCGAACTCGGGACCGCGATGGTCCATCGTCGGGAAGTCGATTGCGCGCAAAACGCGATCCGGAACGTTGGTCGGACCGGGGATCTGCAGGAAGTGACGGCCGGCGGTTCGGGGCATGCGGTATTCTACCTTTGGCCTCATGAACGCCCCTTCCTTCCCCCTCCGCCTGGTCAAGCCGGGCGCCGCCGATTCGTCGCTCGCGGCCCGCCTGCGCAAGGAGATCGATGGCGAGGTGCTGTTCGATGCGGCAAGCCGCGGGCGCTACTCGACTGACGCATCGATCTATCAGGTCGAGCCCTTGGGGGTGGTCGTCCCGCGTACCGAGGAGGCGGCGCGGACCGCGCTGGCGATTGCCCTCGAAGCCGGCATGCCGGTGCTCGCGCGCGGCGCGGGGACGTCGCAATGCGGTCAGACGGTCGGCGCGGCGCTGGTCATCGACCACAGCAAATTCCTGAATCGGATTCTCGAAGTCGATGTGCAGGCGTCGACCGCCGTCGTCCAGCCGGGCGTAGTGCTCGACGCGTTGAATGCCGTTCTGCGGCCGCATCAGCTGTGGTTCCCGGTTGACGTTTCGACGAGCGCCCAGGCGACGATCGGCGGCATGGCGGGCAACAACTCCTGCGGCTCGCGCTCGATCGCCTACGGCAACATGGTGCACAACGTGCTCGCCATCGACGCCGTGACGCCGGCCGGCGAGCGCTGGCGCTTCGGGCCGATGGGCGAGACCACCGGTTCGCCTGCCTACCAGGATTTTGTGAAACGGCTGAAAGCGCTTTACGACCGCGAAAAGGACGAGATCGAAGCGCGCTTCCCCAAGCTGCTGCGCAAAGTCGCGGGCTACAACCTGGATCATCTGGGTCCCCCGCACGCCAACGCGGCGCACCTGCTGGTCGGCTCGGAAGGCACCCTCGCGTATTCCGAGCGGTTGCATCTCAGGCTCTCGCCGATCCCGCCGGCGCGCACTCTCGGGGTCTGCCACTTCCAGAAGTTCTACACCGCCATGGACATGACGCGGCACATCGTGCCGCTGGGTCCCTCGGCGGTAGAACTCGTGGACCGCACGATGATCGGCCTGGCGCGCGACATCCCGGCCTTCAGGAAGACCGTGGATGCGATCATCAAGGGGGACCCGGAGGCGATCCTGCTGGTCGAGTTTTCCGGCGAGGACGCGGCCACGCAGCTTTCCAGATTGAAGCAACTGACCCAGCGGATGGGCGATCTCGGTCTGCCCGGCAGCGTAGTGGAGATCACGGACGCAGCACAGCAGAAGGCCGTGTGGGAAGTCCGCAAGGCCGGGCTGAACATCATGATGTCGATGAAGGGCGACGGCAAGCCGGTGTCCTTCATCGAGGACTGCGCGGTGCCGCTCGAGCACCTCGCCGAGTACACCGAGCGCCTGACGCGCGTGTTCGAGAAGCACGGCACGCGCGGCACCTGGTATGCGCACGCCTCGGTAGGCACGCTGCACGTGCGGCCGGTGCTCGACATGCGGCGCGACGGCGCCGAGAAAATGCGCGCCATCGCCGAGGAGGCGTGCGCCATGGTGAAGGAGTTCAAGGGCGCGTACTCGGGCGAGCACGGCGACGGCCTGGTGCGCTCGGAATGGATTGCGCCGTTCTTCGGCCCGCGCCTCACGGCCTGCCTGGGCGAGATCAAGGCCTGGCTCGACCCGCGCGGCCTGATGAACCCCGGAAAGATCGTCAGCCCCTCTCGCATGGACGACAAGTCGCTGTTTCGCTTCAAGCCCGGCTATCGGACGGACGTGCCGCCCACGGTGCTCGACTGGAGCGAGTGGGGCGGGTACGACAAAGCGGTGGAGATGTGCAACAACAACGGCCATTGCCGCAAGTTCGACGCCGGCACCATGTGCCCGTCATTTCGCGTCACCGGCGACGAGATTCATCTGACACGCGGCCGTGCCAACACGCTTCGCCTGGCGCTTTCGGGTCAACTGGGCGATGAGGGGGAAGAAGCGGTCAAAAGCGCGCTGGATCTGTGCGTCTCGTGCAAGGCCTGCAAGCGCGAGTGCCCGACCGGCGTCGACATGGCGCGCATGAAGATCGAGTTCCTCGCCGGCTATCGCCGCCGCCACGGCCTGACGACGCGCGAGCGGATGGTCGCCTACTTGCCGCGCTACGCGCCCTGGGCGGGGCGCATGGCGCCGCTTGCCAATTCGGCTTCCTCGCTTCTGAAATCAGCGCTCGGCTTCGCATCAAAGCGCGCGCTGCCGAAGTGGCGCAGGGATTACTTCGCCGATCGCACCCGGGCAAACAGGGGGGGAGGCCGCGAGGTCGCTCTCTTCGTCGACACGTTCAACCGCTGGTTCGAGCCGCACAATGTGCGCGCAGCGATTCGAGTGCTGCAGGCGGCCGGGTATCGCGTGCACGCGGCGCAGCCCCTCACGACCGGCCGTCCCCTGTGCTGCGGCCGGACGTTCCTCTCGGCCGGGCTGGTCGAGGAAGCCAAGGCGGAGGCGCGTCGCACGCTGCAGGCGCTCAAGCCCTGGGTCGACCGCGGCGCGGCGGTCATCGGGCTCGAGCCCTCGTGCCTGCTCAGCTTCCGCGACGAATTTTGCGCCATGCTGCCGGGCAGCGAAGTCCTCGCACGCCATTCGTTTCTGTTCGAGGAATTCATCGCCCGCGAGCTCGACGCGGGCCATTTCTCGGCCAGCTTCACGCCGCTGGCGAGAACTGCGCTGCTGCACGGCCATTGCCACCAGAAAGCGTTCGATGCGATGCCCGCGGTGACGCGCGTGCTGAAGCTGATCCCGCAGCTGAAGGTCGAGGCGGTCGAATCGAGCTGTTGCGGCATGGCAGGCAGCTTCGGCTACGAGGCCGAGCACTACGAGGTCTCGATGAAGATGGCCGAGATGAGCCTTCTGCCCGCGGTGAGGAATTCGAAAGACGCCCTGGTGGTCGCCGACGGCACGAGCTGCAGGCACCAGATCGCGGACGGCACCGGTCGTGAAGCCTGGCACGTTGCGCGCGTGCTGGAACAGGCTCTGTAGGAGATCAGGTCGCTTCGGCCGCGCTGCGCGCGAATAGCCACGCTCCAAGGGCGATCATCGGCAGCGACAGCCACTGGCCCATCGTCAGGCCGAACGCGAGATAGCCGAGAAAGCTGTCGGGCTCCCGGCCGAACTCGGCGATGAAGCGAAACACGCCGTAGCCGATGAGAAACAGCGCCGACACCTGGCCGCGCGGGCGCGGCCTGGCCGAGAACCACCAAAGCAGCGCGAAGAGCGCGAGCCCCTCCAGCGCGAACTCGTAGAGCTGCGACGGGTGACGCGGCGCGTCGCCCGCGCCGCGAAACACCATCCCCCACGGCAGGTCGGTGACGCGTCCGTAAAGCTCGCCGTTGATGAAGTTCCCCAGCCTGCCCGCCGCGATGCCGAGCGGACAGAGCGGCGCGACGAAATCCATCAGCCGCAGGAAAGCCACCTTGTGGCGGCGCGCCGCAAACGCCATGGCGAGGATTACGCCCAGCAGGCCGCCGTGGAAGGACATCCCGCCCTGCCACACCGCGAAGATCTCGAGCGGGTGCGCCAAGTAGTAGCCCGGCTTGTAGAACAGCACGTAGCCGAGCCGCCCGCCGAGGATCACGCCGAGAACCGCCATGAACAGCAAATCGTCGAACTGCTGCCGCGTCACCGGAGCCAGTCCTTTTGCGATTCGCCTCAGACCCAGCCACCAGCTGGCGGCGAAGCCGACGAGGTACATGAGGCCGTACCAGCGCACGGCGAGCGGGCCGATGGAAAACGCGACCGGGTCGATATTCGGGTGAACCAACATTACAATCGGAGCTTACAGCAGAGGGGACACACCGCATGTCGTACAACCGGCGCAGCCGCCTGATCACGCAAGGCGTCGCGCGCTCGCCCAACCGTGCAATGCTGCGTGCCGTCGGCTTCCGCGACGGCGACTTCGACAAGCCGATCGTCGGCGTGGCGAGCGGCTACTCGACCATGAATCCCTGCAACGCCGGCATCCAGCCGCTCGTCGATCGCGCCGTGGCCGCCCTGGAGCAGGCCGGAGTCAAGCCGCAGGTATTTGGCTTTCCGACCGTCACCGACGGTATTGGCATGGGGACCGAGGGGATGAAATATTCTCTGGTGTCGCGAGAAGTGATCGCCGACTCGATCGAGACCGCGGTGAACGGGCAGCTCATGGACGGGGTCCTGTGTGTCGGCGGCTGCGACAAGAACATGCCGGGCAGCATGATGGCGATGGCGCGCATCAATGTGCCAGGCATGTTTGTCTACGCCGGAACGATCAAGCCGGGCTTCTGGAAAGGCCAGAAGCTGACCATCGTCAGCCCATTCGAGGCGGTAGGCGCGTTCACCGCCGGAAAGATGTCGCGGGAGGACTTGGAAGGCATCGAGAAGAACGCCTGTCCCAGCGTTGGCGCCTGCGGCGGCCAGTACACCGCGAATACCATGAGCTCCTCGTTCGAGGCTCTGGGCATGAGCCTGCTCGGATCCTCGCAAATGGCCTCGCCCGATCCGGAGAAGGCAGACTCGGCCGCGCTCTCCGCCAGGGTGCTGGCCGAGGCGGTGAAGAACAATCTGCGCCCCCGCGACATCATCACGCGCAAGTCCATCGAGAATGCGATCGCCATTGTCATGGCGACGGGCGGCTCGACCAATGCGGTGCTGCACTATCTCGCCATCGCCAGCGCCGCGGGCGTGAGATGGACGATCGATGATTTCGAGCGCGTGCGCAAGAAAGTCCCGGTGCTCTGCGCGCTCAAGCCCTCCGGCCCGTATGTCGCCACCGACTTTCATGCGGCGGGCGGCGTCCCTCAGGTACTGAAGATGCTGCTCGAAGCGGGCCTGGTGCACGGCGAGTGCGTCACCGTCACCGGCAAAACGCTCGCGGAGGAGTTGAAGGACATACCCAGCACGCCGCGCGCGGACCAGGACGTGATCCGTGCCCTCGACAAGCCGCTCTATCGCCAGGGTCATCTCACGATCCTGAAGGGCAACCTCGCCACCGAGGGGTGCGTGGCGAAGATTACCGGCTTGAAGAGCACTTCGATTACCGGACCGGCGCGGGTGTTCGATTCCGAGAACGCGTGCATGAAGGCGATCCTTGCCAGGCGCATCAAGCCGGGCGACGTGGTGGTGATCCGCTACGAAGGCCCGAAGGGCGGCCCGGGCATGCAGGAGATGCTCGCGCCGACCTCGGCGCTCATCGGCCAGGGCCTGGGCGAGTCGGTCGGCCTGGTTACCGATGGCCGCTTCTCCGGCGGCACCTGGGGGATGGTGGTCGGGCACGTCGCGCCAGAAGCCTATGTCGGCGGCACCATCGCCCTGGTGCGCGAGGGCGATTCCATTACCATCGACGCGAAGAAGCGTCTCATCCATCTCGACGTCTCCGCAAAGGAGCTGGCGGCGCGGCGCAAGAAATGGAAACCGCCGCCGCCGCGCTACACCAAAGGGCTGCTCGCCAAGTACCGCAAACTCGTTTCCACCGCCTCGGAAGGCGCTGTCACTGACGCGAACGTCTGATTAGAAGCGCGATGCGGGCTGTTTCAGGAATTCGATCTCTTCGGGCGTGCTGGCGCGCCCGAGCGCCGCGTTGCGGTGAGGAAAGCGCCCGAAGCGCTGGATGATGTCGCGGTGTCGCAGCGCGTAGCGAGGCGCGTCCTCGGTTTCCGGGAACGCCGCGAGCGGGGCGCTGAGCTCGCAAGCCTTCAGCTGGTCCTCGAGCGACTCGCTGTGCTCGAAGGGCAGGTAGGCGAACATGCGCTCGACCGGCAGCATGTTGCGATCGTATCCCCTGGTGATCGCGTGACGCGCCGCCTCCAGCGCTAGCGTGTCGGCGGCAAACGCGCGCGGCGAGCCGCGGAAAATATGCCGCGGGAACTGGTCGAGCGCGATGACGCGCGCGAGGCAATCGGCGCGCTGCTCCAGCCATTCCCGCCTGGCGCCGGCAACGAGCTCTTCGTGAAGCGGAAGAAAGCGCTTGCTCACCTCGGCGTCGAAGGGCGCGTCCTTCTCGAACCAGCGCTTGTGCCGTCTGCCGTATTCCTCGCCTGCGCCGAACCAGAAGCGCAGCACGCCGGACGCAAGGTGGTCGCTCATGGTCCCGGATGTTAAGCTGGCATTCGCCTTCAACCACAGTCGGGAGACGACCAGGATGAACAAGACTCGCCGGTTTATTGCCAGCTTGCTCGTGGTTTCGATGACCGGGCTGGGGCTGCCGCTGCCTTCGCAAGCCGCCATCGTCGGGACAGATGCCGCTCTCACAACCGCGCAACGCGACCGGGTCGCGACCCTGCTCGATCGCGCGGACGTGCGCGCGCAGCTCGAGGCGTATGGCGTGGGCCCGGCCGACCTCAAGGCGCGGGTCGCCGCGCTGAGCGACGAAGAGGTGGCGCAGCTCGCGGGCCAGCTCGACCGCCTGCCCGCCGGCGGCGAAGGCATCATCGGCGCCTTCGTGATCGTGTTCCTCGTGCTCCTCATCACCGACCTGCTGGGCCTGACCAAGGTCTTTTCATTCACCCGCCCGGTGCGCTAACCCAGCGGCACGGGTTTTGCCCTGCGACATGGCGAACCGTCTCGCGAGCCAGACTTCCCCGTACCTCCAGCAACACGCCGCGAACCCGGTGGACTGGT
>Ga0210382_10000623_pt1 | contig 12500 bp, 6 predicted proteins | sample PLMedo_FD_155452 | JGI IMG/M metagenome (GOLD analysis project Ga0210382, IMG submission 155452) | Groundwater sediment microbial communities from an aquifer in East River, Colorado, USA - PLM0_60_coex redo | ecosystem: Environmental > Terrestrial > Soil > Riparian zone | place: USA: East River...
TGAACCGCACCCTTCCTCCCAGTTTCTTGTTGGGCCGGCCAGTTTAGCCTTGGCAAGAGTAATTTGCAACGAAAATAACAGGATACGGGTGACACTTCACACGACGTCGCGAAAAAGCTCGCGACGTCGGCTGCCCTGGGAAACGCGTCCGTTTCCTCCTCAAGCTGCCGCCTGCTCGGCCTCCTCTTGCAGCTGCAGCGCCCACATCTGGGCGTAGGCGCCGTCTTGCTCGAGCAATTCCCTATGAGTGCCCAGCTCCAAGATACGGCCCTGATCCAGAACGATAATCTGGTCCGCGTCCATGACTGTGGAAAGGCGGTGAGCGATCACCAGGGTGGTGCGCCCCCGGGCGATGCGGTCGAGCTCGGCCTGGATACCCTGCTCGGTTTCAGAATCGAGCGCGGAGGTGGCCTCGTCGAAGATGAGGATGCTCGGGTTTTTCAGGATGGCACGGGCGATCGCGACCCGCTGCTTTTCGCCCCCGGAAAGCTTCAGGCCCCGCTCCCCCACTCGCGATTCGTACCGGTCGGGAAGGCTCTCGATGAATTCGTGGATGTGCGCCGCCTTCGCCGCGTCGATGACCTCTGCGGGCGATGCGCTCGGCCGCCCGTAGTGAATGTTGTAGAGAATCGTATCGTTGAAGAGCACCGTGTCCTGCGGCACGATGCCGATCGCGGAGCGCAGGGACGACTGCGTCACGCCGCGGATGTCAGCGCCGTTGATGGTGATGCGGCCCGCGTTGACGTCGTAGAAGCGGAACAAGAGTCGCGCCAGAGTGGATTTTCCCGAGCCGCTCGCGCCCACCACAGCGACCTTGCTTCCGGCCGGAATCTCGAAGGACACCTCGAACAGGATCTGGCGCCGCGGCTCGTAGGAAAAATCAACGCGTTCGAAACGCACGGTCGCGCTTCCCGCGCCTTTTCCAAGAGGCAGCGGCACGGCATCGGGCTGATCCTGTATCTCCCGGTCCTGGGTGAGCAGGCGGAACATGCGGTCCATGTCGGCGAGCGCCTGCTTGATCTCGCGGTACACCATGCCCAGAAAATTGAGCGGAATGTAGAGCTGGATCAAAAGGCCGTTCACGAGCACCAGGTCGCCGAGCGTCAGGGTCTTTGCCACCACGCCGTCGGCCGCGAGGATCATGAGCAGCGTCACCGCGACGGCGATGATGCAGCTCTGCCCGATGTTGAGGAGCCCGAGCGAGGCCTCGTTTTTCACCGCCGCCGACTCGTACTTCTGCAGGTTCTCGTCGTACCGGCGCGCCTCGTATTCCTCGTTGTTGAAGTATTTCACCGTTTCGTAGTTGAGCAGGCTGTCGATCGCGCGCGTGTTGGCCTTCGAATCGAGCTCGTTCGCCCGGCGGCGGATTTCCATGCGCCACTCGGTGATAGCCACGCTGAAGGCGATGTAGAGCGCCACCGCGACGAAGGTGACCGCCGCGAAACGCCAGTCGAACTTGGTGAGAAGGATGACCGCCACCAGGCCGAACTCGAGGATCACCGGGACGATCGAGAACAGCATGTAGGTCAGCAGCGTCGAGATGCCGCGTGTGCCACGCTCTATGTCGCGCGACACGCCGCCCGTTTGTCGCTCCAGGTGAAAGCGCAGGGACAGGGCGTGCATGTGGCGGAACACGGTGAGCGCGACGCGGCGGATGGCGCGCTGGGTCACGCGCACGAACACGACGTCCCGGAGCTCCGCGAACAGCGTGGTCGAGAAGCGCAGGATGCCGTAGGCGGCGAGCAGAGCGAGCGGCAGCACCAGCACCGCCGTCTGAGCGTCCAGTGAATCGACCACTTCCTTGAGGATAAGCGGCACGCCGACGTTGGCGAGCTTTGCGGTGGTCAGGAACGCGAGCGCGAGCGCCACGCGGACGCGAAATTCCCATAGGTAGGGGACGAGCATCCCGACCGCGCGCCATTCGCTGCGCCGTTTCGGCGCGGCCGAATCCTTCAGCGGGGCGGGGAAGGCAAAGCTGCGGTGATCGTGGGCCATGGAGGAGTGTCATGTTACATGGAGGTGGGGGAAAACCGGGGACAGACCACGGTTTTCAGCGTAGAAATCCAAAGGTGCACGGCAGCGGGAACGGCCGCGCGCATCCGCGGATCCGAAAACCGTGGTCTGTCCCCGGTTTTCCGGAGCGGCGTATCATGAGGTATTGCGTTAGAGCACCCAAAGAACATTCCGGAGGGCCCATGCTGCTCGCTGTCTGGATCGTCGTAGTCGTTGCCGTTTCCTCTGCGCTTGCCTACCTGAATTCATCGGGCTGGTTGTGGATTGCCGCGGGCGCGGTCGCGCTCCTCGCCGGTCTGGGCGCAGGAGTACTTGCTATGGACGTCTTTCTCGTGCTCTCGGCGATATTCGCCCTCGGCAGCGTCGTGCTCGGCTTTTCACCGCTGCGCCGCTTGCTGGTTTCGCGCCCCCTTCTTGTCTGGTACCGCGGCCAGCTTCCAACCATGTCCCAGACCGAGCAGGAGGCGATAGACGCCGGCACGGTGTGGTGGGACGGCGATCTTTTCTCCGGCCGCCCCGACTGGGGAAAACTGCTCGCGGTGCCGCGGCCGAAGCTGACCGCCGAGGAACAGTCTTTCCTCGACAACGAGACCGAGCAACTGTGCGCGATGGTGAACGACTGGGAGACAACGCAGGTCTATCAGGACCTGCCGCCGCACGCATGGCAGTTCATCAAGGACAAGGGCTTCCTCGGGATGATCATCCCGAGGAAATACGGCGGCAAGGAGTTCTCCGCGACCCTGCACTCGCAGGTGATCCAGAAGCTCGCGACGCGGTGCAGCGCGGCCACGGTGCACGTCATGGTGCCCAATTCCCTGGGGCCCGCGGAGCTGCTGCTGCACTACGGCACCGAGGAGCAAAAAAATCACACCCTGCCGCGCCTCGCGAAGGGCCTCGAGATTCCCTGCTTCGGCCTGACGAATCCGCACGCGGGTTCCGATGCGGCGGCCATTCCCGATTTCGGCATCGTGTGCAAGGGAATGTGGGAAGGCCGCGAAGCGCTCGGCATGCGCGTCACCTGGGAAAAGCGCTACATCACGCTGGGCCCGATCTCGACGCTGCTCGGGCTCGCTTTCCGGCTCCACGACCCGGACCATCTGCTCGGAGACAAGGAAGACATCGGCATCACCTGCGCGCTCGTGCGCACCGACACTCCAGGCGTCAACATCGGCCGACGGCACAACCCTCTGAACGCGGTGTTCCAGAACGGCCCGAACTGGGGCAAGGACGTGTTCATGCCTCTCGACTGGATCATCGGCGGGCCGAAGATGGCGGGCCAGGGCTGGAGGATGCTGATGGAGTGTCTCGCCGCGGGACGCTCGATCTCACTGCCCTCCTCGGGGACGGGCTACGCCAAGCTCGCCGCGCGCACGACCGGGGCCTATGCTCGCGTGCGCAGCCAGTTCAAGACGCCGATCGGAAAATTCGAAGGCATCGAGGAGGCGCTCGCCCGCATCGGCGGCAACCTTTACACGATGGACGCGGCGCGTTCCATGACCGCGGGCGCGGTGGACCTCGGCGAAAAGCCCTCGGTGATCTCGGCGATCGTCAAGTATCACCTCACCGAGCGCGGGCGCGCCGTGGTCAACGACGCGATGGACATCCTCGGCGGCAAGGGGATCTGCCTCGGTCCCAACAACTTCCTGGGGCGCATCTACCAGCAGCTGCCGATCGCGATCACGGTCGAGGGCGCCAACATCCTCACGCGCAACCTCATCGTCTTCGGTCAGGGGGCGATCCGCTGCCATCCGTACGTGCTGAAGGAAATGAACGCAGCGCGCGCAGGCGACCTGAAAGGCTTCGACGCCGCGCTATTCGGTCACATCCGGCACGTTCTCTCGAACGAAACTCGCGCCTTCCTCATGGCGATCACCGGATCGCGCTTCGTTTCCGTTTCGCCCAAGGCTGCGCCCCGGACGCGCCGCTACTACCGGCAGCTGACGCGGATCTCCGCGGCGCTCGCCTACGCGGCGGACATCTCGATGCTCGTGCTCGGAGGATCGCTGAAGCGCCGGGAGAGGATCTCCGCGCGCCTGGGCGACGTCCTTTCCATGCTCTACCTTGCCTCGGCAACGCTCAAGCGCTTCGAGGACGAAGGCCGGCAGGAGGCCGATCTTCCGCTCCTCGAGTGGTCGCTGCAGGACAGTCTGTTCCGCGCGGCGGAAGCCCTGCACGGGGTGCTCGCGAACTATCCGGTGCGGCTGGTCGGTTCGTTCCTGCGCCTGGCGACTTTCCCGCTCGGCCGGCACTTCGCGCCGCCCAGCGACGCGCTCGGGCACGAAGTCGCGCGCCTGCTCATCGCGCCGTCGGCGGCGCGCGACCGGCTCTGCTCGGGCATGTACCTGCCTACGTCTGAGAGCGAGCCGCTCGGGTGCCTCGAAGCCGCGCTCGACGCGGCGATCAAGGCCGAAGCGGTCGAGGCCAAGATCCGTGCGGCCCAGAAATCCGGGGCGATACGCGGCAGGACCCCCGAGGAGCTCGCGCAGGCCGCGCTCGTCGCGCACTTCATCGTCGCCGAAGAGCAGGCCCTGATCAAGCGCGCGGCGCAGCTGCGCGACGAGGTGATCCGCGTGGACCATTTCCCGCAGGATCTCGGACTGTCCGAAGCGATCCGGCCCGCGCAGCCGCAGCGCGCCGCGGCCTGAAACCGGGGACAGACCCCTATTTATTCCCCGGTTTTGCTTCAATACGATGCGTAATCAAAAATAGGGGTCTGTCCCCGGTTGTGGCCAAAGACATCTACATCATCGACGGCGCGCGCACGCCGTTCCTGAAATCACGCAACAGGCCGGGCCCCTTCTCAGCGAGCGATCTCGCGACCGCCGCAGGCAAAGCCTTGCTCGTGCGGCAGCCCTTCGCGCCGACCGAGCTCGACGAGGTGATCCTGGGCTGCGCCGCGCCCTCGGTGGACGAAGTCAACATCGGGCGCGTCGCTGCGCTGCGCATGGGCTGCGGGCAGAAGGTCCCGGGCTGGACGGTGATGCGCAACTGCGCCTCGGGCATGCAGGCGCTTGATTCGGCGATCGCCAACATGCTCTCGGGGCGCTCGAAGCTCGTGCTGGCGGGCGGGGTGGACGCGCTCTCGCGCGTGCCGCTCCTCTATTCGGAGGCCATGGTCATCTGGTTCTCGAACTTCATGGCCGCGAAGACTCCTCTGCAGAAAGCCGGGATGTTCCTGAAATTGAAACCCGCTCAACTGCTCACGCCCATCATCGGCATCATGAAAGGGCTGACCGACCCCTACGTGGGCCTGCTCATGGGTCAGACGGCCGAGAATCTCGCGTACCGTTTCGGGACCGGTCGCCGGCAAATGGACGAATTCGCCGCTGAGAGCCACGCCCGCGTCATTCGCGCGCAGGAGAGCGGCGCATTCAGCAATCCGCATGACGGTTTGGCCGCGGAAATCGCGCCGATCTACGACGACAAGGGAAACCTCTACCGGGACGACGACGGCGTTCGGAAGGATTCGACGGCCGAGAATCTTGCGAAGCTCAAACCCTTTTTCGACCGGAAGTACGGCAATGTCACCGCTGGAAACTCCTCGCAGATCACTGACGGCGCGGCGTGGCTGGTGATCGCGACCGAGGAGGCCGTGAAACGTCACGAACTGAAGCCGCTCGGCCGGATCGTCGATTCGCAGTGGGCGGGCCTGGACCCTGCGCAGATGGGTCTCGGACCCGTGCACGCGGCGACACCGATACTCAAGCGCCACGGACTGAAGCTCAACGACCTCGATGCCTGGGAAATCAACGAAGCGTTCGCGGCCCAGGTGCTCGGCTGCCTCGCTGCGTGGAAAGAGGACAAGTACTGCCGCGAGGAACTCGGCCTCGACGGCGCGATGGGCGAGCTCGATGCCGCAAAGCTCAACGTGGACGGCGGCGCCATCGCGCTCGGCCACCCGGTAGGTGCCTCGGGTGCGCGCATCGTGCTGCACTTGCTGCATGCGCTCAAGCGCGCGGGCAACGCCGGCCATAGGCCGCGGCGCGGCATGGCCTCGATCTGCATCGGCGGGGGCCTCGGCGGGGCGATGCTGGTCGAGGCGCTCTAAGTTGTCGTTCCCGCAATCGTTTGATTCCGAACTTGCGAACTGGATTCCCGCTTTCGCGGGAATGACAGATCAAGACCAACATGGCTGAAAATTACCAGCACTGGAAGCTCGAGACCGACCGCGACAACATCGTCTGGCTGTCGTTCGACAAGAAAGGTGCGTCAGCGAACGTCCTTTCCGCCGACGTGATGGCGGAGCTCGACCGGATTCTCGACGAGCTGCGCGCGAACAATCCGCGTGGCCTCATCATCCGTTCCGCCAAGGACTCCGGATTCATCGCGGGCGCCGACGTCGAGGAGTTCACCAGGATCAAGGACGCGGACGAAGCAATGCGCCTGGTCAAGCGCGGCTGGGATCTCTACAACAAACTCGACGCCCTGCCCTTTCCGACGCTCGCGCTCATAAACGGCTTCTGCATGGGCGGGGGCGTCGAGCTCGCGCTCGCATGCCGCTATCGCGTTGCGGTGGATCAGCCCGGAACGCGCTTCGCGCTTCCCGAAGTGATGCTCGGCATTCTTCCGGGCTGGGGCGGCGTCAAGCGCCTGCCGCGCCTCGTCGGCCCGACCGCGGCGCTCGACATGCTGCTCACGGGCCGGGCCGTGGATGCGCGCCGCGCGAAGCGTTTGGGTCTCGTGGATGAGGCGGTGCCGCTGCGCATCCAGGAGAACGCCGCGCGCATGATCGTGCTCGAGGCGCCCCGCCCGAGAACGCTGCCGCTCTTCCAGCGGCTGATGAATTCCGGCCTGATGCGTCCGCTCGTCGTTCACCTGGCGAGAAAGCAGCTTGCCTCCAGGGCCTTGCCGGATCACTATCCGGCGCCTTACGCGATCCTCGAGCTGTGGCGGAGATACGACGGCGACCCGTTCGCGCCGCGACCCGAGGACCCGGCATCCGTCATCGGGCTTCTCGAGGGCGATACCGCGCGCAACCTCATCCGCATCTTCTTCCTCCAGGAGCGCCTGAAGTCCCTCGGGAAGGACAGCGACTTCAAGGCGCAACACGTTCATGTGGTCGGCGCGGGCGTCATGGGTGGAGATATCGCAGCCTGGTGCGCGATGCGCGGCCTGGCGGTGACGCTGCAGGACCAGTCGCCCGAGCGACTCGCGCCCGCGATGAAGCGCGCGGCCGAGCTTTTCAAACGCCGGCTGCGCGACAAATCCCGGATTCGGGACGCGCTCGACCGCTTGATTCCCGACGTCGCCGGGGACGGAGCGCGGCATGCGGACGTCGTCATCGAGGCGATTTTCGAGAACCTGCAGGCCAAGCGCGAGCTGTTCGCGAAGCTCGAAGCGCAGGCGAAGCCGGAGGCTCTCCTCGCCTCGAATACGTCGAGCCTCAAGCTCGCCGACATCGGCGCGAAATTCAGGGATCCGTCGCGCCTCGTGGGAATCCACTTCTTCAACCCGGTGCCGCAGCTGCAGCTGGTCGAAGTGGTCAAGGGCGCGGTCACCGACTCTGGAGTCGCGAAGCGGGCGGCGGCGTTCGTGCGGCAGATCGACAAGCTGCCCCTGCCGGTCAAGGACTCGCCGGGCTTTCTCGTCAATCGCGTGCTCGGTCCCTACATCGACCAGGCGCTGCGCATGGTGGACGAAGGCGCCGCGCCGGAGACGCTCGACGCGGCGGTCACGGCGTTCGGCATGCCGATGGGGCCGATCGAACTGGCCGACACGGTGGGCCTCGACATCTGCCTCGCGGTGGGCAAGGAGCTCGCGGGGGAAAGCGCAGAACCCCCGAAAAAACTCGCGGAGCTCGTTGCTGCGGGAAATCTCGGCAAGAAAACCAGCCGCGGCTTCTACGTCTGGAAGGACGGCAAGGCGCGCAAAGGCGCCGCGCGTGGGGTCACGCCCGAGCTCACCGACAAGCTCATCGCGCCCTACCTCAAGGAAGCTCAGACCGCCGTCGCCGAAGGCATCGTCGCCGACGCCGACCTCGCCGACGCGGGGCTCATCTTCGCTACCGGTTTCGCGCCCTTCCGCGGCGGACCGCTGAATTACCTGAAGAGCAAGGCGGGAAATTCTTGAGTCTTCGCGCGCGGTCGCGTCGCGTATCGCTTGCCCTTGCGCGACGGGCCGTGGGAGAATTTTGTCCCTGGCCAGGGAGGGTCAAGGTGGCTCCAACACCAACGGTGGGCGCGCTGCGCTGCCGCTTGCTCGCAGCGGCGGCAGGGTCTCTGTTCGCGCTGTGCGCGAGCGGCGCGATTGCGCAGGCGAAGCCGAAGCCGCAGCCTCCCAGACCGCAGTCTCAGGCACCGGCGCCGCAATCCCGCCCGCCGATCGCAGCACCCGCGAAACCGCCGGCGCCGCCGCGATTCGAGATCCGGCGCTTTCTCGTCGATGGCAATTCCCTTCTCGCGCAAGGCGAGGTCGACCGTATTCTCGCGCCGTTTTCCGGAAAGGACCGCGACTTCGGAGACATTCAGCGCGCGCTCGAGGCGCTGCAGGACGTCTATACCGGCCGCGGTTACAACGCGGTGCGCGTGAGCGTTCCCGAGCAGGACATTCGCTCGGGCCAGGTGCGCTTGCGCGTGGTCGAGGCGCGAATCCGGCGGGTGCGGGTGCAGGGCAACCTCTTTTTCAACGAAAAGAACGTCAGGGCCGGGCTGCCTTCGCTGAAGGAGGGCACCTTTCCGAACACGCGCGCGATCGGCCAGGACGCCCAGCTCGTCAACGAGAACCCGGCCAAGCAGGTGAGCGTGGCCCTGCAGGCCGCTGACGACCCCGGCCAGGTCGACGCGACCGTTCGCGTCACGGACGAAAAACCCTCCAGGGTCTCGGTGTTCGCGGACAACACCGGTACCCCGAAGACCGGAAACTTGCGCACCGGCCTCGGCTACCAGAACGCGAACCTCTTCAACGGCGACGACGTGATCAACGCGCAGGTCGTCGGCTCGCCGGGCCATGCCTCCGATGTCAAAGTCTTCGGCGCCGGATACCGTGTGCCTATTTACAAGTGGAGCGGCGTCGTCGATGTCCTCGCCGGGTATTCGAGCGTCAATTCGGGCACGGTGCTGGATTCTTTCACCGTGTCGGGCAAAGGGACGGTCTTCGGACTGCGCTACACCCAGCTGCTGGGGAGATTCGACAGCTACGAGCATCGGGTCGCGCTCGGATGGGACTACCGAGCGTACAAGAACAGCGTCATTTTCCAAGGTTCGGGCCAGTCAGAGGTTCCGGACATCACGGTCCGGCCTGTCTCGCTCACCTACATCGGCCGCGCGTCGCAGGTCGGGCGGGACCTGTCCTTCAACCTCTCCTACTCGCGCAACATTCCGGGTGGACCTGACGGCGATCAGGAGACCTTCACTGGAATCCTAGACAGTAGTGGAACCAACTTTGTCAGATTTCCCGCGCGCGCCGGTGCTTCAGCCAAGTATTCGATCTGGCGCGCAGGTGTCGCCTTCTCGCAGCTGCTGCCTTCGGATTTCATCATGCGCGCGGCCTTGAACGCCCAGCAGACCAAAGATCTCCTCGTCCCCGGCGAGCAATTCGGGATGGGCGGGGCGGACAGCGTGCGCGGCTACTACGAGCGCGAGACGGCGAGCGACGTCGGCCGGCGGTTCTCGCTCGAGGGCTACGGCCCGGATTTCGGATCGTGGATCGGCAGCAACTGGCACGCGCGCGCGCTTCTCTTCGCCGACGCGGCGCGCGGCCACGATAATGCTCCGGAGCGCGGTCCGGAAAACAAACTCGGGAGCTTCGGCCTAGGCCTGCGCGCGAACCAGGGCAAGTCGTTCGCGTTCCGGCTCGATGTGGCACGCGCCACCCAGGACGCGGGGACCCGCATCAAGGGAGACACCCGCGTGCATTTCGCTACTGCTTACAGCTTTTGAGGCGGACCGCCTGTGCGAAAAGTCACGTTCCGAGCCCGCAACCGAGGTCTAGAATGAGTTTCCCGTTTGCTGCGGGAATGAAGTCTATCGGAGGGATAGCCATGTCGAATGCCAAGCCCAGGCAACGAGGCGATTTCAAGCCCAAGCTGATCGCGCTGTCGGTGGCCGCGTGCTTCAGTCTCTCCACCGCGCAGAGCCTCGCCAATCCCACGGGCGGCACGGTCAGCTCGGGCAGCGCGAGCTTCGCCAGCTCCGGCAACACGTTGACGATCACCAACAGCGCCAACGCCATCATCAACTGGCAGAGCTTCTCGATCGGCGTCAACGAGATCACGCGGTTTCTGCAGTCCTCGGGGTCCTCCGCAGTGCTCAACCGCGTGGTGGGCGCGAACGGAGTGATCCCGCAAAGCGTGATCGATGGGGTGCTCTCCTCCAACGGCCGGGTGTTCCTGCTCAACTCGAGCGGCATTCTGATCGGATCGAGCGCGCGCATCGACGTCGCCGGATTCGTGGCTTCGAGCCTGAATCTGTCCGACCAGGACTTTCTCAACGGGCGGCTGCGCTTTACCGAGACTCCCGGCGCAGGCGCCGTCTCCAACGCCGGCGTCATCGACACGAGCTCGGGCGGCGCGGGCGGCCGAGTGTTCCTGGTCGGCCCGGACGTGCAGAACTCGGGCGTCATTCGCTCCCCGCAGGGCCAGATCGTGCTCGCCGCGGGCAAGAGCGTGGAGCTCGTTTCGGAGAATTCCCCCTTCGTGACCGTGCGCCTCGTCGCGGACACCGAGCAGGCGCTCAACGTAGGACAGCTGATCTCCGACTCCGGCCGCATCGGCATGTTCGGCGCGCTGGTTCGCCAGGGCGGCTTGGTGGAGGCGAACAGCGCCGTGGTCGGCGCGAACGGCGAGATCCGGCTCGTGGCGACCAAGGATCTGACACTCGACGCGGGCAGCCTCACCACCGCCAACGGACCGAGCGGCGGCACTGTGACACTTCAAGCGCAGGGCGGCACCAACCTCATCTCCGGAACCGTCGAAGCCAAAGGCAGCTCCGGACAGGGCGGAACGATACAGGCGCTCGGCGTGCGCGTCGGAGTAATCGGCCACGGTGTGATCGACGCATCGGGCGACGCGGGCGGCGGCACGGTTCTCGTCGGCGGCGACGCGCACGGCGCCAATCCCGACGTTCAGAACGCGCAGCAGACCGTGATCGGTTCGGACGGAATCATCCGCGCCGACGCGGGCACGACCGGCGACGGCGGCCGGGTGATCGTATGGTCGGACGAGTCCACGAAGTTCTTCGGCAGCATCTCCGCGCGGGGCGGCTCGCAGAGCGGCAACGGCGGGTTCGTCGAGACTTCAGGAAAAACGCTGCAGGCATTCGGCAGCGTGGACACGAGTGCGCCGAACGGCAACGGTGGCGAGTGGCTGCTCGATCCGACTGACATAAATATTGGGCTCGTCGGGATAGACCAGCTGACCTGCCAAACCCAAATCGGAATCTGCTTCGACGATCTGCCGCTCCTCACGTCCCTGATTTCAGCCGGCACGATAGATGCAGGCTTGCGCACGAACGGGTCTGTAACCCTTCAGGCGCATCACGATATCAATCTGCTGACAGACCTGAACCTCACGTATGGGGGGGGAGGTGGCTTCACCGCACAAGCCGGCAACAACATCAACCTGGGCGGCAACATCATCGTCAACGGCACGAACATCACTCTGAGGGCCAACGATCCGGCATCGGGCACTCCGAGCGGAACCGGCAGCATCACCTCGGGTCTCGGCTCCGGCAACATTACGACCAACGGCGGGAGCGTCAGTCTTTACGGCGTCCGTGTCGCCGTCGGCGCCATCAACACCAGTGGCGCTCTGGGCGCCGGCAGCGTAACGATCGCAAGTCTTTCCGACACGTCGCAGCTGGCCTCCATCGCCCTCACGGCGAGCGTCAAGCAGGCGACTAATTTTCCAGTAACGCTTGGCACGGTGGACCAAAAGGTCAAGAAGGACGACGTTAAGAAAGCAGCGGCAGTATGTAAATGAGCACTCCTCGCCCCTTCGTCCGCGCGCTCGCGGCGGCTGCGCTGCTCGCCCCTCTGCTCGCCTTTGCGCAAGCCACGGTTCAGCATCTGTCGGGGACGCTCTCGGTGCAGCGGCCCGACGGCTCGGTGCTCGTCTTGGCCGAGCGCTCCGATGTCTTCGTCGGCGACGTGATCTCCACCGAGCGCGACAGCTATGCGCAGCTGCGCTTCACCGACGGCGGACAGGTGACGCTGCGCCCCAATACTCAGGTCAAGATCGAGACGTACAGCTACGAAGAGGGGCGCCCCGAGCGCGACAACTTCGCCATGCAGCTTTTCAGGGGCGGCCTGCGTTCACTCACCGGGCTAATCGGCAAGCGCACCACCAATCGCAGCGCCTACAGGATGGTGACCTCCACCGCCACCATCGGTATCCGCGGCACCGACTATTCGGCGATCGACATCCCCGCGCCCCCGGCCGGCCAGAGCGCGCCCCCGAACCTGCCGCCGCCGGGGGTGTACGTCACGGTAGCCGACGGGCAGATCGTGCTCATCTCGGGGGGCGTGGAGCAGCTGGTCGGAATCGGACAGGT
>Ga0210382_10000624_pt1 | contig 12496 bp, 8 predicted proteins | sample PLMedo_FD_155452 | JGI IMG/M metagenome (GOLD analysis project Ga0210382, IMG submission 155452) | Groundwater sediment microbial communities from an aquifer in East River, Colorado, USA - PLM0_60_coex redo | ecosystem: Environmental > Terrestrial > Soil > Riparian zone | place: USA: East River...
ACCTGGATGAAGACGAACTCGACGATGAGGATGGCGACGAGGACGATTACGACGATCTCGACGACGAGTTTGATGAGGGCGAGGATGAAGAGTTCCGGCCCAAGAAGGGACCGAAGCGGGAGTGGGAGTAAGAGACCAGGACACCTGGACTCTTAGCCTCCGCCATTTCAGCTGGAGTCTCGCACGGCACCCAACGCCGTGAGGGCTCGGACGGCGTAAGCGCGATTCGCGTCGCTCCGGGCAGCGCGAGCGAGGTACTGACGGAACTGTACGATTGCCGACGAGGTGTCACCCCGCGTCCGGCAGCTGGAGGCGAGCCAGTAGTACGGGGCGGCATAGTAGGGATCGAGCTCGATCGCCTTTCGAAAATCCATCTCGGCTTCCGGCAGACGCCCGGCTGTCTGCAATACCACGCCGCGATACAAGCGGAGTACGGGATCCCGTTCCTCGAGCTGGATGGCCATTTCCAGCTCCGCGAGCGCGGTCGCGGTGTCGTGCAACGCCAGGGCGGAACCAGCCAGACGCGTGTGTGCCCAGTAGAACGCAAGGTTCGCCGTGAGCGCGCGTTCGAACGCCGCTCGCGCTGACGGGAAATCGTCCTGCTGGACTCGCGCGATCCCGATTGCGAAATCGAACATTTCCACCGATGGGAGCACCGGCGAGAGGCGCGCCTCCGTGCTGCGACTCACCGTGTCGCGAGCCGCTGCCAGCTCGGCTACGGCACCGTCAAAGCGGCGGAGGTAAAACAGCGCCCGCGCGCGATAGATCCGTATCGCGACGGCCTCCGGCTGCTTTCGCAGCGCCACCGCGAACAAGCTCTCCGCGGGCGCGAACCTGCTCTTCGCGAACGCGAGCCAACCGTCATGAACCGGCTCTCCAGGGCGCCCCGGTGGCAGACCCTGGAATTCAAGATCCGAGAAAAGGAACGGATTGCGCTGCCAGGCAATCTGCTGCAGTGAATCGACTACTCGGATCTGCCGCGGCGTCAGCGCGACGTTCCCGGCGGCCCGGTAGGAGTGCGTTCGCATGAACGTCACGCTCGCGTCGTGGCGGATTGCCTTGAGCGCGTTGAAAAACCGGGCGTACAACGGCTCCGCCCATTCGGGATCGAGTTTCGCGGCCCAATAGAGCGCCATCTCGGCGGTGTCGGGCTCCACACCGAAGCGAACGCCCCAATGGTAGTAGGCCGATGCCGCGTTGGTATCGCTGCCGGTCGGCAGCCGCGGGCGGGGCAACTCCTTGCCGGAGTCGGCCAGGGCCTGCAGCACCGCCAAGCCGGACACCGCCGGGGTATGGGGCGCCGGCGGGCTGCAGCGCGCGGCGGCGACGACGAGCAGGAAGTGGATGCTCGAGGCGTTCAGGCGTCGCATGCTCACCTCCGCGGAGCGGTCAAGAGGCTTGTGAGCCGGCCAAAAAATGGGAGGGCCGCGCGAATGTCGGGATCATTGCGAATCCACAACTCGTTCAGGCCCTCCGACGGCCACCGCACCATTGCCACGCGGTTGGCGAGCGACAACGAGATGCGGGCAGCGAGCGCGCTGTCCGCTCGCGCGCTCACGTGCAGCCGCGTCCGCACGCGCTGGAGGAAGGATTCGAGCAGCGGCCCCGACCACCGAGCGGGCTCGCTCAACCATTGATCGCGTGCCGCCGGTGTCGCCGGCAATGTGGCGGCCACACTGTCCGCGACCGCGAAGTCGAACCCGCTGTCTCCAGCGACGCTCAGCCAGACGGGAAGGTTCCTCGGCGCGGGCAGGAACACGTCGGGTGCAATCCCGCCACCGCCGCGCACTTCGCGTCCATGGTCTGTCTTGAATACTGCGAGCGTGTCTTCCGCGGCTCCGGACTTCCCTGCGAACGACTCGTACTGCTCGTAGCCAACACTTCGGTAGCGGCGCTGGATGACGCGACCACTCGGCGTGACGACGCGAGCGATCGTGAGCATCACCACGTCTCCTGCCGGCAGGAGGATGAACGGACCCTGCACCAGCGCCTTGCCGAAGCTTCGTCGCCCCACGATCAGCGCGCGATCGTGATCCTGCAGCGATCCGGCGAGGGCCTCGGCTGCGCTGGCGCTGCGCTGGTTGATAAGGACGATGAGCGGCAGTCGGGTGAAAGCGCCGTCACGCGTGGTCAAGAAATCCTTGCTGGCGTCCGCCTTACGGCCCTTGGTGCGAAAAATCACCGTGCCCTTCGAAAAGAACTGGGAGGCGATGGCGACCGCCGCTTCCATGAGCCCGCCGGGATTATCGCGGAGATCGAGAATGAGCTGTTGCGCGCCCCGCCGCTGCAAGCTGCGCACGGCATCTTGCAGCTCGTCTTCCGCTTTTGGTCCAAACCAGGCCAGCCGCACGTAGCCCGTGACGTGGTCGGGCAGCAACGACACCGCCACGATTGGGAACTTCAGCACTCGTCTGGTGAGAACCACCGACAACGTGTCAGGCTCGAGCCGCATGCCCCGCTCCAGTCGAACCCTCACTTTGGACCCCTCGGGCCCGGCCAAGCGCAGCGCGACGTCGGTTGCTTTCATCTGAGTGACGACCGTGTCGTCGATCGCGGCGATTCGATCGCCCGGCTGAATGCCCGCCTTCGCGGCTGGGCTGCCTGGAACAACATCCAGCACCGTGATCGTGCTGTCTTCCTGCTCGACGGCCGCGCCCACACCCGGCAGGTCCCCGCGCTCGAGCGCGCTCCGCCGCTCCCAGTCGCGACGTGACAGGAAGGAGCTATGCGGATCGAGTGCGTGCAGCATGCCGTCGATGGCCGCGCGCACGAGCTCCCGATAGGTGACCGAGTCCATATAGTTGGTACGGATGTGATTCAGCACGCTGGAGAAAAGCTGGAGCTGCTCGTAGGGAGACCGCTCACGCGCCGTGTCCGCTTGCTGCGCCGCGAGTGGCTGTGGGCCGATCAGGAACGCCAGCACGAGCGCGACACTGAGCGCGCTGTGACGGCGGCTGACGCCGGAGCTAGCCACAGTCCTACGGAGTGATCTGGTCACCTGACGGCATCTGAAGGTGGTGTGCAGTAATTAACAAGGCTGCGACGTCTTGCCAACCGCCAGGGGTCTTTGGGCGGCGGAGGAGTACCGTAGCGACCAGCGCGCCGCTAAGTTGGGGTGCGTTGGGGCCTGTAGCTCAGGTGGTTAGAGCGCACGCCTGATAAGCGTGAGGTCGGTAGTTCAACTCTACCCAGGCCCACTACGAGCCGTACTAGCCCCTGCTAGACCGCGACGCGCAAGCGCTCGGGCACCCGCGCATGCTCGCGATAATGCGCAATCGTGCGCCGCAGCCCCTCCTCGAGATTCACGGTGGGCGCATACCCCAGCTGCTCGCGCGCCAGGTCGATCGACGCTAAGGAGTGGCGCACGTCGCCGGCGCGGACGGCATCGTGTAGCGGCTCGACATCAATGCCGACGAGATCGGCGATCCGTTGCCACAACTCGCGAATGCTTGTGGCCACGCCGTACCCGATGTTGAATACCGCGCCCGCCGCCTGATCCGCGGGCGCGTGACACGCGAGTAGGTTTGCCTCCACGACGTTCGTGACGAACGTGAAGTCGCGCGTCTGTCCACCATCGCCGAAGATCACGGGGGGCGCGCCGTGCAGCGCCGCGGCGATAAACAAGGGGATGACGGCGCCATACTGCGACTCGAGGCTCTGGCGGGGTCCGAAGATGTTGAAGTACCGCAAGACGACCGTCTCGAGCCCGTGAGTCCGCCAGAAGGCCTGGCAGTACGCCTCCCCCGCGAGTTTGGATGCGGCGTACGTCGAGAGCGGGCGCGGCAGGAGCGCCTCGTGATTGGGGAGCTCGGCGGCGTCCCCGTACGCCGCGGTCGATCCGGCGAACACCACGCGACGCACCTTGGCTTCCTGGGCCGCCAGCAGAACGTTCAGCGTACCGGTGACATTGGTCTCATGGGCGCCGATCGGGTTCTGCGTCGACCGAGGCACCGACGTAACGGCGGCTTGATGCAGGACGTAGTCCGCACCCTGCATCGCGCGCCGGCACACCTCGAGCCGGGCGACGTTGCCCCGAATGAAGCGGATATGATCGCGGACGGTGCGAAGGTGCTCGCGTCGGCCCGTCGAGAGGTCGTCGAGCACGGTGACCTCCGCGCCGTCGCGCAGAAGCCGCTCGACGAGATGCGAGCCGATGAAGCCGGCGCCGCCAGTGACGAGGTATCTCACGCCGGTCCGGTGAGGCACGAACTGGGCCACTAGGCGGGGCGCGTTTCTTGCCCCGAGCGAGACGTCGGGCGCGCGTCGGCGCGTCCGCGATTGTCGCGCAGCGACCACAGGTGTGTCGCCCCGTCTTCATCTCGCAGGGAGCGTCAAGGAATGAACGACCTTTTGTTGCGCGTGCGCCGCACCCCCGAACGGCTGCTCCATGCGTATCGGCGTCGCAAAGCGCTCGAGGCCCTGCGAGGACGACCCCTGCCGACGACTCTGCTCGCGGTGTGTCACGGCAATATCTGCCGCAGCCCCATCGCCGCGGCGCTGCTCGGCCGCGAGCTCGCACCCCTCGGCACCGACGTGCAATCTGCTGGCTTCATCGGGTTCAACCGGCCTCCGCCCGCCGAAGCGGTGGCCGCGGCGGAGCGTCACAGCGTGAGCCTCTCCGATCACCGGTCGCGTCTCGTGACTGCCGACTTGGTCCGCGCCGCCGATCTCATCGTGGTGATGGACCCGACCCAGCGGCGCCTCGTGTGTGAGCGCTTCGGGCGCCGGCCGACCGACGTGTTGGTCCTCGGTGATTTCGATCCTGCCCCGGTCGAGACGCGGACGATCCGCGATCCGGTGAATCAGAGTCGTGAGGTGTTCGACGAAGTTTACGAGCGGATCGCCCGGTGCGTGCGTGAGCTCGCGCGCGTGCTTGGCAGCCGCGCGGGCGGCTAGCGGGTCGACGGCTGCTCGTGCGCCGGCAGCCTAAGACCAGCCCGCCGAGATCCCAACTTGACGCGGCTGACAGCCGTAGAACCGCCGCGTCCTACCCTGCGCAGCGCGCGGCGTGCCAACTGCCAGAGCATCCGAAAAAAGGGGGTCAGATCATCGCGAGCGAACCACGCGGCCTCGTCGATTCCCCGCAGCGATTGGATCCACGCCCGGAGCGACAGGTGTCCCGCTCGCATGCGGTCCCAGGACGATTCGATATCTCCACTCTCCTCGATCCACTTCCGGCCTTCGCAAGGAACGGCGGCCGGTAGCGGCTGCCCGGTCATATCCAGGTACAGAAAGCGCACGACGTCCATACCATTCGCGTCCACGAACAGGCGGAAGGTGCATCCAATGCGGGGGTTAGGGTCGAGCAGCTTGTATGACCCGTCGCGCTGGTCGTACCGGTAATCGATATCCACAATGCCGCGATAGCCGACGGCACTCAGTAACGTCGTCGTCATTGCTTCGACGGTTTCGTTGCGCTGGCCGATACCGAGGCTTGTCGCACCGGCGTCCACCGGGTGCTGGCGTAACTTCTTCCCGGTGAACCCCGCGACGCAGCGCGACGCGTGGTTGAAGTAACCGTTGAACATCCAGACGGAATCATCGCTGCCTGGAATGTATTCCTGCAGCATGAGGTTCGGCGCAGCGGGATCCTCGAGTGTGGCATACTGCTCTGCCAGGTCCCGTTCCGAATGCACGAGAACCATCTTGCAACCGGTTCGTGCCTGGAGACGCGCGCCGTCGATGCCCTTGAGTACGATGGGGAACAGAGCATCCCGCGCGAAGTCCTCCACCTCGTCGCGGGACTGAGGGAACACCGCCGCCGGCGTGGGGATGCCCAACCGGCCTGCGAGATTGTGCACTGCGCGCTTGTCGCTGAACGACCGCACGACGCCGGCTGGCACGGGTGGAAACAGGAAGCGAGCGGCGAGGTCATCGCTGTGTTCAGCGACGAGCAGGCTCGTTGCGTCCGTAGTGGGAATCAGGACCGCCTGGCTGCCAATCCGGTCGCCGAGATTGTTGAGAAAGCGAATCGTCTCGCCCGCGGGAGCGCGCTCGAGATTCCAGAGAACAGGCCGACAGTAACGCGATGCGAGTGCGGGTGCGCGTGGGTCGCTGGCCACGCCGTAGACGGTCACCCCGAGCCTTCCGAGACTCCTGGCAATGCCCAAACTGCCGTGGTGGAAGCCCAGCACGACGACGGGTACCGACGTATCGACCCGCATCTAGGACAGACTCGGTTTCCGCGCGATCAGCAACAGAGCTCGATCGTGCACGTCGGGCTGGGACCCGGGCTCGGGCTCCCGGACGAACTCCTTTGCTTGCACTCCCGTCCAGCCGACGCTCTCGAACATCCGCCGGTATTCGGCGGCGCTGCGGACGTGCAGTGGCATCTTTACTTCGTCCAACATTCGGAGAGAATCCGGATGGTCGCTGTAAAGACAGATCAGCACGAAGATCTGCCCGCCCGGCGCGAGCACGCGCAGGAGTTCGCGCAGCACCGCGCTCTGGTCCTCGAAGTAGTAAAAGGACTCGACGCTGAGAAGCTTGGTGAACGTGTCAGCCTTGCACGGGAGCCGCTGCGCCGAGCCGCAGATGAATTGCAGGTTGGCGAACTGCGCGCTCTTCGCGCGAGCCTGCTGGACCATGCCGTCCGAAACATCGACCCCAACTACCAGGGAGGTTGCGCCGACCTTCGTGGCGAGCGTTCGCGTGGCCCAGCCGTCCCCGCAGCCGAGCTCCAGGACGCGATCTCCGGCGGACAGGCTCATCTCCTCCAGGGTCCGCTCCGTAATCGGCCGGTGGACGACCTCCATTCCCTTTCCCGCGTCGTGCTCCGCCCAAAGGTTAAACTCGCGGCGCAGGATCACGTCGCGTGGTCGACGGGCCAGCTTCGCGAGCATGATGCGCAACTTGAGTCGTGTACCGCGAAAGCGGATCATCGGATTGAGCCTCAAGCACGAAATGCGCCACGGCCAATCACGCCGGGGCTGTTGCGGCCGCGCCTCACACGTTGCGCGTTGGAACGTCTCGGCGGCCCTCCACCACGACGCGATACGTCACAGCGGCTAGCACCGCGAGAAGGGCTGCCGCCCACTGGAGGAGCGGCGTCGCGCGGAGCGACGTCACCACCGGCGCGCCGAGCAGTCCGACTGTCACCGCCATCCCGGTGACCCACGCATCACGGCGCGTGCGAGCCCAAAACCCCGCCGGCACCCACAGCGCAGCCATCCACGCCAAGCTCAGCACCGCCTTGAGCCACGCCGGCAGAGACTCCGGATACATGAGGAGCGCCCACCCGCTCCCGAGGGTGAAGCCGAGCGCTGCGGGCGCGGATGAGTTGACGGTCAGGGCGTACCGCCCGCGGCGGCCATGCACGGTTACATCGAGCGAGTCTCCCGGGGTGATGGCTCGCAAGGCGCCGACGAGGCGGATATCGGGTTCGTCGAGGCGCCACGTGGTAGCGCGAGTCCGAAAGCGGAAGATCACGTCGTCACGATCCGGGCCGAGCAGCAGGATCTCGCGCTGGTGCTGATCGTACAGTGCGAACAGCGCGGCGACCGCAGCGGGGCGCGGGCCGGCAACCGCGCGGACACGGAGTGAGAAGCCTTCAGACGAGCGCAGCGCATCGCGCACGCCCACAGAGTTGGCGATCGGTCCTGCCGGAAAGCGAACCTCACCGATCATGGCGTCCAGCACGCGCCCCTGATACGGCGCGAGATGCGCGAGGTTCGGGGTCCACAGAGCGAAGTATCGCGTCTGCGGAGGCGCGGGGGCGAGCAGCCAGCCGGTGACGTAGCAGACGGCGGTGGCGGCGAGGGCCGCGGCACTGGACAGCCGGCCGGCCTGGGCGCGCGGCGGGAGCAGCCAGTACGGCGCAGTCGCAACGAGCACGGCGCCGAGCCCCGATCCGATGGTGTTGGAGACAACGTCTCCCAGACTGGGATCGCGTCCGGGGATATACAGCTGAGCGAACTCGACGCTGGCCGATAGGAACGCACCGGCGAGCCCGCAGCGCGGCAGCGGCACGCCTGCGGCAGCGAGTGCCGCACCGAACGGGAGAAAGAGCAAGGTGTTGAGGAGGAAGTCGGCGATGCCCCGCTCGCCACAAACCACGCAGGCGAGCCAGCGCTCCGGCTCCGCGCCCGCGACCGGCAGGAGGGTGACGGCGAGGATGACGGCGGCCGACGCGATAACGAACCAGCGGTGCAGGGGCCGGGGGCGCACCCGACCAAGATACATGTCCGTTGTTGCAGCGAGGCCATGGGCACCGAGGAGTGAGCGCAGCAATCGCTGCGTCAATCCGAGCCACCCCCGCTCAATGGGGGGCGCCGCACTCTGGCGTGAACCTTGCCCCTCCAAGTGCAGGCGGGTTACTCCCGCGATCACAAGTGGCTACGACGTAGCGCGCACTCGACAGAGGGGACGGCGTCATGCTCAGGCGTATCAGAGTCGCAGGGCCTGTGGGAGCCATGCTGCTGGCGGTGGGCTGCAGTGAGTCGGTGGGTCCCGAGCGCCACGCGCCCCGAGGTCCCCTCTTTGAGACGATGGCGGCGAGCGCGGGAATTACGCTCGACAAGCAAAACGGTTTCCTCGGCTCGGCGCCCTCACCCGGCGTGACGATCCTCCTAAAAGGCTTCAACCCCGTCAACCCGCACCGCGGCGACGCCATCGTGGCGACCTTTTTCTGGGTCGGCTCGTCCAGCATCAAGGGGGTCACTGACCACCTGACCAACGGAACGCCGGTTGACAACAGGTATCAGTTCGTCGAGTCCGTTACCGCGGGTGGTCTCACGATGGCCACGTACGTCGCCACGAACGTCCAGAACTTTCCGGATGCGTTCGACGAGCGGAACCCGGGCGACAGCATTCTGGTCGTGCAGGCGGAGTTCTCGTCGCCGGTCACGGAGGGCGGGATGCTGATCTCTGCGTGGACCGGCGTGGATCCGGATTTCACGCGGGCGTTCACGGGCGTGAAGCGCTCGGCATCGGGCTCCGGCTCGTCGCCCTTGCCCGTCGCCCCGGGCTCGATCAATGTCGACGCCGGGGCGCTCGCGTACGGCGTCGCTCTGGTGAACGCGGTGGCGAACGCCGATCCGCCCCAAGGTTTCAGCAGAATCCTGTTCCAGTCCGACGGGACGAAGAGGGCCAGCGACGGCGCGTACGCCGTGCCGACGACCGCAGGCCCGGTCAATCCGCAGTGGACGTGGACTTTGTTCGGCGGCTCGGCCAGCAGCGTGTGGCTGGCCACGGTGCTCGAGCTCAAGCCGGCGGGCGGGAGCCCACCGCCACCGCCACCGCCACCGCCGCCGCCGCCACCGCCGCCGCCGCCGCCGCCGCCGACCACAGGTGACCTGACGGTGACGGCCAGTACGACGGGCGCGAGCCTCGATCCGGACGGCTATACGGTCAACGTGGAGGCGGCCGCGACCGCAGATCCGAGCGACCACGTCGAGACGAACGGGAGCGTGACGTTCACCGGCCTGGAAGCGGGCGATTACACGGTGACGCTGTCCGACGTGGCGTCGAACTGCACGGCGACCGGGGGCAACTCCCAGTCAGTGACCGTGCCCGCGGGCGGCACGGTAGAGACGACTTTTGCGGTGGTCTGCGTCCCCCAAGCTACGCGGCTCCTATTCACCCAGCAGCCGGGTAACGCGCTGCCCTATCCGTTGGGCACCATTCCCACGGTGAAGGTCACGGCGGTGGACGATCAAGGCAACCGGGTCGCGAGCTTTGGAGGGCAGGTGACGATCGCCATCGGGAACAACGCTGGCCTGCTCGCGCCGGGTGTGCTGCGCGGCACGAAGACTGTCACGGCTGTGAACGGCGTGGCGACGTTTTCGGGCCTGAGCATCGATCAGCCGGGGGTCGGATACACCCTCAGGGCCACGTCGTACTCCTTGACGGGCGCCGAAAGCGCAAGCTTCACCATCCTGACGCCGCTGTCGTTCCCATGATGTGCTGACCATGGGCTAAGCTCGCCGAGCTGGCGAGCTTAGCCCGACGAAGTGACCCGAAGCGCGACGACGACTCCACCAGGAGACCGGGATCACGTCTAGGCGCAGGATCATCGCTTGCCTGCCGAGGGTGCTTGCAGCGGCGCTCGCCGCGGCCTGCACCGACTCGCTCACTCCCGGACGCGATAGCCCGGGCGCCCCGCTGTTTGATGCTGCGGCGGCTGGCACGGGCATCGCACTTGACCGCTCAGGCGGCTCTCTCGGCCAGAGCGGCAGGGCGTTCCTCGCCTCGTTCGGTCCCACGAACCCGCACCGCGGCGACGCGGTTGTCGCGACCTTCTTCTGGAGCGGCTCGACCACCCGCATCACGGCGGTTACGGACCGCCTGAGCGACGGCACGCCTGTCGGGAACCCCTACACGCTGATCGACTCGGTGAGCGCCGGCGGTATATCGATGGCGACGTTCGTGGCAATAAACGTGGCGAACTTCCCCGACTCCAACCCCCCTGGGGAGAAGGTCCTCCTCGTGCAAGGGACCCTCTCCGACTCGGTGGCCGACGGCGGGGTCATGGTCTCCGCGTGGAGCGGGGTGGAGGGAGTATCGACGCAGGCGCTGGGCGAGCGCCGAGCGGCATCGGGCTCCGGCAACACGTCGCCCACAATCGCCAGCGTCGGGGCGATCGCGGTGAACGCGGGCGCGCTGGTGTACGGCGTGACGATGGCGAACCGGTTGGCCGGCCGCAGCCGCCCCACGGGGTTCCTGTACCTTGACGCGTCGAGCGACGCGTCGGGACTGGTGGCCGAGCACGACTACGTCGTGGCGGCCGGCGCGGGCTCGGTCGATGCCCAGTGGAGCTGGGGCTTCAATCAGCCGACGACATGGCTGGCCACCGTGCTCAGCCTCAACCCGCCGTCCGCGCCGCCGGCGCCGTCGGCGGCGGCGTCGCGCCTGGCGTTCACGGTCCAGCCCAGCACCACGACCGCAGGCAACTCGATTTCGCCCGCGGTGAAGGTTGCAGCCCAGGATAATGCGGGCATCACCGACACCACGTTCCGCGGCACGATTACCGTCGACCTGGGCGCGAACCCGAACGGCGGGACCCTCTCGGGCACGCGGACGGTCACCGCGGTGAGCGGCGTCGCCACGTTCGCGAATCTGAGCATCAACCAGGCCGGGAGCGGCTACACGCTGCAGGCTAACGCCTTGAACTTGACGGGAGCCACGAGCGGACAATTCACCATCACCGCCGCTCCCCCACCTCCTGCTCCGCCTGCCCCTCCTCCGGCGAATGGAATTACGTTCGACCAGCAAAGCGGCTTCCTCGGCTCGGCGCCCGCACCCGGCGTGACGATCCTGAAAAAAGGGTTCAACCCCGTCAACCCGCACAACGGCGACGCCATTGTGGCGACCTTCTTTTGGGTCGGCTCGGCGACCATCACGGGGGCGGGTGTGTACGACCACCTGACCAACGGGAAAGTAGTGGGCAACACGTACCATTTCGTCGAGTCGGTTACCGCGGGTGGTCTCACGATGGCCACGTACGTCGCCACGAACGCCCAGAACTTTCCCGATGCGTTCGACGAGAGGAAGACTCCGGGCGACAGCATTCTGGTGGTGGAGGCGGCACTCTCGTCGCCGGTGACGGAGGGCGGGATGCTGATCTCTGCGTGGACCGGCGTGGATCCGGATTTCACGCGGGCGTTCACCGGCGTGAAGCGCTCGGCATCGGGCTCCGGCTCGTCGCCCCTGCCAGTCGCCCCAGGTCCGATCGACGTCGATGCTGGCGCGCTCGCGTACGGCGTCTCTCTGGTGAACGCGCTGGGCAACGCCGATCCGCCCCAGGGTTTCGCGAGAATCCAATTGCAGTCCGACGGGACGAGGAGGGCCAGCGACGGTGTGTACGCCGTGCCGGCGACCGCAGGCTCGGTCAATCCGCAATGGACGTGGTTTTTCGGCGGCTCGGCCAGCGTGTGGCTGGCCACGGTGATCGAGCTCAGGCCGGGGGCGGCACCGCCGGCCACCGGCAATCTGACGGTGACGACGAGCACGACGGGGTCGAGTCTCGATCCGGACGGCTACACGGCGACGGTCGACGGGACGACAAGCCAAGCGATTGCGATCAACAACAGCACCGGGATCACGTTCACCGGCCTGGCGGCGGGCAGTCACAGTGTGGTGCTGTCGGGGGTGGCGGCGAACTGCACGGTGAGTGGCGGCAACACGCAGACGGTCAACGTGCCCTCGGGTGGCACGGTGACGGCCGCCTTCTCGGTGAGCTGCACGACGGCCACCGGCAACCTGACGGTGACGACCAGCACGACGGGGTCGAGTCTCGATCCGGACGGCTACACCGCGACGGTCGATGGGACGACGAGCCAGGCGATCGCGATCAACAACGGCACCGGCGTCACGTTCAGCGGTCTCTCGGCGGGCAGTCACAGTGTCGTGCTGTCGGGGGTGGCGGCGAACTGCACGGTGAGTGGCGGCAACACGCAGACGGTCAACGTGCCCTCGGGCGGGACGGTGACGGCCGCCTTCTCGGTGAGCTGCGTGACGCCGCCGGGCACGTTGCGCGTGACGACCAGCACGACGGGGT
>Ga0210382_10000625_pt1 | contig 12486 bp, 12 predicted proteins | sample PLMedo_FD_155452 | JGI IMG/M metagenome (GOLD analysis project Ga0210382, IMG submission 155452) | Groundwater sediment microbial communities from an aquifer in East River, Colorado, USA - PLM0_60_coex redo | ecosystem: Environmental > Terrestrial > Soil > Riparian zone | place: USA: East...
ACCCATCCGTTCCGACATTTGCGTCGCGACGAGGAGAATCCCTCCCAGACTGGTAAATGAAAGGATGCCAAGCAATAGCGGGTTCGCGCCGGCCACGAACATCACGACAAAGGCCGTTGCCCCGAGCAAAGCCGCGGTGCCAAGGTCGACTTCGCCAAGAATCAACCCGCCGAGCAAGCCCACCGTTACCAGCGGGAGAACGAAGCCATACAGCAAACTATTACCGGTCTTTTCGTGACGCGAGAACCAGGCGGCGAGGAAAAAGACCGCAGCGATTTTCGCGATCTCGGAAGGTTGAAAAGTAAATGGGCCCAGGCCGACCCAGCGCCGGGAGCCATTGATGCGCAGCCCCAGGGGCGGAATGTAGCAGAGGACCAGGGCGACGAGCGCAAGCGTAAACCAAAGCCACCACGTCCGTTGCCAGAAATGGTAGTCGATTAGTGCGACGAACGTGCAGACCGCCAGTCCAATCCCAAACCAAAGCGCCTGACGCTTAATAAAAAAATAAACATCGCCATGACTATCCCGCGCAAACGCGCTGGTGCTGAACAGCATGACGATGCCGATCACCAGCAGCCCAAGCACAGCCAGAAACAGGATGTACGCGCTCTTACGGTGCATAAATCAGCTCGGTGGGCGATCGGCGTTCACCGTGGGGACCGCCTCTGCAACTCGCATGCTGTTTCATTCTTTCTTCTTCTTTGCGTTTATCGTTTTGGTTGGCACGAGCAGCTTTTGTCCGATCTGCAATTTGCGCGGATCTTCGATGTGATTGACGACAATCAGATCGTCGTACGAGACTTTTAATTTTTTGGCGATCGTCACCGGATTATCACCTTTTACTACCGTATAAACTTTTCCTGAGTGGGCTGGCAGTGTCGCATGTTCAGTTTTTTGCTCGTCTTTCACGAGCGATTTGGGCGGCAAATGGGACGCTTTCGCAACTTCACGTCCCGCGTTTTCCCTTTGCATCAACCCAGGCGGTGGACTGGAAATATCCGGTTTGATTGTCGATGTAACGGTCGTCGGATTATTTTCCGTATTCGCCGGCGTTGCTGACACAAGCGAACTCTGCCGCGTTTTAATCGCATTGAACGCAATGATTCCAGAAACAGCCACCACATGGAGAAGCAGGACAATCAGCAACGCGCGAGACAGCTTCATGTTTGGTTCGGACATCTCTTCGTAGCCCATTTCTGCGTGCGTCCCGACGGATCGGCGCGCGGTTGTGGCCCGAAGTTTTTTGCGTCTGAGCAGCTTCGGTATTTTCATGGTTCTAGTTGGGTAGGGCCTGCACGAGAGTGCGAAATTGATCGCCGCGATCGGCGTAGCTTTCGAACATATCGAAGGAAGATGTGCCTGGAGAAAAAAGGACGACTTCACCGGGCTTAGCTACTGCGCGTGCGCATTCAATTGCGTCTGCAAGCGAACTCGCAATTTCGGATTTAACGACGCCGCCCCAGGAACGACTGATGCTCGCGGCCATTTCGCCGATCAAGATTGTTGATCTAACTTTTTCTTTCACGACGGTTCGAAGCGGATCGAAAGTGAAGCCTTTATCCTTGCCGCCAGCGATGAGAATGACCGGTTTGGTCTGCGCACGCAGCGCCTTCTCCACCGCGTCAAGATTTGTCGCCTTTGAATCGTTTACATAGCTGACGCCGCCGACTTCGCGCACGAATTCGCAGCGATGCGGACGCGGCTCGTAAACACGAAGCGGCGGCACCATTTCCCGAAATGACAACCCTCGCGCCATCCCCGCCGCCAGCGTCGCCATTACGTTCTCGATGTTATGCAAGCCGCGCAGTTTCGTATCGGACAACCGCAGAACAGCCTCATTATGATAAACGATCTCCCCCTCGAAGAGGCGAAAGTCCGCTTGATCGACATAAGCGCTAAACGTGATCGTGCGTGCGCGAATCCCAGGTAATTTTTCAATTGCATTAACAACTGCGACATCAGCGGCGATTTGATTTTCGAAAATGCGCAGCTTGGCCGCGCGGTAATCGGCCACGGAGGGATAACGGTCGAGATGGTCGGGAGCGAAGTTGAGCCAGAGACTGACGGATGGGTGAAAGCTGCGGATCGTCTCCAATTGAAATGAGCTCACCTCAACGGTGAGCAGGTCGAATGGTTTCTTTTCGCGCGCTACCTCGCAGAGCGGTTTGCCGATATTGCCGCAGGCGATTGTTCGCTGGCCGCCCGCATTCAACATTTCGGCGAGCAGTTCGGTCGTCGTCGTTTTGCCGTTCGTGCCAGTCACGGCGATGACCGGAATTTCACAAGATCGCCAGCCGAGTTCGAGCTCGCCGATCATGTCGATCTTGCGCGAGGAAAAATTGCGCGCGAGAGGAGAATCTGGAGCGATGCCCGGACTTACGACAGCCATCTGGTAAGCGGATGAATCTTCATCCGCCATCCTTCCGCAAATCACGCGAACCGCTTGTGCCCGCAGATTGTCGATCGTCGATTTGAGTAAGTTCGTTTCCTCAGCGCTATCGAGCACTGTCACGTGAGCGCCCTCCGACTTAAGCAGCAGCGCGGCCGCGGTCCCGCTCAAGCCCGCACCAAGAACAGCGATATTTTGATTCTCGTAGCGCAATTTTACCTCAGTTTCAGTGTCGCCAGACCAAGCAACGCGCAGATAATCGAGAGGATCCAAAACCGAACGATGACAGTGTTTTCCTTCCAACCAGTCAGTTCGAAATGGTGATGAAGCGGGGACATAACGAAGATTCGTCTGCCCGTCAGTCTGAAGCTGACCACTTGCAAAATTACGGAGACCGCTTCAATCACGAAAACGCCGCCCACGACCGTCAAAAGCAGTTCCTGTTTACAGCAGATCGCGACCACGCCGATCATGCCGCCGATGGCGAGCGATCCGGTATCTCCCATGAAAACTTTGGCTGGGTGACAGTTGAACCAGAGAAAGCCAAGACCCGCACCGATCAGTGCGGCACAGACAACGGTCAGCTCTCCAGCAAAAGGATAAAATGGGACTTGTAAGTATTCTGCGATCTTGAAATTTCCCGCCGCATACGAAAGCAGCGCGTATCCAAACGCAACGGTGATCGTGCACCCGATCGCGAGACCATCTAGTCCGTCAGTCAGATTGACCGCATTGGACGAGCCGACAATGACGAGCGCAAAAAACACGAAAGTAAACCAACCCATGTTTGCGACCACAGGTGCTTTAAAAAATGGCACATAAAGGGAGCGAGCTTGCACTTCGAGCAATGGGCTGCTGAGGAAGACGGCTGTTATAATTGCGGCGAGCGCGATCTGAAAAACAAGTTTCAAGCGGCCGCTAATGCCGTCGGACTTCTTTTTCGTGACTTTGAGGTAATCGTCAATGAACCCAAGCACGCCGAGATAAATCATGCTGAATAACGCGAGCCAAACGAAACGGTTGTCTGGACGAGCCCAGATAAAGCTCGAGATAAACACCGCTCCTATAACTAGGACACCCCCCATGGTGGGTGTCCCCTGCTTACCACCGTGCAATTCAGCGAGGCGGTGAACTTCCGCGGCCCCGCGAATTGGTTGCCCCAGCTTCAGTGCAATCAGTTTTCGAATGATGAAATTTCCAAAAATGAGAGTCAGGAGGAAAGCTGTGACCGCAGCGGCAATGGCGCGAAATGTGACATAAAGGAAAACGTTGAAACCGATGAACTGATCGCTCAGGCGATGGAGGTAGTACATCATGGCGAAGTTCCAACGGGGAAATGATTCGTCTGCTCGCGATCATTCGTCGAAGTTGCCGCTCGGCGACTGCCGAATTCCTCCATCACACGCTCTGTTCGCGCGGCGCGGCTTCCCTTAATTAGCACAAGATCCCCTGGCTCTGCAATATCACACAAAATTTCCGCGGCTTCAGTTGTAGAACGAACTGCTTTGCTATTTCGTAATCCAGCGTGTGCTGCCGCGGTCGCCACCGCGGCAGCCACGTTTCCAATCGCAATCAAATGGTCGACCCCAAGAGCAGCTGCGGTTTCACCAACTTCTTGGTGGCCGGCTTCCGACGCGTCGCCTAGTTCCCTCATTTCTCCGAGGACAGCGATACGTTTTCCGTCGGTATCGAGTTCCACCAGCGTACGTAGTGCCGCTTTCATGGAATCCGGATTTGCGTTATAGCTGTCGTCGATAAACTGGACGCCGCTAATTTCCTTGATCTGCAAACGCGCTTTCGTCAGGGGAGCAGCAGCGAGGCCGGCAGCACAATCCTCAAGGGAAAGACCGAAGACGCGACCGGCGGCGACTGCGAGCAGCGCATTTTGCACCATGTGCAAGCCGGGCACGGGCAGTTGCGCGCGACAGCGGTGCGCGCCCTCGAGAATCGTAAAATCTGTACCGTTCGCACTCTGACTCACTTCGCCGGCACGGATCGTCCCGGCGGTTGTGCCGGCCAAAATTACTTTTGCCTGTGTGCGTGCCGCGATGCTTTTACTAAAAGGATCGTCCGCGTTCAAAATGACTGTTCCTTGAGGACCAATCGCTTCCGCGATCGCGCCCTTCTCGGTGGCAATCGCTTCGCGCGATCCCATGAATTCGATGTGCGCGACACCAATGTTTGTAATGATAGCCGTATCCGGCGCGGCCAGCTTCGTTAAGGCCGCAACTTCGCCTGGATGATTCATGCCGATCTCCCAAACCGCGACTTCATCCTGCGGAATCGCTTCTAACATTGTTCGAGGAAGGCCAACATGATTGTTGAAATTTCCGTCCGTTTTGGTCACCCGAAAACGGCGCGCCAGAACCGCTGCCGCAAAATCTTTCGTGCTTGTTTTGCCATTGCTTCCCGTAATCGCGATGACTTTGAGCGAAAGCGATTTTCGGTAATTGGCAGCAAGGCTTTGATATGCCCGCAACGTGTCTTCCGCGCGGACGAGCGTGAAGTCCTTTGGAACTTTTCCCTTCCAACTAGAATCGACAATCGCGCCGGCGGCGCCTGCTTTCGCAGCCGATTCAACGAAATTGTGTCCATCAAATTTTTCGCCACGCAACGCGACGAATAGCTCGCCGCGTTTCAGTGTGCGCGAATCAGTTCCGATCTTCTCGATTAAGACTTTCCCGTCCCCTGAGGAAACCGCTGCGCCGGCAAAATCAGCAACTTGAAAGATTGACAATCGATTCATTAGAACTCCACTGGTCGGTTCTCGATCGCGCTTCGCGCGACTTGAGTATCATCGAAGGGCACGGTGTGATCCGCGAACTCCTGATAGTTTTCGTGTCCTTTGCCGGCGATTAGCACAATGTCGCGTGGCTGGACGAGCGCTATCGCGCGGCCAATCGCCTGCTTTCGATCGACAAGTTTCTCGTAGTGGGTCGAACGAAAGCCTTTTTCGATCTCGGCAATAATGGCGCTCGGATCTTCTTTCCGCGGATTATCGGAGGTGATGATCGCGTAATCGGCGTGTCGATCCACAATCTCCCCCATCAGTGGACGCTTTTGCCGGTCTCGATCGCCACCACAGCCAAAAACGACAATCAAGCGATGCGGTTCAAGTTCACGCAAGGTTTTAAGAACGTTGCGAAGGGCGTCCGGCGTATGGGCGTAATCGACGAAAACCTGAAACTTTCGCTTCGCCGGAACGATTTCCAGCCGTCCCGGTACTTGCGGCGATTTCCCAAGACTGAGAACTGCTTCGCGCAGGTTAACTCCAAGAGCGCTCGCCGCCGCCAGCGCCGCCATCGAGTTTGCGACATTAAACCGGCCGATCAACGGCACGCGAACCAGATAACTCTTTCCGCGGGCATCGAGTTGATAGGAAGTGCCGCCAAACTCTACGCGATAATTTGAAGCGCGAAAATCCGCCCGCACGTTCATGCCGTAGGTAAGGATCGCGACACTTTTGTCGATCTTGCCGAGCAGACGCTCGCCATAATGATCGTCGATGTTCACGACAGCGACGGGTCTTCGCTTTTTTTGCTGCTGTGCAAGCCCGGTGAAAAGCTTGGCTTTCGACTCGAAGTAGTTCTCCATCGTACTATGAAAATCGAGGTGATCTTGAGTAAGATTGGTAAAAACAGCGACATTCCACTCGATACCCCGCGTGCGATCGTAGGCGAGCGCATGCGAAGAAACTTCCATGGCGGCCGCCCGACAACCGGCGTTGACGATTTGCGCTAGAAGCTCCTGCACGTCGAGGGATTCCGGCGTTGTGCGAGCAGCTGGCAATACGCGCTCACCGATTTCGTACCGCACCGTTCCGATCAAGCCACAACGCAAACCCGCCCGTTCACAGATGTGCTTGATAAGAAAGGCAGTCGTCGTTTTTCCATTTGTGCCCGTAACCGCCGCCAGTTTTAATCGCTGCGCAGGACGTCCGTAGAAAGTGATAGAAAGATCTGCGAGAGCGCTGCGCGTGTTCTCGACAACGAGGCAGGTAGCACGCGACTGTTTTTCTTCACGCTCCGCGACGATCACTGAAGCGCCTTTTTCGATCGCTTGACCGATGAATTCGTGCCCGTCGCTTTTTTTACCCCGCATTGCCACGAACAGACCGTTTCTTTGCACTCGCCGCGAGTCATACGCGATACTTTCCACCGGGCGATCAAGTTTCCCGATGACTTGGCGGACTGGAATCGCGGAGACGAGAGTTTTGAGCTGCATGAGGGTTCGACATGCCAACGTAGGGCGTTCAACGGTGTGAAGCATTGGTTAAGGCAACTCGCTCCACAGGCAGGGCTCTGCGAATTTCCTCATGCCGCTCAAGATCAAGATACTGGGCGGCCTTTTCGGCGATGTGCGAAAAGATCGGTCCCGCTATGAGTCCACCGTAATTCAACTCTGGTTTGCTTGTGTGCGCATCGTCAAGCACCACCAGGCCGACAAACTCGGGATGCTCGGCCGGCAGATAACCGCTGAAGGAAACGACGTACTTTCCTTGTTCATATCCACCTTTCGGATCAACTTTCTGAGCTGTCCCGGTCTTGCCAGCGATCGTAAAACCTGGCACTGCCGCAGCAGCGGCAGTGCCGCGGTCACTCACGACGCCTCGCAGCGCGTCACCAATTTGTCTGGCTGTTTCGGGAGAGATTACCTGGCGCAACACCACGGGGGAAAGCGAAGTCACCGTTTTGCCATCGAAAGTGGTAATCGACTTAATGATGTGGGGAGTAACAAGTTTGCCGCCATTGGCGATGGCCGCCATTGCAACGCTCATTTGCAATGGCGTCACTCCGATTTCGTGTCCCATCGGGATTCGTGTAATCGAGATTTTACTCCACGATCGCGGGGGCCGAATTAATCCGCTGATCTCCCCCGGAAGCTCAATTCCCGTGCGCTCGCCGAATCCGAACCGGCGGATATATTCATAAAATTTCTGCTCGCCAACGCTGAGAGCAAGCTTGGCCGCGCCGATGTTGCTCGATTTGATCAGAATGTCTTGCACGCTCAGATAGGAAAACGCTCGATGATCATGCAGGGCAGCGCCGCCGAACTCCCAGAGGCCATTCTCGCAAAAGATCGTCGAACTAGGCTGGAGTTTGTGTTCATTGAGCGCGGCGGCCGCCGCGACGATCTTGAAAGTGGAACCCGGCTCCATCATGTCGATGATGGTGCGATTTTTCATTTCCTCAGGTTTCGCTTCCGAGCGGAGGTTTAAGTCGAAATTCGGACGATTTGCCATGGCGAGGATTTCGCCAGTTTGTGGCCGCATCAGGATAACCATCGCCTTTTGGGGTGAGTACTCACGCATCGCGGCGTCAAGTTCGTTTTCGACAATGTTCTGCAGGTTAAGGTCGACGGTAAGATGGACTTGATAGCCGTTGCGGGGCGCGCGTTCTTGGCCTCGATAAAGGACAATCTCCTGGCCAGCACGATTGTGTTCGATGTAACGATAACCATCCTGCCCGTGGAGATACTCTTCCATCGAAGCTTCCACGCCCTGAATGCCGTGATGCTCGAAGTCTGTGAATCCGATAACGTGGCATAGCATGGAGCCATTCGGATAGAGGCGCGTGGCGTCATGTTCGAAATAAATCCCGCGTAAATTTCCGGCGCGAAGCTTTTCGCGCAGCGCGCTGGCCACGGACTCGGGCACTTCGCGCTTAATTACGATATAACGGCGCGCGGCCCGCAATTTTTCCGCAAGCTCGTGCTCCGGAAGACCTAGCTCATGGCTGACGAGTTCGACAACTGCAGCCCGATTGTTAAGATGAGTCGCGTCGGCCACGACAGTTTCGACGGGCACATTGTGCGCCAGCACTTCGCTGTTCGCATCAAGGATAGTGCCGCGTTCAGCATAGATGATTTGTTTGTAAACATGTTTTTCAGCGGCCAGGCCGGCGTACTCGTCGTGTTTGATCACCTGGAGGTAAATCAGGCGAAACGAAAACGCGCTGAAGAGAACAGTAAAGGCAAGGCAAACCAGCACACAACGACGTCGGCTATTCGAATTCATCTTGCGCCAGGTTGGTTCGCCACAGGTTGAACCGCGTCTGCATCGGCCGGCCGCACAGGAATGCTCAATCGCACGATGTTGGCTTCAGAGATCGGTATCATTTTCAAGTACCCTTCCTTTAGTCGACGTTGCAACGCTGAGCGCGAGGTCAACGCCGCGATCTGGACGCTGGCGACCTCGTTTTGTGAGCGAAGGCTAACGAGCTCGTTCTCGACTGCTTTCTTGCGCTCACCCAGATAATAGAGTTGCAACGTCAAATAGACGTAGCTCAAGCCGGCGAGCGCGAGGAAAGCAGTCACCACAATCCAGCGGGCAAGCGACGCTGCGTTGACCGTATTCCAATTTTTTCGACGCGAACGATTCATTCAAATCTTCTCAGCCACGCGCAACTTTGCGCTGCGTGAACGCGGATTGACGCGTTGCTCATTTTCATTCGGCTCGACTGGTTTTGGGGTAACCAGCTTGAGGTCGTATTGGGGATTGCGCTGCGGTGCCGGCCATTCCGGCTGGTCGAGCCATTCTCGGCTGTGATCACGAAAGAAGTTTTTCACGATCCGATCTTCTAGAGAATGAAAAGCAATAACGGCGATGCGCGCCCCGCTCTCGAGTCGCGCCGTCAAAATGCGCAGACCCTCTTCGAGCGCGCCGAGTTCGTCGTTCACTTCCATGCGCAGTGCCTGAAAAACTTGCGTCGCAGGATGACGGCGACCGTGCCGGCCCACGACCCGCTCAATCGCGCGCGCCAAGGGAAGAGTTTCACGGAAGGGAGATGTCTTGCGCGTCTTAACAATCAACCCCGCAATACGACGCGCAGCGGGTTCCTCCCCAAGCTCGCGAAACAGGCGCGTCAGTTGTTCGGCGCTATACTCGTTAACGATTGCGGCGGCGGTCAGCTCGCTGCGTGGATCCATCCGCATATCAAGCGGACCATTGCGCATGATGCTGAAACCGCGTTCCGCATTCTCGAGTTGCCGGGAGGAAACGCCAAGATCAAGCAACGCGCCGCCGATAGTGACAATTCCGAGTTCATCGAGAACCTTGTCCGAATGGCGAAAATTCGCCTGTCGCACGGTGATACGGCGATCAAAGCGTGCCAGTTGTTCGGCGACGTGTCGGACCGCGTCGGGATCTTGATCCAGGGCCAACACATCGGCGCCAGTTTTCAAAATGGCTTCTGCGTGGCCACCTCCCCCGCACGTTCCGTCGATAACGACAGAACCTGGTTTCGGTGCGAGCAACTCCACTACTTCTTCTACGAGAATCGGACGGTGATAGATGAAATCTTCCATTTCCTGCGCCTCCTCTTCCAGAATCAGCGGGCCAGTCGCGAACCAGATCGGCCGCTCAAACAGCAATGTATTCATCGTCACGTTGCTAACCCCATCACGTGCTTATAAACCGATTACGTTGGCGACATGTTGATAAGTGGGCGTTTCCTCCTCGTGCGCCCGTCTCCAGCGTTGCAAATTCCAAATCTCGAAACGCCCGCGCCCGCCCACCAGGGCAACTTCACCTTTCAATCCGATTTTCCTGCAAAGTTCTTCCGGCAAAACGAGGCGCCCTTGTCGATCAGCGGTGCCGTGCTGCGCGCGCGAATGGAGCTGCCGCAAGAAAACGCGCCGATCACGTGCAGAAACGCCTTGATTTAATTCTGCCGCTGAGCTCATTCGGGCGAACTCCCCTGACGACATGACGAGAAGAAACTGATGACTCGCCTCCGGCAAAAGGATAAACTCTTCAGCCTTATCCCGTCGCCAACGCGAAGGGATAGTGATGCGATTTTTCTCGTCAATAGAATGGCGAAATTCGCCAGCGTAAAAGGCCTGAGGTGAAGACGGGGAATCCATTGATTAGTGGAGAATTCATCCATTTTACTCCACCTGCCTCCACTTTTAACCACTTCTCGGAACAGTGGTCAATAAAAAATTTGCCCTCGTTTGCACCCTCTCCCCTCGCCCGTAAATTCTTCTCCGTCATGAAGCTTTGGCTGTTTGGACCGACCATCGGGTGCGCCATTCTTTTTTGCGCGGCCAACGTTGTATTTGGCCAGTCTCCAGAGAAAATTGAAAATGATACGGTCCGAGTGACCGTGTCGATGAACGCGGACGGTTCGCGCACGGTTTACAAATTCGATGATGCCCAGCACAAAGCGACGGCAACCACCACCGGACAGGATGGGAAAACTCGCGAGACAATTCGTTACGAGATGGATGAAGCGGGTCGATTTTCCAGCGGCCTAGTTTTCGGGTCTGATGGCCATCTTCGCTTTAAGAGCCGGTACAAGTATGACGGCACCGGCCGCCTCTTGGAAGAGATCCAAAGCTCTGAAATCGACGCTCTGCTGCACAAGATAATTTATAGCTACGACCAGGGAGGCAAACCAACTGGCTATTCGATTTTTGATGCAACTGGTCGACTGATTCGCCAGACAGGCCCGCGAGCAGCGAGTCCGACAGGATCGCCGAAATCGCGAGGAAAAAAATAGCAGTCGAAGGCTTTAGTGCGCGAGGTTGAGGCAGCCCGTCTCCGAGATCGCTATTTGCTGGTGACTTGCCATCTCTGTCAAAGAGGTCTAGAAAAATTGGCGTGATCGATTACATCCAGAAAGGCGGTTTGTTGATGTGGCCAATTCTAGTGTGCAGCATCATTTCCATCGCCGTGTTTGCCGAGCGTCTCTTCTACTTGCATCGGGCGACCATCCATGTCGGCGAATTCCTAAAGGGGCTGTCGAACCTGATCCAACGCCGTAATTTTGCTGAGGCGCTGCATGAATCGGCCGGAACGCCTGGTCCCGTGGCGCGCGTAATTCATTCCGCCATCATCCGGCACGATGCGCCGCGATCCGAATTACGCGAGATTGTGCAAGAAGCGGGGCAACTTGAAGTGCCGAGGCTAGAGAGATTTCTCGGGGTGCTAGCCACGCTCGCTTTCCTTGCGCCCTTGCTTGGCCTGCTTGGAACGGTGGCCGGAATGATTGACGCGTTCGGCACGATTTCCTCCAGCGGCGGTTATGCCAATGTGGCGGAGCTCTCCGGAGGCGTCTACAAGAGTCTATTGACGACTGCAGCAGGGTTGGTTGTAGCGACCCCTACTTTTGTCGCCTACAGTTATTTATCTTCGCGTGTCAACACGATGCTGCACGACATGGAACGCGCGGGTATCGAGATAGTCCACATGTTGACGGAGAGCCGAGCAATCGGCGGTATTATCAGCTTCCAACAGCCTGAGGAAACGGTCCGATCCGAAGGACGTAGCGATTCTTAAATCGACGAGTCGCCAGATCGACAAACACTGCAGCGTGCATGAAGCTCGCCCGGACGAAGGAATATAACTTTGGCTGGCTTATCCTCTTTGCGCTAGTCGATGTCGCTTTTCTTTTAAGTTTTTTCCTTTTACTTAGTTCGAGTTTCATTTTGCAGTCGGGCATTTCTATTTCGGTCCCGTTCTCGCGTTTTACGCTGGCGCCACAAGTTAATCAGCAAATCATCAGCATAACAGGCGGCTCGGCTCCCGCGATTTATTTCCGGAACCAAAGGGTCACGCTGGAGCAGCTCGGACCGTTACTGGACGCTACGAAGCACGAAGGTCAATCGATCGTTATTAGAGCTGATCGGCTGACTCCCTATGAAACAGTTGTCGAGGTGACAAACGCTGTCCTTGAACACGGAATTACCTCCGTCGCCCTGGCTACAGCTCCACCGCGATGAAGGCGTCCTTCGCACCCATAGCCGAGCCGCTTCTATTTAGCTGGGAGCCACCTCAGCGCCAAAAGGTTGCGATCGTGACTTTCTTGGTCATTTCGTTAATCGCGCACGCCCTCTGCTTCTATATTTTTCAAATTGTATATCCACCGACAGTCTCGCTGTTGCCGCCACCGGCTCGCATAAGCGTGATCACCTCGAATTCTGAAGAAGGCCGGGCACTGCTCCGTTGGATCGACGCGGAGGATCCTGCACTTGCTTTCACAACCCAGCGTCCGCCCGGGGCCAAGCTGCGGGCGTTACCCAAAGTGGAGCACGCTGCATCCTACTTCACGGCGGACCCTGTTCTTAAAGAGATTCCACCGCTAGTTGTCGATCTT
>Ga0210382_10000626_pt1 | contig 12478 bp, 9 predicted proteins | sample PLMedo_FD_155452 | JGI IMG/M metagenome (GOLD analysis project Ga0210382, IMG submission 155452) | Groundwater sediment microbial communities from an aquifer in East River, Colorado, USA - PLM0_60_coex redo | ecosystem: Environmental > Terrestrial > Soil > Riparian zone | place: USA: East River...
CTCCTTCGGGCGGAGTCAGATAGATGTAGATGCCGATCAGGAACCCCCCCAGGCCGCCGATCACGAACCCGAGCTCGGCGCCGTGCACGGCGTCCGACTTCTGAAGGGCGTTCGCCTCATGCAGCTCACCCAGGGACATTCCTCGTCTGGCGAGGAAATGCATGTGCCCATCTTCGACCCGCGCGAGCAGCAGATCGTTGGCCGTCTGGATGGCGCTGCCCAGATCGGGCAACAGGAAGTACATTCTGCGTCTCATGCTCGTTCTCCTCTCCGAAACACGACTCGCCGATGGTTCTTACCTCGCGGCACTCCCGAAGTCAAGCCGCCCGTGTCGCGATGCGGTAAAATCGCAGCCGAAGCTGGCCAGACAGTCGCTGGCAAATGTTCTACCTGCCAGAGGAAAGTCCGGGCTCCACAGAGCAGGGTGCTGGGTAACGCCCAGGCGCCGCAAGGCGACGAAGAGGGCCACAGAGACGAGTCGTGACGAGTGGTTGATAAGACTACGCGTTGCGGGTGAAACGAGGCAACCTCCACCCGGAGCAACATCAAATAGGCGGACGACGACGTGGCTCGCCGAGTCCGCGGGTGGATGGCTCGAGCCTCGGGGCAACCCGGGGCCTAGAGGAATGACTGTCCAAGACAGAACCCGGCTTATCGGCCAGCTTCACTTCTTTTTTCGTCAGCGCGCCGCGCGCTGAACCCACTCCGTGATCGCTGCGACGATCTCCGGCGCTTCGCCGAGTGCGGGAGTCACGCGGAACTCGGTCTTCGCGTGGCGTTTCCGGATCTTCGCCACCATCGCCGGCAGCTCGCGTTTCAGATGCGCGCCTTGCGCGAGGAACAGCGGCACGATCAACACCGACTCGATTCCTTTGTCGGCGAGACGCGCGGCTGCCTCATCAAGGGAGGGCGACATGAACTCGAGGAAAGCGAGCTCGACCGGCGTGCCGGCCGCGCGCAGCCGGTCGCGGACGCTCTCGAGCGGCTGCGCCCATTCGGGCTCGCGCGCGCCGTGGGCGAAGAGAATGACGGCGCTTGAAGACATGGAAAGCCGAGCTTAACGGCGGGCGGTTCCGCGGTCAAAGCGGTTATGTGCGCGGAACCCGCGGCAGCAGCTTCGCAAGCTCTGCGCCGTGGATCAGCCGGATGTTATTCTCGCCAGCGAACGCGCGCGCGCCATCGGTAATTTCGCCCGTGGCGACATAGATGCACTCATGTGCCCCTCGCGCGCGCTTGGCGTCGTACAGGTCGCGCAGCGGATCGACGCCGGTGCGCGCGGCTTTCCAACGCTTGCAACCGACCAACGAGATGCGTCCCGCCTTGGCGAGCTCGAAGTCAGCCGCCGCGCCGGTGAGACGGCTCACGGCGTAGCCGTCATCGCGGAGGGCGTCCGCCAGGGCGATGGAAAAACCTTCCCACGACATTGCGCGAACCGCCTCGAGCGTATCGGCGACCCGAGCGGCGCTCGGCGCGCGAAGCTGCCGCCAGCCGGCGACGCCCCCGATCACCATGAACGGCAGCGCGGCGAAGAAAGCGAAAGCATAGACCTGGGGCAGCGCGAGCCTCGCCGCCGCGACGATCCCCGCGGCGATGGCGATGCTTATCCACCACGGCGAGCGCAGCAGGATCGCGAACAGCGAATTCTTGGCCATCGGAAACTTCATTCCCGCCCCGCATCGGCGACATGCCGGAACCCGGCAGTGTATGAGAATACGTGGCGGGCGCGCGAATCGGGCTGTGCGCAGAGGTGCGGCGTGGCCCCTTTGGTGCACAGGCGCCCGAAATTGGCGGGGTGGTCGGAATCACCGCGCACCCCGATGATGCGTTCTCCCTCGCTCTGAATCACCACGCCGCAACCGACGCCACAGTAGCAACAGGTTGATTTTGTTTCCTTCACGGCGTGTTCTCGCGCCGTTGTTCTGCTCCTTCGCAACAGCGTTCCCGCAATGGTCGTGCCACGGCCTCCGCGCTGGCACGGCACTTGCGACGTTGGAGCAAACCTTCGCGAATGGACAACGATGCGCGTGCTGGTAGTGGACGAATCGCCCGAGCGCGCCGCGGTGCTACGCGACGGGCTGGAGCGCGCCGGTTACGAGGTTGCCGCGGCGCTCGCCGCCCCGATCGAGTTGCTGCGCGCGGTGGAGCAGGTCCGTCCAGACGTCATCATCATCGATACCGATTCGCCCAGCCGCGACGTGCTGGAGCACGTGGTGATGATCAGCCGCGACCAACCGCGCCCGATCGTGATGTTCTCGAGCGACGACGCGCCCGACACCATTCGAGACGCGATGCGTGCGGGCGTTTCCGCCTATGTCGTCGACGGGCTGGATGCAGCGCGCGTGAAGTCCATTGTCGAAGTCGCGGTGGCGCGATTCGACGAGTATCAGCGGCTGCGCGCGGAATTGGCGGACGCCAATCTCAAGCTTTCGGATAGGAAGCAGGTCGAGCGCGCCAAGGGCATCCTGATGAAGAGCCGCGGCGTGGGCGAAGACGAGGCTTATCAGATGCTGCGACGGATGGCGATGGACCGCGGAAAGCGCCTGGGCGAGATCGCGCAACAGCTTATCGATATGGCGGATCTGTTGACTTAAGGCAATCCAAGTTAGTGCGAAAGCGAGTTTTGCTGCACTGCAACCGTGCGGTGTGGGTAGCATCCTTGCGTCCGGATTCGGAGAAGAGTTGATTCAAGTTTCTGTTTCTGTTTAGGAATCACGCAGCATAGTGGCGCTGGCACATCGATTGCGTAAGAGCTGAGCAAGCTGCGGCCAATGGCGGTCGCGGCAGGAACGAAGGCGTTCATTTGCGGGAGTCCCGCGATTGAACGCCTTTTTGTTTTGGGACGACTACGGAGCGCGCGAAATGAATGAACCCAGGATCGCACGAAGGAAATCCGCCAGGCGCCGCGACTTCCTCAAGCGCACGGGCGCGGTCGGCATCATGAGCCTCGTTCCCGCAGCGATGAGGAGCGCCGCCTGGGCTGCGGGCTCCGATGCGCCGGAGAAAAAGGAATTGAAGATAGGCTTTATCCCGCTCACCGATTGTTCCTCCGTGGTAATGGCCTCGGTCATGGAGTTCGACAAGAAGTACGGCATCAAGATCGCGCCGTCGAAGGAAGCTTCTTGGGCGGCGGTTCGCGACAAGCTGGTGAACGGCGAGCTCGACGCCGCGCACGTGCTCTACGGATTGATCTACGGCGTGCAGATGGGCATCGGCGGGCCGAAGAAGGACATGGCCATCCTGATGAACCTCAACCACAACGGCCAGGCCGTCACGCTATCCAGCAAGCTGAACGAGAAAGGAGTGAAGGACGGCGCGAGCCTCAAGGCGCTCATCGACCGCGAAAAGCGCGAGTACACGTTCGCGCAGACCTTTCCCACGGGCACGCACGCGATGTGGATCTACTACTGGCTCGCCGCGCACGGTATCCACCCGTTCAACGACGTGAAGGCGATCGTCGTGCCGCCGCCGCAGATGGTGGCCAACATGCGCGTTGGCAACATGGACGGCTTCTGCGTCGGCGAACCGTGGAACAACCGCGCCATCGTCGACAAGATCGGCTTCACCGCCAATACGACGCAGGAGATCTGGAAAGACCACCCGGAGAAGACGCTTGGCACGACCGCGGAGTTCGTGCAGAAGTACCCGAACACCGCGCGTGCGATGACCGCAGCCGTCATCGACGCCGGGCGCTGGATCGACGCGTCGCTCTCCAATCGCCAGAAGACCGCCGAGACCGTGGCCGACAAGTCCTACGTCAACACCGACAAGGACGTAATCCTCGCGCGCATGCTCGGCCGCTACGACAACGGCATCGGCAAGAGCTGGGACGATCCGAACTACATGAAGTTCTACAACGACGGCTACGTCACCTTTCCGTTCCTGTCCGACGGCATGTGGTTCATGACCCAGCACCGACGCTGGGGTCTGCTCAAGGAGGACGTGGACTACCTCGCGGTGGCGAAGAAGGTCAACCGCATCGATATCTACAAGGACGCCGCCGCGGCTACGAACACGAACCTGCCCAAAGAACCGATGCGCAGCGCGAAACTGATCGACGGCGTCACCTGGGACGGCAAGGACCCGAAGAAGTACGCGGGCTCGTTCAAGATCAAGGTCGCTTGATGGAATCGCCGAACTGGAGCCGTCGATGAGCGCCCGACCCGCCATTGTGCATACGCTGAAGCCGCCGCGCGTCGAGATCGGCCTCGCCGATGCCTCGACGCAGCTGCATCCGGCGATGAATCAGGCGAGCTCCGCGCCCGAGCCGCCGCCGTACGTTCGCACCAGGGCGCCGGAGTGGCTGCCGCGCCTGCTGGCGCCCATCATCGGCCTCGCGCTGTTCGTCGCCCTTTGGGCGATCATCGCGAAGGCCGGCGGACGCCTGCCCGATCCGGTGTCAACCTGGCATTCGGCAGTCGATGTCTTCAGCAACCCGTTCTACAAGAAGGGGCCGAACGACCAGGGCATAGGCTGGAACGTGCTCACTTCTCTGGGACGGGTCGGGATCGGCTTCGGGGCAGCGGCGCTTGTCGGCATCCCCCTGGGATTCATGATCGGGCGTTTCCGGTTCCTCTCCGACATGGCGGCGCCGATCATCAGCATCCTGAAGCCGGTGTCGCCGCTCGCCTGGCTGCCGATCGGTCTCATGGTGTTCAAGGCGGCCAATCCGGCCGCGATCTACGTCATCTTCGTCTGCAGCCTGTGGCCGATGATCGTGAACACCGCGGTTGGCGTGCGCCACATCCCGCAGGACTACCTCAATGTCGCGCGCGTCCTCAATCTCTCAGAGTGGACGGTGTTCAGGAAGATTCTGTTCCCGGCAGTGCTCCCGTACATGATCACCGGCGTGCGCCTGTCGATCGGCGTGGCGTGGCTGGTGATCGTTGCGGCAGAGATGCTGACCGGCGGCGTCGGCATCGGCTTCTGGGTGTGGGACGAGTGGAACAACCTCAACGTCCAGCACATCATCATCGCCATATTCACGGTCGGCGTCGTCGGCCTCGCGCTCGAGCAGAGCATGATCCTGCTGGCGCACCGCTTCAGCTACGACTGAGGACGACATGAGCGAGCGCTATCTGCAAATCGACAAGGTGCGCATGGTGTTCGAGACCAAGAAGGGGCCGTTCTGCGCGCTGGAGGAAATCAGCCTCGACATCCACGCCGGCGAGTTCGTTTCGCTGATCGGGCACTCCGGTTGTGGAAAATCGACGCTGCTCAACATCGTCACCGGGCTGCTCGAGCCCAGCGACGGCCATGTCTTTCTCGCCAACCGCGAAATCACCGGGCCGGGCCCCGACCGCGGCGTGGTGTTCCAGAACCATTCGCTGCTGCCCTGGCTCACCTGCTTCGAGAACGTCCAGCTCGCGGTGGAGCGCGTGTTCGGAGCGACGGAGAAGAAGAGGGCAGTGAAAGAGCGAGTGCACCGGGCGCTCGAGCTGGTGCAGCTCGGGCACGCCGAGCACCAATACCCGCACGAGCTCTCGGGCGGAATGAAGCAGCGCGTCGGCATCGCCCGAGCGCTGTCGATCGAGCCCAAAGTCCTCTTGCTCGACGAGCCTTTCGGGGCGCTCGACGCCCTGACGCGGGCGCACCTTCAGGACGAACTGATGAGGATCGTCGCGGCCACGGGCAGCACGGTCCTCATGGTGACGCACGACGTCGACGAAGCGGTACTCCTCTCGGACCGCGTCGTCATGATGACCAATGGCCCGGCGGCGACGATCGGAGGGATCCTCACCATCGACCTGCCGCGCCCGCGCGACCGCATCGCGCTCGCGGGCAACAAGCAGTACGTGGAATCGCGCGCGGAGCTGCTGGAGTTTCTGTATCTCAAGCAGATGCGGGAGGCGGCATGAGCAGGGAGCAGGGGCCCCGCTTTGCGGGGATGCGACCGGCCGCGATTGCCGCCCGCCGCCGACAGCAAGTTCGTTGTATCGCTGGCGTCGTTTTCGAGGCGGCCGCGTGAAGTGAGCGAGAAGGAAGCAGGAGGAGGACGCGAATGAAGGTCGTGGTCGTCGGGAACGGCATGGTGGGCCAGCGTTTTCTGGAGCAGCTGGTCTCCCGCAAGAACGGAGCTTCGCCCGAGGTCACCGTTTTTTGCGACGAGCGGCGCGCGGCCTACGATCGCGTTCAGTTGACCAGCTTCTTTTCCGGGAAATCCGCCGCCGACCTCAGCCTGGTTCCTGCCGGATTTTTCGATCAGCACGAAATTGCGCTCCGGCTCGGCGACAAGGCGGTCGCAATCGATCGCACGCGCAAGCTCGTGCGCTCCGCGCGCGGCCATGAACTGCCGTACGACAAGCTGGTGCTCGCCACCGGCTCCTACCCCTTTGTGCCGAGCCTGCCCGGGGCCGAATGGCCGGACTGCTTCGTCTACCGGGCGATCGAAGACCTGGAGGCGATTCGCACCGCCGCGGGCCGTGCGCGGGTCGGCGCCGTCATCGGAGGTGGGTTGCTTGGCCTCGAGGCCGCCAAAGCGCTACACGATCTTGGCCTGGAGACTCATGTGGTGGAGTTTGCACCGCGTCTGATGGCCGTGCAGCTCGACGACCCGGGCGGGCGGCTGCTGCGCCGTAAGATCGAAGCACTGGGCGTATCGGTACACGTTTCCAGGCAGACGAAGGAGATCGTCGGCGGCACCGGATGCCGCCACAAGCTGCTGTTCGCCGACGGCGCCGCGCTGGAAACGGACATCACCGTGTTCTCCGCGGGCATTCGCCCGCGTGATCGGCTCGGACGGGCAGCCGGACTTTCGATCGGCGAGCGCGGCGGCATCGTGGTGAATGATCATTGCCAGACCAGCGACCCGGACATCTACGCTCTCGGCGAGTGCGCGCAGTGGAACGGCCGCATCTATGGGTTGGTTGCGCCGGGCTACCAGATGGCGGAGGTCGCCGCGCGGCACGTGGCGGGCGAGGAGGGCGCGCAGTTCCTCGGCGCCGACATGAGCACCAAGCTCAAGCTCATGGGCGTGGATGTAGCTTCGATCGGCGACGCGCACGGCGCGACGCTGAACGCCCTTAACTACGTCTATACCGACGAGGCGGCGGGTGTCTACAAGAGGCTCGTGATCTCCGGCGACCGCAAGTACCTGCTCGGCGCGATCCTGGTCGGCGACGCCGACGAATACGGCAGTCTCCTGCAGATGGCGCTGAACCCCCTGCCGTTGCCCGAGCACCCCGAAGACCTGATCCTGCCGGCGCGCGAAGGCGCGAAGAAGGGCCTCGGGGTGGACCTGCTGCCTGCGTCGGCCGCCATCTGCACCTGCAACAACGTGAGCAAGGGCGGGCTGTGCGATGCGATCGCCGCAGGCTGCGCGAGCCTCGGCGCGCTGAAGAAGGCGACCAAAGCCAGCACCACCTGCGGCGGCTGCGGCCCGCTCGTAAAACAGATTCTGGACTGCGAGCTGAGAAAGCGCGGCATCGACGTGAAGAACCATCTGTGCGAGCACTTCGACTACTCGCGCCAGGAGCTGTTCCACCTTATACGCGTGGGCAAGCTTATGAGCTTCGACGCCGTCATCGCCAAGCACGGCCGGGGCCGCGGCTGCGACATCTGCAAGCCCGCCCTCGCGTCGATCTTCGCCTCGTGCTGGAACGAGATGATCCTGAAGCCCAGGCACGCGCCGCTGCAGGACACGAACGATCACTTCCTCGCCAACCTGCAGAAGAACGGCACGTATTCGATCATCCCGCGGGTTCCCGGTGGCGAAATCGCGCCCGAGAAGCTGATCGTGCTCGGCGAGGTGGCGAGGAAATACGGTCTGTATACGAAGATTACCGGCGCCCAGCGCATCGACCTGCTCGGCGCGCGCGTGGAGCAGCTGCCGCTGATCTGGAAGGATCTGATCGCCGCGGGCTTCGAGTCCGGCCACGCCTACGGCAAGGCGCTGCGCACCGTGAAATCGTGCGTCGGCAACACCTGGTGCCGCTACGGCGTGCAGGATTCGGTCTCGATGGCGATCGACATCGAGAACCGCTACCGCGGCATCCGCTCGCCGCACAAGATGAAGATGGCGGTTTCGGGCTGCACGCGCGAGTGCGCCGAGGCGCAGGGCAAGGACGTGGGCATCATCGCCACGGAAAAGGGCTGGAACCTGTACGTCTGCGGCAACGGCGGCGTGAAGCCGCGCCACGCCGACCTGCTGGCGAGCGACCTCGACGACAAGACGCTCATCCGGTTCATCGACCGTTTTCTCATGTTCTACATCCGCACCGGCGACCGGCTGCAGCGCACGGCCACCTGGCTGGAAAACCTCGAAGGCGGCATCGACTACGTGCGCAAGGTCGTGTGCGAGGACTCCCTTGGGATCGGCGCGGAGCTCGAAGCCGACATGCAGAAGCTGGTGGACACTTACGAGTGCGAATGGAAGAAGGCGATCGACGATCCCGAGATCATGAAGCGCTTCCGTCATTTCGTGAACAGCGACGAGCCGGACTCGAACGTGGTGTTCGTCACCGAGCGCGGCCAGATCCGCCCGGCGCGGCCCGGGGAACGGGAAAAAGAACTTGAACCTGCATGAGCGCAACGCGATCCGGGCGTGCCGCCTGGAGGACATCGTCCCGAACACCGGGGTGTGCGCGCTCGTGCGCGGGCGGCAGATCGCGATCTTCCGCCTGGACGACGACAGCGTCTACGCGCTGGACAACCGCGATCCCTTCTCGAAAGCGAACGTGCTCTCGCGCGGCATCGTCGGCGATCTCAAGGGCGAGCTGGTCGTGGCATCGCCCGTCTACAAGCAGCACTTCAGCCTCGTCTCGGGCCGCTGCGTCGAGGATGCGGCGGTCCGGATACCGGTCTACCGTGCCAGGGTCGAGGACGGCGTCGTATTCATAGAGATTTCCGAGGTCGCGACCACCTGCTGCTATTGCGGGATCGGATGCGGAGTCCTTGCCTCGGTTTCCGGCAACACCATCTCTTCGGTGAGAGGTGACCCGGCTCACCCCGCCAACTTCGGTCGGCTGTGCACCAAGGGCCTGTCGTTGCACAAAGCCGATCCTTCGTTCCGGGGACTGTTCCCGGAAATACACGGCCAAAGAAAAACCTGGGACGAGACCCTGAGTTTCCTTGCCGAGCGCTTCGGAAAGACCATCGCGGAGCACGGTCCCGACTCGGTGGGGTTCTACGTCTCCGGCCAGTTTCTCACCGAAGACTATTACGTCTTCAACAAGCTCGCCAAGGGCCTGATCGGGACCAACAACATCGACACCAACTCGCGCCTGTGCATGGCGTCCGCGGCGGCGGGCTACAAGCAGACGCTCGGCGCGGACGCGCCGCCCGCCTGCTACGAGGACGTCGATTCTGCGGAATGCGTCTTCATCGCCGGCAGCAACACCGCGTGGGCTCATCCGGTTCTCTTCAGGAGGATCGAGCGGGCGAAGCCGAAGCACCTGATCGTCGTCGACCCGCGAACGACCGAGACCGCGCGCTCGGCGACGCTGCACTTGCAGATCGCGCCGGGCACCGACGTCGCGCTCTTCAACGGCATGCTGCATGTCATGCTGCGGGAGGGCTGGTGCGACGAGAGCTACATCCGCCGGAACACTGAGAATTTCGAATCGGCGGGGCAGATCGCAAGTGAAGCCTCGCTGGAGAGGACCGCGGCCGTTTGCGGCGTCCCCGAGACGCACATTTATGAAGCGGCGAAGATCTTCTCGCGCTCGAAAGCGACCCTCTCCCTCTACTGCCAAGGCCTCAATCAGTCCTCCAGCGGCACGGCGAAGAACGCCGCCCTCATCAACCTGCACCTCGCTTCCGGGCAGATCGGCAAGCCCGGCGCCGGGCCTTTCAGCCTGACCGGCCAGCCCAATGCGATGGGCGGACGGGAAGTCGGCGGCATGGCCAACCTGCTTAGCGCTCACCGCGATCTCGGCAACGAGAAGCACAGGCGCGAGGTCGCGGAGCTCTGGGGAGTGGAACAGGTTCCGTCGAAGCCGGGAAAGACCGCGGTGGAGATGTTCGATGCGGTGCGCGCCGGCGAGATCAAGATCATCTGGATAGCCTGCACCAACCCGGCGCAGTCGCTGCCGGACCAGAAGCTCGTGCACGAGGCGCTGGAGCGCGCCGAGCTGGTGATAGCGCAGGATGCCTATCGCAATACGGAAACGACGGCGTACGCAGATGTCTTCCTGCCGGCTGCCGGGTGGGGCGAGAAGGAGGGCACGATGACCAATTCCGAGCGGCGCGTCTCGCGCGTGCGCGCCGCCGTGCCGCCGCCCGGCGAAGCGCTCCCCGACTGGCGCATCGCGGTCGAGTTTTCGAGGAGGCTTTCCCTTCCCGGCAGGAAAGGCGGGCTATTGAACTACGAGAAGCCGGAGGACATCTTCAACGAGCATCGCGAGACTACCCGCGGGCGCGATCTCGACATCACCGGCCTTTCCTACGCGCTGCTCGACGAGCGTGGCCCGCAGCAGTGGCCGTTTCCCGAGAACGCCCGGGAAGGAAAAAAGCGACTCTACGAGGACGGGGTGTTTCCGACCCCATCCGGGCGCGCGCGCTTCGTTCCGACGCCCTACCGGGGGGTCGCGGAGGAGGTGGATGCGCGCTACCCGCTGAGCCTCACCACCGGGCGGCTCCGCGATCAGTGGCACGCGATGAGCCGGACCGGGACGATCGCCGGCCTGTTCGCGCACGAGCCGGAGCCGCGCGTGACGGTGCATCCGGAAGATCTTTCGCGGGCGGGAATCGACGACGGCGATCTCGTGCAGATCCTGTCCCGCCGCGGCCGCATCACCCTGCAGGCCGCCGCCGACCCGGACCTATTGCGCGGAGTCGTGTTCGTTCCGATGCACTGGGGGGCGCGGTTTCTGGGGGGCGAGGGCCGGCGCGGGGTCAACGAGCTCACGCTGGGCGCCCTCGACCCTGCTTCGCGCCAGCCCGAGCTCAAGCATTGCGCCGTGCGCGTGGAGCGCGCGCAGCTTCCGTGGCGCCTGGTGGCCTTCGGCAATTCGCGGGATGCCTTTTCGCTGATAAGCCGGCTCGACCCGCTGATGGGCGCAGCGCCGCATGCCGTGCGCACGCTCATCGGCCGCGACAGCCCGGGTGTGCGCTTCGCGATCGCGGCGGAAAAGGCGCCGGAGGAAAAGATCCTGGAGGAAATCGACGCCGTCTTCGGCCTGGACGCTCCCGAAGCCGCCCGCTACGACGACAGCAAGCACGGGCGGCGCATCCTGCTCGAAGGCAACACGGTGCGTGCGGTGCGCCTCTCCGGCGACACGCGCTCGGAGCCCTGGCTGAAGGACCTGTGGGAGCGCGCTGCGCCGGTCGGGGAGCTGAGACGCTATCTCCTGCTGCCGGTCGAGACGCCGCCGGGGCTTCCCGCGCTGCGCGGCCGCACGGTGTGCAACTGCTTCAACGTTTCGGAGCGAGAGATCGACGCTTTTCTCGCCGAGTCGAATTCCATCACCGCGCTCCAGGCGGGCCTCAAGTGCGGCACGAACTGCGGCTCCTGCCTGCCGGAGTTGAGGCGCAAAGTGAGCTTCGCCCAGACGTTCGAAGCGGGCGCCATGCCGCTCACGGCGGCGAAGGTTTGATGTCCGCCGCCTGGAGGCCCTTTGTACCCTCCCGCGTCCCGCGGCCCCTGACTGCGCGGCCCGGGACATCGGGGATAATGCCGCCATGGACGCACCGCAGCAGCCCGTTTCCCCCCGTCAGCGCCTGCAAGAACTGCTCGCGATACCGGAGGGGCAGCGAACCGAAGCCCAATGGGACGAGCTCAATGAGCTTGAAATCAAGCTCGCTTCGAGCAATCGACAGCAGGCACCGGAGCAGGGCGCCCGGGGAAACGTCCCCGCGACAGCGGGGCGGCCCGGCGGCAACCCGCATGGCAAGAAGCGCGGCGGGTTCGGCGATAAATCCCGGCGCCGGCGCTGAGCCTTCCTCCCAGCCGGCTCCCGTTGGACAGGGAGCCGCCCTCGAACCGAACTGCGATCCATCGGCTGACTCCATGCAGACCGTCATCTCCGTCACGAACCTCTCCAAAACCTACGCCTCCGGCCTCCGGGCTCTCAAGAACATCAACCTGGACATCCGCCGCGGAGAGATCTTCGCGCTGCTCGGTCCCAACGGCGCGGGGAAGACGACCCTGATCGGCATCATCTGCGGGATCGTCAATCCGAGCGAAGGCCGCATACGGGTGGACGGTCACGACATCGTCGCCGACTACCGCGCCGCGCGCTCCATGATCGGCCTCGTGCCGCAGGAGCTGACGACCGATGCCTTCGAGACCGTATGGAACACGGTGTCCTTCAGCCGCGGCCTCTTCGGCAAGCCCGCCGACCCCGCGCACATCGAAAAGGTGCTCAGGGATCTGTCCTTGTGGGCGAGGAAAGACAGCAAGGTCATGACGCTTTCGGGCGGCATGAAGCGCCGCCTGCTCATCGCCAAGGCGCTGTCGCACGAGCCGCGGATCCTCTTTCTCGACGAGCCGACCGCGGGCGTCGACGTCGAGCTGAGGCAGGACATGTGGAGGCTGGTGCGC
>Ga0210382_10000627_pt1 | contig 12457 bp, 7 predicted proteins | sample PLMedo_FD_155452 | JGI IMG/M metagenome (GOLD analysis project Ga0210382, IMG submission 155452) | Groundwater sediment microbial communities from an aquifer in East River, Colorado, USA - PLM0_60_coex redo | ecosystem: Environmental > Terrestrial > Soil > Riparian zone | place: USA: East River...
GACGCTCCCGCCGCCGCCGCTCACAGCGAAGGTGATCGACGCCCCCGCGACGGGATTCCCGAACTGGTCCTGCGCCCGGACGGTGGGGTCGATCGCGACGGCGGTGCCCACAAGGGCGCTTTGCAGGTCGCCTGCGGTCGCCACGAGCTGCGTCGCCGAATCGGCTACGCCCGTCGCGGTGAACGTGCGGGTGAGCCCTGCTGCCAACGCGGTGAGGGTGTTGGTGCCGGCGAGATTGCCGAGTGTCCAACTCCCCACGGTCGCGGCGCCGCTCGCGTCGGTGGTCTGGGTGCCGCCCGTGATGCCCCCGCCGCCCGAGGCCACGCTGAACGTGACGCTCGCACCCGCGACGGGGTTGCCCCCCGCGTCTTTCAGGACGACGGCGGGCCGCGTCGACACGGGTGTGGCGACCGTGGTGACCTGGGCGTCGCCGGCCGAGGCGAGGAGCTGGGTCGGCGGTCCCGCGAGCGCGGTGGCGATGAATGTGACGGGACTGCCCGTGAGTCCCGCAACGCTCGCCTCGAAGCTCTGGGGCCCGAGCGCGCCGCCAAGGGTGGCGCTGGTGCTCGCCCGACCCGCGGCATCGGTCACGACCAACGAGTCGGCGACGGCGCCGCCCCCCGACAAGGAGCGGAACCGCACCGCGACCCCTCCTACTCCGATGCCGTCCGAGGCTCGGGCTTCGACGGCCAGCGGCGTCGCGAGGGGGGAGCCGACGGTGTCAGTCTGCCCACCGCCGGAGACGAGGGCGAGCTGCGTGGCGGGCGGCGTGAAGGTGGCCGTCACCGAGTCGCTCGCGCCGGATGGGGTCCGCGCGATGACGCGCACCGCCGCGCGCGTGCCTGGCGCGCGCAGCACGCCAAACCGGTTGATCGGCGCCACGGCGGAGTCGCTGCTGCTCCAGGCGATGTAGAACTGCGTGACGGGGACGCCGCTGCTGTCGAAGCCCTGCACCTGGAAGCGCAGCGAGTCATTCAGAAGAATGAAGGGGCTGCGCGGCACGATCACGATGCTATCCGCCACCGGACCGACAAAGCTGTCGACGGGAATGGCCGTCGCGAGCGCGCTGGGCACCGGAACGAGTCGCGTGCCGGCAAAGAGCGGCAGTGTCCCGGACAGTGCCACGACAGAGACCTGCAATGTCTCGGGGACCGAGATGACCGGCACCCGCAAGTCGAGGGCGAGCTCGGTCGAGTCGGGGGGCAGCACGAGCGTCGTGTCGGCCAGAGTGTCGGCGGCGGGGCGTACCACGATGAACCGCACGGCATCGATGGTGAGGCCGAAATCGGCCAATGACGCTTCCGATGGCAGAATGGGCGTCACGGCGACCCGCGCCTGCGTCGCCGCCCCCGGACCCAGGGCGTCGCGGCAGGTCGCTACCGAGAGCGCGAGCGCCATGGCGACGCACGCGCGTAAGGTCCCAGCGGGCCAGACCCGGCGGGACGACACCTAGAACTGTGGAAGAGCGCGGGTCATGGTCGAGAGTCCAAGGTCGCCGAATCTACGTATCTTTTTGTGCATGCGCACCGCCCGCCGCACGCACGGGTTCACCGAATCGGTGATCCGCGGGATGACGCGCCTCGCGAACGAACACGGCGCGATCAACCTCGCTCAGGGATTCCCCAACTTCCCCGCCCCGGCCGTCCTAAAAGAAGCGGCGGCCCGCGCGATCCGGGATGACGTCAACCAGTACGCCATCACCTGGGGCGCGGCCCGCCTCCGAAATGCCCTGGCCGCGAAGTACCAAGATTGGTACAACCTGGCCGTCGATCCAATGACGCAGGTCACAGTCACCTGCGGGGCGACCGAAGCGATGGCGGCAGCGCTGCTTGCGGTGGTCAACCCCGACGACGAAATCATCGTTTTTGAGCCTTTTTACGAGAACTACGGCCCCGACGCGATCCTGTGCGACGCCCGTCCGGTGTTCGTACCGCTCGCACCAGGGGAACCCCTGGACCTCGACCGTCTGGCGGCGGCGTTCAGCCCCCGCACCCGCGCTGTCATCGTCTGCACGCCGAACAACCCCACTGGCCGGGTCCTCACCCGCGCCGAGCTCGAGGGGATCGCCGATCTCTGCCGGCGCCACGACGTCTACGCTGTGACCGACGAGATCTACGAGCACATCTATTACGAGGGCGAGCACATCCCGATCGCGACCCTCCCCGAGATGGCAGACCGCACGATCACGATCAGCGGCGCGTCGAAGACATTCAGCGTGACGGGGTGGCGGATCGGGACGATCGTCGCGCCCCCCGACGTCACCGACGCGATCCGCAAGGTGCACGACTTCCTCACGGTCGGCGCTCCGGCGCCGCTGCAGGAGGGAATCGCCGTCGCGATCGAGACGTTGGGGGACGACTACTACGAAGGCTTGGCGCGGGACTATCGCCGGCGGCGCGACATCCTGTGCAGCGGGCTCGTCAAGGCGGGCTTCAAGTGCCGCCCTCCCCAGGGCGCCTACTACGTCATCGCGGGTTTCTCGGAGCTGTCCGACCTCCCCGACGACAAGTTCGCGGAGTGGCTGACGATCGAGCACGGCGTGGCGACAGTGCCAGGCTCGAGCTTCTGCTCGGACGCGACATTGGGGCGCTCCTGGATTCGCTTCGCATTTTGTAAGACGGACGAGATGTTGAAGGACGCCGTGGAGCGGCTTGCCCGGGTCCGGGACTAACGCAGCGCGTCGTCGGCTTCGCGGCGCCCCTCGAGCAGCGCGTCGACCAGCTCGCCGATTTGCCGGGCAGCGCCCAGATCAGCCGTCAGTCCATCCATAGTCCCCACCCCGCCCTGCAGCCGCAAGAGATCGAAGCGGATCATTTCCAGCGCGCCGAGCGCCTCACCCAGCCGCGCCTCCTGGCCCTTGCCCCGCAAGCGCCGCACCCGCTCCTCGAGCCCGCGGACGACGGCCGGCAGATCGCCGAGCTGCTGGCGGGTCTCCTTGGGCAGCGCCTCGAACAGATCCAGCGCTGCGAAACCGAGCGCGACCTCAGTGGGGCGGTCTGCGGCGGCGGGCGCCATCATGCCGCGCGGCAATCCGATACGTGCCAGCTTGAAGAGCCAGCGGCCGATGCGCCCCTTCCAGAATTTGAGGCGGCGCTCGTCAGGATTCTCCAGGCGGCTGCGGCTGGCCGCGAGCGCCGCAATCCCCGTGGCGACGGCGGCCGCACCCGAGAGCCCGAATAATGCGAACACCACCAGGACCGCGGGATAGGGAACGACGAAGGCCGCAGCACCTGTGAGGGCCGCGAGTCCAAGGGCAGCGTACATCTTGGCCCGCATCAGCCGCTCCCAGCGGCTGGGACCCTCCCCACCGGCGAACGCCTGCTCTTCGCGCCGCCGCGCGACCTCGAGCGCGAGGCCCCGCACCAGATCCTCGTGCCGGTATCCCGCGCTGAGCAGCCGGCGCAGGCTGCGAAGGCCGAGAACAGCCGGCGACGCGAGGGCCGCGGCAAAGAGGACGCCTCCGACGACCACGACGCCCGTCCGGAACACGGCGGGAGGGGTCCCGCTGAACACGGCCGCGAGGAGTCGCTGTAGTCCCAGCGGCACGATGAGCGCGGCCCCGATGAACGGCGCCACATACTGCGACTGGGCCTGTAGGCGACCTTCCGTCAGAAACGCCCGGATCGGCACAGGGAGTTCACGAGTCGCATCGAGCCCGGTACTGAGTGCGGCAGCGAGTTCTTCGCCGCTCTGAAACCGTTCGGCCACGCCTTTCTGGAGGCAGCGCTCGACCGCCGCGAGGAGCGATCCCGGCGCGCCCGGCACAACGAGGGGCGGTGGCGCCTGGCCGGCGTGCTGGGCGAGTAGCCCCGCCACGGACGCGGCCGTGAACGGCAAACGCCCCGACAGGGCGTAGTAGCCGACGACCCCGAGCGAGTACAGGTCGCTCCGCCCGTCGAGCGCGTCGCCCGTCGCCTGCTCGGGGCTCATGTACTCGGGCGTACCGACCAGCTCGTGCTCTCCCGAAAGGGCATACGCCTGGACCGACCGCGCGATGCCGAAATCGGCGACGAGGGCGCGTCCGCTGCCACGCTCGAGCAGGATGTTGTCGGGCTTCACGTCGCGGTGCACCACGCCCTGGCCATGCGCATAGGCGAGCGCCCAGGCCACTTCGCGCAGGATGCGGGCCGCGTCGTGCGGCTTGAGGGCTCCCTCCCGCCGCACGCGCGCCCCCAGGGTCTCGCCGTCCACGAACGACATCACGAAGAACACGAAGTCGCCGAATTCTTCGACTGCGTGGATGGGAATGATGTTGGGGTGGGACAGCTGGGCCGCCATGCGGGCTTCGCGCAGGAAGCGCTCGCGCGCGGCGGCATCGCGCGCGCGGGCGGGCGGCAGCAGCTTGACCGCGACCACGCGCTCGAGCCGCAGGTCGCGCGCCAGGAACACGATCCCCATCCCGCCCCGGCCCAGCTCGCGCTCGATGGCGTAACGTCCCACGACCGCCGTCTGGAATTCGAGAAAGCTCACGATCCGAGCTCCGCGTCGATCTCGCGGTGGCCCTCGAGCAGCAAGTCGACAGCCTTGGCGACTTCGCGCGCCAACCCCAGATCGGTCGTCAGGCTCTGCACGCTGCCGGTGCCGGCGTGCAGTCGCAGCAGGTTCAATCGGATCGTCTCGAGCGCGGCCACGGCGTCCGCGAGGCGCTGCTGCAGCAGCTCGCGCTCGGCGGTCAGGTCGGCAAGGATGCGGTCGTGGCGCGCGGCGATCGCGGAATCGGGAGAAGTCGCGTCGCCGCGCCCACCCAGCACGTCCTGCAGCTCGTCGAGTCGGCGGCGGGTGCGCTGCGCGTCGTCTTCGAGCTTGTGCACGACGTCGGGCAGATCGCGCAGCTCGCGTTGCGTTTCCTTCGGGAGCGACTCGTACAGCTGCTCGGCGGCCATGCCGATCGAAAGCTCCGTCGGCCGGTGGGTGAGCGGCGCCGGCAACGCTCGCTTGCCGGCGAGCGCGCGCGCGATCCCGAAGAGCCACCGGCCCACGCGGCCCGTCCACAGCCTGCCCCAGAACTCGACGTCCACATCGCGTCGCCGCTGGAGCATCGCGCCCCATCCGATCCCAGACGCGACGCCCACGGTCAGCACACCGCCGAACAAACCCATGAGCTCGCCATCGGCGACACCAACGAAGACCATAGCCATCGCGGCACCCATGGAGATCCCGCTGACCCACTTGCAAACGCGCTCGAAGACCGAGGCCTTGTGGCCGACGCCGAACGCGCGCTCCTCGCGGCCGCGGTCCACCTCGGCCTTGAACGCGACCCCGATGTCCCCGTGGCCGAACCCTGACTTGAGGAGGCGACGCGCGCGATTGATCAGCACACCGAGCGGAACGACCGTGTAGCCGCTGATCAGCGTAATGAAACCGACTTCCACGGAGGCCGTCAGCACGCCCGCCAGCGGAGCCACGACGAGCATCGCGAGCGGATAGAGCAGCACGCCCGGTCCGTCGAGCCGCGCGTCGTGCTTCACGAACGCGCGGAGCGCAACGGGCAGGTCGCGCCGCTGCTCGAGGGCGTGGCCCAACTGCTCCGCCAACGCCGCCGTGCCGTCCGGCCGGTCGGCGGGATCTTTGGCCAGACAGCGGTCGATGGCTTGAGCGAGGCGTCTGGGTACGAGCGGCGCGGTTGTCGAGAGCGGCGGCGCCGGCTCCGTCACCTGCTTCGCCAGAACATCGGTCGACTTTTCGGCCTCGAACGGCAAAGTCCCCGAGAGGGTGAAGTAGCCGACAATGCCCAGCGAATAGAGGTCGCTGCGCGCGTCCACGTCCTCACCCAGCGCCTGCTCCGGGCTCATGAACTCCGGCGTGCCGATGATCTCGCCGGCCACGAGTCCCGCCGCGCCCGCGACGACGCCGGCGATGCCGAAATCGGCCACGAGCACGCGTCCCGACGCCTCCTCCAGCAGGATGTTGTCGGGCTTCACATCACGGTGGATCACGCCCTGACCGTGCGCGTACGCGAGCGCCCACGCGACGTCGCGCAGCACGCGCGCCGCTTCCGACGGCGCCATCGGACCGCGGCGCCGCACTCGCTCGGTGAGCGTCTCACCGTCCACGTAGGCCATCGCGAAGAACACGAATTCCCCAATCTCTTCGACAGCATGAATGGGGATGATGTTTGGATGCGACAGCTTCGCGGCCGTGCGTGCTTCCTTGAGAAAGCGCTCGCGCAGCTTGGGATCGGCGGTCTTGGAAGGAGGGAGCAGCTTGATGGCAACGGAGCGATCGAGCCGCACCTCGCGAGCGAGGTAGACGACCCCCATCCCGCCGCGCCCCAGCTCGCGCTCCAGCGAGTAGCGCCCGGCGAGCGCCGACTGGAAGTCGATGAAGAGACGGTCGGAGGGAGGACGGGGGTGCGTCATCGCACCCCTATAGTAATGCCGGGCTCACGCCGGCGTCTCGAGCCGCCCCCCTCCTCCCAAGATCGTGACAATCGGAGGCGTGCGCCGCAGGCCCATTTCGGCGACGCGGAAGAGCCAGCGGCCGAGCGGTCCGCGCCAGAAGCGGAGCCGGCGCTCGCCACGTGGATCGGTGCGCTGCTCGGTGCGGGCGCGCGCCACAATCGCCGCGAGCAGGGCGACGACACCTGCGCCGCCGACCAGCTCGAAAGGCGCCGCGTGCACCCACACGCTCGTCCCCGCGACGAGGACCGCGACGCGCGCCAGCCGCTCCATCGTCTTCTCGAAGGCGCTGGGCGCGGCGCCGTACACGAACGCCAGCTCTTCCCGTCGCCGCCCCCGCTCGGCCGCGAGGGCGGCGACGAGGCTCTCGTGCCGGTATCCGGACGCCAGCAGCCGGCGCGCCCGAACGATCGCGGTAACCACCGGGAGGAGCAGCGCGGCGACGCAGGCGGCGACGGCGGCGGCCCGCAGCTCCAGATCGCCCGTGTAGAGCCAGGTGATGATTGCGACGGGGAGCAGCACGAGGCCCATCGCCCGGTTCCGTCCGCGGATCAGGAATGCCCGCACCGCGAGGGGCGCCCGTGGCGGCTCGACGGCTTCGGCCACGGCGCGGACCAGCGCACCGACGTCAGGGAAGCGCCCCCACGGATCCTTGGCGAGGCAGCGATCCACGACGTATGCGAGCCGCGGCGGCACGGCGGGTGCGATGGACCGGAGCGCCGGCGCCGGCTCGGTGATGTGCAGGACCAACGTCGCACCGTCGGTGGCCGCCTCGAACGGCAGCCGTCCCGACAAGGCATAGAACGCGACCACGCCGAGCGAGTAGACATCGCTGCGCGCGTCGACGGGCTCGCCGCGAGCCTGCTCGGGACTCATGAATGCCGCGGTGCCGAGCACCGGGCCGCGTGGGGCGGCCGCGCGGCCGCGGGGGCTGACGTGGGCGATCCCGAAGTCGGCGAGCAGCGCACGACCCGTGGCCGACTCGAGCAGGATGTTGTCGGGCTTCACGTCGCGATGCAGGACGCCGCGCGCGTGGGCATACGCGAGCGCGTCACCCACCTCCGCGAGCAGACGCGCACCCTCCTCGGCCCCGAGGGGACCGCTCGTCGCGATACGCTTCGCGAGCGTTTCGCCCGCCACGTAGGCCATCGTGAAGAACACGAACTCGCCGACTTCGTGCACGGAGTGGATCGGCACGATGTTGGCGTGGGCCAGACCGGCGGCGGTGCGCGCTTCGCGGAGGAAGCGCTCGCGACAGGGTCCGTCCGCCGCGAGCTCGGGAGGCAACAGCTTGATGGCGACGGGCCGGTCGAGCCGTAGCTCGCGGCCGAGGTACACGAGGCCCATCCCGCCCCGCCCGATTTGTGCCTCGATGTCGTAGCGCCCGGCCAAAGCCTGGCGCAGCGCGGGGAGGTGCGAGTCGGTGGTCTCGGGCATCGGGCCCGCTATACCCCGGCCCCGGCAATGAAGTTCGCGCGCCGGCGGCTGGACACGGGTGCGGTTCGAGGCGCAGATTCTGCCGCTTATGGCGACTCATCAGCCGTACGTCCCCGCGTCGCAGACCCTCCCCGAGCTGACGCCGCGGGCGCTCATCCTCGGCGTGCTGCTCGGCCTGATCTTCAGCGCGTCGAGCGTGTACCTGGCGCTCAAGATCGGGTTGACGGTCAGCTCCTCGATTCCCATCGCGGTGCTCTCGATCACGATCTTCCGCGCGTTGGGACGGACGTCGATCCTGGAGAACAACATCGTGCAGACCACGGGATCGGCCAGCGATTCCGTGGCGGCGGGGGTCGTATTCACCGTACCCGCGATTCTGCTGATGGGCTACGATCTGGACATCGGCCGCGTGGCGATCCTCGCGACGGCGGGCGGCTTGATGGGGATCCTGATGATGATCCCCCTGCGCCGCGCTCTGATCGTCAAGGAGCACGGCACCCTCATCTACCCGGAGGGCACCGCCTGCGCCGAAGTACTGATCGCCGGCGAGGAGCGCGGGCTCCAGGCCAAGCGCGTCTTCCAGGCGTTCGGGATCGGGTTCGTCTACAAGTTTCTGATGGGCGGACTGAAGCTGTGGCGCGACGTGCCGGGCAAGGCGCTCGGGTTCTACCCCGGTGCGGCGGTCTCCACGGAGATCTCGCCGGAGCTGCTCGGCGTCGGGTACATCATCGGGCCGCGTATCGCGGGATACCTGTTCGCGGGCATCGCGGGATACCTGTTCGCGGGCGGCTGCTTCGCCTACCTGGTGCTCGCGCCCGCGATCAAGCTGGTGGGCTCGGGGCTCACCGAGCCGTTCGGATTTCCCGCCGTGAAGCTGATCCGCGACATGAGCCCAGGGGAGATTCGCTCGAGCTTCATCTTCTATATCGGGGCGGGCGCCGTCGCTTCGGCGGGTATCATCGCGCTCGCCCGCTCGCTGCCGACGATCGTCACCTCCTTCGCCGCGAGCTGGAAGGACCTGCGCGAGTCGCGCCTGGGCCAGGCGGTGACCAAGCTCCGCACCGAGGATGATCTTCCGATTTCGGTCACGATCGGCGGCTCGATCGTGCTTGCGATCGTCCTCACGCTGCTGCCGCAGGTGGGGGTCAACCTGCTCGGCGCGATCCTGATCGTGATCTTCGGGTTTTTCTTCGCGACCGTCTCCTCCCGCGTCTGCGGGCAGATCGGCTCCTCGGCCAATCCCATCTCGGGCATGACCATCGCTGCGCTGCTCGGGACCTGTCTGATCTTTGTCGCCATCGGGTGGACCGGCGTCGACCACCGGGTGCAGGCGATCGCGATCGCCGCCGTCGTGGCCGTCGCCACCGCGAATGCGGGCAATACCTCGCAGGACTTGAAAACCGGGTTCCTCGTCGGCGCGACGCCGCGGCGCCAGCAGATCGCCATCCTGGTGGGTACCGTCGGCTCGGCCATGGTCATCGGGTGGACCCTCACCCTGCTCAATCGCGCCTACACCTACCCCGTCCCGGAGACACACCCCGCCTTCAGCGCGGAGGCAGCGGCGCCGACCGCCGGCGGCCGGCCGACGGTCGAGGTGTTGCCCGAGACGATGTCGGGCTTCCGCCTGGCGGGCAGCGACTCGGTCGACCAGAACACCTACCAAGTGGTCCGCGTGTACGTGATCACCGAGGGCGTCGCGGCCGGCAAGTACCTGATGGATCCGGCGACCCACGAGCTGCGCTACGTGCTCGACCCCGGGATCGGCGGCCGCGTCCACGAGTTCCAAGGTCGCGTGATTCCCCGGCTCGATTCGCCCAAGGCGACGATCATGGCGCTCGTCACCGACGGGATCCTGACCCACAAACTCCCCTGGGCGCTGGTGCTGCTGGGGGTGTTCATCACGATCGCGATCGAGCTGATGGGTGTGCAGGCGCTGCCCGTCGCGGTCGGCGTGTATCTGCCGATCTCGACGTCGTCGGCGATGTTCATAGGCGGCGTCGTTCGCTGGCTCATCGAGCGGCGCGCCAAGGCGGCGCTCCAGTCGATCGCCGAGGTCGAGTCGGGACCGGGCGTCCTGTTCTCGAGCGGCCTCATCGCGGGCGGAGCCATCTGCGGCATCGTCCTCGCCGCGATCGCGGGGGTGCTCGGTTCCGCCGACGCCCTGGCTGAGAAGGTTCCTCTGTTCCACGCGTTAGGTTCCATCACGGAATCGAACCTGCTCGCGTTTGCCTTGTTCGCCGTGCTCGGCGTGACCCTGTATCGGGTCGGCTCGCAAAAATCGTAGGGGCGCGGTCGATGTAGGGGCACAGCAATGCTGTGCCCCTACTCACCGGCATCCGGGCATGCGCATCGTATCCCTTTTGCCCGCCGGCACGGAGATCGTGGCCGCGCTGGGAGCGGGTGGGTGGCTTGCGGGCGTGTCCCACGAATGCGACTGGCCCCCAGAAGTCCGGAAGTTGCCACGGGTCACGCGCTCGAGTGTCGATGCGACGCTCCCCTCGGCGGAGATCGACCAGCGCATGGCTGCGGCCAAACGCGACGGCGTGGCTCCAATCACGATCGACCGGGACCTGCTGGGAGGGCTCGCCCCCGACGTGATCATCGGTCAGTCGCTATGCGACGTCTGTGCGGTCGATGTAGGGGCGCAGCATGCTGCGCCCCTACTCGCCGCGTTACCGAGCCATCCGCGCGTTGTCACATTGCACGCGCACGACCTCGCGGGTGTGTTCGGCGATATTGGCAAAGTCGGGGACGCTCTCGATCTCCGGAGCGAGGCTGAGGAGCTGGTCGCCGGGCTGCGGTACCGGCTGCGTCATGTAGGGACGCAGCATGCTGCGCCCCTACGTGAGGGCCTCCGCGTTCTGGTCATCGAATGGGTCGATCCACCTTACGTGGCCGGGCACTGGGTTCCGGAGCTCGTCGCCGCCGCTGGGGGGGTTGACGTCGGAGCCCGTCCCGGTGATCGCTCGGTGACGCGCCCCTGGCGTGAGCTTAGGACACTCGCCCCCGACGTGGTCGTGGTCGCCCTGTGCGGATTCGACGTGCCGCGGGCGCGCCGCGAGGTGGCCGCCGTGACCGACCCCGACGCGCGAGCGCTGCTGGCAGGCGCGCGTGTCGAGTTCCTCGACGGCAACGCGTACACGTCGCGTCCGGGACCGCGCCTGGTGGAGGCTGTTGAGCTGCTCACTCCTTTGATCGGCGGTTGACACACGTGACGATTCTTGCCGCCTTGGCGACGTGCACCGTGCTGCTTCAGGGCCCCCGCGACACGCTGCGTCTCTACGCCGTGGGCGACATCAACCTCGGCCGCCGCGACGCGCTCGATCACCTGCTGCAAGGCGACACGCTGTATCCGTTCGCGGCAGTCCTCGACACGCTACGCGCGGCGCACATTTTGTTCGGTAACCTCGAGAGTGCTATCTCGCTGAAGACGCGACACCGCGACACGAGCGGGATGGTGTTCACCGCCCCGCTCGTCGCGGCGCAATCGCTGGCCCGTGCCGGGTTCGACATCCTGAGCACGGCGAACAACCACGGCTGGGACGGCGGGCGCGCAGGTATGGAGGAAACGATGCGACAGCTGACCCGCGCCGGCGTCCCGTTCGTCGGCTCGGCGCTCGGCCGGTCGATGGCCGAGCAGCCGGTCATCGTGCGCAGTCACGGGTGGCGCGTCGCGTTCTTCGCCGTCACCCGCGCCTGGAACGCGTCGCCGGACGACTTCTACGGTCACGAAGGCGCGAATTACGTCGCGTTTGGCGACCCGCGCTGGATCTATCCCGCCGTGCAGCGCATGAAGGCCGAGGGCCGCGTCGACCTCATCGTCGTGAGCGTCCACGCCGGAACGGAATTCTCGGAGGAGCCCCAGCCCTCCTTGCGACGCTTCTACGAAGGGCTGATCGACTCGGGCGCCGACATCGTCCTGGGGCATCACCCCCACGTGTTGCAGCCGGTGGTGTGGCACCAGGGAAAGCCAATCGCGCAGTCCCTCGGCAACTTCATATTCCGGCAGGGAAAGCCCTGGACCGACCTGTCCGCGATTCTCCGTTTCGAAGTCGCACCCGGTGGGTCGGTCAGGGTCTCGGCGATCCCGGTGCGTGCGGGCCACCAGGCGCAGTTCGTAGACGGCGCGGCCGCCGATAGCATCCGGCGCCGCCTGAATCTCCCCCGTTCCCGGAAGGCGGGCACGACATGACATCTCAGACGTTGGGATTCCTGAAGAAGCTCCTCGATACGGCAGGGCCCTCGGGTTTCGAACAGGCGCCGGCCCGCGTCTGGCGGGCCGAGGTCGAAGGCTTCGCCGACGAAGTGTCGGTCGACGTGCACGGCAACTCCATTGCGGCGCTGAACCCGAAAGGCAAACCGCGCTTGATGCTCGCCGGCCACATCGACGAGATCGGCCTGCAGGTCACGCACATCGATGACGAGGGCTTCCTCTATTTCAGCGGTATCGGCGGGTGGGACTCGCAGGTACTGGTGGGCCAGCGGGTGCTGCTCCTGGGCCGCTCGGGGCCGGTGCGCGGCGTCATCGGGAAGAAGGCCGTCCACCACCTCAAGAAGGAGGAGCTCGAGAAGGTCTCGAAGGTGCTGGATCTGTGGATCGACATCGGCGCGGCGAACAAGGC
>Ga0210382_10000630_pt1 | contig 12413 bp, 7 predicted proteins | sample PLMedo_FD_155452 | JGI IMG/M metagenome (GOLD analysis project Ga0210382, IMG submission 155452) | Groundwater sediment microbial communities from an aquifer in East River, Colorado, USA - PLM0_60_coex redo | ecosystem: Environmental > Terrestrial > Soil > Riparian zone | place: USA: East River...
GACGCTCGAGGAGCGCGGGGCGTATTTCGACATGATCAGCTTCCTGACGGCGACGACCAAATTCCAGCCGACCAACACGCCCGCGATCTCGCTGCTGTACGCGCTCGAGGTGCAGCTGGGACGAATCGAGCGCGAGGGCGGCATCGAGGCGCGTTGGAAACGACATGACGCGATGCGGCGGCGCGTCGAAACGTGGAGCGCCGAGCATGGTGTCAAGTTCCTGCCGCGCGAGGGCCGTCACAGCTGGACCGTGTCCTGCCTGCGACTTCCCGAAGGGAAGCACTCCAAGGATGTCGTCGGCGCGCTGAAGCAGCAGGGATGGACGATCGGAGCGGGGTACGGCGCGCTCAAGGACTCCACGATCCGCATCGGACACATGGGCGATCACACCGTCGCGGCGCTGGACGAGCTGCTGCCGCTGATCGGCAAGGCGCTGGAATGACGCCCCCCCCTCCGTGGCGGGTCGTCGTAGCCGACCGCGTGGCGGGAAGCGGCCTCGACCTGCTCTCGAAAACACCCGACATCGAAGTCATCGACGTCGCGGGCAAGCCGGCAGAGCTGGATAAGGCGATCGCCGGCGCTCACGCGCTGATCGTGCGCAGTGAAACGCGCGTCACAGCGGCGCTGATGGCCCGCGCGCCGCATCTGCGCGTGGTCGCGCGCGCCGGTACCGGCGTCGACACGATCGACGTCCCGGCCGCGACCCGGCGCGGCATTGCGGTGATGAACACGCCCGGCGCCAATACCGTCAGCGCCGGCGAGCATGCGATGGGTCTGCTGTTGGCGCTGGTGCGGCGCATATCGGACGCCGCGGCCGCGATGCGGCGCGGGGAATGGGACCGGAAGCGCTTCGAAGGCACCGAGCTGCGCGGCAAGACGATGGGCGTCGTGGGCCTGGGCCGCATCGGCGGTCACGTCGCGCAGCTGGCGCGCGCGTTCGGAATGCAGGTGGTCGGCCACGATCCGTACTTGCCGCCCGAGCGCGCCGGCGAGATGCACCTGCGGCTGCTGTCGCTGGAAGCGCTGCTGCGCGCGGCGGACGTCGTCACGCTGCACGTCGCGCTGACCGACCAGACGCACCATCTCATCGACGCGACGCGTCTCAAACTGATGAAGCCGACCGCCGTGCTGATCAACACCGCGCGCGGAGAGTTGGTGGACGAAGCGGCGCTCGCCGAGGCGATCAAGGAGAAGCGCATCGGCGGCGCGGCGATCGATGTCTTCGCCGTCGAGCCGCTCCCCGCGGACTCGCCGCTCCGGTCGCTCGATCGCGTGATCCTGACGCCGCACCTCGCCGCCTCGACCGCCGAAGCGCAGGAGCGCGTGGCGATGGAAATCTGTAGCGCCGTCCGCGAGGCGCTGGTCGCCGGCGACCTCTCCTACGCGATCAACGTGCCGGGGATGGGTGGAGACCTGCTACGGCAGCTCGCGCCGCTCCTCGATCTGGCGCGCCGCTTGGGCCGCCTGGCGCTCGCCCTGGCCGAGGGCCCGGTGAAGGCTGTCGAAATCGCCTACGGTGGCAAGGAGGAGGCGGCGCAGCGACCGGTGCTCGTGTCGGCGCTCGAGGGTCTGCTCGACGCCATGAACGCCGGCCCGGTGAGTATGGTAAACGCACAGGTGATTGCGGAAGAGAAGGGCATCCAGCTCGGCATGCGCACCGGCGCGCCGGAGCCGGGGTTCGAGACGTCGATCGGCGTAAAGGTCGACACGGCCCGTGGGCGCGTGCGCGTCACCGGGGCGCTCATCGGCGACAGCCACGGCCGCGTGATCCGCATCGACGATTACCACGTCGATGTCATCCCCGATGGCTGGATGCTCGTGATCCGCAACCGCGACGTGCCGGGCGTGATCGGGCGCGTCGGATCGGCGCTGGGGAGCGCCGGCATCAACATCGCCAGCTACCACCAGGCACGGCGCTCGACCCCGAGCGGCGACGGTCGTCCCACCGACGCACTCGCCGCGATCAACGTCGATCAGGCACTCACCAATGGGGTGCTCGACAAGCTGCAGGCGTTGCCGGATGTGCTCGACGTCCGGCTGGCGAATTTCGGAGACTAGTCCGCCGCCTGCTGTTGCGGGACCTCGTCCGCCAACAACCGGAATGACTTCACGGCGCCGGTGAGCCGGTCCGCCGCTTCGGCGAGCTGGTTGGCCGAAGAGGCAATCTCTTCCGTCGAAGCGCTTTGCTCTTCGCCCGACGCGGCCAGCTCTTCGGCGGAGGCAAGCAGGGTGTCCGTCTGGCCGGCGATGGTGCCCAGCCGGTTGGCGATCTCTTCGACGAGCGAACGCAGCTCACCCGCCGACTGCGCGATCTCGCGGCTCCAGACATCATTGGCATTGGCCTCGCTCGCGACGGTCGCCAATCCCTGAGCGGCCGTCTGCGACGCCTCGCGCACCGCCGCGCCTCCCTCGGCCAGCCGCACCAGACGGTCGCGAGTCGAGTGTACGCGGACCAGCACGCCGCGCACCGTGTCGGCGGTGGCGCTGGCCGCCGCCGCGGCCACCGACGCGAGCTTGCGCACCTCGTCGGCGACGACGGCGAATCCGCGTCCCTGGGGGCCGGCACGCGCTGCTTCGATCGCGGCATTGAGCGCGAGCATGTTCGTTTGGGTGGCGACCGCCTTGGTCTGGGCCACGAACGTCTGGATCTTTGCCGTGGCTTGCGCCAACAACTCTGCTTCCTCGGCGCCTTTCGCGACCTCGTCGGCGAGTTTGGCGAGGCGCGCCGTGCTCTGGTCCAGCCCGTCCTTGTGACGTCGCGCCAGCGCCGCCAAGTCTGCGTTGCGGCGGGCCGCTTCGTCGGCGCCCTGGGCGAGTTTCGCGGCGATTTGGAGAATCCGCGCCGCGTCGTCGGCGGCTGCCCGCACCAGTTGCGCCTGTTCCCCGGCGCGCCGCGAAAGGTCCTGCGATGTGGAGGCCATCTCCTCGGTCGAGGCGCTCATCTCCTCGGTCGAGGCGGAGATCTCCGTCGCCATCGCGGCAGCTTCGTCGGCCGCCGCGCGAATGGCGCCGACGAGCCGGCGCAGCGCCACCACCATGGAGTGCACGGACGACAGTAGCTCCGCGACTTCGCTGGCGTCCGAGCGATGCGTCGACACGGTGACGGACAGATCACCACCGGCCACGCGGCTCGCAATCGCGCCCGCGGCTCTCACCGGCTCGGTGACCAGGCGGCCGAGTCGTAGCGACAACCAGAAGAGTGCTCCCACCACGATCGCCGCCAGGAGCAGCGCGCCGAGCCAGATAGCCCGTTGGGTGCTGCGGGCCATAGCGAATGCGGTGGCTGCGGGCTCGCGATAGAGGACCCACCATTTTCCTTCATTGGCCGGCACAGAGACGACGAGCTCGCGCTCGCTCCGCGTCGTGGTGATATGAACCGTGACCGCTTGAGCCTGGAACGAGATCTTGTCCTTGTCGGGAAGGGCCTGCAGCAGGAGGGTCGGGTCACGTGAGACGAGCACGGTGCCGTCGCCCGCCACCACCTCGAGATACGCGCCGCGGCCCGCGAGCTCTGCGGTGCCGAGCAGCCTCGTCAAGCGTTCGAGGCTGAACAGGGCCTGGAGCACGCCGAGCGGTCGAGTGTTCCGCGGGGCGCGGATGACGACGTTGAACTCGAGCGCCGTTTGGGTGCCTGTCGTGTCCGACTGCGGCTCGCCCTCGTACGATCCGTCCCTCATCGCGCGTTGCCACCAGGTCTCGTCCCTCTGCACGAAATCAGGCGCTTGGCCCGACAGGACAACGTTGAGCCCGTGACTCTCGGTGACGCTCAGTTCCGAAAAGTCCGACGTCGTCGTGTAGGACCGTAGATAATCACGTAACTCCGGGTCACCGCCGAGAGCCCGCGCAGCGTCAAACCCGGCTTCGAGCGTAGGGATCGGCAGCCGGTCGAGGCCGCGGGCCGTGACATCCTGGCTGGCCTGCCGGACGCTCGCGACGAGCTGAGGCATGCTCGCCAGCGACGCAACTTCGTGGTGTCGTTCCTTGAGATACTGCGTGACGATTGCCGCGACCCGGGTGGCGACGTCACGGCCGCGCGCGTCAGCCTGCTGCTCCAGGACGCGACCGACGCGATTGCTGGTGAGCCACGCGACAAAGACGACCAGCAGGACGGCCGCGCCGCCTCCTGAAATCAGAAAGCTCTGCCGGAGTTGCTGTGACTTGATGGCCATTCGGGTTTAGTTTTACCACCGTATGCGAGACATCCCAAGCTACGATCCGGCTTCGCTCGAGGCAAAGTGGCAGGCCCATTGGGCTGAGCGCCATACCAACGAGCCCGATCTCGATCGGGCCGCTCGGCCGTTCTACAACCTCATGATGTTTCCCTATCCCTCGGCCGAGGGGTTGCACGTCGGCAACATGTTCGCGTTCACGGGCGCGGACATCTACGGCCGGTTCAAGCGGCTCCAGGGCTACGACGTGTTCGAGCCTATGGGATTCGATGCCTTCGGCATCCATTCCGAGAACTACGCGCTCAACATCGGCACGAATCCCGCCAAGCTGATCCCGCGGAACATCGCCACCTTCCGCCGCCAGCTCCGCCGGTTCGGCGGGATGTATGACTGGCGCCATGAGCTCTCGACCACCGATCCCGCCTACTACAAGTGGACCCAGTGGCTCTTTCTCCAGCTCTACAAGGCGGGGCTCGCGTACAAGAAGCGCGCGGCGGTGAATTGGTGTCCCAAGGACAAGACGGTGCTGGCGAACGAGCAGGTCATCGACGGGCGCTGCGAGCGCTGTGACACGCCGGTCGAGCAGCGCTTCCTCGACCAGTGGTTCTTTCGCATCACGAACTACGCTGAGCGCCTCCTCGAGAACCTCCAGAACCTCGACTGGTCTTCGTCCACCGTCCTGCTTCAGAAGAATTGGATCGGCCGCAGCGAAGGGGCGGAGCTGATCTTCGAGACGCCGAGCGGCAAGAAGATCACGGTCTTCACGACCCGTCCCGACACGGTATTCGGCGCGACCTATCTGGTCCTCGCTCCCGAGCATCCGCTCGTGGACGAGCTCACCGCCGTCGAGCAGCGCTCCGCCGTCAAGGCAAGTCAGCGGGAAGTGCAGTCCAAAGACATCGTGTCGCGGCGAGTGGGCGATAAGACGAAGACCGGCGTCTTCATCGGTTCCTACGCCCGCAACCCGGCGACGGGCGAAGCGATCCCGATCTGGATCGCCGACTACGTCCTGATGGAATATGGCACCGGCGCCATCATGGCCGTTCCGGCGCACGACAAGCGGGACTTCGAGTTCGCGACGCAGTTCAAGCTCCCGATCCGGCAGGTCGTCGTCGCCCCGGGCGAGACCCTGCCGATCGTGTCTGAAACCGGCGTGCTGATGAATTCGGGGCCGTTTGATGGCATGCCGTGCGCGGATGGAGCGCCGAAGATCGTTGCCTGGCTCGCCGAGCGCGGACTCGCGACGCCGCGCGTCCAGTACCGGCTGCACGACTGGTGCATCTCGCGGCAGCGATACTGGGGTCCGCCGATCCCCATCCTCTACTGCGAGAAATGCGGCGTCGTCCCGGTGCCCGAAAAGGATTTGCCGGTCGAGCTTCCGCTCATCGAGGATTTCCGCCCCGACGACACGGGGGTGAGCCCGCTGGCCCGGCATGAAGAGTGGTACTTCGTGAAGTGCCCCCAATGCGGCGGCCAGGCGCGTCGCGAGACGGACGTCTCCGACACGTTCCTCGATTCGGCGTGGTACCACCTTCGCTACCCCTCCACGGAATTCCACGACCGGCCGTTCGATCCGGCCCGGACCAAGAAATGGCTTCCCGTGAGCAGCTACATCGGTGGGAACGAGCACGCCGTGCTGCATCTGTTGTATGCGCGCTTCATCTGCATGGTGTTGTTCGACCTTGGGCACCTGCACTTCGACACCCCATACCCGAGATTCCGCGCCCACGGTTTGATCGTGAAGGACGGCGCGAAGATGTCGAAGTCGCGCGGCAACGTCGTCGTCCCCGACGCCTACATCCAGCAGTGGGGCGCGGACACGTTCCGGATGTACCTGATGTTCCTCGGCCCCTTCCAGGAGGGCGGCGATTTCCGGGACTCAGGAATCGTGGGTCAGCGCCGGTTCCTGGAGAAGGTGTGGACGTTGGCCCATGATGCTGTTCTAGCCCCGGGCGCAAGCCCGGGGACGGCGCCGGAGCTCGAGCAGAAGCTGCATCGCACGATCCGTAAGGTGAGTGCCGATACCGAGGGCCTGCAATACAACACGGCGATCGCGGCGATGATGGAGTACGTGAACGAACTACGGGAGCAAGGAGCCAGGAGTCGGGAGTTGGTGGAGCCCCTGGTCATTATGCTCGCGCCGTACGCACCGCACATCGCCGAAGAGCTGTGGTCCGTGTTGGGAAACGACACCTCGGTCTTCGAGGCCCGCTGGCCCGCCTACGACGAGCGCCTCGCCTCGGCTGGAGACGTGGAGATCGCGGTGCAGGTGAACGGCAAGCTTCGCTCACGTCTCACGGTGCCCCGGGGAATGGCCGAGCAGGACGTACTCGCGCGCGTGCTCGCGGACGAAGCGGTGAAGAAGTTTGTCGACGGGCAGAAAGTAAAAAAGGTGATCTACGTTCAGGACCGGCTCGTCAATCTGGTCGTCTAAAGCACTCTGGCGATCAGATCGCCGGCAAGAAAGCCGACGGCAGCGACCCCTACCCCGATGACGAACATGTCGATCCCGCTGCGGAATACCCCGCGGCCGGTGAAGAAGCTGCGCGCGGCCCCCACGGCAAAGTGCGACAACATCGCGATCGTGAATGCCACCCAGATGGCGGCACGCCCCTGCAGCAGGAGAAACGGGGCCACCGGAATGAACGCGCCGACGGCGGTCGACACGCCGGTAATCCACCCCTCGCGAAACGGCGTCGCATGGGCCTCGCCGATCTTCAACTCCTCCCGGACTTGCTCTCCCAGGGCGCGCTCCGGGTCGCGCATCACTTCTTCCGCCATGCGGCGAGCGGTGCGGGGGTCCACGCCTTTCGTCTGATACTGTAGCTCCAGCTCCTCCATCTCGATTTCCGGCATCAAGCGAATCTCTTCCTTCTCCATCGCGATCTCGTGTTCCCACACCTCCTGCTCGCTCTTCGCCGCGAGATATCCGGACGATCCCATCGACAGCGCGTCCGCGATCATGCCGGCGACGCCCGAGATCATGATCACGTGCGGCTGCACCGACGCGCCGATCACGCCCGCCACCAGCCCGAAATTCGCCGTGAGCCCGTCGTTGAAGCCGTACACCACATTGCGCAGGAAGCCGCCGGAGCCCGTCTTGTGCCAGGGCTCGGCGCCTTTGCCGGCCAGACCCGCGAGCGTCCCGGCGTGGGCGGCCGATTCCTTGGCGAGCTGGAGCGAGACCTCCTGCGCGTCGGGGAGGCTCGATTCCCTGTGGAGGTTGAGGTACCCTTTTACTTCCTCGCCCTCTTCGCGCAACAGCATCGGCAGCAAGTAGCGCGTCCCGAAGCGCCGGCCAAACCACGCACGCAGCTTGGCATTCAGGGACGGCCGCGCGCGATCTACCTTATGGCCCTGCTCGGCGAGCAGCTTGCTCCACATCTGCACGTGGCGCTCCTCCACGCCCGCGAGCTTGATGTAGACGTCCTTCCTGTGCGGATCGGATTCCTGGCCGGCGAGGGCGAGATAGAGGTAGGCCGCATCCGCTTCATCCTGCCAGTGATGGAGCCATTCGTGGAGGTCGGACTTGGGCATGCGGCAAGCTACTACGGCGCAACGCCTTAAGGCAAACCGCGACTATTCTCGTAATACCAGCATCATACCTTTCGGACAATGACCGTGTCTCTCGCCGTCCCGGATGTCCTCGTCGCCCGCGCGCAAGCCGGAGATGAAGCAGCTCTCGAAGCCCTGTTCCGGGCCTTCGAGACGCCTGTCTACAATCTCGTCCGGCGCATGTTGCGGCGGCCGGAGGACGCGGAGGACGTGCTGCAGGAGACGTTTCTCGAGGTGGTGCGCAACATCAAGCAGTACCGCGGTGAAGGCCATCTCTGGGGTTGGATCCGCCGCATCGCTTCGACCAAGGCATTGATGCGGATTCGCCGCGATCACGTGCGGCAGACGGAATCGCTGGACGACGAGCCGGGCAAGCCGGGCATGCATGTCGGCGCAAATATCGATCTGGAGCGCGCGCTCGAAGAGTTGTCCGAGACTTCGCGTGCTGTGGTGTGGTTGCACGACGTCGAAGGCTATACGCACGAGGAAATCGCCGAGCAGATGGGGAAATCGGTGAGCTTTTCCAAATCGCAGCTGGCGCGAGCCCACACGCGGCTGCGGCGAATGCTGGACCAAGGAGCACACGCATGAGGCATTGTACGATGGAAGATCTGGGGGCCCTGCAGGCGGGTGAGGCGTCGGTCTGGGCGCGCCGGCACATCACCACCTGCGCCGCGTGTCAGGCCGAGCTCGAAGGATTGTACCAGCGAGTCGCGCAGCTCAAGGCGCTGCCGGCGCTGCGCCCGCCGCGCGACCGCTGGCCCGCTGTACGTTCGGCGCTACGCGCCGAACGCTCCCGCCGCCGTCGCACCTGGGGAACGTGGACCGGCAGTCTCGCCCTCGCCGCCACGATCGCCGGAATCCTGCTGCTCCAGCCGTCGGGCCAGGCAAGCGCCGAGCTGAGTCAGGTGAAGCGGCAGTCGGCGACGCTCGAAGATTCCCTGCAGCACTACGACATCGACGGCCGCGTGCTGAGCGGTCACGCCGCGGCTGTGGTGGCGGACCTGGAAGACCGGATTTCCATGCTCGACGGCACCCTCGCGCAGCGCGAACCGAGCGCAGCGGACGCCGAACTCGTCAAACTTTGGCAGGAGCGCGTTGGACTGATGCGGCAGCTGGTGAACGCCCGCGCGACGCGCGCTCGCTACGTCGGGCTCTAAGGGCCCGGAGGAGAACTGGATGATTCGCAATTGGACTGTGGCAGCCCTCGCCGCCTGTATGCTGTTGCCGGCCGCATTGGAGGCGCAGGATGCTCCGCGCCGACCGAGCACCCGCACCCGCCCGCGCGTGCGGGTCGAGACGCGAGACGGGGGGGGCGGGGGGGGCCCGTTTGGCGTGTATGCGTTTGGCGACAACCGCGGTCGCATCGGCGTGATCGTAGACACCAAGGCCGATGCCTCCGGCGATAAGGTCGGGGCGCGCATCGATGGGATCACCCCCGGTGGACCGGCCGAGAAGGCCGGCCTCAAGGTTGGCGACGTCATTACGCGCTTCAAGGGTACCGCGCTTGGCGGCGCGGAGTCGGAAGATGACGAAAGGTCGGGACCAGGCATGAGGCTCATCGATCTCGCTCGTGAGCTCGATCCCGGCGATACGGTCCAGGTCGAGTACCGTCGCGGCAACGATGCCCGCAAGGTGACACTGGTTGCTGAAGACCTCGGCGGGGGTCGGAGCTGGAGTGGACCGATGGAAATGCCCGACATGGACGCGTTCAAAGAGATGTTGCCCCAGATGCGCATGGGGCCGGGCAACGACTTCGAGTTCGCTTTGGGGAGTCCCTGGGGTGGGATCGAGCTCGTGGAGCTGAACCCCGATCTCGGCGACTACTTCGGAACGCGTGAGGGAGTGCTTGTAGTCAGGGCGCCGGAAGACTCGACGCTCGCCTTGAAGGGCGGCGATGTGATCGTCTCGATCGGCGGCCGCAAACCCACTTCGCCGATGCAAGCAATGCGGATCCTTCGCTCCTACGACGCGGGCGAATCGGTGACGCTCGACGTGCTGCGCAAGCAGAAACACGTCACCGTGACGTGGAAGGTGCCGGAGCATGAGCGGACTATGTTTCGCAGGACGCCGCGGATGCATGAGGAGCCGAGCCGCTTCAGGCTTCGGGACGTGATTCGGACGACACGGGTGATCTGAGCCTCACCCCCTAACCCCCTCTCCACGTTGTGGAGAGGGGGCTTTTTTTCTAGCGATTCGGGCCGATCAGGATGGCGTTGGTCAGCATTTTGGCGGGACCTCTCCAGAATGCCCGGAACAGCGGGTCACTCAGAAACAGCACCACGCGTCCTGAGCCTTGATTCTCGACCGCGGCCCACGTGGTGCCCTTGAGGAGTCGGGCGGTGTTGTCGGGCCAGGTGAATCCCGAGAGTACCAAGGAGTCCACCGGATCGGTGAAGGTGACGACGTTCGCGCCCCCCTTCGAGGGCCGCCAGAACGTGTCGCCGTCGATGAATACCGGTATCCGGTTGCGATCGTATCCCATGGTCAGCCAGTGGGTCGTGTCCAGCGTCGCGCGGAAGATTGCGCCCGGTATCCATTCCGGTCGATCGCGCGCCGGCGCGGTGCTCGAGATCAAGGCGGGTTCGGTGCCCGCCGCGGTCGTATCGGCCTTCGCGCCGCTATCGGGCGCGACGCCCGCGATGCTCGAGAGCCCCACGTCCTTGTTGGCCGCGAGGTCACCCGCGCCACCATACCCGATGAGCACGCCTCCCGAGCGGACCCACGCCTTGAGTTTCTCGACGCCATCGTCGCCAAGCTCCCGGCGCATCCGGCCGCCGCTACCGTCGGGGATGACCAGCACGTTGAAGCTCTGCAGATCATCCATACGCCCGATCGCGCGCAGCGGGACGGGGGTGAATGTCACGTTGAGCTCACGAGCGAGGTAGTACCAGAGCCAGCCGTAGCTCGTTTCGGAAATACCATCTCCGGCGGCCACCAGGATTTTGGGAGCGCGCAGTCCCATGACATCTTCGGAGCCGATTCCAGCGTCGCCCGTGTCGGGAAACACCGTCTGCAAGGGGAAAACGGGGACGCCCATGGCGGGCCCCAACGCCGCGATACGCTCGTGCAGACTCGACGGGTTGCGCTGTGCGCGCGCGACGAACGAGCCACGGGGATAGGTGCGACCCCCGATGAGGACCGGTTGTCGCGTGACTGCGAGCTTGAAGTCTTCGGCTTCGAGCGCGACAGCGAGCCGCGCCGCCCCCGGCCTGTCGTTCATGAAGACGTACGCACTGGCACCGCGCGCCGGGGCGGCGGGTGGCGGCACGATCGAATCGGTGACCGCATCGCCGCCCGGGGGGGCGCCGCCATCTTCCGTCCAATACGCGTCGAGATTGAAGGACAGCGGCAGCGACCACGCCGTGATGTCGTAGAAGCCGTAGTCCTCCTTGTCCGCACCCTCGCCGCGCCGCCGGTTGCGCTGAAACTTCTCGATCTCCCGCTGGACGAATGACCGCTGCATGCTCGCCTGCGGCTCGAGCATGCCCTTGGCCAGACGCCGCTGCGGCTGGTTCAGGTCGATCACGTAGCTGCCGGCGGGAAAAGTCTGCGCGGTCGCCGCCGTGCCCGGACTGATGTAGGGGTGCGCGACGCGTGACGCCAGCGGTTGGCGCAGGCGCGTGACCTCGATCCCGTTCCGGAGCAGCAAGCCCACCACGTGGGCCGCCGACTGCGGGTCGTTGCCCGGCACGATCACCACGCGCTTCAGCCGATCGGTCGCCGCTTCCGCGAGCGCCGAGCGGCGGAAGTCATAGTAGTCCTGCAGCCGGCTCTGGCGGTTCTTCGCCGTCGTCTCGAGTGTGGCCAGGGAAGCCACGAAGTGGTGTGAGATGCCGTCGCGGAAGGTCGTGATGCTGCCGTCGTCACGGCGCTTGCGGAATTCGGGCCCTCCGTCGGTCTCGTAGGTCATCCCAGTGGCGCCCTGAAACGTGGTCCATTCGTCCCAGTAGCCGACGTAGAAAAAGTCGAATACCCCGCCCACGTAATACTGCCAGCCGTAACGGTCGAACGCCGCGGCGTTGCCGCGGCCGTACGTCGCGAACCACTTGGTCGTCTGCGGGGGCAGGTTCATGTTCACCGCCTGCGCGACCGGTGGGAAGAAGAACGACGATGTGGTCGAGTGATGGTCGACGAACACCTGCGGGCGCCAGCGCAGGATGCCGTCCATCATCGCGCGCACCTCGGGCTGGCTTTGCGCGAGCAGGTCGCGGTTCATGTCGAAGCGGTAGTGGCTGTAGCGGCCCGTGATGCTCCAGGGCTCGTTCTGTTCGAACGCCCACGGGTGGTCGGCGCCGATGCCGACGGAGTTGTACCAGGCGGCGAAGCGCTCGTGCCCATCGGGGTTCGCCGATGGGTTGAGGACCACGACCACCGACTTCAGGATCTCCTGGGTCTGCGGCTCGTCCGAAGCGGCGAGCTGATAGGCCACCTGCATCGCCGCCTCGAATCCCGCCGGTTCGTCGCCGTGGACCGAGTACTGGAACACGGCCACGGCCGGGCTCTGCCCCGCGATCGCGGCCGCCCGCGCCGCCGAGGTCTTGCGCGGATCCACGAGCTCCGCCAGGCCGGCGCGGATCTGATCGAGCTTGGCGAGGTTCGCGGGATCGGAAATGATCAGCGCCCGAATGGGCCGGTACTCAGTCGTGCGGCCCCACGTCTCGATTCGTACGCGGTCGCTCGCCGTGG
>Ga0210382_10000632_pt1 | contig 12395 bp, 7 predicted proteins | sample PLMedo_FD_155452 | JGI IMG/M metagenome (GOLD analysis project Ga0210382, IMG submission 155452) | Groundwater sediment microbial communities from an aquifer in East River, Colorado, USA - PLM0_60_coex redo | ecosystem: Environmental > Terrestrial > Soil > Riparian zone | place: USA: East River...
CGCCAATGGCACCCAGATCCTGGGCGACGCCGACTTCCGCCAGCAGGACTGGGGCAGCGCGACCTGGAACGGCCGGAGCGATTGGACGCTCGCCTCGTTGTACAGCGCTGGGTATCGCTTCTGCGTGAGCCCGGTGTCGTTGCAGAGCTTCGCGATGGGCAACAACGGCCAGGCGGGATCGGTGGACACGGGGTTGCCCTGGTTCTTCGCCGGGGTGCAGATCCGCACCGACCGCTGGCCCGGGCCCTGAGCGAGAGGGGGAACGCATGCCGTTCACGTTCAAGCTGTCGATGCGCCTGGCGCTCATGAAAGCGTCGCCGGTCGTTGTGGCCGCCGCGGTGCTCACCGCGTGCGACATTCAGCGGAATCCGGGGACAGGCGTCGACAACCCGGTAGCGCAGGTCATTGTGTCCCCCGATACTCTCACCCTCGATCCGTTCGAGAACCACCAGTTTCAGGTGTTCGGCCGCACCCAGGCGGGCGACAGCGTGCCGGTCTCGGTCCGCTGGAGCGCGTCGGCCGGGCCGATCACGGCGAGTGGGATGTACACGGCAGACACGTCCGCGGCGGACGTGACCCTGACGGCCACCCTGGCGAGCGGCACGGTCAGTGGCACTTCTAAGGTCCGGAAGCGCCGCCTGATCCGCATCGTCATCGATCCGAAGACCGTCACGGTGCCGGCAGGGGGCGCCCGCCAGTTCTCGGTGTACGGGCGCAAGAACACCGGCGACAGCGTCAGCGTCTCCGTCACCTACACGGCGACGGGCGGGGCGATCTCGGGGGGCGGTGGGTACACGGCCGGGCAGGCGGCGGGGACCTATCGGGTGGTCGCCAAGCAGAACGGCGGTTCCCTCGCCGACACCGCGACCGTGACGGTAGCGATCGTGCCGGTGGCGGCGGTGACGGTGACGCCCGCGTCGGTGAACATGCCGGTCGGACTGACGGCGCAGCTGGCCGCGACCCCCCGGGATGCCAATGGCAACGCGCTGACGGGGCGGGTGGTGACGTGGGCGAGCAGTGCGCCCAGCGTGGCCACCGTGAACGGGAGCGGGCTGGTGACGGCCGTGGCGGTCGGGACGGCGACGATCACCGCGGCGAGCGAGGGCCAGAGCGGCAGCGCGACCATCACGGTCACGATCGTGCCGGTGGCCTCGGTTGGCGTGAGCCCCGCGTCGGTCAACATGGCGATCGGACTGACGGCGCAGCTGACCGCGACGCCGCGGGATGCGAGCGGCAACCCGCTGTCCGGGCGCGTGGTGACGTGGGCGTCGAGCAATGCGGCGGTGGCGACGGTGAACGGGAGCGGGCTGGTGACGGCCGTGGCGGTCGGAACGGCGACGATCACCGCGGCGAGCGAGGGCCAGAGCGGCAGCGCGACCATTACGGTCACGATCGTGCCGGTGGCCTCGGTTGGCGTGAGCCCCGCCTCGGTCAATATGGCGATCGGACTGACGGCGCAGTTGACCGCGACGCCGCGGGATGCGAGCGGCAACCCGCTCGCCGGGCGTGTGGTGACATGGGCGTCGAACAATGCCGGCGTGGCGACGGTGAGCGGCAGCGGGCTGGTGACGGCCGTGGCGGCCGGGACGGCCACGATCACCGCGACGAGCGAGGGCCAGAGCGGTACCGCCGCCGTGACAGTTGGGGTCGTGCCGGTGGCCTCGGTTGTCATGAGTCCGGCGACCGCGAGTCTAACCGTGGGGCAGACGGTGCAGCTTGGGGCGACCCCGCGGGATGCCAATGGCAACGCGCTGACGGGGCGAGTGGTGACGTGGGCGAGTAGTGCGCCCGCGGTGGCCAGCGTGAACGGGAGTGGGCTGGTGACGGCCGTGGCGGCCGGAACGGCCACGATCACCGCGACGAGCGAAGGGCAGAGCGGCAGCGCGACCATCACGGTCACGATCGTGCCGGTGGCCTCGGTGGCCGTGAGCCCCGCGACGGCGAGTCTGACGGTGGGGCAGACGGTCCAGCTGACGGCGACGCCGAAGGACGCGAGCGGGACGCCGCTGTCCGGGCGCGTGGTGACGTGGGTGAGCAGTGCGCCCGGCGTGGCCACTGTGAGCGGGAGCGGGCTGGTGACAGCCGTGACGGCCGGTACGGCGACGATTACGGCGACCAGTGAGGGACGGAGCGGTACGGCGGGGATTACGGTGACCCTGGCGCCGGTGGCGTCGGTGACGGTGAGCCCGGCCAATGCCAGTGTCGCGGTGGCGGCGGTCCAGCAGTTAACAGCGACGCTCAAGGACGCCAGTGGCAACACACTGACGGGCCGCACGGTTACGTGGAGCTCGAGCAGTCCCACGATCGCGGGGGTGAGCGGGCTCGGCCTCGTGACCGGGCTGGTGGCCGGGACGGCCACGATCACGGCGACGAGCGAAGGCCGCAGCGGCAGCGCCACGATCACCGTGGTGCCCGGCGGCGGCGGCGGCGTGACGCTGTTGCAGGAAAGTTTCGACAATGCCAACCTCGACGCGCGGGGTTGGTATGACGGCGGTCCGGCGACGATCTCGACGACCGAGTACAGCAGCGGTGGGGGCTCGATCGAAGCCCGCTTCCTGGCGGGCGCCGTTGCGTCGAGCTGGGGTACCAAGCGTCACCTGTTCACGCCGAGCCCGTCCGTGTATGTGAGCTTCTGGGTGAAGTACAGCACCAACTGGGTGGGGTCGGGGCGGCTCTACCATCCGCATGAATTCGTCATTCTGAGCGACCTGGACGGGGATTGGGATGGGCCGTCCAACAACTATCTCACCGCCTACATCGAGCAGGTTTATCGGAATGGCGGCGTGCCCCAGCTCGCCTTGCAGGACGGCAAGAATGTCAATCTCAGTTTTGGCACGCCGCCCAATAATCTCGTCGGCGTCACGGAGAATCGTTCCGTGAGCGGCTGCAACGGCCACACCGAATCGTCCGGCGTGGATGTGTGGACCTGCTTCAACATGCCCCCGTGGTACAGCGCCAAGGAGTACCATGCCCCGGCAGTCGCCTTCCAGCCCACGCCGGGGCCGGGCTACAAGTCCGACTGGAACCACGTTGAGGCATACTTTCAGATGAACTCCGTTGTCGGGGGTATCGGGCAGACGGACGGCATCGTGCGGTACTGGTTCAACGGTGTGCTCGTCATCGATCGCACGAATGTGCTGTTGCGTACGGGCGCGCATCCGACGCTGAACTTCAAGCAGATCATACTCGCGCCGTACATTGGTGACGGGTCGCCCGCCGACCAGACCGTGTGGTACGACGATCTCAGGGTCGGGACGGTGCGACCCTAGCGCGCGTCCGCTCCTGCAGAAGCGCGTCGGCCTGGGCGCGGCCGATGATCGCGCTGGCGGCCGGGAGCAGGTGGTAGTCGAAGTTGTTGTACAGCCGATCGGGTCCTGCGTAGGCCTGGAGCGCGCGCAGGTTGTCGACAAAGAGCCAGCCGGTTTCGCGGGCCAGCACCTGCAGGGTGTCGTAGAGGGCCCGTTCCTCCCGCAGTCCTCCCTCGTACGTGATCGGCAGCCGGGCGAGCGTGCGGAGCAGCGCTTCATCCACGGGTTGCTCCTGCACCAACTGGTACGAGGGGAGCGGGCTGAGCATGAGAACCCGCCCGGGGTTTTCCCGCCGGATGAGCTCCAGGAGCGCGCGAACCCGCCGGATGGACTCGGCGCGGCTCCCTGGGAAGCGATAGAAGAAGAGCTGCTGATTGAGCATCTGGGCGGACAAGGCACCGGAGTATCCGACGCTGGGTTCTGCCGACTTGCGCAGGTCGTTCATGTACGCCAGGACCGTGGGGAGCCCTTTCCCCTGCTCGGCCGCTACCGCGCGCAGCACCTCGAGGCGCTGGGCAAATCCCTCAACGCCCGTGCCCTTGGCGACTTCGTGAAGGGCAAAGAGGACGCGGCTGCGCCGCCGAACCCGCGGGTCATCGTACCGGTACCACACGGGCGGCGCGATGACATATCCGCTGTCGCTGCGCACGAAGTGCGGGCGGTCGTCCACCCGGAGGATATCGTTGAAGTCGTTCCCTGTATAGAGGTTGAGCACGAACGCGCGGGGGTGGTACTTCAACAGCGCCTTCTTGAACACCATGTAGTCCTGGACCGGTGAATACCGGCCAGCCCCGTACGGCAGCACGACGGCGCGTAGGCCGCGAGCGTTCAACGCGCTCTCGAGGACGCCCGCGTGCGTCTGCGCGTTGGGTGCGCAGAGTTCGGTTTGGGAGTCCCCCGTTACGGCGATGAGGTAGCTCTGGGTGTCGGCCAATAGGTCGGCAGCCCGGCGCGGGGTGCGGACGCCGTCCTCGTTACGGGTGAAGGTGTAGATCGTGTCCGCGGAGTAATCGTTGCAGCGATCTTCGTGCATGGCGCCGGTCGGCGGCGACGCCACCCACCCGACGTCCGGCTCGCCGTATTCGTACGTCGGGGGGAACACCCCGAGAACGATACATGCAATATCTATGGCGAGCAGCGTGACGAGCACGATGCCGCCGTATTGGGCGGTGGTCAGCAAGAGGCGCTTCATTCGGGCAGCGCGGGGCACCGGAGTACCAGGCAAGGCGTTCCGGTTGATCGCACGATGTGTGCCACCTTGCGGCTCGAGGCCAATCAGCGCCGTTGCGCGAATGCTACATCTCCCCGGTGCTGGGGAGGTCGCACGGACCTTGCTAGGCAATTCGAGGGATGATGTCGCTAAGACCGCTGCTTCTCAGAATCTACTGGGCGTTGGAGAAGGTGATTGCGCCCGGCCTGAAACACTCGCACGAGCAGTATGAGCGGGTCCTGGAGTCCGAGGTAGACCGTGAGACGGAATGGCTGGACTTGGGCTGCGGACATCAGATCCTGCCAGCGTGGCGCGCCGACCAGGAGCAGCAACTCGTCGCGCGGTGTAAGAGCGTCGTGGGGATTGATGTCGACGTCCCGTCGCTCACCAAGCATCGGACCATCAAGCTGAGGGTTGCCGGAAGTATCGGACGACTGCCTTGGCGCGACGCGAGCTTCAGCCTCGTCACCGCGAACATGGTTGTCGAGCACCTGGATGCACCAGGCCTCCAGTTCGCGGAAATCGCCAGGGTTTTGAAGCCCGGCGGCGTATTCATCATGCACACGCCGAATCGGCGCAGTTACTCGACGATCGCCGCTCGCCTGATCCCCGAGCGAATCAAGAAGAAGCTCGTCTACCTGCTGGAGGAGCGCCCAGCGGAGGATGTCTTCGAAACCTTCTATCGAGCGAATACAAGGGAAGAGATCGAGAAGCTGGCTCGAGGCGCCGGTTTCGGAGTCAGGCGCATCCGGCTACTCGTTTCATCCGCAGAACTGGTCGTCGTGCCACCGCTGGTGGTTTTCGAGCTGCTGTGGATCCGGCTACTGATGACGAAGCTGCTTAAGCCCTTTCGGACTATGATCATCGCGGTTCTCCAAAAGACACCGCCGTAGCCTCGGTGCGCCGTTCTGTGGCATGCGCGCAACGAATCGGGGTCGTCTCCCTGACTCCCCCGGTCCGAACAGGACGCGGTGCCCGAATGGAGGCCGCAGGCCAGATGCAAGTGCACGAGGCTTGCAGGAGCGTCATGGTCATGAGAGTGCTGCAGAGTCCTGGGTCCTCATGGCGTCGGCGGCGTACATCGCTGCTCGGAGCCGGCCTGTTGCTGGGTCTGGCCGCGGCCTTGGTCCGCACGACGGGCCGGCCGACGTTCGCGGGCACGTCCGATCCCAACGTGGTGTTCGAGACCGATTGGAGCACGGAGACTGGTACGTCGCCCCGCGCCGTGACCGACGGCGGGCGCTGGAAGCACTATGCGGAGTTCAACAACGGCGCTCCTGTCCAGTTGCTGTCGGTTGTGCCCGGCGGCCCGGGCGGTCGCAACGCGCTGCGAGTGCTGCAGCGGGGGTCGGTGCCGGGCTACGCCGCGTTCGTGCAGCAGGACAACGTCGTCCCACCGTCGAAGGGTTACTACGTCCGGTACTACATGCGCAACGACGACACCTCCTCCGTCGGCGATCACGTCGTCACGGCGGACCCATACGCGTACGCCAATCTCACGTACATGCGGCGGCTCAGCGGGAGCACCGGCTGGCGCTTCGTCATCAGCCTCTACGGGTGCGAGTCCACCTATCCCCTCGCGCATTGGGGTCCGACCAAGCTCCTGACGCTCGGGGCCTGGTACCGGTTCGAGTACTTCGTCGACTTCGTGGATCCGACCCACGTGCAAGCGCACGTGCGGGTATACGACGCGAGCGGTACGCAGATCCTAGGCGACGGCGATTTCCGGCAGCAGGCATGGGGCGACGCGATCTGGAACGGGCGCAACGATTGGACGCTGAAATCCTATTACGCCGCCGGCCGCAGCTTCTGCGTCGACCCGGCTGCCCTCAGGAAGTTCGGCATGGGGAACAACGGGCAGAAGGACGCGGTCGACACCGGTCTCCCCTGGTATTTTGCGGGCGTGCAGATCCGCACCGACTGGTGGCCGGGCCCGTGAAGGGCTACCGGTCGAGTAACCCGTCGTACGCGGAGCGGATCCGTTGACCGACGGCCTCCCAACTGTAGGTCTCGGTCGCCGTGCGTCGCCCGCTGCGCTCGAGGTGAGCGCGTAGTCGCGCGTCCCGCAGGACGTCCAAGACGGCACCGGCGATGGCATCGGGCGCGTCCCGGATGAGGATGTTCTCTCCTTCGACCGCGTCGAGGCCCTCGCAACCGATCGACGTCGATACCACTGCCTTCCCCATCGCCCACGCATCCAGGATCTTGAGGCGCGTCCCCCCGCCGATGCGAATCGGTACGACGCAGCAGCGGGCCTCCGCGAGGGGAGGCCGGATGTCGGGCAGATAGCCGAGGGCGCTGACGCCGGGCTCGGCGGCGTAGCGCGCCTCGTCCTGCGGCGTGTTGCGGCCGATCAGCTGCAAGGTGGTGGACCGGTCGGCAGCGCGGACCTTCGGCCAGATCTCCCGCAGCAAGAACTCGACCGCGTCCCGATTTGGGTGGCTGTACGTTGGTCCCACGAAGGCAACGCGCCCGGTGACGGACCGGGCGCCGTTCGGCCGGAAGTACTCCGTGTCGGTGCCGTTCGGGACCACCACCGTGGCGGCGCCGGGGGCCAGCGCGCGCAGCCTTTGGGCGTCGACCTCGGACATCACGACGTTGAGGGCGAGCCGCGCACACAGCTCCCGCTCCAGGCGTTCGACGCGGGCTGCCTGGAGCAGCATGTAGTGCCGCAGCATGGTCTGGTCGAGACGTCGCGCCCGCATCCGCAGCAGCTCGGACTCGATGTCGTGGTGGGTGCACGTGATCGGCACCTGCGGTAATTCGGGCAGCCAGCGATGGAAATCGAGGCTGTCCAGGTGCACGAGGTCCGGCCTCCGCGCTCGGAGCACGGCGCGGAGCCGGGCGCCGAATCGGCGGCTGTGGAACTGGTAATAGGTATAGGCACGTCCGCTGAGGACGCTGCGCAGGTGGTCCCACATCTTGCGCGGCGCCGAGTGCTCGCTGGGAATCGGCGTCGCCTCGGCGACGAAGGCGACCATCTTCCGCAACGCCTCCTGGGCCGCCTCCCGCGCGGCGCGATCGGGCTGGTGGAACACGCGGGAGAAGGCCACGAGATCGACGTCGTAGGCGACCTGGAGCTGCCTCAGGATGTGGAACGTGCGATTCGCCACCCCGCTGTGGGGTGGGTACGGAAGGCACTGGGAAAGAAAGAGGACCCGCGGTCGGACAGCCATCGGGCGTGGCCGGCTAGCCGTTCCGAACGGCCTCGACGCGCGCGACCTTCTGCAAGGCGATTGCCAACGCGGCGAGCGTGTACAGCATGTCCGTGTACGCCAGCGAGAGGAAGAACGCCCCGACGCCGAACCCAACCAGCGCCGCCATGAGGGTCTGCGCGAGTCGCGACAGGTCGCGAGCCGGAGGACTGGCGCTGAGCGCGCGTCGCGCCACGCGGCGCAGGGACGCGAACGCCGTCGCGAACAGCCCGATGACCAGGAGCAGGCCCGGCACGCCGAGCTCGGCACCCACCTGCACGAGGGTGTTATGGGCCGCCGTCCAATAGACCGCAAGCCCGCGCTCTTCCTGGCGCTTGGCGAGGGGTGAGATCGTGCCCTCGGCCACCTGGAAGTTACTCACGCCCACACCGAGCACGGGGTGCTGCGCCATATAGCCGAGGCCGCGCTCCCAGACCTTCAAGCGGCCTTCCTCGGACGTCATGTTGTAGTCTTGCTTGGCGTTGAGGATCGTTTGCATCTGGTTCCAGTACCGGTCGCTCGCGGTGGTGAAGACGATCGCGAGCACCACGACGAGCCCCACCAGCCTCGAGCGCGCCGGGATCGTCGTGAACCCCAGCAGGATGAACGCTACGACGGCGAGGAAAGCGAGGAACCCTCCCCGAGAACCCGAGCGCGTCAGTCCCACCGCCAAGACGGCAAGCCCGAGGGCAGCCAGTGCGCGCACCCAGGGGCGGCGACGCTGCCCGAGGACGACGTACAGCCCGAACGGCATCGCGCTGACGATCAAGGTCGCCAGATCGTTCGCGTCGTAGTAGTAGAGATCGCCCAGGCGCCAATTGTCGGGGCTGAGCTGGAACCGTGAGAGCACCACCGCCACGTACAGGACGGTCACGCCGAAGTACACAAGGACCAACCGCTCGACATCCCGTACGCTTCGGACACTGCCGGCGACCACGAGGCACATCACGATTGTCCAGGCGAAATCCCTCCACGCCTGGAAGGCGAGCCCCTGGTACAGGGCGCCGGGCACGGAGAGGGCGCTCCACAGCAGCAGGCCGAGCACGCAGGTGGTCGTCGGCGAGCGGAGCTGACGGATGCGTCGCGGCCCAGACTGGTAGAGCAGGTAGAGGCCGATGGCCGCGAGCTTCGCCAGCAGCGCGGGCTTCAGGGGGTACAGCACGGGGAACAGCTGCGGCACGCGACCGACGTAATTGGCGACGTGCACCGCCACACACACGAGCAACAGATCCCATCCGACGGTCCTCACACGGGCCGGTGCGGAACTCCAAGGCGCGGCCGCCGACCCCGGCCGCAGAACCTCAGCCATACGCGCGGCTCACCGTGGCGGCTGTGATCGCCCGGGGCGGCGGCTGCACCGGCACCGCGTCCTCGGACGCGGCCGCGAGCATGGCGGCGGCCACCGCAGGATCGTAGCGGCGGGGCCGCAGGATGGACCACACCGCCAGCGGTCGCGCCCGCTCGCGGCGGGCGAGGGCCATCACAAACCGCAGCACCATCACGGCGCCGGCCAACACGCTGATCGGGGTCCATACCACGCGTCCACGCCACCCGTGCTCGCGGAAGCGGCGCAGGAGCTGTGCGCGGGTGCGGATGGTGGGGTCGATGAGGTTGACGATCGGGGGCGCCTCCCCAAAGCGGGCCGCGCACCACGCGACCGCGGCGGCGGCGCGACCGACTTCGCACACCGCAAACGGGAGACTGGGGCGGCCCAGGCCCAACTGCCAGTCGCCGAACAAGCGGCGTCCTACCAATCCCGGGAGCTCGATGTGCTCCCAGTCGATCAGCGCCGCCGGGCGAATGATCCGGGCCTGAATCTCCTGCCGCGCTTGCGCTGCCGCGACGAGCTGCTCAGCGGCGCACTTGCCCCACGTGTACGGACCGAGCCGCTCGGGGCGACCCGCGAGCGGGGTCTGCTCCGTCTGCTGCTCCCAGGGTGTTCGCGGCGGGCGCAGCACGGAAAGGCTGCTCACGTAGACGAGGCGCCGGATCCGAGCGGCGACCATCGCCTGCAACAGCTGGCGTGTCGCGCCCACCGAATTGCGCTCGTGGGCCTCGAAGCCGCCGGCCGTCTCGGCCGCGGCGTGCACGACGACCGTGGCGCCGGCGAGGGCGCCCGGCGGGATGGCCTCGGCAAGGTCGGCGCGGACCCACTCGCTCAGATGCGGGTCGTCGGGCCGTGCCGAGCGGCCGACGCCCCGCACGCGAAAGCCACGTCGCGCCAGCTCGCGACTGATGGCGCGGCCGAAGAACCCGGCCGCCCCGGTGAGCACCGCGAGGGGACCGGAGGAGGCGACCTCGACGGCGGGCGGCGTGACGGCGCTTCGGACGGTCGCCGCGAGCTGTTCGTACACGGCCGTGACGCGCCGCAGATGATCGACATGGAGCGGCGAGCGATCGCCTGCGGCGGTGGCGGCGTAGAAATCCCCGAGCAGCTCCACGAGCCCCGGATAGTCGGCACCGCGGAGCAGCCGGCGGGTCAGGCTCGCCGCGCTCCGCCACGCGAGTTGAGCCGCCTCGAGAAAGGGGTTGACGATCTTTTCGAGAGGGCTCGTGCCCTCGTTCGCCGCGCCGAGCACGATCGCGCGGACGAAATCGGCCGTCAGCGACCCATGCGCCCCGGCGACTGTGAGCGTCGACGCCACCGGCCGGGCACGCAGGCTGACGCAAAGCCGGCCGGTCACGTCGCCCGCCCGCAGCAGCGCGTGTAGCGCGGTCGGCGTCGCGTTCGCATGGATGATCTCGAGTGACGCGGCCGGCGCGACGCTCTCGAGCGCCGCCACGAGGGTGTACAGCGGGTGTGGGACGACATCCAGGAGTTGCTCCGCGAGGGCGCGGGCGGTCGACCGATAGGGATCGAGTCGTGGCGGCCGAAACGCAAAGGCGCTGTCGACGAGCGTGACGGGCCGCAGCGCCGAGGCATCGCCGATCAACCGCCGGAACGCGGGGTCCCGAACCAGCTGGTGCCCGGCGCAGATGAGCAGGCCCCGCTCCCGCGCCAGCGCGAACAGTATCTCGGCCTCCTGCGGCGTCTCGACGAACGGCTTCTCGACGTACACGTGCGCGCCGGCCAGAAGCGCCCGCCGGGCGGGCTCGAAATGTGTGCCCGCAGGCGTGCAGACGTGTGCGATGTCGGGCCGGGCTTCCTGGAGCAGGGCGGACACGGTGGCGTAGGCCTGACATCCCGCACGCCGGGCGAAGGCCTGCGCGGCGACTTCCCTCACGTCATGAACGCCAACGACGCGGTGCGCCGTCGAGACACGTCGGAGCGCCTGGAGATGGTGGCCCGCCATCGCGCCGGCGCCGATGAAGGCGATTCGCAGCATGTGCCTTCCCTTGTGCAAGACTGGCGCCACAGGCCAGACCGGGCGCGGTGCGCCCGGCGAAGCCCCGACTGTTGCGTCGTCGCCATGCCCCGCGGCCTGGGCCGTCTCCCGGGGACAACGGCGCGCCACGGGCCGACGGGCCCGCATGTTGCACCGGGGGAGCGATCGTCATGCGCATCCTGATTCTCGACGGGAACGAACGCGCGGCTCTCGCCGCCGCCCGTTCCCTGGTCCGGGCGGGGCACGAGGTAACCGTGACCGCCCCGACGCGGTTGTCCCTCGCGGGCGTGTCGCGCGGCGTGCGGCCACGTCCGCTCGCGGCCGACCCCCTGGTTGATCCGGCGGGCTACGCCGCGGAAGTGGGTCGCATCGTGGCGGAGGAGGACAGCGGCGTGCTGCTGCCGATGACCGACCCGTCCCTGGAGGCCGTGCTCGAACACCGCTCCGCGCTGCCCGCCGGGGTCGTCGTACCGTTTCCGGACCTCGCAGCCTACCGGGCCGCCTCGGACAAGGTGCACGTGCGTGCCCTCGCCGGCGCGTGCGGGTTCGGCGTGCCCCAGACGCTCGCCGTCGCCACGCCGGCAGAGGGCGGTGTGGCGGTGCCGGAGGCTGCCTTCTTCCCGGCTGTCCTCAAGCCACACCGGTCGGTCGTGAGCGTCGGCGGAATCCGTCGCAAGGTGGCGGTAACGCCGGTCGCGGACGCCGCCGCGTACCGCCGCGCGCTGGCCGCGCTACCCGCTGCGGCGTTTCCCGTCCTGGTCCAGCAGCGGATCGTAGGAGTCGGCGAGGGATTTTTCGCGCTGCGCTGGGGTGGGCGAACGGTCGCCATGTTCGCCCATCGGCGACTGCGAGAGAAGCCGCCCTGGGGCGGCATCAGCGTCTACCGGGAAAGCATCCCCTTGGACGAGGGGCTGGTCGGTCCCGGACTCCGCCTCCTCGATGCCCTCGGCTGGCAGGGAGTCGCCATGATCGAATGCAAGCGGGAGGCGGCAACGGGCCGCCAGATGATTATGGAGGTGAACGGCCGGTTCTGGGGCTCGCTGCAGCTGGCCATCGACGCGGGGGTCGACTTCCCCGCGTTACTGGTCCGCTGCGCCGCGGGGGAGCCGGTGCCCGAATGCCGGCCCTACCGCGTCGGCGTGCGGAGCCGCTGGTTTTGGGGGGACGTCGACCACCTGTATCTCCGGTTCCGCGACGGGGCCGAGGGGGGGGGGGGCTCCCGGCTCCGGGGGTTGATTGATTTCCTGCGCATTCACGCGGGCGATCGCTCGGAGGTTTGGCGCTGGCGTGATCCGGCTCCATTCGTGGTGGAGACTCTGCAGTGGCTTGGCCTCACTCCACGTACAGCCGATGCCAG
>Ga0210382_10000635_pt1 | contig 12352 bp, 11 predicted proteins | sample PLMedo_FD_155452 | JGI IMG/M metagenome (GOLD analysis project Ga0210382, IMG submission 155452) | Groundwater sediment microbial communities from an aquifer in East River, Colorado, USA - PLM0_60_coex redo | ecosystem: Environmental > Terrestrial > Soil > Riparian zone | place: USA: East...
AGCTTCTCCGCGAGACGAATGGCGTTCGGGGTGTCCTTCATCACCAGCAGGTTCAGCTTTTCGTCGATGAAGATGTCGCGAGTCTTGAGGATGGTGCGAATCAGGTTCGCCGTCTGCCTGACGTCCGCGTTGGCGATGTAGAAGCTCCTGACGACGAGATCCTGGTACTCGCGCAGCTTCTGCGGCGTGTTCGGGTAGATGAGCGCCGTGGTCTCGTTCAGGACTTTCTGCTCGAGCTGGTTGGTGGCGAGGATCAGCTTGATGACGTCCTCGACCTGCGCGTCGCGCACCACGATCGTGGTTCTCTGGTCGGCGCGCACGTCCTTGTCGAACAGGAAGTTGAGGTTCGCCGCGCGCGCGATCACGTCGAACACGGTGCGCAGGGGCACGTCCTTCAGCTCCAGGGATATGGGCTTGGTGACCGAGCTCCTCAGCTGAAGCAGGGCGACCGCGGGCTTGGTCGTCTTCTCCTCGATCAGCCGCTGCAACTGGCGCGCCTCGCGCTGGGCCGGATTCTCCGCGAGCACCGGAGCGAGAACGTCCCTGGCGTCGCGGTATTTTTCCGCTTTCGCGAGCTTGTCCGCCTCGGCGATGAGCACACGATGCCGCGCGTCCATCTCCGTTTGCGCGAGGCCCTGGGTCGCCCGCGCGTTGGCCGCGTCGTACTTGAGCACCCGGCGGTAAAGCCCCTCGGCCGCCCCGGACTGCGCGGCGCCCCGCAGGGAGTCCGCCTGAACGAGCCACTGCGCAACGGCGAAGTCGCGCAGGCGGAAATACTCCGAGCGGTAGGCGTGGTTTTGGGGATCCTCCCGCGTCGCCTTTTCGAGCGACGCGAGCGCCTCTTCCGTGCGGCCTTCGTTCAGCAACGTTCGCGTGTCCCGGATGAGGGCGTCGCCCGTGCAGGCGGCGACGAGCGCCAGGGCGAGCGCCGCGCAAACGGTCTTCGAGGAGGTTTTCATGGGGGTTCGCCTTCGTTAGCGGGACGGAAATAGACGGTCAAACGCAGCTGGGCTTCGAGTTGCGAATCACCCGCCTTTTTGCGCTCGAAGCGCAGCGCATCAAGCGAGGCGATCGGCATGCTCTTGAGGGTGGCGGCGACGAATTGCCGGATCTGCGGATAAGTGCCGCGGATGGGCAGGGTGATGCGGTAGAACACAATGCCGAAGGGAGGTTTCTCGAGGCGGTATTCGCCCTGCAGCAATTCGAGTTTGGCGGAGCGCGCGAGAGCGTACACGCGCTCGAGTTCGTCCGGAAGTTTCTCCAGCGGGGGAAACAGTCCGTAGAAACGGCGGAGTTCCTCCGCGCGGCCCTCGCTCGATACCGGCTGAAAAGGAGTGCGCGAGCGCAGCCGCTCCGCCACGGAGCGCTGCGTCTGCAGCTCGCTCTCCGCCGGGCTGACCGCCGAAAAATAAAACGGGACGCAGAAAATGAGGACCCCGATGCCGAGCACTCCGGTCGGTCCCAGCGCGTGCAGCCATTGCTGGGCGCGCTTCATCGGTTGTTCCTGAAGGCCGCCTGCACGCCGAACTGGATCGGACGCGAAGGATCTTCGACCTGGACGTGATGATTGACCAGATGCACTCCGGAAAGCGCCCGGGTCTCGCCGAGCCGGCGCACGTACCTGAGCATGGCCTCCCGGCTTTTCGCCTCGGCAGTCAGGCGCAGGCTGCGCTGCTGGGTTTCCGGCTGCAGCTGCAGCACGGTCACCTCGCCGGTCGAGGCCGCCTCGACCGCCTCGATCATCTGCGCCCACGGAATGCTGAGTTGCCGCACGGCCGCGTCGATGATCTTCGCTTCCGCGTCGAGCCGTTCCTTGGGCACGGCGCGCTGCGGCCGCCGGTCGGCGTTGAGCATGCCTTGCGCCGCATCGACCGCGGCGAGTTCGTGCAGGGCATTGCGATAGCGCACGACCATGTCGCCCGAGACCACGAGCGCGAGGATCAGCACGGACACTCCGATCCACTGCGGACGGCGCGGGGCTGCGACGTAATCGAGCTCGATTCGATGCGGGGTCATAGTGCGCAAAGCGCCATGGCAAACGGTTCCGACTCCGCGGGAGCCAGGCCCTCCGCCGGAGCGAGCGCAAGGCTCCTGAAAGTCCACCCCTCTCCCGCGACCGAAAGAGCCTTCCCGCTCCGGGGCGCGTGGACGTAGACGCCCTCGGACGCCCCGTCTCCGCCGACCCGATGCCGCTCGCGATCGAGCAGCCCCGCCCACTGGCCCGGCTCGTCGAAGTTTCCCCGGGTATTGCGCACGGCCGACCACCGCCCGCCTTCGAGGCGGGCGAGGCAGGCGCGCCGCGGCTCGACGAGCAGAAACCACGCGCGCTCGCCCTTGACGTCCTTGCGCCACCGGTTGAAGGCCGACATCAAGTAGGGTTGGAGCGACACGAGCTTCGCTCTGGCAGCCGCGGGAAACGCGGCGCGCACCGCCTGCACGAGCGACGAATCGACCGCGCTCGCGACGCGCGCCGAGCCGGCCGGGGTCGGGCTCAGCCGCAGGTCCCAATCCTTGCTTCGCTCGCCGTGGACCTTGGCGAAGGAGTACCGGACGAACGCCGTCTGTTCCTCGGCGTTTCCCAGGCCCTCGCTCCAGGGGACGAGGATGAAGCGTGCGAAGTGATTGGAGAGCACGACGGTCACCTCCGCACTCGCGTCTCTCGTTTCCTCGGCGAGCTGCTCCAGGGCCGCCACCGCGCCCTGCCAGGGCTGCGCGCCGAACGCCGGGTCGCACGCGATCGTGCGCTTGTCGCTCACGCGCGGCCGAACCCCGCCCGAAACCCGCAGAAGCGCAAGCGAATCCGGGGCGAGCGCGATCAGGATACGGTCGCTAGATAAACGTAACACGGTTGATCTCTTCCAGCGTTGATTCACCGTTCTTCACGGCTTCGAGCGCGGCATCGCGCAGGAAGCGGGTGCCGCTTTTCCGGGCGGTATCCTTGAGCTGGCGCACCGGGGCGCGGGCGGTGATCAGCTCGCGCAGCTCGTCGTTGAGGATCATCAGTTCCGCAATCGCCTTGCGTCCCTTGTAGCCGGAGCCACGGCACTCGCGGCAGCCGCGCCCGGTGCGAAAGTGGAACGAAGCAGCCTGCGCCTCGGTGAGGCCGGATTCCTTGAGGAGGGCCGCGTCGGGCCGGCAGTCCTCGCCGCAGTGCGGGCAGACGAGCCGCACCAGGCGCTGCGCCAGGATCGCGTTCAGCGCGGAGACGAAGCTGAACAGATCGACGTTCATGTGCATGAAGCGGCCGATCACGTCGAATACGTTGTTCGCGTGGACGGTGGTGAAAACGAGGTGGCCGGTGAGCGCGGACTGCACCGCGATGTTGGCCGTCTCCGGGTCGCGTATCTCGCCCACCATGATCTTGTCGGGATCGTGCCGCAGGATCGAGCGCAGCCCCCGCGCGAAGGTGAGCCCTTTTTTCTCGTTGACCGGGATCTGCAGCACGCCGGCGAGCTGGTATTCCACCGGATCCTCGATGGTGATGATCTTGTCCTGGCCGTTGTTGATCTCCGTGATGGCGGCGTAGAGCGTGGTGGTCTTGCCGCTTCCGGTGGGCCCGGTGACGAGCAGCATCCCGTAGGGTTCGTGCGACAGGCGCCGCAGCGCCTGGATGTCCTCGGTCTCGAACCCGAGGCTGTCCAGGGAGAGCTGCTGCTGTGTGCTCTCGTAGAGCGACTGCTTGTCGAGCACCCGCAGCACCGCGTCTTCGCCGTAGATGCTGGGCATGATCGAGACGCGGAAATCGACCGCGCGCCCGCGGTCGATCGCCTTGAAGCGTCCGTCCTGGGGGACGCGGCGCTCGGTGATGTCGAGCTCGGCGAGCACCTTCACGCGCGAGATGGCCTGCTCTGCCTGCTTGGTGTCCTGGATGAGCTTGATCTGCGAGAGGATGCCGTCGATGCGGAACTTGATCACCAGCCCCGCGGCGATCGTTTCCAGGTGAATATCGCTCGCGCCTATCATCAGCGCGTCGCGCAAGGTCGAGCGCACCAGCCGCACGACTTCGCTCGATTCTTCGCTGATCGCCTTGAGCGAGAGATCCTCGACGCCGCGCGTGTCGTCGCTCGCGACGCTGGCCCCGGCACGCACCGTGTCGAGCGCGCGCAGGGTCTCCTCGTGGCTCGCGAGAAACGCCACCAGGTCGCCGCGGTGCGCGAGGCGCCAGGAAAACTCCTGGGCGATGCGTTCTTCCGCCCAGGACTGCTGCTCTCCGGAGAAGGGGTCGTCGGTCACGAGCCACAGCGCGCCCTGCTCGCCGCGCACCAGCGCGCAGCCGCGCTGGGAGCCCTCGCTGAAGGGCAGCACGTCGAATGCAGGCGCTGCGCCGCGCAACTCCTCCATGCGCATGACTTGGATCTTGAGCGTCGCGCCGAGCCGGGAGACGAACTCGTCCGGGTCCAGGTCGAGCTTCACCTCGAGGATTTCGACGAGCCGCCGCCGCGCGGCGGCTGCCGCGGAGCGCGCCTCCTCGATTTCGAGCGAGCTGATCGATCTTGCCTCGGCGAGACTCACTTCAGGCTCCCGGCGAGTTCGAAGATCGGCATGTACATGAGAACGACGATCGCGCCGATCACCAGGCCGATCGCCGCCATCAGGAGCGGCTCGAACAGCCGCACGAACCAGTCGATCCAGCGCGAGAGTTCCTCGTCGTGAAACTCCGCGATTCTCTCCATCATTTCGCCCATGTTGCCGCTTTTCTCGCCGACCGCCAGCATTCGCACCGCGATGATCGTGGTGAGGCCGTTGGCTTCCATCGCCTCGGAGACGGGACGGCCTTCGTTGACCGCCCGGCTGGCCATTGTCAAACGCGCGCGCAGCAACGGGTGCAGCAGCTCCGCGCCCATCCGCAGCGCGGTCGGGAGCGGCGTGCCGCCCCGCAGAAGCATCCCGATGGTACGGTAGAAGCGTGCAAGCTGGTACAGCTTCAAGCGCTCGCCGATCGCGGGCAGCTTCCACAGCACGTTCCCGATCCGCGCCTTGGTTCGAGCGTTCCGCAGCGCGTAGACCGCCGCGATCACGAGGCCGGCAAGGATGCCCAGCACGAGAGCCCCGTGACCTTCCACCAGCTGGCCCCATGAGAGGAGGAGCCTCGAGAAGATCGGGAGATCGACGTTGCGCTCCTCGTAAATCCGGCTGAAGCGCGGCACTACGTAGAGCAGCAGAAAAAGGCTCACCAAGCCCCCCACGCCGATGAGAAGCGCCGGATAGATAGCCGCGTTGACCAGGCGCTTGCGGATCGCTTCGAGCTGGTTCTGGTAGGCGACGTAGCGCCCGAGCGCCGGAGCGAGGTCGCTCGTCTTTTCGCTCGCCTGCACGGTAGAGACGTAAAGAGGCGGAAAGGCCAGCGGAAACTGCTGGAGCGCTGAAGAGAGGGAATTTCCCTCGCGCAGGATCGAAGCTACGCTCGCGAGCAAGGCGCGGAATTCACTGCGGCGCTCGCGCTCGCTGAGCGTTTCGATGGATTCGACCAGGGGGAGTCCCGCCTTGAGCAGGACCAGCAACTCCTGGCTGAACAGGACGAGTGGAAAGCGCGCCTGTCCGCCGCGCCAGGGCGCGACGAAGCCCGCGCGGGCGCGCACGCCGAGCACGGTATAGCCGCGGCTCTCGGCCTGCTGAACCGCGCTCGCCTGGTCGAGTCCGTGCAGGTCGAGCGACTCGACCCGTCCATCCGGGCTGACCGCCTTGAGCTCGAAGCGCATCGTCCGGTGCCGCCCTAATGGTTGGTGATGTCGGCGTTCTCGCCGGTTCCCCCCGGCTGGCCGTCCTTGCCGAAGGAGAGGATGTCGTAGTCGCTGCGTTCTCCGGGTTGCTTGTACACATAGGCCTTTCCCCAGGGATCGAGCGGCACCTCTTTGCGCAGGTACGGGCCGTTCCACTTGGGTTCGTTCGCCGGGCGGTTGACCAGCACGGCGAGTCCCAGCTCCGTCGTCGGATAGCGGCCCGTGTCCAGGCGATACTGGTCGAGCGCCTTTTCGAGGGCGTCTATCTGGGCCTTGGCCGTGGTGACTTCGGACTTTCCGACCTGGCCGAAATAGCGTGGCGCGACGTATCCGACCAGGAGCCCGATGATGACGACGACCACCAGCAGCTCCAGCAGGGTGAAGCCCCGTAGGCGCGAGCAAGCAGCCGGGTTCATCGTTTGGAACACGCGGGCAGTATACGCTGCGCCCGACCACCGCCTGAAGCGAGCTTACACCTGCGCGAGGGTCGCGACGACGTTCTGCTTCGGCTGAGCGGCCGAAATCTTGACCGGATTGACGGGTTTGCGCGCCTTGGCCGGCGCGCGATAGATGATGAGCCTCTGGCCGGTGGTGAGGACGCCGACGTGGTTCCAACGGAGCAGGCTGTCGGTGCTGACGCGGTAGCGCCGCGAAATTCCGTAGAGCGTTTCGCCTTTCCTCACGACGTGCACCAATCCGCCTCTGCGCGGCGCGCTCTGGACCGGAGGACGGAACACGGCAGGCAGGGGCTGCGCGCCGACACCCGATCCCTTGAGGGGCAGCAGCAGCTGAAAACCCGGGCCGACCCGCGTGCGTGAGTTGATGCCGTTCGCGAGCTTGAGCTTGGAGAGCGCGATGCCGTGCTTCGCGGCGAGCCGGTCGAGGCTGTCGCCCCCTTTCATCGTGTACGGCTGCCAGGAGGTGAGCGGCTGGTCGTAGGCGTCGAGGTTCCTCTGGAACGCGTCCATGCGGTCCGCGGGCAGCACCAGCGTCTGCGTGTGCGGGCCCGAGATCATCGGGCGATTGAGGGCGGGATTGAGCGCGATGAGCTCGTCCGCCGACATCTCCGCGAACGTCGCCGCGAGCCGGATATCGATGGCGCTGGGCGTGGGAACGGTCACGAAGTAGGGCTCGTTCGGGATCGGCTCGAAGCTCGCGCCGAAAGCCTCCGGATTCGAGATGATGTTTTTGAGCGCCTGGAGCTTGGGCACGTAGCCGCGCGTCTCGGGGGGCATCTTGAGGCTCAGGTAATCGGTCGGCAGACCCTTCACGCGGTTTCGTTCCATCGCGCGCGCCACGCCGTTTTCGCCGTAGTTGTAGGAGGCGAGCGCCAGGTGCCAGTCGCCGTGCAGCTCGTACAGGGCCTGCAGATAGTCGAGCGCGGCATTGGTGGAGGCAACCACGTCGCGGCGCGAGTCCGCCCACCAGTTCTGGCTCAGCTTGAAAGTCTTCCCGGTCGAGGGAATGAATTGCCACAGGCCGGAGGCGTGCGAGCGCGAATACGCCATGGGATTGAACGCGCTCTCGACCATGGGCAGCAGCGCGATCTCGGTGGGCATGCCGCGCTTTTCCACCTCCTCGACGATGTAGTAGAGATAGAGCTTGCTGCGTTCGATCATGCGCTTCAGATATTCCGGCTGGCTCGCATACCAGCGCTCGCGAACGCCGACGAGCGGGCTCTCCAGATCGGCCATCGCGAAACCGTTGCGGATGCGGTCCCACAGATCGTCCGCGGGGCGTGTCAGATCGATTGCGTGAGGAGGCTCCAGGTCCTTCGTTTCCTGAGGCTTGGCGAGCGGAGGCACCGGGACGACGGATGTCGGACCTGCCGCGGCCGGCACGGTGGCACGGGCGACGCCCACGGCCGACGCGGGCTGCGTTGCAGCTGCGGAAACCACAGGCGGAGCCGCCGGGGACGTCCTTTCGTTGTCGGCCGGGTTGGGATCGCGGTCCCAGGGGATTTGCGAGCATGCGGCGACCAGCGTGCACATTGCTGTTGCTGCGAGCAGCCTGCTTAGCTTCTCACTCAATGGCTTGGCCTTTCGTCCGCAAAAGCCGCGATGGTACCCATGGTTTCCGTGTGGGTCAAGCAAGTGGGCGATTCAGAAGGACTTTTTACCAGATATCGAGAGCGCGAGATGCGAATAACGCACGACGGCGTGATTGGTGTCAGCTCGATCAGAATTGGTTCTTCCATTGGCGCAGCGCGGCGAATACTCCGACCGGATCGCTGAAGCGCTTGCCCAGATACTTGTTCGCGGATTCGATGACCGCGGGCCGCATCACCCGCAGAAACGGGTTGGTCGCTTTTTCGCGCGCTATCGTCGAGGGAAGTGTCGGGAGGTTGTCGCGCCGCAGGCGCGCATCGCTCGTCTCGCGCTCGAGCAGCGCGGAATTGTCCGGCTCGACGGCCTTGGCGAAGCCGATGTTCGCCAGAGTGTACTCGTGTCCACAATACACGAGCGTTTCATCGGGCAGCGCGGCGAGCTTCTCGAGCGACGCGTACAGCTGCTGGGGCGTGCCCTCGAATATGCGCCCGCACCCGCAGGCGAACAGCGTATCGCCACAGAACAGCATGTTTGAACCATAATAAGCAATGTGCGCGCGCGTGTGCCCGGGTATGTCCAAAACTTCGAACGCAAGGCCCAGTTCCGAAAGCGCGACCTTGTCGCCGCCGCCAACCGGATGGGTGAGCGTGGTGATCGGCTCGCCGCGCGGCCCGTACACGGGGACAGGATGTCTTTGGCGAAGCTCCGCGATTCCTCCGACGTGATCCTGATGGTGATGGGTCGCGAGGATCGCCACCAGCTGGAGCTTTTCGGCCGCGAGGTAGTCGAACACCGGCTGGGACTCGCCCGGGTCGACTACCGCCGCGCAGTGCGCGTTGCGCAGCGTCCAGACGTAGTTGTCCCTGAACGCCCGCAGGGGGATGACTTGAAATTCGTTCTCGGGCATCTTCGTCCGGCATGTTAGCCGATTGGTTCGAGACTCCCAAGGGCGACTACGTGCTCGCCTGGGAACGCGGGCAATTCGACGCGGCGGTCGAGGACGTGTTCGGCTACAACGCGGTGCAGATCGGTCTTCCGGGCCTCGACTTCCTGCGCGAGTCGCGCATTCCACTGAAAGTCCGCGCCGGGCTCCAGCCGGGCTGCAGTCTGCGCTGCGAGCCGGTGCAGTTGCCGCTCGCCGCGCAAAGCATCGACCTGCTCGCTTTGCCGCACGTGCTGGAATTCAGTGCTCAAGCTCACGCGATCCTGCGCGAGGCCGAGCGCGTGCTGATGCCCGAGGGCAGCGTCGTCATTTCCGGATTCAATCCCCTGTCGCTGTGGGGTGCGGCGCGCGCACTCGGCTGGGAGCGGAGGCAGGTTCCCTGGTGCGGCAAGTTCATCGGCCTGCTGCGGCTCAAGGACTGGCTCGCGCTGCTCGGCTTCGAGCTGACCGGGGGTCGCTTCGGCTGCTACGCCCCGCCGTTCTCCCAGCGCCGGTGGCTCGAGCGCTTCGGTTTCATGGAAAAAGCGGGCGACCGCTGGTGGCCGATCTGCGGCGGCGTCTACGTCGTTCGCGCGATCAAGCGCAACGTGGGCGTGCGGCTGGTCATGCCGGAATGGCGCGACAAGCGCGCCGCCAAGAAAGCGCTGGCTCCGGTGACACAGAGACAAAACGGACTGCATGTCGAAAAGCGCGAGCGGCGCTGAAGTCGTGCGCATTTATACGGACGGGGCCTGCAAGGGAAATCCCGGGCCGGGAGGCTGGGGCGCCATTCTGCAGATGGACGGCGAGGAAACGGAGCTGTTCGGCGGCGAGACGCAGACGACGAACAATCGCATGGAACTCACCGCGGTCATCCGTGCGCTGGAGCTGCTGAAGCGCCCCTGCCAGATCGAGGTCTACACCGATTCGCAGTACGTGCAGAAAGGCATCAGCGAATGGCTGCTCGACTGGAAGCGCCGCGGCTGGCGCACCGCCGACAAGAAGCCCGTGAAGAACGTGGACCTGTGGCAGGAGCTCGATCGACTTGCCGGGGCGCACCGCATCGCCTGGCACTGGGTCAAGGGCCACGCCGGGCATCCGGAAAACGAGCGCGCGGATGAGCTTGCAAATCGCGGGGTGGAGGAATTGTCGTCCTGAGTCCTACTTCAAACTCAACTGGTCCGCCGACCACCCTCCGCCCAGCGCTTTCATCAAATCCACGCTCGCCGAGAGCAAAGACTGCCGGTTGCGCAGCGCTGCGAGCTCGCTGACGTTGGCCGTGCGTTGCGCATCCAGCACTTCCAGAAACGGTGAATAGCCGGCTTCATAGCGCATCCGCGACAGGCGCAGGGCCCTGCGCGCCGCGGCCACGCTCACCTGGTAGTCCTGTTCCGACGAGGCGGTCAGGCGCACGGTGACGAGCGCATCGGCGACCTCGCGGAATCCGGTTTCGACGGCCCTCTGGTAGCTTGCGACCGCCTGGTGCTGGCGCGCGATCGCGGCGTCGGTGAGCGCGCGGTAGCGTCCGGCATCGAACAGGGGCAGGTTCAGGCCGAAGCCAAGCGACCAGATCCCCGAGTCCCTGTTGTTGAGGAGGGTTGATAGCGTCGCGCTTTCTCCGCCGGCGAATCCGGTCAGGGCGATCGTCGGAAACATCGCCGCCTTGGCGACACCGATCTGCGCATTGGCCGAGACGAGTTGTTGTTCGGCCTGCTGAATGTCCGGGCGGCGCTCGAGCAGCCCGGAAGGAAGACCCGACGGAGGACGAGGAGGCATCGGCAGCGTTCGCAGATCTCCGGTCGCAACGACGAGGTCGAGCCGGCCGGCGAGGGCGGCGAGCTGGTGCTCGATGAGGGCGCGCTGCCGCTCGAGATCCTTCAGCTGGGTCGCGATGTCAGCCCGAGCGCCCTCGGCCTGGGCGACTTCCAGCTCCGAGGCGACGCCGCCGCGCGCGCGGGCGCGCACATAGGCAAGCGCGTCCTCGCGGGTGGCCATGGTTTCGCGGGTGACGATGAGTTGCGCATCGAGCGAGCGCAGCGCGAAATACGCCTGCGCGGTGAGACCCTGGAGTGTGAGCGCGACCACGTCCCTGGCGTAGCGCGTGGCGAGCATTTGCGCGCGCACCGCTTCGACGCCGCGGCGCAGGCGTCCCCAGAAATCCAGCTCGAACGAAGTGGAGAGCGCAAGGCGCACGTCGTTGCGCGCCGCGGGAATCCCGGGAGGAGGGGGCAGGACCATAGTGGTGCTGGAGCGGGTGCGGTTCGCGTTGCCTCCCAGATCGATCTCCGGCAGAAACGCCGCGTTGGCCGCGCGCAAGTTGGCGTCGGCCTCCTCGATGCGTGCCACCGCGAACCGGATATCGGCGTTGCGCTCGAGAGCGGAAGCGACGAGTTCGTTGAGCGTAGTGTCGCCGTAGAGCTTCCACCAGCCCGAGGGCACGGGGGCCTTCGCCCCGACATCGGGCTCGGCGTACGCCCTGGGCAGATCCATGGCGGGTCGCTCGTAGTCGGGGCCGAGCATGCAGCCGCCGAGCAGGAACGCGCCGGCAAGAACCGCAATGCGCATGCTCATGCGCGGCTCTCTCCGGCCTGTGCCGCGGCCTGCCGCGCCTTGCGGTCCGTGAGGAAGATGTAGAACAGGGGCACGAACAGGGTCGCGACGAAAGTGGCCGCGAGCATGCCGCCCTCCACGCCGGTGCCCATCGAGCGGCGCGCTGCGGCGCCTGCGCCCGAAGCGATCGCCAGGGGCAGCACGCCCAGCACGAAGGCGAGCGAAGTCATCACGATCGGCCGGAAGCGCTGACGCGCGGCGGTGACCGCGGCGTCGAACGCGGACATCCCGCGCGCGGTGTTCTGCGCGGCAAACTCGACGATGAGAATCGCGTTTTTCGCGGCGAGCCCGATCAGGGTCACCAGACCGATCTGGAAATAGATGTCGTTGCTCATGCCACGGAAAAGCACCGCAAGGAGGGCGCCGAGGATGGCGAACGGCACCGACAGCAGCACCGCCACGGGCAGCGACCAGCGCTCGTAGTTGGCCGACAGGATCAGGAACACCATGACCAGCGCAAAGCAGAATGCGATGATCGCGGCCTTGCCGGCGCGCTTTTCCTGGAAAGCCTGGCCTATCCATTCGAGGAAATAGCCGTCGGGCAGGGCGTCGCGTGCGACCTGCTCGACGGCCGCGATACCCTGCCCGGAGCTGACTCCGGGCACGGTGCCCGCCAGCACCTTGGCCGCGACGAACCCGTTGAAGCGGTCGATCTGGTCGGGTCCGACGATCGGCTGGATCTGCAGCATGCTCTTCAGCGGCAGCATCTCCCTGGTGGTGCTTGAGCGCACGTACACGTTGCCGAGATCCTCCGGGCGCACGCGGAACTGCGGCTCCGCCTGCATCTGGACGCGGTAGGTTCGCCCGAACTTGTTGAAGTCGTTGACGTAGAGCGCACCCATCGTGCTCTGCAGCGCGTCGAATATGTCGCTGATCGGCACGCCGAGCGAGAGCGCCTTCTCGCGATCCACTTCGACGAAGAGCTGCGGCACGCTGGCGCGGAAAAAACTGTTGGTGGCCGTAAGATCGGGCTGTTTCCTGAGCTCGCCGAGAAACTGCTGCACCGTTTCAGCGAGCTTCTTCGCGTCGGCATTGCCACGGCTCTGCAGGAA
>Ga0210382_10000638_pt1 | contig 12309 bp, 9 predicted proteins | sample PLMedo_FD_155452 | JGI IMG/M metagenome (GOLD analysis project Ga0210382, IMG submission 155452) | Groundwater sediment microbial communities from an aquifer in East River, Colorado, USA - PLM0_60_coex redo | ecosystem: Environmental > Terrestrial > Soil > Riparian zone | place: USA: East River...
GTCGCCGGCCGCGTAGCTGCGTCGCTGCCCGACCTTGGCGACGCGCGAGAGATCGTCGTCCGTCAGCTCCTCGAAGAAGCGGACCTTGCGGAGGGCCTCGACATCGCTCGTCATCTCATCTCCTCCCGACAGGTCATCCTAATGAGGCGAGCTCCACGGCCTCGTCGCGGAGCTTCGCGGGGTCGGCCAGGCCGCCCGCCCGGATGATGCCCATCGCATCCTGGACGTCGGCGGGACGGTCCACGGAGACCACGGCCTGCACCCGGCCATCGAGCATGTAGAACGCCGCGAAGCTCCGCGATTCCAGGCTCCCCCGGATCACGAGGTCATCCCATTCCCGGTGGTAGCCGGCGTATTGGATCGTGTGCTCGTACTGATCCGACCAGAACCAGTGGATCTCGTCGTACGGGGTGTCGCGGCCCAGCATGTTGAGGGCCGCGACACGCCCCTGGGCCAGCGCGTTGTTCCAGTGCTCGATCCGGATCCGTCGACCGAACACAGGGTGGTAGTGGTTGGCGACGTCGCCGGCGGCGAAGATGCCGGCGACGTTCGTCCGGCAGAACTCGTCCACCGAAACGCCGTCGTCCACCTCGACACCCGATCCGTCGCAGAAGCCCGCGACGGGCTCCACACCGAGGCCAAGGACGACGAAATCGCACGGCAGGCTGAGACCGCTCGCGGACTTCACCGCCTGGACGCGCCCGTTCCCCTCGAAACTCGCGACCTGGTCGTCGAACGTCATCTCGACGCCGTGGTCGCGATGGATCCCTTCGATCACGCGACCCACGTCCTCCCCCAAGACCCGGTCGAGCGGAGCCTTCCCGCTCGCGACGACATGGACCTCGAGGCCCCGCTGCCGGAGCGACGCCGCCACTTCCGAGCCGATGAACCCCATCCCCGCCAGCACGACCCGTCGGCCGGGCACCATCTCCGCGCGGATCCCCGCGGCGTCGCCGAGGGTCCGGAGGTCGAGAACCCCTGCGAGGTCGATCCCCGGGATCGGGAAGCGGCGGTTGCGCGCCCCGGTGGCGATCAGGAGCTTGTCGAAGGAGACGGGATCGCCGCCGGCGAGCATGAGGGAGTTCTCGGTCGCGTCCAGGCCGATCGCCGTCGTACCGAACCGCGTCTCGATGCGGTTGTCGGCGTAGAAGGCTTCCGGACGGACCATCGCCTCCTGCATCGTCGACTCACCGCGGAGGAACGTCTTCGAGAGCGGTGGACGCTCGTACGGGAACGTCGGCTCCGCGCCGATCAGGACGACCTCGCCGTCGAATCCTTCCTCGCGCAGGGTCGCGGCGGCGGTGGCACCGGCGAGGCTCGCGCCCACGACGACGAACCGATCCTTCTTCGCGCCCCGAGCGGCGGACGGAGCAGGAGTCGGCGTGGGAGATGCCTCAGCCCCCGTTGCCGGCGCTCGTTCTCCCGAGGGCGCCGTCCCTCCCACGCGTTCGAGCGCTTCGGCGGCGGGACCGCGCACGACCGTTCCGTCGACGGCGAACCTCGATCCGTGGCACGGGCAGTCCCACGTCTTGGCCGAGTCGTTCCAATCGATCGTGCAACCCATGTGGGTACAGCGAGACGAGAGCTCGTACGTCTGGCCTCCCTCGTCGCGATAGACGGCAAGCTGCTGACCGTCGACGTTCACCAGTCCTCCGTGGCCTGCCACGAGATCGTCCACCGAACGGTCCACGGTCTTCACGATCAAGACGTCCGAGGGCACCTCGTGCGCGACCTTGTTGGGCACGGATCCAAGGAACCGTCGGACACCCGACATCCCCTTGTTCCCGACCACCACGAGCTGCACGTTCTCGGCCTCGGCCAGCTCACAGATCCGCTGGGCCGGGTCTCCCTCGACGGTTCGCTTCTGGACCTCGACGTCCTCGGGCCGGGTGGACGCGACCTCCTCGAGCTTGATGGCGCCGATGAGGGGATCGCCCACATGCACGAGCGTGACCGTGCCGGCGTACACCGAGGCGAGGGTGTACGCCTTGCGGACGGCTTCGGTCGCCGTGCCCGAGCCGTCGGTCCCGGCCAGGATCCGCGAGTAGGGCGGGGCGGGCTCCCGCGGGCCCGCGCGGCCGGTGGTATCCACGATCAGGAGGTCGCAGGGCGCATCGTGCGCGATCCAGTCGGGCACGCTCCCGAGTCGGAACCGGGTCGCCTGCCCCATGCCGCGGTTACCGACGACGATCAGGTCGGCGTCGTGCTTGATCGCGGCCGCGAGGATCGATTCCCCCGGCGTCCCCTCGATCAGCTCCGCGATCGCATCGACCTTCTTCGCCCGCGCGGCCTCCGCCGCCTCATAGAGGGCGGTCTGCAGGGGCTGCCGGGTGACGCCGTATGCGTCGAGCGCGCCGACGAGCACGAGCTTGCCGTGGAGACGTTTCGCGAGCTTCTGCGCCACCTCGACGGCGACCGACGCGGTCGGCGAGCCGTCGGTGCCCACGACGATCGTTCGGTAGGACATCTAGGCTGCCGCCTCCAGGGTGCCGTTCATCTGCGGATGGACGTCACATCGGAAGTAGTAGGAGCCGGGATCGAGTGCCGGCACGTCGTAGGTCACGGTCTTCGGCCCGTCGACGAGGTCGCCCACGAACAGCGACTCCGTCGCGGAGTCGTCCGTGTAGATCGCCACGTTGTGCGGCACGCCATCGTCTTCGTTGTCGAAGACCAGCCCGAACGCCTCGCCGGCCGGCGCGGTCAGCCGATCGCTCGAGAAGCTCTGATCGTCGGACGCGCAGACGCTCACGGAAGCTCCGGGCGAAACGGAACATCCGGCTTCCGTCCCACCGAACCCGAGCGTCGGCTTGAAGATCATCAGCCAGAGGAGCAGGAGCAGCCCGGCGAACCCGATCGCGGCGATCGTGTACGGGCGCTTCGAATCGAGGATCTCCTCGAATTGCTCCTGGGAGACCGCCTCGGTTCCCCCCGCCTTCGCAGCGGAGATCGTCCGCAGCCGTTTGGCCCATGTGGTTCCCATGGCGTACATCGCGGCGATGACCGCTACGAGGATCACGATCGCCGCCCAGATCCACGCCTGCCCCCAGAAGTGACCCGTGAACCCGGCCAAGATCCCTCCCAGCAAGAGCAGGCCGATCGAGTTCCACATGAACCCGACCGAGGACGCCGAGAGCTCGAGCAGATGGCTCACCCGCGCCGGGTCGCGCTCCCTCGGGAGCCGCAGCGTCACGTAGGCCGACACGCCGTGCGCCATCAGGAAGCCGAAGACGCCGGCGATGTGAAGGAACACCCACCATCGGTGCACGGCCTACTCCTCCCCCACGGTGACGGCAGCGGCCGTCGACTCCGGCTTCGCCTGTTCCTTCTTCTTGATCTGGCGCATCACGAGACGCTCCAGCACGAACACGAGCACGGCCATGAAGACGCCGACGAGCCACCGCTCGAAGCGGCGGAAGGGCGAGCGTCCCCGCGAGGTCACCCGGTCGATGCCTCCCGCCCCGCTTCGACACGGGCGAGGAGCCAGAACCCGATTCCGGCGGCGACCGCGAGCCACGACCAGCCGCTCGGCGGCGCGCCCGCATAGCCGGCGAACACGAGCCCAGCCACGCCGAAGAGGATCGCCGAGATGGATGTCGCCGCGCTCGCGAACTCCCACCCAAGGCCGCGCAGGGACGTCGCGATCCCGGCGCCCGCGATCGAGAGCGCGGCCACGGCGACACCCGACCAGTGGTGCATCTGGACGTGCGGGTCCGCGGCCGGTCCGTGCTGGAGCTCCGCTTCGGTCACCGCGTAGATCCAGGCCGGCATCGTCGCGATCACGGCATAGATCATCAGCGCGATGCTCGGGTGGCCGGGGAGCCGGAGGAGCGACCGGGGATCGGGATGCAGCAGCAGCAAGACGATCACTCCGATCGGACCGGATACGTAGAAGCCGGTGAGGAAGTCACCACCCATCAACCCGCCGATCGTCCACGCGATCGCCTGGGCGACGAGGACGTGGAAGGCAGACGTCCAGCCCGGTCGCATCACCAGGACGATCGAGAACACGCCGATCAGTCCCCCGCCGGCGAGGCCTCCCAGGAAGTGGAAACGGTGGATCGTGTTCGAGAGGTCGCCGGACACGATCGAGAGCACGACGAGGATCAGCGAGTACCCGATCGTGAGCACTCCGAAGATCCAGCCGACGAGGCGGAAGGCCAGCCGCCCCCGCGATACGTCCGGTGTGTAGGTGGATCCCATCTCCTCGATCGTTCCCTTCCGAGATCAAGCAGCGGTGACCGGCACACGGCCCGCCACGGTGGTGCCGCGGCCGGGTGCCGACCGGATCTCGAGAGAGCCTCCCACGGCTGCAAGCCGGTCGGCCATGCCCTGGAGACCGGACCCGGTGGCCACGGCGTCCGGGTCGAAGCCGCGGCCCTCGTCGACGACCTCGAACGAAAGGCTGCCGTTCGATTGCGAAAGATGGATCACGGTGCGATCCGCGTCGGCGTACTTGGCAACGTTCTGGAGCGCCTCGAGGGCGCAGAAATAGACGGTGGCCTCCACGTCGACGGAGTAGCGGCCGACAGCGTCCGCCTGCACGCTCACGGGGACGGCAGCCTTCCTTGACTGCGCCTCCAGGGCGGCGACCAGACCTCGATCGGCGAGCAGCGGTGGGTAGATGCCTCGGGCCAGATCTCTCAGGTCTTCCAGGGCTGTCTGCGTCTCTGCCTCGATCTGGACGAGCATCTCCGCGGTCTTCGCGGGATCGCGCTCCGTCAGCTGCCGGGCGAGCCGAGCTTTGACCGCGAGCGCGACGAGCTGCTGTTGTGCGCCGTCGTGGATGTTGCGCTCCAGCCGACGCCGCTCCTCGTCCTGCGCAGCGACCAGACGCTGGCGTGAAGCCCGGAGGTCCTCCACGAGACGGACGTTGCGAAGCACGAGGCCGGCCTGGGCCGCGAGGTCCCGGACCAACTTCTCCTTCGTGGGATTCATGGGGTCGGCGGCCGACATGCGAACCGAAAGCGCACCGAGGAGCTCTCCGCGATCGCGGACCTCGACGGCGGTTTCGCCCGGGACGCTCGATTCACCTTCCGGTGCTGTGGGGACCGCCGGGATGGCGGTCACGTCTTCAGGCCAGGCGGCCGCCTGGCGAAGCTCGCGTCCAGCCCGTAACCACACGCGGGCCACCTCCGCGCCGGCGCCCTCGCCGAGTACCTGAGCCATCCGAGGCAGTACGTCCTCGGTCGCGTAGGACGTCCCCACGCGCTCGGAGAACTCCGTCAGCACCTCGTACGGCGTGGCACGCCGACCGTAGACGAACCGATCGACCACCTTGCGGGCGATGCGCATGACGGGTCGGAAGGCGATCCCGAGCAGGAGTGCGATGACGAACAGGGATCCGGGACTCTGGCGGTCCGCGGCCGCTACGCCGAACAACGCGACCGCGCCCCCGTACACCGCGAGTGCCAACACCACGAGTGCTCCGGCGAGGAGCGCCTTCTTCACAACGACATCCAGGTCCCACAGGCGGTACTGCAGGATCGCGATCCCGACGGCGACGGGGATGCCGAGGAAGGCCAGGCCCGAGATGACCTCGCCGATGCGGCCTTCGGAGATGCCCAGACCCTCGAGGATCGCGCTGATCAGGAAGTAGGTGACGAGTGAGACGACCGCGAACGCGAACCATTTGAGCTGCTGTCGTTCGACGCCGCTTGACCGGCGGAATCGGATGACCATCGACGCGCCCGCCGCCAAGAAGAGGCCGAGGAGCATCGGCCAGATCACGGTGTCGACGGGTCCGAGCAAGTTCAACCCCGGCACGTGCAAGGGGTTCGCGACCTTGATCGTTGGCCCGACGTCACCGACTTCGAACGTGGCGTCTCCGAACCCGATCGAGATGAACGCGAGGAACGAGATGCCGACACCCGCCCAGGCGAGCCACCGCCAGCGAGGCGACGGCAGGCGTCCGTCCGGGAAGACCAGCGGGAGAAGGATCAGCAGCGGGAAGAGCCCGAGCGTCCAGAGCGCGTTGCCGGGCCAGGCGAGCCACGACGCGAGAGCGTGCTCGCCGTGCGCGACCGCGTAGATCGACGCCTCGCCCGTCGTGAACGCCGCGCCGACCGTGACGGCGACCCAGAGGAGGAGCCAGCCGATCCGATTGTCGGGCGCCCGGCTCAAGCTCAGAGCGCCGACCACACCCATCCCCATGAACGCGGTGAAGTTCGTGGTATCACCGAGAAGCGAGTACCCGTTGAGCGACACCAACACCAGGCCGACTGTCGCGAAGGCTGCCGCGAGCCCGAGGACGATCCACGGCCATCGAGAAGGCCGTACGGTCGGAGTCGAGGTCATGCCGCGCCGCTTCCCAGGATCCGGAAGACCTCGACCGGCTCTTCGCGGCCCTTGACGAGACGGGGACCGATCGACTCGGCGGCGACCGAGGGCGCCGCCGAGACGGTCGAGGCCGCCGCGACGACCTCGCCTCCTCCGGCTTCGGACTGGAGGCGCTGCGCGACGTTCACGGCATCCCCGATCACCGTGTATTCGAGCCGCCCGCCGCCGCCGATCGCGCCGGCCATCACGACACCGGTGTTCAACCCGATCCCCACGTGGAGCCCGTCGACCGCGTCGGTGCCCCACCCCATCGAGTTCAGCTCGCGCTGGCGATCCTGCATCGCGAGCGCGCACCTCAGCGCCCGCTCCGCGTGATCCGACGAGGGCTCGGGGGCGCCGAAGACCGCCATCACGGCGTCGCCTTGGAACTTGTCGATCGTGCCGCCGTGCTCGGAGATCACCTCGGCCATCGCGCCGAGGTGACGGCCGATGATCTCGCCGCTCTCGCGTGCCGTGAGTCGCTCCGCGATCGTCGAGAACCCGCGGATGTCGCTGAACAGGATGGTCACCTCGAGCTCGCGCTGGCTGGCGGCGTCCCCGCCGCGAGCCAGCGCGTCCACGAACTGCGACGGTACGTAGGACTTCAGCGACGTGGCGGTCGCCGACTGCTCGACCACCGCCGCGTGCAGCTTCTTGAACTCCCCCAGCAGGCCGGTGCCGGCTCCGTCGTCACCGGCCATCCGCCGGAAGAGCATCGTCACGCGCCCGTCCACCGCCTCTTGGGTCGTGCCCAGGGCGGCCGCCATCGCCTCGTAGCCGAGACCCTGAGCCATCATGTCGAGCACGATGCGGTCCTCTTCCTGGGACTCGGCCCGCCCCGAAAGACGCTCGGCGATCGTGGGGTCGACGACGCTCCCGCCGCGCTGCACCTCCCTGATCGCGCGGGCGAGCTCGTCGCCCTGCGCGATCCGGTCCTTGAGGAGGTACGCGAGCCCGCTGTGGCCCTTCCCGAGCAAGGCGATCGCGTACTCCTCGTCGTCGTGCGCGGACAGCACCACGACACCTGTGTTCGGATGGCGCTCACGGATCGCGTGGGCGCAGTCGATCCCCTCGAGCTGGAAGGACGGCGGCATCTTGATGTCGGTCACGACGACGTCGGGGCTGTGCTCCGCCGCCGTCGCGAGGAGCGTCGGCGCGTCCTCCGCGACCCCGACGACCTCGATGTCGTCGTAGGAGTTCAGGAGCGCCCGCACGCCCTCGCGGACGAGGACGTTGTCCTCTCCGAGCACCACCCTGATCGTCACGGAACCGCCCCCAACTTCCTCGCGTGTACCATCCGCGCATGCCGCTGCGGGTGGTCTTCGCCGAGGATAACTACCTCGTGCGGGAAGGCACCGCCGCCCTCCTCGCGACCGCCGACGAGGTCGAGATCGTGGGCACGGCCGCCAGCTTGGATGAGCTGCTCTCCGCGGTCGACGAACACGGACCGGACGCCGTGCTGACCGATATCCGGATGCCCCCGAGCGGGACCGACGAGGGGATCCGGGGTGCCAAGCAGATCCGGGCGTTGCACCCGGACATCGGGGTCGTCGTGTTGTCGCAGTTCGCGGAGGAGGAGTACGCGTACGACCTGCTGAAGGACGGCGCGGCCGGCCTCGGCTACCTGTTGAAGGAGCGCGTGGCCGATGTCGAGGAGCTCGTGCGAGCCCTGACAGAGGTCGCCCGCGGCGGCAGCGTGCTCGACCCGAAGATCGTCGAGGCGCTCGTGGCCGCGAAGGAGCGCCTCGCCCATTCGCCGCTCGCTCGATTGACCGACCGGGAGCGCGAGGTGCTCGGGCACATGGCTCAAGGGCAGAACAATGCCGCGATCGCGAAGTCGCTCTTCCTGACCGAGCGCGCGGTCGAGAAACACATCAACTCGCTGTTCCACAAGCTGGGCCTGACCGAGGAGCCCGACGTGCACCGCCGAGTCATGGCGGTGCTCGCGTTCTTGCGCGATCAGAGCTGACCGTCGGGCGACTCCCGAGCGCATGGCTACTGCGCTCTCCGCGTATCCACGATGTAGACGCTGCACGGGGCGTGCCGGAGCACGAGGTTGGGGATACTCTCGCGCACGTGCCATCGGGATCCCTGGGTTCCCCGGTTCCCGATCACGATGGTTTCGGCCATGACCTCAGCCGCGACATCGCAGATCCGAGAAGCGGCGTCCCCGTCCTCGATCCGGGTCGTGACCGAGGTCCCGGGGAAGCGTGCGGCGAGTCGCTGAAGGTGTGCCTTCGGGTCTGCCGCTCGGTCCGGGTCGACGACCGCTCGGATGTCGCCCTCCGGCTTCACGTACAGCACCAGGAGCTCTGCGCCGCGCTCACGCGCGAGCCGCGCCGCATCCTCCACCGCGAGATCCGCGGCCGCCGAGGTGTCCGTTCCCACCAGGATCGTCGTCATCGTGGGCCTCCTTCGTTCGTCACCGCGACGCTACGCGGAGCGCGTGCGGGTAACGACCCCGCTCGCATGCCGACTTCGGCGGGGTGCCAGCACCCAGGCTCGAGGGGTGTTCGAACACATGGAACCGCCGGTCGCCCCCCTTGGCCGCCACACGGTCGGGTGGCACGATGCCCTGGTCATGCCGCGAACCCGACGCCTTGCCTGGTCGCTCTGGGTCCTTACCCTCGCGATCCTCGTCGCGGCGCTCGCGTTCCTCATCCTGGGGAGGGCGATCCCGCTCCCGGCCGATTCCTTCGGCTTCCGCGGTTACGGCATCCTCCTGGGCATCGCGTTCGGGACAGCCGGCCTGCTGGTCGCCTCACGGGTCCCGTCGAATCCGATCGGTTGGCTCCTCTTGGCCGGCGGGGTCGGAGCGAGCATCCAGGAGCTCGGACAGCAGTACGCGATCTACGGAGCGCTCGATCCCACAGCTGCGCTGCCCGCGGTCGACGTGGCGGCCTGGATCACCCAGTGGATCTGGGTCCCCTTGATGGCGGCGGTGGCCGTCTTCATCCCGCTCCTGTACCCGGACGGACACCTCCCGTCCGCCCGCTGGCGGTTCGTCGCGGTCCTGGCAGGTGTCGGGACCCTGATCGGAACGCTCGGCTTCGCGCTCCAGCCCGGGGAGCTCCCAGGTTCCAGTGGCCTTCGCAATCCGGTGGGTCTCGAGAACTCCGGATGGCTCCCATGGGTTGGCAACCTCGGGATGCTCGCGTTCCTCTTCGGGCTCGTCGGCGCCGCGGCCTCCATCGTGATCCGATATCGCCGCTCCCGAGGAGAAGAGCGACAGCAACTGAAGTGGCTCGCCCTCTCACTCTCGGTACTCGGCATCGCGTTCGCCGCCGGGGCCCCGTATTGGGCTCTGAGCGGCCAGGGAACCTCCCTCCCCCTGCTCGAGAACATCGTGGTCGTCGGGCTCGCCGCGATCCCCGTGACGATCGGCTTCGCGATCCTCCGCTACCGCCTGTACGACATCGACGTCGTGATCAACAAGGCCGTCGTGTACGGGGTCCTCGCCGCCTTCATCACGGTCGTTTACGCCGCGATCGTGGTCGGGATCGGCGCGCTCGTAGGGAGTGGCGGGAACGCCGTCCTATCGGCATTGGCCGCGGCCGTCATCGCGCTCGCGTTCCAGCCTGCACGACGGTGGGCTCAGCGGCTCGCCAACCGCGTCGTGTACGGAGAACGGGCAACGCCATACGAGGTGCTCTCGGGGTTCTCGGGCCGGCTCGCCGAGACGTACTCGATCGACGACGTCGTGCCTCGGCTCGCGCGGGTGCTCGCCGATGGCGTCGGCGCCTCGCGTGTGTCAATCTCGCTTGGCTCCGGCGATCACGAGCGGACGGTGGCGGCGTACCCGGGATCCGCCGACGTGAGAGGCGGTAACCGGATGTTCGAGGTGCGTCATCAGGGCGACCTCCTCGGCCGGATCTCCCTCGCGATGCCGCCGAACGAGGGCCTAGGGCCCGCACAGGAGAAGCTCGTCGCCGACGTCGCGGCGCAGGCAGGCCTCGTCCTGCGGAACGCCGCCCTGATCGAGGATCTGCGGGCCTCCAGGCAGCGACTGGTCGCAGCGCAAGACCAGGAGCGACGAAGGATCGAGCGGAACATCCACGACGGCGCGCAGCAGCAGCTGGTCGCGCTTGCCGTGAAGTTGAAGCTGGCCGACACGCTGGTCGGGACGGATGAAGCGCGCGCGCACGAGATGCTCGCCGACCTCCAAACCGAGACGCACCAGGCACTGGAAGACCTTCGCGACCTCGCGCGCGGGATCTATCCTCCTCTGCTCGCCGACAAGGGACTCGCGGCAGCATTGGAAAGTCAGGCACGGAAATCGATCGTGCCTATCTCGGTCGAGATCGACGGGGTCGGGCGCTACCCGCAAGAAGCGGAGGCCGCTGTGTACTTCTCCTGCCTGGAAGCACTACAGAACGTGGCGAAGTATTCGGGAGCGAAGAAGGCGACGGTGCGGCTCGCCCAGGCGAACGGAACGCTCAGTTTCGAAGTGGTCGACGACGGGCGCGGGTTCGATCCTGCAGCCGCGGCGCGCGGCTCCGGGCTGCAGGGCATCGCCGACAGACTGGCAGCCCTCGGAGGCGAGCTCGATATCAGGTCGGCCCCCGGCTCGGGTGCAACCGTCGCCGGCCACCTCCCGGTGGCGCCCCGGGAGGGGTCCCCGTGACCGAACCGTCGAGATCGCGTTGGCCCTGGCTGCTCTGTGGGCTCGCGTTGCTCCTGGTACTCACGGCGATCGCGCTGTTCGTCGTCGGCGGGCCCGGCGAAGGGGTGAAGACGGAGGACCTGGTGTTCCTGCCCGTGGTCCTCCTCACGATCCTGGGCTACTCGACCGTCGGAGCGATCCTCGCCTCGAGGAACACGAGGAACCCGATGGGCTGGATCATGTTGACGGTCGGGCTGGCCTTCGCGTTGGCACAGGCGACCGAAACCTATGCGAAGTACACCCTGGAGATCGATCCCGGCGTCCTCCCGTTCGGCGCCGTCGCCGCCTGGTTCGGAACATGGGACTACGCCGTCGCGTTCTGCGCCCTCCTCGTTCTGGCCCTTCTATACCCCACGGGCCGTGTCGTGAGCCCGCGCTGGCGGATAGTGCCATGGATCGTGGTGACGACCGCGTCCATCGCATCGCTGGGAACGGCGTTGGGTCCGGGATCGCTCCAGGTCGAGACCGGGTACGCGGTCGCCAACCCGTTCGGGCTCGAGGCGCTCCGTCCGATCGTGGAGGTCACCGGTGGGATCGGATGGCTCGGCTTGCTCGCCTCGATCCCCGTGTCGATCGCGTCCCTCGTGTTGCGCTACCGGCGATCGGAAGGTGAGTCTCGGCAGCAGATCCGATGGCTCGCCTTCATCGCCGTCGCGGTGATCGCAACCCTCCTGCTCGCCCTCGCGACCACAGTCATCTTCGGGAAGGGATTCGATCGGTCGATCGGCCCGTCGCTGTTCTTCGGCGTGATCTTCTCCCTCATCGGCGTCGGGGTTCCGGCCGCGATCGGCGTCGCCGTTCTGAAATATCGCCTGTACGACCTCGATCTCGTCATCAAGAAGACGATCGTGTTCGCGATCTTGGTCTTGCTCCTGCTGGCGATCGCCGGACTCGGGGCGCTACTCTTGGGAGGGTCGCTGGTTCCCTCGCTGTACAACCGTCCTCCTCTTCTCCTGCTGTTCGGGGCCGCGTTCGGGCTCCTGGTGATCCCGGCGTACCGGATGGCGAGGACGATCGCGGATCGCGTCGTCTATGGCGGCCGCGCATCCCCGTACGAAGTGCTCTCGGAGTTCTCCGAACGTGCGAGCGAGACGTATTCGACCGAGGACGTGCTGCCGCGGATGGCACAGCTGATCGGCCAGGCGACGGGAGCGGACGCCGCGCGGGTCTGGCTCCACGTCGGCTCCGAGCTGCGCCCGGCGGCGGCCTGGCCCGCCGAGGCGATCGGGACCGTATCGATGTCGACCTCCGACGGCGAGCTGCCCGCCTTCGACGACGACGCCTTCGAGATCCGTCACCAAGCTGAGCTGCTGGGTGCCCTCACGCTCGAG